>Ga0306922_10003908_pt1 | contig 14031 bp, 16 predicted proteins | sample sta12Cox44000082_FD_203758 | JGI IMG/M metagenome (GOLD analysis project Ga0306922, IMG submission 203758) | Lab enrichment of tropical soil microbial communities from Luquillo Experimental Forest, Puerto Rico - statoxic.12C.oxic.44.000.082 (v2)... | ecosystem: Environmental > Terrestrial >... | reverse complement strand
TCGCGAAAATGATAATTCACGGCGGCTACATTGACTCCAGCGCGCTCGGTGATGGCGCGAATCGTGGCGCCTTCAAAACCTTGTTCAGCGAAGACCTCCCCGGCGGCGCTTAGGATCTTGTCGCGCGTATTTTCCTCGGAGGCTTCAGCGGCTGGCTCTTTTCTTGCGAGGATGGGCATGGTCGGATATTAAAACACATGTTTGAAACAATCAAGTAAAACCTTTGTTTCATATCAATGTTTGAGTTTTCGCTTTTACCTTCTTTAAAAGTTTTGCATCCCCGTTCGAGGTAATTTGCTCCATCAATCCGTGTCATGGGCATGGATCCCTGATTCCCTGCTTTAAAGGCGAGCTCGAGAAACATATGTCGCTGGTTGACGAGTTGGAACAAAGGCGACAGAACGAAAGAGAATCCGAGGAACAGGAAGAAGAGGGCCGGGGACGATCGATTTAAGTGGGTCCATAGCCGCGCGATCTTGTTCCTGGAAGGGCAATCAAAGTAAGATAAGCGCGAGCACAATTGCCTTGACCGCGGTAGCGCGAGATCTTGCCATCCGAGCCTCGTCGCTTTCGGAGTAAACATCTTCTTCGATTAATGCAAGGCCACGGACGGCGAAATCCCCACGCTCTCTGCGGGCCTCCATATCCGGCAAGAGCGAGCGGCTTGGTGTGTAAGGAAAATAGCATCATAAAATATTTTTTATAGATTTTTCAAAAATTTAGGTTTTATGATATGACCCGTGGTAAGCCTGTCCAAAATTATCGCCTGCGGAGAGACTCTCGCTGAGGAGGAGGCGCTTCGGTGGGCGAGCAATCACGGCATCTTTTCCTGCCGGTCAATCGGCTTTCTCAGGAGCCGTGCAGGTGGAAAAATGTTGCCGCGCGCTCTGGATATGCTGCTTCAGAATGTGACGGATTCCGATGCCACGCTGCTCGTGAGTATTGGTCCGGAGCTCGGCCCGCAGCAAAAAAAGGCAATAGAATTTCTCGGGGCCACTAAAAAGCCCTTTCTTCATCTTTGGTCGTCGATCCCACAGCCAGGCCGGTTGGCCCACCGATTTTTGGAATTGCACAAGGTTGAAGTCTTAAATGTAGTCGGCTCACCCAAGGATGATGAGGAGGCAACGGGGGCCTTCATCCGCTCAGTCTTTGATACCATGATCCTATCCACACACCTCTAAATTCCCCTTTCAAACAAAGCGCTTTCCAAAAAGCTTGAAATTTCCAATGGACCAGAGCTCCGTCCCAAAAGCCGCAAATCTGGATGTTTCGAATCTGGATGTTCTCACCGAAACGGTCACTTACACGGGCGCACGCCGCAGACGCGTCGCTCTGAGAACTCTAAACCCTTCAAGGTTTTTAACGGAAGCAAAACGGGAAATCCCACACTTTAGTGAACGGAAATTCTAACGGCGCAATCCCTCATGTTAACGGTGGGTTAGCCGTCCCTTGCTGCGTCAAAGTCAAGGTTCCCGAATTCTTCTGGAAGGGATTGGATAACCTTTTAGGCCGCTGCGCGTTGGCTCTTGAGCGAATGCTGCCGCACCGGGACTGGTCATCCTCCAAATACTACGGGGACCTGGTTCCGTGCGTGGTGTCCAAAAGTCTGATCGCTAAGTACCAGCAAAACTCGAAATGCTGCCGGATTCGAAACATCGTGATCCCGGTCTGCGGCGACAAGGGCAAGCAAATCAAACTGGTCGAGGGCGGTATCCGCGTGCCGGCGCTCTTCAAAAAGGCGGTGCTGCCGGTGAATTGGCCCCGTTCCATAGTGGGACACGTCCGTTCAATCGAATTGTTCCGCCGCGAGGGGGAATGGTTCGCCTCGATCTGCTACCACGCTGCGAAAGATCCGCCGGTCGCTTGCGAGGGCGTCATCGGCGTAGACCGCAACTCGGTCGGCAACATCGCCGTCTTCGCCGATCCGCAAATAGGAACGGTGCGCAAACTCGGCATCTGTCCTGCCCGGACCAAGTTCGTATTCCGCCGGCGCCGAAAGAATTTACAACGAGCGGGTAAGACCCGCTTGCTCAAGAAACTGCACCGCAAACAGCGGCGCAGAATGAGCTACGAGAACCATCGAGTCACAAGGGCCGTGGTGGACTATGCCGCAACCCATCGACGGGCTGTGGTAATGGAGCATTTGGAAGGAGTAACGGCGAAAGATTCCAAGATCCGAGGCTACTCCGAAAAGAACCAGTGGGCGTTTGCTCAGTTCGGTTCAATGCTCCGTTACAAGTGCGCTTTGCGCGGCATACCGCTAATCGAAGTAGATCCGGCTTTTACGAGCCAGACCTGCTCCCGATGCGGCAGCATCCACCGACCAGACGGCAAGCGCTTTGAGTGCTTAACCTGTGGCCATAACGACCATCGTGACGCGAACAGCGGATTTGCAATCGCTCAACGCGGTTTAAAGATCCTAAGCGATGGAAGTAGCTCGGGCCTCAGAGTGTCCGAGTTGCGGCCTATTGGTGGGCCGCGAGCTGAGACGATAGGAGCATCTTATGCCCGAAAATAATCAGAATCCCAGGGTTCACTCTGGGAGCATCAAACTGGCTGATCGCTTTTGGCAATGTGATTGCGCAGAACTGGTACAAAGAGATGCGAACGCCGCGCTGAACATTCGAGACGAAGCAATCAGGAATTTAGTACCCGCGGATCGCGGGGAATTCACGCTCAGGGAGAGTGTCAGTCCGTAGGATGCCTCGCCGAACTGAGAACCAAGGAAGCCCCGGCCGGCTTTAGTGATCACGAAGCCTAACCCTTCAAACTTTTTTTAAAAGGCGGAGTTCCCGGTCTGAATTCCGCCTCCTCCTAAACGATGAGAAAGTACTAACGATTCCTTAAAACCAGAAAGCTCACGTTGGCGCGTGAGCTTTCCAAAATTGATTGGTCCAACTGGACTAGGAACTGCCCTAGAAGAATAGGCAGTTCCTAGCACAGGCGGGCTATGCCCAGCAAGTGTTTTTTCCAGGAACTTGCCCGTACTCCTTTTTGCGTTGTGCACCCAAAGCGGCACCCGCGACCGGTCCCCTGTTGCCCTTGATTCTGCCGGAAACCGATGCTCGGCCAGGCGCTGAGGCTGTTGCGTTGGCGCTGCGCACGATTGAGTCCGCCATCAGAACCTGCCCCACACTTTCATCAAGAAAGGCCTGTATTCCCTTTCCCTCGGCGCGCCGGCGCCGTTACCGGCTGCTCACCCCTTCGGAGGCCAGGGCCAAAATGCAACGTATATGCGGCATGGACCGGCTCGATCCCAACTGGGCCAAGGACGTTGCGAACGAACTGTTTCGAGAGACACGGCTGGAGGCCAGAGCACCGAAAGGAGCGCCAATTCTGGACCGTTTTACCGGCTTTGTTCGAAAGATCGTTTCCGACCACGACGGTCAATGGACCACGTTGCCGGCACTCGAAACAATCGCCAAAACACTGTCTGTCTCTAAGCGCTCCATCCAGTCGGTCTTGAACCAGGTGCGCGAAACGTCTCTCGAATTCGCCTTCCATGCAGAGCCCAGGCGCGACGCGACATGCACGGACCGCCGCGGCCGCTGTGTGCGGGTTGCCTTTGTCTCTTGGCTTAAGTACGATGAGAAACCCCTGCTTTTCGATTACCAAGGCCAGGATCGGGGGATTCGTACGAGCTTCCGACCAGAGGGCAGCGCGTTAACTCCAAGTCCTGACGCAACTCCCCCTATACCTCCCCTCAAGTCCGATACGGAAAGTTTGGGACCCGACCCCTCGCATGACTCTCGTTCGGTCCCCGAGGCGTCTGTTTTTAAAACCACGACCAAGTGCAATTTTTGTCTCTCATACTCTGTAAGGCTCGATGAGCCAGCAGTATTGGTTCCAAATCTTGACCGGCCGGCACATCTTCAATTCCTCGAACACCAGGAGCCGGCTTCGCCGAAACTGAAGAGCGATCGCTCTGCCTTGAAGCCACAAACCAGACTGGCGTGGGGATTGGCCCGCGAGCTCCGATGCACCCACTTCGGGGACTGGGATGATGAGGAAACGACCTATCACCGATGGCGGTTCGATCTCCCCGTGTACGTCATCCAGAACATGATCAGTGAGGCTCTTGGAGCCGGCAAACCGGGCTCAGCGCTAAAAACCCTGTTCGAATCGGCTTGCTATGAGATAAACGCCGCTGTCTTTGACGGGTTAGCGCAAAATCCCGGAGGATTATTTCGAACGGTCTTTCGACGGCGCTGGCAGGGGCAAAAGAGAGCGAACCAAACTCTCATGGCTCTGAACGCCACCGCTCCCAACCCGAAATCCCCGAGGCAGGCAATGGCATCAAAGAGGAGCGACCGAAACACTCCGATTGAGCAAGGCCGGACTGTAAACAGGTACATGCCGCAAGGTATGTTTTCGGCAAGCGCATCCTCGCCCCAGTTCGCCATCAGAAGCGCTGCCTCGCGTCCCCATGGAGCAATTCCATGCCCAGAAAGATAAAAATAGAGACGCGATTGCTGCCAGGAGAGCGGCGATTTTCTGTATTCGGCGCGCACCGCGTTATTCACTTCACGCAGGGCGAGGATTACCTGGTCCCGAGTTGGCTTCGCGTGGAGAGTGTCCGTGAAGTCTGCTGGATCTACGAGAAACAGTTTAGCGTTCTCCGGAGGCACCCCGCCAGAGGTTGTAGCCCAACGGTGAAACGCTTTTGCGTCTTCCAGTGCGGATTTCAAATCGGTGATGCCGGGATAGTACTTGATACCGATTACCACGGCATAGTGGTGCGGATAAGCCATGGGGGAGCGAGCCAAAACAGGTTGGCCCGCGCGGTTTCCCTCAAAACGGATCTCCTTCAGCAGCCTGGGAAGGAAACGGCGAACGTGGCCGTAGTGATTGCTAAGATGCTCATAGTAGTTGTCGTTATTCTCGCGACTTAAAGTGGCGATGGTTGCGACGTCTTTCTCCAGTTGCTCGCGAGGGATTCGCGCGAAAATGGCGGTACGTAGCTCAGCGTCGGCATGCAGTGGATCGAGGACAATCAAGCCAATCTCCCGCAGGCGGAGGGCTGAAGCGTCCAGATCGCGGAGGGTACGCAAACGTTCACGTTCGCCGGTATGCTCGGCGCGAAGTAGCTTCGCGCCAGTGAATTGATGCAAGAGCTCCACAGCATCGTCTTGAGCAACCAATTCATAGACCCGGGCAAATGCGAGGAGAGCCGCAATTTGACGCTCGTCTGACATCCGTTGGATTGCCTGGGCTTTAGAAAGTGCAGCATACCGGGCCAGTGACCGGAGCCGGCCAGGAGGCAAGCGAGTCAAATCGAGATCCTCCACCCCTAGCGCGCGGAACTCCGAAACCCCGCTCAAGCGCATCCAACGTCCCCGCGGCGCCAATTCGGGTTGGTGCACGACGCAGTCGGTCCAGAAGCGAATAACGGTTGCTGCCCACGGCGGGCTGGAGTAACGAGAGCAACCTGCCGCGTTGTAATGGGCTCGGTAATTCAGCCAGAATTCGCCATAGTCGAGCCGTGGCCCGATCACGAACACTTGCGACTAAGCGCGTAAGCGTTGTCACACCCGGCAACAGAATCTTTTCTTTGACCAGCCGTGCGGTGGTCAGGTCGAACAGTGCGATCGGTCGCTCCGCACTGACCCAGGCTCGAGTGTAGAGCCACCGGACAAGACGAAAGTGTTCCGGCTGTTGATGAAAATCTCGGTAGCCGTGGCGGCGCTGAATCTCAGTGGCATGCGCGTGGTGGGTTTCGGCTCTTTCCCGATAACGGGCCAGACAGGATGGCGCCGCAATACCAAGCTGCTTGGCCAAGTAGGAGATCACCACACTCGGGACTGCAGTCGGCTCCGGGAGGAACGTGCCCAAAAAACGGACTGTGCATAACTGAATGGCATAGCCCAGGCGATTGTAGTCACCCCTCCGGACTGCGATCTCCCGGCGATCCCCGTCGTCCAAGTAAAAGTATCGAGCTAGCTGAGCGGGAGTTGGGTCTGCATTATAGCGGCCATAGCGGCGCGCTTGCTCGTCGGTAAGGAAGTCTACAGGCATGTCCTGTTCGTCTGCTCCACCACGATGGCGGTCCAGGCAGAAAAACAGGAAAAAACCCAGAGAGGACTCTTACCTTAGCGCAACTTTTCGTTCCATCGCTACTGGCAGCCCATTTTGGGAACTTTCCATGAGCGGGGAGTTCAGGTGCGCCGTACAATCCTGACATTTCTCGCGGTTTTAGTGACGCTTAAATCATGACAAGTCTTGTGAGATGTCAGGAAAATTGGTATTCCATCACAGTTCGCGATCAGTCAATCTTGTCCATCGCAATGAATCAACTCAGTCTGGATAAACGAACCGGACGCCTCCCTTACATATCACGAGACACAGCTAAGTTAACTGTTCACCAAAATTGTGGTACAGAATTGCCAGGAATTTCTCTTACTATGGTTTCAAGAACTGAAGCTTGGTTGTTATGGATAAAGAAATGGTTGCCCTGAAAGATCGTTAGCTCAAAGGGTTTCTTAGTGTGCTGTTGCCAAGCTCGCAATTCACCTTCCGTAGTCGTCAAATCGAACGTTCCGCCAAATGCACGAATCGTGCACTCCAACGGTTCCTCTTTGCAATACTTATAGGTCTCCAGTGCTGTGATATCAGCCCGCAACGTTGGAAGAAGAAGCTGCATCAGTTCCCGGTTCTGAACGATGGCCGCTGCCATGCCGTTATAGCGACGTCTCAATTCGAGAAGGAATAAGTCGTCTGGCAGATGGCGTAAGGGAGACCTGGTCTGTGGCAAGTGGGGTGCGGTTTGAGCCAGTGCATATAGTGAGACTGCCGACGGAACCTTTAGCCTTCTTAACTGACGTGCAAGCTCGAATGCGATGATAGCGCCCCAACTGTATCCATACAAAATATAAGGACGATCAAAATAAGCCCATAATTCCGCAGAAAGGACTTCTGCAATTCTATTAATCTGAGTCCAAGCGGCTTCGCGAAGTCGATTTTCTCTGCCTGGCAATTGTATGGGACATACGTCGACCATTGGGGGTAGGTATTTCCGCCATGAAGAAAACTGCGATGCGCCGCTCCCGGCGTGAGGTAGACAGAATAGGCGGCAGGAAGCTTCTGGATTAACTCGGCCCAGAATCCATGGAGTCGGTTTCACGATCGTGAAATGATGATGGTTAGGTCGGGCGACGACGCTTCGGTTGTTTCCGGTACGAACTCGAGTTGCCGGAGGATATTCATTTCATCTGCTCTAGCTTCTTCGGAAGAAGAAGAAGAAGAAGAGAGATCTCATCCTCACTGAGATCCTCGGATCGCGCGTCCGTTGGGAGAATTTTGTGGGAGGGAGAGGGAGGCGCCTTTTCGTCGTGAGACGACTCACAGGTCGATCCAAGTAACTCTCCCAGAACAATAGTCGGCAAGCGCATTGATATTGGGGAATTGAACGTGAGAGTTGAAGGCAACGTTACACCGAGACTGCGTTCCAGCCGTCCTTTCAACTCGACCGCTATGAGAGTGTCCATCCCCATGTCGAAAAGACCCTGGTCACAGTCAAATTCCCTTGAGAGATCGAATCCGAGAACCTCCCCTGCAAGTGAACGCAAATGGGCAACCATAATCTGGCGGCTACGGGCGGTGCGGCGCTCTGCAGCCGGTGCCTGAATCCTGAATCCGCGACTTCGGATTTCCTTAAGGCCCTTGTCCCGGCTTCTGCCCACTGTGGAGATAGCATTTCGGCAAAGATTGGCCGGGCGCGGCGCGCTTCATTTATATGCGGAGCGAATCCCAATTGACTGAAGCCACGACCGCAGAAGTCCAATCTGTGTGCAGAAGCTGTTCAAGTGCGGCCAGAGCTTCCGCATCAAGCATTGGGAGGAGGCCCGCTTGTTTGAATTGCTTCTTGTCTCCTTCGGTTGCGACGCGAGTCCGCTGCAAAGTTCCCCAGTTGGCGGACAGCGCCGGAAGGCCATGCTCGTGCCGCCCCCCGAGCCTGAATTTTCCAAAGCCGAATCCGCACATTGATTTCGAGGCTTCGCAGCTTTCGTGTCGCCACCGAATCGCGTTCATTAGATCACATTTAGACTGTCCCCGTGCGGGATTGCAAATCCTTCGTCGCCGACGCAATCCCGCTGCCGCCCGGGGTCTCCACGAAGACAAATAAGCATTATTATGCATACATTTAGCGTGCTTATCATTAAGGAGACTAAGGCGAACGCACTGATGTGTGCCCATTTCATACGGCCTCCGATCTTTATCCAAGTTTTTCACTGCGCGAGCATTCTCCCCACGAACCGCGCTTAGTCCGGACCGCGTCCTCCTTCCCGCCGCATGGAATAAGCGCATCGCCGGCGTCCGGCAGGACTTTGCCCGATTGAATCTCGCCGTGAAAGAAGAATAGATCAGTCATACCCAGTGCGCGGACCCCATTGAACGGTCACCGCTGGCCTCATTCTCATTTTGCAGACCCGGGCCGAACCAGCGCGACCGGCGCAAATACAAAATGGTAATCCATGCCAGCGTCCTCGTTTGATACATTTACATTGTTTCCACATTACATTTAGTTGGATGGCTCTGCACTTACCCGATTGGGTGAGAGCAGGCTACCTGCGACCGTCGGTTGGCCTTGCCCACGGTCTGGGTTCAGCGGTCAGACAAACCGGCCACTAATGGTCGAATTTGAGGTGCAAGAAGCAGTGTTGTTAATCATAGAGCCGATCTTCGAAGCGGACTTCGAGGACTGCTCCTATGGGTTCCGGCCGGGACGTAACGCGCACCAGGCCCTGGAACGAATCGCAACAGCACTGAAAGAAGGCAAAACGGAAGTCTATGACGCAGACCTGGCTGGCTACTTTGACTCAATACCCCATGACAAGCTCATGAAGTGTTTGAGGGATGAGAGTGGTCGATGGCGCAGTGTTGAAGCTGATCAAGCAGTGGCTGGAAGCGCCGGTAGTTGAAGAGGATCAAGACGATGAAAATCGTGGAGCAAAGCCTCGACGCAAAGTGGCGAGGAATACTCAGGGTGTACCGTAGGGTGGGGTTATCTCGCCGCTGCTGGCCAACATGTATCTTCACTGGCTTGATCGGGCAGTCTACGGCGAGAATGGACCTGCGAAATGGGCAAAAATCGAACTTGTCAGGTACGCAGACGATTTCGTCCTCCTGTGCAGGAAGATCACTCCGAGGCTGGAGAGCTTTGTCGCTGAGAAGATCGAGCAGTGGCTTGGACTGAAAATCAACCGAGACAAAACACGTATCTACGAAGTCAAAGCAAGCGAAAGCGGGCTGGACTTCCTTGGATTCAACTTCCAATTGGCGTTTTCGCCGTACGGACCGAAGCGTCGGTACTGGCGAATTGCGCCAAGCAAGAAGTCGGAACAACGTTGAGGTAGCGCGCGTGCGGGAAATGATCTCCAACAAGCAGCAACACATACCGGTGACCGAACTCATAGGACACATCAACCGTCATCTGCGGGGGTGGAAGGCCTATTACGGAACACTGTGGAGCTGCCATGCGGAAGATCAACTGGCACGTGGAAATCGGGTGATCAAGCACCTAAGGAGACGGAGCCAGCGGCTCTGGCGAGTTCCCGAAGGAACCACTCTGGCGACCCATCTCAGAAATCTCGGACTGGTACGGCTCTGAGAAACTTCAGAACGAAGACCGATGACGAAAGCCGGATACGGGCAAATCCGCACGTCCGGTTTGATGAGGGGGAGGGCGATGGCGCGCAGGCACGGCATGCAGTCCTTAGGTACGGACGGGGAAACCTAGACACACGCTTAGCTATAACCTAAACCTATCAATATACTCTGCCTACTCTACCCGATCTGTCGCTGCCGTGGGCCTAAAGGATCCTGACGAGAAAGGCCCGGTCATAGGCCGACTATTGTTGAACGGCGATATGCTCCGGTTCCGAGCGCGTACGAGTGCGCCATTTTTTCGATGGTCAAACGCGCCCCACATATTTCGAATGCTTCTCAATAAGCCAATGAAGCACTTCGAAGATCGATCTACGCGTCACGGCAGTCTTCGCTTCAGCGGCGATAGCCGTCGTTTGCAATGCTTGAAGGAGCCGCTGACGTCTGCAGAAACAACTGGCCCCAAGGCAAAGACTAAGCCGAGTCGAACTGGCTTGCTGCTGTTACGCGGAGGCGTTTAAACAGAGGGCCTCGAGCAGTCTCCGCCGCTCCATCCGGCATAGTCCCCATCATGCCGCTCCCGGCATGATGGGGAAAAGTCACTTGGTACAGGTTATCGGCCGCGAAGTACGCAAGGCCGGCTTCCTGGTCCTACCTCTCAATTATTTGATATGGTTCGTGAATTACTCTCACAGGACACCCAGGCCGCAGAAGGCAGGATCTTAAGCAAATACCTCAAACCCGATATGCTGATCAATGACCATATGGGGCTCCAGGTTCTGCCGCAAAAAAGCGGTGAAATCTACTTGGAGATCATTATGCGCCGTTACGAAAACCCTTCTACCATGATGACTTCCAATCGGCCTATCGAAGAATGGGGAAAGCTGCTCAACGACGTTCCTGCAGCCAGCGCCATCCTTGATCGGCTTGCTCCATCATGTCGAGATCATTCCCAGCAACGGTCGGAGCTACCGACTTCAATCCAAAGCCAAACGCGCTGCCATCCCGGAGTGCTCCGCATTCTCCCCGACCAGTCTGGAAGGGCGACAAAGTTCGAAGGAAGACGCTCAATAGCAAAGATAACCCCTTCGGGTAATGGCACGCTTGGCGAAGATCTATTATAACTTATAACTACTTAGTGAACTGTAAACGTTTCTTAGAAACATGAAACTCCGAGGTCGTAATCCATTTTACCTTACTAATGACCTGCGATTTGCCGAAAACGGCTTCTGCAACCAGGCAGATACGGCAATGAAGGCCATTCACCTTGAATCGATACCCAGTCATTTGTGATCCAAGGGAAAATAGCGGGCGAGAATGGTATTTGTCCTCTCCAAAAGCAAGGCTGTTTATTCGGTCCCCTGAAACGTATATGCGAAGTGCAAACGATCGCACTGGCGTCAGCAACGAAGCTATCTATAAACAAGGGTCGGCTGTGGGGCATCTAGAGTGCCAGAACACGGTGATGTCCGAGAGCCTTCGTAAAGTGTCTACGATGGTACATCTGCTTCGCCACCGAGCGCAACACCAGCCCCGACAGACTGCTTATATTTTTCTTCAAGATGGAGAAACAGAAACGGCGAGCCTGAGTTATAAAGAGCTAGATGCGCAGGCATGTCTGATCGCATCTCGGCTTCAACGCGAGGGTACTGCCGACGGACGAGCCTTACTGCTTTATCCGTCGGGTCCGGAATTCATTACTGCCTTTTTCGGGTGTTTATATGCGGGGATTGTGGCGGTCCCTGCCCATCTACCCCGGCCAAATCAAGACCTGTCTAGGCTGGAGGCGATTGTGTCAGACTCCCAAGCGAGCTTTGCGCTCACCACTTCAACGGTTTTAGCGAAATTAGAACGCCTGTTGAAGGAGAATCAAAGTCTGGCCGCGTTGCGGTGGTTGAAGACGGATGAATTAGCCTCCCATCAAGGAAAGTCATGGCATGAAGCGGACGTGAGCAGCGACGCTATCGCCTATCTTCAATACACTTCGGGGTCGACGGGGACGCCAAAGGGGGTCATGGTGACTCACCGCAATCTGCTCCACAACGCGGAGGTCATCGAAAGGGCCTTTAGCGTTACCAGGGAGGCCATTCTTGTAGGTTGGTTGCCTTTTTTTCATGACATGGGCCTATGTGTGAATGTTTTGCAGCCGTTGTATTCCGGTTTGCGGTGCATTCTCATGCCGCCGTTAAGCTTCATTCAAAAGCCTTTCCGTTGGCTACAGGCGATTTCCCGCTACAAGGCAACTTCGACTGGCGGACCGAATTTTGCGTATGACCTTGTGTGTGCAAAGGCCAAGCCTGAGCAGCTGGCCAAGCTTGACCTAAGCAACTGGGCAGTCGCTTTCGTAGGATCGGAAACCGTCCGCGCCGATACATTGGACCGGTTTGCCGCGACTTTTGAACCGTGTGGTTTCCGCCGGGAAGCATTTTGCCCCTGCTACGGCCTGGCGGAAGCAACTTTAATGGTTTCCGGGGGCTTAAAGAACGGTCCACCGGATTTATATCGAGTTGACGGGGCAGCCCTCGAGGAGAACCGTGTAGTCTCTGCCGTCGGTGTGCACGCCAACGTCCGCACAATCGTGGGCTGCGGTCAGATTCGGTTAGAACAGAAGGTCGTTATAGTCGATCCCGAATCCTTAACCCGATGTCCAGATCGCCAAGTTGGAGAAATCTGGGTTTCAGGTTTGAGCGTGGGTCAGGGCTATTGGAATCGTCCGGTGGAGACGGACCATACTTTCAAGGCCTATCTAGCAGACACCGGTGAGGGCCCATTCCTGCGGTCGGGTGACTTAGGATTCTTAAAGGACGGCGAACTGTTTGTCACTGGACGGCTTAAGGATGTGATGATCATCCGGGGTCACAACCACTATCCAGGAGACATCGAACTGACAGTAGAGAAGAGTCATCCGGCACTACGATCTGGCTGCGGGGCGGCATTTACAGTCGACATCGAGGGGCAAGAACAGGTGGTAGTTGTTCAGGAGGTGGAGCGGGAATTCCTTGGCAAGCTGCCTGTAGATACCGTGATTGCAGACATCCGCCAGGCGTTGGCGGGGCAACATGGACTATACGTCAATGTCGTATTATTCGTTAAGGCGGGCACAATTCCAAAAACTTCCAGCGGCAAGATCCAGCGATACCTTTGCCGGGCAAAGTTTATGAATAGAACGCTTGATGTGTTGGAAACGACGGGCGCTGCTCTAAAGGTCAGCGGATATAGGCACGGACCGACGAGCTGAACTTCTCGGTTCCAAGATTTGCTCGTCAACGGTAGAAGAAATGAAGTTGTGAAGGAAGAATGGCTATGATAAATCCTGTAGAGAGTCAATCGCGCACGAACGTCGGAAGTCAGCATTCGGATGCAAAAGAGGCCGCAAACAAACAGTTGCCGACAGCGATGGAGATTCGGGCTTGGTTAGTCTCTTACCTATCCGAACTGCTGGAAATCGACTCGAATACTGTATGTGTCAATTCTCCGTTTGATCGTTTCGGCCTGGATTCCGCAGGGGTAGTGGTAATGACCGGTGATATAGAAGACTGGCTTGGATGTGAGCTTCATCCAACCCTGGCGTACGATTATCCGACCATCGACTCCCTCGCGATGCATTTGGCTGAGGAATGCAACGCAAAAGCGCTTAGTTTGGACTGAGATGCGTTCGGTGTGCGCAACAGGCGCGCTCGTCGTCAAGCGAATAATCCTACCTGATGGGCTCAAACTGATGGGCAATAATAATATCGGCATCTGATTCTCTGCGTTTCACACCTTGATTTCTTATTTGAAGGTAACGTGGAACGCTGGTCGAATCGCAATAACAAAATTGAATGATGCGATTATTTCAGTCTTCGTATTCGAGCAAGACTAATTGACGAGAAATTAGGCACCATTGATGAAATGCCTAACAGTCTCCGAATATATAAACATGAAAAACACTGCAGACGCTCTTCCTAGACGTGAATGCACTCCATCGACATTGGATAAAATGGAATCCATGCTTAGTGTATTAGAGTATGCCAACGTCGAACCAATAGCCATTATCGGCATTGGCTGCCGATTTCCCGGGGGTGCTGATAATCCAGAGGCGTTCTGGCAACGGTTGCGCGACGGAGTCGATGCCATTGTAGAAGTTCCATCCGATCGCTGGGACATTGAGGCTTACTACGATCCGAATCCGGACGCCCCTGGGAAGATGTACTCTCGGTGTGGCGGTTTTCTGGATCGGGTGGATACCTTCGATCCCGAGTTGTTTGGCATCTCGCCACGGGAGGCAGTTAGTATAGATCCGCAGCAACGCTTGCTGCTGGAGGTCAGTTGGGAGGCTCTAGAAAACGCCAACCAGGCGCCGGAGCATTTGTATTCCAGCGCAAGCGGGGTGTTTGTTGGAATTTGCAGCTTCGACCATCCAGTGAAGTTATCTAAGGCGGTGGCAGT
>Ga0306922_10003907_pt1 | contig 14032 bp, 11 predicted proteins | sample sta12Cox44000082_FD_203758 | JGI IMG/M metagenome (GOLD analysis project Ga0306922, IMG submission 203758) | Lab enrichment of tropical soil microbial communities from Luquillo Experimental Forest, Puerto Rico - statoxic.12C.oxic.44.000.082 (v2)... | ecosystem: Environmental > Terrestrial >... | reverse complement strand
CAGCAGCGGCATCGGTGCCGCGAGCGTGCGGCTGCTCGCAGACGCCGGGGCATGCATCGTCGTGGGCTACAACAAGGGAGCCGACCGTGCGGCGGCACTGATCGCCGAGCTGCCCGGCAGCGGTCACCAGGCGATGTACCTGCCGATGGAGGACAGCGCGCAGATCCGCAAGGTCGCTGCGGCGGTCAAGGACGGGTTCGGCCGTGCCGACATCCTGGTCAATTCAGCGGGCTTCACCCGGATGGTTGCACACGGTGACCTCGAGGCGCTCGACGATGATCTGATCGACGCGGTGCTGACCGCCAATGTGCGCGGGCCGTTTGCGACGATCCGCGCGTTTGTCCCGTTGCTGCGCGCCACCGGCGACGGGGTCATTGTCAACATTTCATCGGGCGCCGCGCAGAACGGCACCGGCAGCAGCATCATCTACGGCGCCTCAAAGGCGGCACTCAACACGATGAGCATGGCGCTCGCCCGCGTGCTCGGTCCCGAGATCCGCGTCGTCGTCGTGGCACCGGGCATGGTCCACACCGGCTTCGTCCCCGGCCGCACCGAGGAGATGATGGCTCAAGCGGCGCTCGCGACCCCGCTCAAGCGCGCGATCGAAGCGCGCGACGTGGCGCTGGCTGTGATGGCCTCCATCACTCACCTGACGCATACCACCGGATCGATCGTCTCGGTCGACGCGGGCCGGCACCTGTAGAGTCAGTCGCCTTCTCCCTGACGGCAGCGGAAAAAACGCATTTGGGCGTCCGAAAAGCCTCTCTCGCCGGTCAAAACATTGTGCATATCAGCAGCTTGGTATGATTCTGCCGCGCCTGCCGACAGCGGAAATTTGGGCGCCAAAACGCGGTTGGCAGCGGACCGGCAGCGGAATTTGGCAGTCGGCTTTGTCTCGCATATTTCTCATTCAAAGCTCATTTCATAATTGACATTATCACATTAAAAGCTATATAAGTGCTGGCTAGGCCTTCCGCAAGCGGCTCAGACCGGGCTCTCGAAATAGTAGGCCAGCGCGAACAGGAGATAGACACCGACCAGCAACAGCCCCTCGAACCAGGTGGTCTCGCCGTCCGCAGCGACCGACCTGACGATGAACGCCGCGCCGGCGATCGCGAACAGATCGAGCGGGCTGCCGAAGACGAGGTTCATCGGACGGCCGATGACCCACGAGGCCAGCACGAGCACCGGCGCCACCACGAGGGCGATCTGGATCGCCGAGCCGATGCACATGCTGAACACGATGTCCATCCTGTCCTGGCGGGCGAACACCACGGCAGCGAACAGGTCCGCCGCCGTTCCGACCAGCGCCAGCACGACAACGCCCATGAACACCGGCGACAAGCCGAGTTGCGTCGAGGTCGCCTCGAGCGCGGCAGAGGCGAGCTCGGCCTCGAGCGCGATCAGGCCCGTGCCGGCCATCATGACGGCCAGCGCTCGGGGCATACTCCATTCGGCCTTACCACTCGGCGCATCGCCGGCGAACACGTCGCGATGGGTGATCAGGGTGTAGATCAGGTTGGCCGCGTAGAGCAGCAGCAGAACGACCGAGACGCCGAGGCTCAGTCGCTCGTCCATCAGAGAGATGTTCGCCTCGGGTGCGGCGGCGCGTTCGGTGAGGTCGAACACAGCGGGCAGCAGAATGGCGATGACCACCAGGAACAACAAGGTCGACAATAGACTGGCGCCGGCCTGGTTGAAGGTCTGTCGGGCGCGCCCGACGCCGCCGACCAAGGAGGAGATGCCGAGAAACAACAATGTCGTGCCGATGATCGAGCCGGTGATTTGCGCCTGGACGACACGGGTCTGCGCCCGGGACAGGATGAAGAGGGCAAGCATCAACTCGGCAGTGTTGCCGAAGCTAACGTTGAGCAGGCCGCCTATCGTGCTGCCGGCACGCTCGGCGAGTTGCTCAGTAGAACGCCTGATCCAATCGGCGAGTACTGTGATGGCGGTGGCACTGGTGAGAAAGACCCAGCCGGCCGGCGCGTCGAAGAGGTAGCGCAGAGCAAGGGATAGCGGAACAAATAGCAGCAGGGCGTAGGCCATAACCGCAACCGATATCGCGGTACGTAAGCCGGGGTACTGTTCTCGAAGGTTTGGGCCACGGCGCAGAGAGCCATTGCCCGCCCGTCGCACCGGCGGCAACGATCCGCGGGCATCATACGCGCCCACCCGACATAGATCGAGGTGCGCTGTACCGAAGGAGGCAGAGGCATGGAGCGCCCGATTTCCCAATCCCCCGGCAGCCATCTGCCCTGGCTCATCCGGCGGACGGGCAGGATCACCACCGCAATCGCTGCCGTCGCGGTTGCCTATCTGCTGACCATGAGCCTGCCCGACGAGCTCAATCTCCTAATACCGTACGATGTGGGCGTAGCCGTTTACTTGGCGCTATGCTGTGCCTTGATGGGGCGAGCCTCAGCCGAGGACGCGGCCCGGATATCGCGCCGCGGGGAGCCAAACAACGGGCTCGTGCTGATAGTCGTCAATGCTCTCGCGGTAGCCAGCCTCGTCGGGGTGGCGGCGATGCTCAACCATCCGCCCGGCCGGCCGCGTTGGGAGGTCAATCTGCACATGGCGGCGTCGCTGCTCGCGGTAATCTTCTCCTGGTTCCTGGCTCACATCTATTTTGGGCTTCATTACATGCGCCTCTACTACGACGACACCGTCGTCGACGGCAAACTGACCTACCAACTGGGACTCGAATTTCCGCAACGCCCGGCGGCCGACTTCTGGGATTTCATGTATTACTCCTTTACGATTGCCATGTGCTATCAGACGTCTGATGTCACCGTCACCTCGATGAGGGTACGCCGCGTTACACTTGTGCATGCGATTTTTTCATTTCTCTTTGTTACGGCGATCATCGGTTTCGTGGTCAACGTAATCTCGAATGTTACTTGAGCGTTCACGAGCGATCATTCGGGCCGCGGTGACGTTGATCGCAGTTACGTTCGTCGCGAACTCGGCGATTGCGCAGTCGCAAGCTCAATCCGGCGACACTTCCGTCGGACTACCGGGAGCACGGCCCAAATATAAACCTATCGACCTGGAGATCGAAGCCCCGTCCCTCGACTTCACCCGGGACATCGCCAAGTTTCTCAATGACTTCCACGACGAATATCGCGGGTTCAAAAAAGAATTAAGGCGCGATTACGATCTTCACTACTCCATGACCGTATCGATAATCCCGCAATGGGGGATACCCGACGGCGGACCTGGCGTCGTGCAAATGGTCTACACCCCGTACGTCAACTGGAGCCCGTTCACAGATACCGCGGTTGGATCGGGCTCGTTTAGCTTCGCGATGCAGCAAACCCAGTTCTGGACAAAGACTACTACCCAATCTCAACAAGCTCGCCTTGGCCTGATCACCCCGCCCAATGACCAGACGACGAATGTGCGTCAGTATAATCAGCTGATGTACACGCATACTTTGCCTGATGCCTGGAATTGGTTGTCCATTACGGTCGGGCAATACACTTTTGCTGCCTTCGACAGCAATCAATATGCCGGTAATGTTCAAACCAACTTCATCAGCTATCCGCTGGCGCAGAACGGGACCCAGACCTATCCGTACGGGGCCCTCGGAGCGTATGCGCAGGCTACGACACCCGACCAACAATTCAGCTCCGCAGGCGGATTCCAGGGCGCCACCAATGTCACTGGCGACACGTTAACGGCGCGCGGCTTCTCGACCGGCAAATACGCCTATTTCGTGGCTGGCGAATGGGCTCCGAATTTTCTCGGTGGAGGGGCCTATGACCTTCTCGGATACAGCCAGCCCTCGGTACCACAGCAGCCGAGCAACAGCCAAGGTGTGTCCTTCAGCGCGGTGCAAAATATCGACTCGAAATGGGGTCTTTTCCTGCGCGCCAACGGTGCGAGCGGAACCGCGATCCCGATCGAGACCTCGGTCGCGTGGGGTGGGATCTATAACAACCCGCTCGAGCGCAACAAGCTGGACCAGGTGGGGCTCGGCATCTTTTGGGACAAGACCAACCAGAAAGCGGTCGGCCAACCCGCGCGCAATGCGGAATGGGGAACGGAGCTCTATTACAATTACGCGCTCTTCAAGGGCCTGTGGCTGACCCCCGACATACAGCTCTTCTTCGACCCGGCGCTGCACCCGGGTGCGGGCCCCGCAGCGGTCTTCACGATCCGGGCCACGGCCCTGTTCTGACCTGACGAGCGAAGCGGCGCCCGGCTCATCTGGCGAGGCGCCGCACGATCTCGATCAGCTGGCGGTGAGCGGCGCTGGTGGGATCGTGGAACTCCTGCTCCGAATGCGCGTCCGCAAGCCGGCTCAAATGGACGAGCTCGCGGATGCGCTGCCGTCGATTTAGCTGCAGCTCGGAGCGCCGGTGGGTCAGAAAAATGCGCCGCAATTCGCCCTGGCCAAAGAGTTCATTGAGTTCAGATGCGGTCACGTAAATCAAAAACAGAACGAATATCCAAATCTGGATCGCGGCGAAACGATGCCAACTGAAGGTCGAAGCCAAGTGCGGCACGAACTCGCCCAAGGAATGGCCGTGCATGAGAAACTCCACGAGGGCCTCGAGGAGGCGAGCTATGAACACAAAGACCCAATACACCAGTGTCTTGTACAGGATCGGCTCGAGCAACGGCGCGCGATCGTAGCGGCCAAGAAAAGGCATCGTGTCGGCGACCAGCACCGCCTTGCCGACGACGAGTGCACCAGTAGTGGCGAGCATGAAGTTGCCGAAGGCAGCGGAGTAATCGGCCAGGATCAAATTCGTCGTCAGTAAGATCAGGTTGAAGCCGGCCAGGAAGAAGATCACAGGCGGCAGGATCTCATACAGCTCGTGCAGAAACCAGGCACCCACCCGGCGAACACGCGAGGCTGGGGCCGGCTCAGCTGCGGCGATTGATTTTCCGTCATTGTTGGAGGATATGCCGCTGCGACCGGAAGCCATCTCATCGCTCATAGGCTGCTCCTAACTTATAGTGTGAGCTTGTCGCGTCAGTGCGAGCTTGTCGCGCCGAACACGGTCTGATCATACTCCCAGAGTTGCTCGATAAACCTGCGGGCCTGCCCGTCGTCCCCCGCTGCGGCGACCCGCAGGATCTGATCGATAGAACGGTTGCCGTCGATCGCGGCGAAGATTCACTCCCGCGCCGCATCGAGGGCGAGATCGAGGTAGGTGTGAGCCCGGTTGACATCGAACGGGCTTTGTCACCGCACCATCGTCGTCCCGGCTCAACGCGGATAGGAACTTCTGATTCAGGAGACTAGACCGTCTTAAGCCGATCAGCCCGCTCTGATCGCCCGCACCTCTGCGGCCCGTTCATCGACCGGGATCGTAGGTAGTGTGTCCTGGCTCTTGACTGGCAAACGGCGGAGGTGATCATGATCGCCTGCCATTCCTTGATCTCCCGGACAGTATCCGCCCCGGTTGCGACACTTCCCTTACCCACCGTGCCGGGCGGCGGCAGTAGGTATGGTGAGTTGTTGTCGCGAGGGTCGTCGAGTGCCTCGACCCTCGATGTGAGGGGCTGACCCTCCTTGTTCTTGGGAACGAGAGCCAGTTTGCCCTTGGTGTACTTCGGGATGGCCACAACGATAACGCCGAGATACAGGGGGCATGTGAGGCTGTACAAGCGCCCGTCGTTCCCGGTGATGTCGATCGCGCGGTAGCCGCGATCGAGGTCTCCGATCTCTATGGCCGTCACGACGTCGAACTTCGGGCGCGACGGGTCGCAGCGGAACCTCATACCGGAGGCGCGGGGGAAATACTCGCCGGGGTGGGCCGGGTTGTCCACGAGCATAAACTCGAGCAAATGCTTCAGTTCCTGGCCGGTGAAGTAGCCAGTCACGAGCGCACTGCCGGCCGTCGTATCCACGACGCCAGCGCCGAGGGGAGCTAAGGCAAATACATCATAGACGGTTTGTACGCCTGACTTTCCTCGCGTAAAGCTGGCGCGCATCAGCCCGTTGGCGGTGAAGCCGATGTCCGCCTTTGTGGCGCTTCTGAAGGCGTCCGTGACAAGGTTGGCGAGGAGTGTGCTGGCTATGATGTCGGTAAACGTGTTGGGTATATCTCGCGGCGCCACCGCCAGCGGCTGATCTATGCTATAACCGCGCGACGCAAACACGACCTCGGTGACAGTCTTCTTGAGCTTGTCGATCTCGTCGGCGATGGCCCGGTCACCGGCAATGGTGTCGTCGGTCGGGTGGAGCCGGTAGGACTCGACCTTCAGCTTGCCGCCATCCAAGGTGACCACCAACTCGCCGAGGTTCTCTCCTTCCTTCCCGGTCTGGACTACGGGTGTGCGGTCGTTGACGATGATCGCCTTTTGCAGTGCGGTGTGGCTGTGGCCGCCGATCACTACGTCGATGCCCGGCACCGCCTTGGCCAGGCGGACGTCATCGCCGTCGCTGAAGCGCCCGTCCTTCCCCTTCTCCAGGCCCCCGTGGCTTAGACAGATGACTACATCCACCTTCTCGGTCTCGCGCAGAACCCTCACCATCTCCTTGGCGGTCTCGATGGCGTCGGAGAACGTAACAGCACCCGCGCCAGTGGTGTAGAACTGGGCCTCTTTGCCGAGCAAGCCAAAGAGGCCGAAGCGGATGCCGCCGCGCTCGATTACGAGGTGGCGGCGGATCACCCCATCGTTGGCCAGGCACTGGAGATCGGCCAGCGTTGCGTCCGTCCCGGCGAAGACGGTATTCGAGGCGACCACCGGCGGAACTCGGCCGGCTTTGCTGGCCACGCCGATTGACTTGCCCAGGCCTTCAGGCCCGAGGTCAAAATCATGGTTGCCGAAGGTGGTGGCGTCGTATCCCATCCCGGACATGAGCTGCCGTTCGCCCCCGGTCTCGCGAGTGGCAGCACCGAACGCGGTTCCCATGCTGTAGTCGCCCGCGTCGAGCACCAGCACAGGCCCCACAGCGTTGCGCGCCTCCTTTCGCTGCGCGATCAACCCGGCCAAGCGCGCGTACCCGCCTCGGGTCTTGTCGTCGTTGAGCTCGAACGGGGTGTAGTCCGAGGCTGGACCCAGCCCGATGAAGGCCGAGTGCATATCGTTGGTATGCAGGATGGTGAAGGTCTTCTTCATCTATGTTCCTCCGCGCGGCGGCAGCGCGCGGGATAGCGCTCCCAGTTGGTGGAGGACGAAGCTGGGCGGCGGGAGCACAAACCGGAGGGGCAAGGCGTTGCGAACTTTCATTCATTTGAATAGCTCCACGGTTGCGAACGGCTCGGCCGACCACGGCCGGAAGCGATTGAGCGCGAACTTGGTCTTCCGTCCCGGTTGGACGTCGACCAGGACGTAGTTGTACTCCTCCTTGGGCGGTTGGCCCTTCCAATAGAGATCCGGCGGGTAGTCCGCAGGCACTTTGATGCTCGTCCGGCCCGGGAGGATCGGGTCCTGTTCCGCGCCGCCGCCGCCCAATAGCAGATATTTCACACCATCCACCTCGTAAAGCTCGGTCGTGTGCACGTGTCCGTTGAAGACGACGATGTCGAGGTCCTTTGCGTACGACGCAATAACTTTGTGGGGGTTCTCAGGCTGCGGGATCGGGCCCATGCCGGCGCGGCAGAAGGCCGGGGCGTGGAAGGCGATGAAGACCTTGCGGGTACCTGCGGCCTTGGCCTCATCGAGCCACTGTTTCAACTCCTTCATTTGCGCTTCGTACGCGGGCCGGTCAGCATCCCACGACGATGGCGAGCGATAGTCGTATTTGCCGGTCCACAGGAAGATGAAGCGGCGCCGTTGAAATCGAACTTATAGATGAGCCGCTTGTCGGAGACTCCGAACTGCTTCAGGTATGGAAAAGCACTCAACAGGCCTTCGACGTCGGAATCGTCCCACACTTCGTGATTGCCGACGGCGGGGAAGACCCGACCTGGCAGGCCGGCGACGCGCATCTGGTCGTCCGGCGCCGGCAACTGGTTCAATACGTCCCCATATACCAGCTTCCACTACGGGTTCTCGGAGGGCTCGGGCCCCTGCTTGCCCCACCAGACCATGTCCCCGGTATTGAGAACGAACTTTGCGCGCCCGCTCTTGACATCTTTCACGACCTCGCGGGCAACCCACTCGCCGCCTTGCAGACGGAACATCGTGCGACGCACCCCTGGAAGCAGTTTTATGTCCTCGACCGAAGCCTCCGTGACCCAGCCTTTGTCCAACGTCAGAGTGGTGACTTCACTTCTGGTATCGAACGGCATCACGATCTGCGCCAACTCTTGGGTGGCCGGGTCATAGATCAGCTTGACATATTTGTTGACGACATCTTCCGAGACTTTCTCCGGAAGAACCAATTCGAACATGTCGACCATCAGTCGGCGAGCATCAGCCTCATGTTCCTTTTTGTAAGGAAGGTACATCATCGACCGTGAGTCACCGTAAACGGCAAACGAAAACCCGGAATCGGCAGGGCGCGATACCTGCTGCGCGGTTGCCATTGGAGGCTGAAGAGCCAGCACGGCAGCTAATGCGAACAAGGTAGAGCAGACTTTCATGGCGTGCCTTATTGTCTATATCAAGCGCGGAGGAGCCGGGATGCGGCGTGGTCGAAGACGCGGGTCGCGTCGAACACGATCTGATCGTACTGCCAGAGCTGCTCGAACAACCTGCGGGCCTGCTCCTCACCACGCGCTTCCGGGGCGGCCCGCAGGAGCTCATCGATAGAGCGGTTGCCGTCGATCGCGGCGAAGATTCGCTCCTGCGCCGCATCGATCGGGAGGGCGAGGTCGGGGTAGGTGTGGGCCCGATTGATCAGGACGGCCACGGAGCCGGGCGGCACCCGATCGCGGATGCACAGGGTCCACGGCAGACGCAGCGGAACGTACCCCCGCCAGAGATCGCCGTAGCATGTGATCGGCTGGGCCCCGCCGCCGCGATCGTCGCGATAGGCGATGAAGTTGTGCTTGGTTATGGTCCCGCGCAGCAATTCGACCGCGGCGTGCTGCAATGGCGGCGAAAGTGAGAGGAGACGCGCGGCGTGCGGCGTCCTCGCGATGGCCCCGCACTGCGGCAAATAGGGCGCCTGCTCGACCCAGCGTCCGAAGGACAGGCCGCACCGCTCCAGCCAGGCATAGAGCTGCGGCACCGTATAGGCGCGATCCTGCGGATGCAGCAATGCATCGGCGAGCGCGTCGGGGTAGGTGAAATCTTTTGTCCGCCGCGCCACGCCAGCGATCGGATGATCGGCAGACAATGCGTCGATCGTGGCGCCGAGGCTCCGCAGCTCCTGTTCGGTGGCCTCGACCCCGAGCAGCCGGCAATACTCCTGCATCATGTAGATGCCGGCACGCCCGTAGGTGGCATAGACCATCAAGTGCATTGCGCCTGTGGGCGCAAGGACATTGCGCAATGCTCGAAGGCCCGTATCCGGGTCGGCTAGGTGGTGGAGCACGCCGGTGCAGACGATCTGATCGAACATCTGGCCGAGCTCCCCGGTCTCTTCGACCGCCAGCCGATGCAGATGGAGATTTCGCAAGCCGTATTTTTGCCGAAGATCGCGTGTGCACAGCAGGCTGGTTTCGCTGATGTCGATTGCCGTTATGCGAGCATCGGGCTCGCGCAGCGCATGGATCGCCGCTTGGGACGTTCCACAGCCAGCGACCAGGATCTCTCGATTTGCCCGCGGCTTATCGGTCGGCCACAGCAGCAGCGACCATGCCCGGCGCCGGTCGGGGTTGCGATAGAGCTCGCGGTGCCGATCGAGATCGCGTAGGGGCGCTGGATAGGGGTGGGTCTCGTAAAAAGCGCGCACCTCGTCGGCTGGACCGGTGGGCGCTGATGTTCTCGTCTCTTCCCGAGCCATTTGCGTCCCTTCGCACCCCCGCACAGGGCAGCCGGCCGGAGAACGCGGCCGGCCGCCCTGCCATGCAGGTTAGGCTAGGTTACGTGTGGGCGCTCTCCTGCATCTTCCGGAGCACCTCGTCGAGGTTGAAGCTCGCGGCCTTCTGGCGCTGCGGATAGTCGCGGAAGGTCTGCAGGAATTCCCCGACAAAGGCCTGCGCCGGCACCATCAGGTAGACGTGGTCGACAAGCCAATCGTAGTAGGTGATCGAGGTGATGTCGGCGCGCTCGAACGGGTCGGTGCGGAGATTGAACATCTTCGGCACGCGCAGCGTGACGAACGGCTCCGCCCAGACCCGGAACCCGCCGGGCTGCCGCTGTTCCGCGAACACGATCTTCCAATTGTCGTAGCGCAACGCCACGAGCTGCTGGTCGTCGTTGCAGTAGAGGAACCACTCGCGCGGGCTCTTCTCAACTTCGCCAGTCAAATACGGCACCAGGTTAAAGCCATCGAGGTGGACCTTGTAGGTCATGTCGCCGATCGTGTGGCCCTTCAACAACTTGGCTTTGATGTCGGGATCTCCGGCCATGGCGAGGAATGTCGGCAGCCAGTCGTGATGCGCGACCATCTGGTTCGATACCGTGCCCGGCTTGATCTTCCCGGGCCAGCGGGCCACGCAAGGCACTCGATAGGCGCCCTCCCAGTTTGTGTTCTTCTCGTTGCGGAACGGGGTCATCGCTCCGTCGGGCCAGGTAAACATATTCGGGCCGTTATCGGTGCCGTACATGACAAAGGTGTTGTCGGTGATGCCGGCATCGTCGAGCGCCTTGAGCACGGTGCCGACGTTCTTGTCGTGGTCGATCATCACATCGTGATATTCGCTCTGCCAGCGCCCGGCCTGGCCCCGGCTCTCCGGCTTTACATGGGTGCGCAGGTGCATGTGCGTGAAGTTGACCCACAGAAAGAACGGCTTCCCGGCCTGGGCCTGCCGTTTGATGTATTCCTCGGCGCGGCTGGCGACATCGTCGTCGATCGTTTCCATCCGCTTCTTTGTCAGCGGGCCGGTGTCGCGGACCGTCTGCTTGCCAACCCTGCCAAAGCGTGGGTCGACCGTCGCGTCGTCCCTGTCGGTCGCCTTGCAGTCCATCACGCCGCGTGGACCAAACCTCTCCCGAAAATGCGGAAAATCTTTCGGGTTCGGGTAGTCCGGCAATTCTGGCTCTTCCTCCGCGTTCAAATGGTAGAGATTGCCGTAGAACTCCTCGAAGCCGTGCGCCGTCGGCAGATATTCGTTACGGTCGCCGAGGTGGTTCTTGCCGAACTGGGCGGTCGCGTAGCCCAATGGTTTGAGCAGCTCGGCGATGGTCGGGTCTTCCTTGTGCAGACCGACAGGAGCAGCCGGCAGACCGACTTTGGTCAAGCCGGTGCGCAACCCGTGCTGACCGGTGATGAATGATGATCGTCCCGCCGTGCAGCTTTGCTCGCCGTAGCAGTCGGTGAAACGCATGCCTTCCTGGGCAATACGGTCGATGTTGGGGGTGCGGTAGCCCATCAACCCGTCGCTGTAGCAGCTCAGGTTGGTGATGCCGATATCGTCGCCCCAGATAACGACGATGTTCGGTTTGGCACTTGCTCTGGATCTAGCCATCTCGATCTCCTTTCGTTGGTCGGGTGGTTTCGAAAGTGCTTATTGACTGCGTCATTGCGAGGACCCCGGACGCCCACGACGCGGGCGTTCCGAGGGACGCGGCAATCTCGCCGCCGCGACTGCACGTTGCCAACAAGATTGCTTCGCTGCGCTCGCAATGACGAACCTCGGATCTGAACAACTGCGTACTAGCCGGCCTACGTCAGGCGGAGCAGCACGGCAAAGAACGCGAACAGGCCTATAAGGAGCAGGACGATGGCGACCGCAATGACAGGCGTTTGCATTCCCTCCTTGGTGACCCCCGTCAAATCGAAACGAAGAGGGCCAGGATGCCGCACGAGATCAGGGCGAGCCCCAGATAGCGCGGCGCGTGTGGAAGATACGCGGCGCGGGCTCGGGGTGTCTCTTCCAAGTGTTCGAGGTACTGGACTATCGCGAAGCCGAAGCCGATCAGCGCCACCGCGGTACGCAGCCATGACATGATCGTGCGTTCGAGAGCCAGGCGAGTGCGGACCCAGGCGAAATGATCAGCCGCGGTTGCCCTCACTTCGAATCTGGCCGCGCTCGGTGGGGCATGTGAATCTGTCATCCAACGCCTGTCCAATTACTGACGCGCCATAGCGATGCGGACGGCCTCCTCCGGTGAGACGAGGTGGTCGGAGCTCTCGGCCGCCTCGCCGATAGCGAGCTGCACCCCCTTGACCGTGCCGTTGAACGCATTGCCGCGCGAGCCGTAGTCCTGAGAGACGGGCGCGCCGCTGTCCTCGCCGACATCGCAGCCGTCGTCGGCAGAGAAGATCATCGCCTGGGTCATCGGGATCGCGCCTTCGCCGACTTTCTCGCCGTCGACATAGAGCGTCACCTGGCCGCCCTTGCCGAGGCCGCCGCCGGCATAGGCAAACTCCATGCGTACCTGGTGCTCGCCCGCCGGCAATGCCCGCGCGGCTTCAACATAGAAGTAATTCACTCCTGCCACGTTGTAGCAGTATTTGAGCTTGCCGTTCTTCGCGTAGAGGCTCCAGCCGCCGATGTTGGCGCCTTGAGAGATTATCACGCCCTCGGCCCCTGTCTCCGGCACCTCGATCTCGGCGGTAACGGAGTGCGACTTGTTTTTGATGCTCAGGACACAGTTCTCCGACAGGCGCCCCATGCCGCGGAACAGCAGCTGGGTATTCCCCCTGATCAACACCGGCCGGCCGGCGGTGTCCGGATTCAATTTCTGGACAACCCGATCGTCGATCGGCAACACGTTGTAGCGCGTCGCCTCGATCAGCCAAAGGCGCTGCAGCTCGTGGAGCTTCTCCGGCATCTGTTTGGCGAGGTCATTGGCCTGGCTCCAGTCCTTGCTGGTGTCGTAGAGCTCCCAGACATCGTTGTCGAGGGGCACGGTCTTGCGGCCCACCAATACCCAGGGGGTGCCGTGCTTGGTCACCGCAGTCCAGCCCTTGTGGTAGATGCCACGATTGCCGAACATCTCGAAGTACTGGGTCTCGCGCCGCTCCGCCGCCTTGGCGTCGTCGAACGAGTACAGCATGCTGACACCCTCGATCGGCCGCTGCTGCACGCCGTTGACCGAGACCGGCTCGGGCAGCCCCGCCACCTCGAGGATCGTCGGCGCCACGTCGATGACATGGTGGAACTGCGAGCGGATTTCGCCTTTGGCCTTGATGCCGTTGGGCCAATGCACGATGGTGCCGTTGCGGGTCCCGCCCCAGTGCGAAGCGACCTGCTTGGTCCATTGGTAAGGGGTGTTCATCGCATGCGCCCAGCCCACGGCGTAGTGATTATACGACTCGGGTCCGCCGAGCTTCTCGTATCGCGCCATCAGGAATTCCGGAGTTTCCAAGGCCGCCAAACCATTGAAGTTGGCCATCTCGTTATAGGCGCCATTTATCGTGCCCTCGGCCGAGGCGCCGTTGTCACCGATGATGTAATAGACCAGCGTGTCGTCGAGGATGTTGAGCATCTTTAAGCCGTCTAGCAGCCGTCCGATATGGTGATCGGTGTACTCCAGGAACCCCGCATAGACCTCCATCTGGCGACGCAGAATGGGCTTTAGCGCCTCCGGCATTTCGTCCCAGGCGGGAATCTCGGAGTGGCGCGCGGTGAGCTGGCAGTCTGTGGGGACGACGCCCAGCGCCTTTTGGCGGGCGATGGTCTCTTCGCGCAATTTGTCCCAGCCCTGGTCAAACTTGCCCTTGTACTTGTCGGCCCACTCCTTTGGCACATGGTGAGGCGCGTGGGTGGCACCAGGTGCAAAATAGACAAAGAACGGCTTGTCGGGCGCCAGCGCCTTCTGCTGCGCGACCCAGGCCATCGCCTTGTCGGTCATGTCGGCCATGAAGTGGTAGCCCTCTTCGGGCGTCTTCTTTGGCTCGACCGGCGTGGTCCCCTCGTACAGAGTGGGATACCACTGGTTCGCCTCGCCGCCGATGAAGCCGTAAAAGTACTCGAACCCGCCGCCGCCGGTGGGCCATGCGTCAAACGGCCCGACCGGGCTGGTCTCCCACACCGGCACTTCGTGGCATTTGCCGAACTGTGCGGTCGAATAGCCGTTGAGCTTGAGGGTCCGCGCGAGCGGCGACATGGTGTTGGGCAGTACCGAG
>Ga0306922_10003905_pt1 | contig 14036 bp, 10 predicted proteins | sample sta12Cox44000082_FD_203758 | JGI IMG/M metagenome (GOLD analysis project Ga0306922, IMG submission 203758) | Lab enrichment of tropical soil microbial communities from Luquillo Experimental Forest, Puerto Rico - statoxic.12C.oxic.44.000.082 (v2)... | ecosystem: Environmental > Terrestrial >... | reverse complement strand
TGCACGTGCTTGGCTGGGCCGGTCGCGGGAACGGGCCAGTAGATAACCCTGTATCGTCCTGTTTGAGCTGCCACGGCGTGGCGGAACAGCCTAAAGCGAAGAATATGTTGCCGTCTGGGAACAACGATCAGGAAAAGTTAATCTGGTTTCGTAATCTGGCCCCGCTTGAACCTTTCGACAATGACGGTCATCACACGTCACTCGATTTTTCACTTCAGCTTGCCGTTGGAATTGATAACTACGCAAATTCTCCTGCTGCACACCCGATTTTGAACTTTCTGCACATGTTCAAGCCCAGTACAAGCAATATTTCGCGTGACCCGGCACACTAGATTGATCGCTCACAAGAATTAGTGACACGACACTGTTGGCTCGACCTCGCCAAGAGCTGAGTTTACCCGAATACGTTAACGTCCGCTATTTTGAACTGTTTTTTTTAAACCCGGAAGAATTCAGAAGAATTCTCGTTGAACGACCATTTTACGTCCCACGATCACGAAACGTCAATGAACGAGTCTCCTGACGACTGGATCCTTAAACGTCGGCATGAGGATCTGAGTCTGACGGTTAGGGCAAGTTGGTCGCTCTACATGCAGTTCTATACCGTGTTTCTAACTGTCAGCGTCGTCGGTCTCGGCTGGATACTGACGCGTCCGGCTGACGCTCCGATAGTTCCCCGCGCGAAACACGTTATTGCCATCGTTTTTGTGATTCAGACGCTCTTAACCGCGATAACTAGCGTTGCGATGGCACTCTATACCATGCGTGTAGCACGTGAACAGGAGCAGATCGAAAATTGCCTGCTTCAATCTCATGCTGCCGCGCGGTCTCCGTGCGGGCCGGCCGTCCCCACATCTTTGGCTCTCTTCGCCGGCTGGTTCAATTGCGCAGCCATGATTGCCATGGCCGTTTTGTGGCTTTACGTCGGTTTGAGTTCCTAGCTACGTCGACCAACGTCGCCCAAGGCGTGGAGCTAGCAAATTCCACCGATGCTGGCTCTGAATGTTTCTTGAACATCTAGTTGCGATCTGGCAGAGATGTCAATATCTCTCCGGATCGAACGCCAGCAGTAAACACCTTTCGGCAAAATCCGGATTGAGACATGAAACAAAATCAATCGTTGGATCAGCGGCCGTGGTTCAAGAGCACGGCTGCGATTGTGACGCTGATTAGTGGCGTCATCGGGCTCATCATTGGTGCGATTACCCTGACGCGGTCGTTTCCATCGTGGCAAAAAGTCTATGAAAATATCGAGATCGTAGTCGATTCATCGGCCGGAATGAGCAAACCGTTTCATGGGAAAACAAAACAGGAGGCTATCCGCGCTGCGTTTGACGAAATCCTGAGCAAGCAAACAGGCGACCGTGACAACCTCGCGTTGCGGCAATATGGCGGCGATTGCAATTCAGAGAAAAACACGCGACTGCTGCTTGGATTTCGCCGCAACAATCAGCTTAAAATCCGAAACATCTTCCGCGATTTGAAGCTCGCCGGCGAGGCACCGCTGGCAAGCGCTGTGGTAAAAGCTACGAATGATTTTCCACGCGCCAGCGACGTGGACAAACGTATCATCGTCATTGCGGGTGACGGCGGATGCGAGCCGAACGCGGACAAATACATTCGTGATCGTCTAGCCACTTCGGGAGACAAAAAAATCAAGTTGGACTTCCACTTCATTTATTTAGGTGAATCGGAAGAGCAGTTTAAAAAGCTGGAGGAAATCGCAAGCGCCACAGGCGGCATCGCACTGCCGGCGGACACGCCCGAGCGGTTGCAGGCTGCGCTCGTGCGCACGATTGAAGTTGAACCGGTGCTGGGGAACATCCGGAGCAGCACCGAAATTTTGAATGCTGTTGTCAATAGAACCAACTCCGCGCTCGGAGCGCTAAATCGCAAAGATTATTCAGCTGCGGAGCAGAATCTGAAATCCGCGCAACAGCAATTCGAACGCACAGAACTACTTTTTCAGGACTTCCGGAAACGGCAAAGCCGCGATCTTTTTAAGAGTGCGCAACAGGTGGCGAGTGAGAATCGAGATCTACAAAGCCAGATCCTGGCGCTGGTGCGCGAGATGATCCGGCAAGCTCAGCGCGGCGACAATGAAAGTTACAATACATCGATCGGCAATTTCAACGCTGCTAAAGACACCTACAACATTAACGTACAGAAACTGGACGAACTGCAGCGAGAAATTGCTCACGAATGAGTCGGCGTTTTCTAAGCTCAAATCGTGATCAGTTAAATGCTCGAGACACTCGTAAAGACCGAAGCAGTGAAATCTTTCCGGGCTTTTAAGCCAGGGAATCCCACAGAGGTTTCAAATCCTCATCATCCAATGCCTTCAATCGCCAACTCGAATCAATTTCAAATGCTTTTTCTAAGTAATTTTTGGCGTTTTGCATGTCTGCCGTCTGACAAAAATAGCAGGTAAGATTGTATTTTATTATCGCTTCATTCGGAAATTTTGGTTCTGCATTCAACAAAATCTGCTTCGCTGCGTTGATCGAATCTGCCCGCCGGGTCGCATACGCCAGTGAAATCGTCCATTGAACGTCATCCGGCCGGAAGTCGGCAAGACGTTTTGCAATCTCTGCCATCAATTCCCATTTTTGCAGACCGTGATAAATTGCAACTCTGACTGCTAGAACTTCAGGCGCGGCACGACAGGAGGGATTAATTCTTTCTAACTCGGAATTGGCGTCTGCGAACATGCCAAGTTCGACATATCCGATAGCACATTGCCAATATTGCTGGTCTGGTGGTTCAAGCGGCATTAGCTGAGGAATGAGGGATTTCACCACGATAGATGTTCCGGGAGTCGCGACGAGGATGATTCCGCTTCTGCGAGCTGGGTTCAATTGGAATTCGCCAATTTCACTGATCGGCATCCGTGCAGCACTTGAGCCGTCACCGGCTGAGAATCGGATGGACGTTTACGATGATATTATCCTGCGAGTTCTTGACGGAAGCATTACGCAGTGGGTCAGTTCAACCGATCCGAGCAAGGCGCTAGTCATGACGCCACTCAAAGGCCAAAAGTACGCAGCTCAACTCTGTAAAGGGATTTATCTTTTCCAAGAACACTTGATGCATGGGAAATATCCTTGTCTCGGCCAAGCCGAGGATGTTGGTATCGAAAGATTGAATCGCGATGGTACAGTCAATCACACGGAAAAAGGTCAGTTCGGGATCTGTATTCATTCCGGGGGGGCAGGCATGAATACCGGCCAATTTAGCGCTGGTTGCCAGATCATCGACAACCCAGACGGCTATTTCCGTGATCCGACTTGGAGCAACTTCTGGCTACCAATTCGCAATGGAATGAAAGACCACCACCTCCCCACAATTCCCTATATGCTCGTTGACGTGGATGATTTGGGTTAAATTCCGACACTGTCGGACCTGAGGACTTCATCTCGCCTCCTTTCGAGATTGAACGATAGCAATCCTCATGAAATGGAAATTGCGGCGTTTACCGAGGTGAAACAACTCGTTTGCTTTAGAGCCGAACGGCCAGCTCGGGTTGCACAGCGCCTTGGAAACTGGCAGGGATCAATGACTGGCAGTTATTCGCAATCCTTTGGTGGGATTGGCTCTATACCTAGGAAAATTTCGGGCTCTGAATCAAATAGGAGCGTTCCATTGTCACAGTTTTTTTTCAGAATTGAGGCCACTTCCTGTAGCCGTGCAATAACTCCCTTGGCTTCATCACTCGTCATAAGAGTTTGATTTTGAAAATACTCGAGTAAATCGCCCGGATCTGTTTTTGCAAAACTTTGAACGTGTTTGTAAACGCTAGGACTGATGTGACTAAGATGCTGAACCATATTATTTTGGCGAACTACATTGCTATCTTGCCGCAGTCCGCAATCGTTGTCGGCGAGAACCATTACGGGCAACTGAACATAAGGGATATGGTTCGCGTTTAGATACTGCATGGTCGTTTGATTGGTACCATCAATCGGTTTGTTTGCCTTTGTAGCTTTTACAGAATGAAGCTTTTGACCAGCGGTTGTTTGCTCCAACCAAAAAATTTTGTCTTTTTTAGCTACATTTCCGAACCTGTCCTGTTGAGCCAATATGTGATCGATAATTGCCATTTCACCTACATCGCGAACCGCCATGGCCCAAGTTGAAGATGCAAGAAAGGGAGCTGCAGGATTGGAATCGGGACCCCTGTGATTCAAAGTAGGATGGTGATCAATTCCACCCTGGTGGTCGAGCAATGCTCCGTAAAGAAGTCCGTCCTTTATCACTTTGGGATTTGAATGTGCCATTTGGCTAATGAGTCCTGCCCAGGTTTGCTTTATGAGACCGTGAGCATAGGCATCGGCCATTTTCTCGACTCCCTTGTGGGTTGCTTGTTCCATCGTTCGATAGACAACTGCCGGAACGTCAACATGAATTTTGAGAGCATCAGCCACCTTTCCGTAAGCTAATATCGCGGGAGTGTAAGAGCAGCTTGTTGATTGCTTATATTTTGCTAGAAAGTCGGCGTTCCTCCCTTTCTGCTTGGCGCATTCCTTCTGCTCAAAGGATGCTCTTGAAACTCCAGCCGGTAATTCGTAAATATCAGTCCCAGGATTTGTGCTATAAAGCGCAGGACAGAAAACCACGTTCGGATCGTCGAATTTAATTTTGCAGAGGTCGTCTTCATCATTCCTTCGGCCTGAATCAATTTCAGTTCCAGGAGCCGGAGGAAGTGCTACGCATTCTTCTCTGCCGTAGGAAACACGTGATCTACCAAATGGCGAAGCCGTTAGCGACTTGGCCGGTGAAGGCAACGCAGCTTTCTCAGTCGGTGAGGGTGATACAATGGGCGATTCGCTCGGGGCGGGTGATTGAGCTTGCACAACGCAGATGGTGGCAAAGCAAGCAAGCAGCAGTGCAACGAGAAATACTGGAATTGCTCTTTTTAGTGGAATCAGTGGATTCATGGGTTCTTCCTTTCTTTTCCCCGCTACATTGATTCTGCGATTGCAGGTCTGGAAGAGGTGGGAAGAACCTGGCGGGAAAAGTTCCTCCGCCTGATTCAGATCCGCTTTAGCGACGCTGAGTTTGGAAAAATCGCGCTGGGTAGTCAAGACAATTCACCGTGAGCGCGAATCGCCGATTCCAGTTCCACAAACGCGGTCAGCTTTTCATCTGCGTGCGAGGACTCTTTACTTTTCGGCGCTTGGTCTTACCTCTTGCGCCCTGAATAGGTCTCTCTTCGCTCGTAACATTTTGACCGTTCGGTTTCAAGGACGGGAGTTTCAACTTCTCAAACTTTTATACGCGGACAGCGAAGAAAAACATGCGCGCACTCGGAAGGAAGCAAATTAGAGCTCAGTGTCTTACCAGGATCAGAAACTCCGGGTTATCCTTCAGATCCTTGATAAACACCTGGCCGTGCCGAGTTCCATCAACGTCGTCGTAACGAAGTATTTCTCTTGAGTTGCGACTGGCAACATAGAAGCGACTGTCGTCGCCAAACGCCATCCCAGCCGGACCATTGAGACCGCCTGCTTTCGACGCCACATAGATCTTCGTTGAATTCTCAGCAGTATCGTGGAGCAGAATTGAATCGTTTCCACCATTTCCAATGAAAAGATAGCGATCGTCGGGGCTGAATAACAAATGAATTGGGTTATCGAGCCCGTCACTCTGCGAAACAAGCTTTCCTAAATAGCTACCTGAGTGGGCTTGATACTTTCTCACGCAGTTAGCCTCGCGGTCTGCGGCATACAAATTTCCATCTAAGCCAAAAATGGCTTCCCTGACCACCCGAACGCCATTCGATGAAAGATTCTTTGACGGAACAAAGGTCCCAGGCGGTATTGCATTGGAGCCCTGTAAAGACGATGGTAGATGCACGGGTGTTCCAGGTTTGCCCACTTTGCTCGTGGGACCGTGATATCTCGAAATCAGACTAGTATCCTGACTGGATACGTAGAGATCGCCTTCAGAATCGAACACCGCGTTAAAAGGGTGACTGAGTCCCGGATTCGACGAAGCATCTCGCTTTGCAAAGATATCGACAAAATCGTGTTGGCCGTCCTTGTTGAGTGCGCCTTTGAACTTGAGCACTTCACTGTATTTGTAGTAGGAGTTGACCACATAGAGATTTCGGTCGGGTCCGAAGACGAATCCGCGAAGTTCACGCAGGGTAACGCCTGCGGCGAGACTCTTCGTGTTTAAAGCCTTCCGTACTTCGTGTCCGTCACTGGAATAAACGTGAATGTTGTTTAGCGAGTCCTTTTCATCACCTCCGTGAAAGCTGATATACCATTCACTTGACATCGGCCCACTCCATTCCTACCCAACTTTCATACGGCGGGCCGTCCAGCGCAATTGGATTTCCCAATTCGCATTTTGGTGTCGACAATCCGGCCTGCAATCGTGTAGAAACTTGGACTCGAGGAATTTTATGCACATCTCACAGAGAGCGTTCGCGGCCAGTGCAGCCGTGCTGACGCCGTTTCTGGGATCGTGGGCTCAAACCAATGACCCTTACGAGGGGTCGCTTGATCGGAGCGCCGCTCGGGGCGTTCAAACAATCACTTACCCAGTCCCAAGCGGTGGACCTAATGAGATATGTGTCATTCCCCAGCACCTTCCCTCTGGCAACTATAGGGGCAAAGACGGTGAGAAGGACGTTGCTGATGAAAAGCGCCTCGCAAGTTATGACTTCTACAAGACGGGCAACACTACGGACAATGGAGCCGTGGCTATCTGTCCGAAAAGTAAAAGCACTAGCGCAGCGGTCGAGTTAATTGAAATTCCAACAGGGAACACAAAGCCCCCACAGGAAAGTGCGAGTTATTGTTCTGCGTTGGAGAAATCCGGCAAGACTCTTGCCAAATTTAAGCAGACCGACAATGCTTTCACTACCACGAGCACCGCAGCAGACCTTGGTTACTACCACTTATCCCGCGTCTTAGGAGACATCTGTGAAATCAAACCGGCGGTGCTTCGAACGATGGATATTAAGCAGCACAAATCGATCGTGAAACTTGCTGCCGATATGGGTATTCACGGCACTGTTCGCAAGAGCTGGGATTTGTTCAACAAGTATTACACTAACCCGCGAGGTTCTTCAGTTGCGCGGACTCTATTTACTTCCGACTTCACACAAATTTATGGAGCTCTCATCGAAAACACTTCAGGCGAAGAAAATTACGCGGAGTGGTTAAGAGCGGGAACAAACCTGAGTACCACGCAGGCTTTTAGACACATGGCTGACACGCGTCCGATCAAAGCAATTCTCGGTTCGACGCAGTTCTCTCAGCAGAACGTGCAAACGCTGGTCGCGATGCGTGACATGAGTGAGATGATTCTAATTGATTACCTGATGGCGCAATCGGACCGCCTGACAGGTGGCAATATCAGCGACTACAATTTCGTTTATTTTATTGACGGCGGTCACGTAAAGGGTGTTAACGCCCATAAAGCCGACGACGTTCCAGCGAACGTCGCCAAAGTGACCGTAAAGAAACTGACCATTAAAGATACTGACGCGGGGCTTCTCAATGAGAACGTCTTCGAGCAAAAAGGGTACATTTCGCAGATCAGTCATATGCACCCTGACACCTACAATCGATTGATAGCGTTCGCTCAAAAGTGGAAGGAAGATCCGGCCGCGAAGGGTTTCTTTCACAAAGAGTGCACATTCAGCATGAGCCAGCTTGCCCGATTCGAAAAATACGTTGTTACGGCAGCGGATACGTTGCAGACCCGCCACACAAACGGAAAACTGCTACTCGACTTAGACCTTGACGATTATTTTCTTTCTGGACCAACTAATTCGGCGACGCCATCCCCATAATTACTCAGGTAAGGTTCTGACACTTCAGGTATACTGGTGCCCCCGACGTAGGGTTTCTAAAGGCTTAGAAGCATTGCTTCGCAGATTGAGCCGAGTCCGATAATCACTGTGTCTCGCCAACTCGTCAATTGTGGTTCCTCATCTGTTCGCGATAATCGCTATCGAGCTTCTCCCGATGGAGTACGTTCTCTAGAAAATCTCGAGCAAGCGCTGACCTACCGCGAACAAACCGAGACCGCCAGAGTTGAAAAGGATCGCGTGGATAAACGGTTGCCGGGTCAGCGGCGCAAAGGCGCCTTTCTTCAAACCGCGAATCTCGGCGATGAGTTCATCGAACATCTCTCGCTTCTCCTCGACTGCATGGCTCATCACGCGCGACAGTTCCAAATTATTGATCGCCGCTTCGCGCAGTTGTTCCGCCGCCCGCCGGAGCAGTATGGCACTGCCGAGCGCCCACGTAGCGTTTAGTCCGGAGACAAGAATGAGACTGAACGGCCACGTCCAGTTAGCGAAAAAGGAAGAGCGCGCAACAAGCATCAAGGTCAAAATGATGAGCGGATACCAGATAAGACGGGCCACCACCTCGGTGCGCTGCGCAACGAAAAAGATTTCGTTATAAGCAGAAAGTTCTTCTTCGGTTAACGGCGGTACACGGTGACATCGCTCGGCAACGCCGCGGCCCCACTTTGTTACTTCCCGAGCAAACATGCGAATAAAATTACTGTTCAACTGGATCGCATCGACGACATAGAAAGAGAGGACCATCATCCCGATCGCAGTCAGGTAGATGACCACCAAATTAAACCAGAACGCCACGTCACCCCGGGTCGGGGAATGCGGTTGCGGCAAAAGCTGAAAAAGGGCAAAGGAGAATCCAAAGTACATCATAACCAGAATCCCGACCCGGATGAAGCGAGGCCAGAACTTGTTGCGACGAAGATAGGCGTGCCACGCCTCCTGAGCGGAAAATTCCGGCTCCGCTCCGAGCTCGTTAGGACGCGTCGTACGCCAAAGATCGAGTCCTATTCCAATATCCCGCCAGCGAAAACGCGTCGGCGGCAAGGGATTGAGACAAAAGCGTTCCTCGAGTTCTCGTTCGTTGGCGCGTAAATCGATGCCGGCTTTGATCATGAAATGAATCCCGAGCATGAATGCGATCAAGCGCAACATCTCGCTTGGCCAAATGCTGATGCCCGAAAAGAAGGCAAGCGGTTCTTGCCTGGCCCACTTGCTTTGCGCAAACGCGGCAACCGAAAAGACAATAACCGGTGTGCCGCACACGAGCCAAAAGGCAGTGCTGGACACAACCCTTCTTAAACGTTGCACCGTGGTGCCCCCCCCTGGCAACGCGCGATTCGCGATATTCGCGCTCACCCATGCAACCATAAGCGCGAGAAAAAGAGCAGCGAACAGCAGCTTTGGTTTGATATAGTCGGACTGCAGCCAATCCAAAAACCAAGTCTTTTTAAACCGGGTAGATAGGTCAAAGGCTCCGCGTCGGCTGATTTCGAAAACCTGAGGTGGCCGCAAAAGATCAGCCGGGTCCCATTTACCCGTGGCCACAAGCGTGCCCCCATACATCGAGGTCTGATTGTTGTCGCGGAACGGGGCCACGCGCTGCACCTGATTTTCTTGGTCTTTCGGTCGCGACGGTAGCCTGTTACCAAAAGGCGAAGCGATGATCAGGTTGTGCGTGTCGCCCCAATCGTCGCGTCGCTCGAAATGAGCATCATAATTAATCGTAAAAAAAAGCGCCTCTGGAAACTCTGGACGCAACGCCCGAAGAATCATCAATTTGTCGTAAACGTCAGAACCGAGCAGGCCGATCGCGCGAATCCCGGCGCCACCCTGCTTTTCCGAGACCGCATCGGTTTCTTTCAGTTGTCGCGCGATGCGCCGCAGGTAATCCGACTGATTTAATCCTTCCGTCGCCTCGACTGCTACAGTCTCCTGGCCTAACTGAATTTTTTGTGGTTGCTCGCGCGAATTGTCTTTGCCGGACTCGCCCGGCAGTTGGCCATCGATGCCGCGAAGATAGCGATAATGTAGAATCCAAGGCGGCCAACTTTCCGGCTTCTCAATAATTTCGGTGACAGGTCGATGGGAAGCCGCGGCCGCGAAATTAGTACTCAAAGATCGTCCGTAGGGAGTATCCCATTCACTCAGAATCACCACGCCGTCGTGCTTCGAAACTGAAGCATCGTCTTTGTCTGGGAACGATATCCGCCGCAGTTCGAGTTCCTTTATCAGTTCGCACAACACCACGTCATCCGTTGCGATCGTTCGCCAAAAATGCAAACCACTACAAGACTTCTCGAGAAGATCCTTTACCGAGCTCTTTGGAGAGCAATCGGCAACCTCGGATTTTCCCGGAGGCTGTGATGGCTGGTACAGGAGCGTGTCATCCGATGCGGTAGCGAGCGGAGAGATAATGAAAACCCCGTCGAGCGCCTTCTTCGTCTCGGGGCTAAGTTCTCCCCTCACTTCGCGAATCATGTTCAGCAGACCAGCGGAATCTGGCGGGCCGATCAACTTTACCCCGATTCCATTCCGAATCTCCTTGGGGGCAAGAATATCGATAAGCGCGGCGAATCTCCTTAATGGAACCGGGTTGAAGTCGACGGCCGGCAACCAAAGAACAAATACGCTCTCCGTCCCCGGTGGGGATGCGCGCTTCGGATCATCTCTCGCTTCACATTCCTCCCACGGAAGTAAAAGCGAGTTGCGCGGTACAGACTCGGCGGCATCTGGCCATGACGTAGTCACATATCCAATGTGCTCGCCATCGCTTGGTACAAATCCGCTTGCGCTCAAACCTTCCAGCACTGCCTCTCGGGCGCGCAGACGTAGTTCACCTTGTTCACTGTAAGGTCCAGAATCAAGCATCACCGCAAGTAAAAGAACATGCTTCTGATCCTCGCAGACGCGTTTATTAAGAAGGCCGACCAGAGTCTCAATATCGTGGTTTTTCGCGCTACTCCGGGGGATGCGTCCGGCCAGAATATCTGCTGTGAGCGAAGACCTCTGTTTTTGCGCAACCGCGATTGGGTCCTGCCATAACCGCGCATCCACGTCTTGCTCGGCGATCACAGGGACGGACTTTTCGTTCGGAACTGCCGGACGGCTGCTGACGAGTGGCTTATATTGCGCGATAATCCCCGCCAATACGGCGACTAGAGGAAGCAGAGTCGCCCAAGGTATATCAATTTTCGGCTTGTCGTTTTCCGCCATGGCGGTAACCCCCGCCCTATAGAATTATTAATAGGTTCCGGATTATGCTCACGATGGAAAGGCAATGACAAACAAATTCTGCGCTAAGCAACTGAACGCGCCCTTCATCTCCCTACACTTAAACTAGAAAGAGCTAGCCGGCGCCTTTACAGATCGGTCGAAATGTTACGAACTACGCCGATTGATTCGAGGGCTGCGCAGCCGAAAGCACCGCCTACTGGAGTGCCGAAAAGTGAAGACTCTTCGCTACAATGATCAACGGCGGGGTGGATACTACTGACCGATAGTCCGAGTGCCGATCTCGTTAGGGGGAACCAACGTATTTACTAAGATTTGATTTGCCGTCGGTGTTGTCACTACCGAAGCCCCGATAAACTGGGCGACATACTGAGCCGATCGATCGTCCAATCTCCCAGTTCTCATCAATCCGGGAAAATAATTGCCATGATCGTAGGGCTGGAGATCAAATCTGTCAGTCCACGTCGAGTACGGGTTACCGAATCTGCCCACAGCCTGAGGAAAAAACCCTTCTAATGCAGCGGTTTCACCGGGCGGGAACGCCCAATGGAGTACCTTATCGGCCTCCGAAAACAATGCTCTTGTGCGAAGACTCTTCGCCGCAGGAGAAAGGCGGCCTTGCGTATCGACATCTCCAACAATGACGGCTGCGGCCATCAAAACGAAACCTTCAATTCTTCCCCATGGTCGATTCGGCTGGGCCAGTAGATCAGTAATCATCTCGAGCGAGAGGCGATTGCCTAGAGAATGAGCAACTAGAACGACTTGCATCGGAGATCCGTTTGGACCTCGCAATGCGAGTAAAAACTCTGCGAGTCGGGCAGCTGAGTCTCTCGCAGCCTGCATCTTCACGGGATAGAAAAGTCCCGCTATAAATTTAATATCTACGTCGCCCGGCCAGAGAAAACCGATTACCTGCCCGAGCACAGACAGTTCTGGTACATTGTGACTTTGAAGGAGTTGACCGAATGCATTAAAACTCGCCTCACCGTTAGGGCGGTTCACGTTATAGCCGTGGATCAGGATTATGAGTCGCGGAGCCCGAGGCGAGAAGTTGGTAGGAGTGATTGTATTGCTGACGGGCCCACCTGCGTCATCGACGCGCGCAGAGATGAATTGCACAAGTTTGTACTGCTATGGCTTCCTCCAGCGATTAACCGCGGCGGCAAAATCACTAATTACAGGTGATAGGAATCCAGCGACGACGGCTACGGCAATCGCTTCTGCAGCGGTATATTGGCCACGCTTTACTGCGAACAAGCAGACAAAGGCGAGGACAAGACAGATAGCGTAGATTACGATCTGCAAATAAAACTTCCACCGGAAAGTCATCGCTATCTGAAGTGCATCAATGCTTCGTTGCAGGTGATACGTTACTCGGTTGCGTGCGTCGAGTACAGGATCGACGCTCGCGCTCTGTTTTTCTTGTGGGGTTAGTTGAGCGTGTTGAACGATGGTCTGAATATCTGTCTCGTCAGCCTCTGGCGCGAGAAACCGAAGAAGCCCAGGATGACGCTCCGGATAAGCGATAGCAATTTGTGCGGCAGAATTTATCTGCCCGCAGAGCTGCGGAGGCTCGAGATCATAGAATGCACTCCTGTCTCCTCCGGTAGCTAGGTGAATTAAATCAACCTCTGCGTCTTTGAGTTGCTTGTCTTCTACCTTCTTCGATCCAGCCGAAAGTCGTTTCAAAAACCACGCTGCAAGGAAACTTCGCTGGAAATGCCTGCGTATTGGCAACAGATCTTTTAACAACTCTACGAGCGCAGTCGCTACTATGGATATTGCGACCGTAATAGTAGCCAAGGGCCAAACGATCTGCGGGAGGCGATCCATATGCTCTACATATCAAACGTTACCAACGCTGAAAAGTTAAAAAGCCGCACGAGCATCTGGGGAATCTCTAACTTGTAACTCTTTACACTTCGTCGAATTGTTCGGACGCTCACCGCCGGCGACCACGGCGCTGCCGTTTCGCTTGCTGTTTGGCCAAGCTGCTGTTTTCGACGCGAAAGCATGGGTGAGTTATCGACGCATCTTTGTTAATCGGATCTGATCACGAGGGGCCGCACTAATTGGATTAGCCGAACGAACTATTCGGAGTGACTCTTTACTTTTCGAAGCTCGGACCCCGCTCGTCTTCGACGCCACTCCCAAAACGAATCTTCTTTTTTCGTAACATTTCGACCGATTTGTAAAGAACTGGGTCACCACGGTGGAAAGTGTCCGATGTTGATCTCCAGAGTGTAAGTCTGGCGCGTCTGCTATGATGCGCGAGGAATCACGACGCCAACAATGGTTTGTACTAGAATTAGTACTAGATTGTGGCCGCCTTTGGATCTGCAATTTTACGAAGAAGTGATTCAAAGTCATTATGGCTTGTGACGTTCCTCATTCGACTTCGGTGCTAATCGGCCTGTATTTTTGCAGTGAATGTTTCTCACGTTTTGGCTGGCAAATTGGCGCATCTGTCCCTTGCTTTCCGTAATTTCTAGCCACAGGGTGACTGCTGCGGCGATTTAATCCGATTATGCCATGAGGCTTCCCAGCAAGACCAACACTCGCTTCAATGCTTTGCGAAAATCGGCGAAGGCAGAGCCGGTGAGCGCGATCCAAAAGCTGATCCATGACGCGCCGGACCGCGAGCTTTGCCGTGTCAACGCCCTCGCCTTTGCTACCAAGCACAGGCTCGATGAGGATGATGTCATTGCGGCTTTCCTGCACGGCGCGCGACTCGGCATTTTCGATATGTCCTGGAACATCCTTTGTCCCGCTTGCGGTGGTGTCCTCGATTCAGGAGCGACACTTAAGACCGTAAAACAGGCCGAATACCGGTGCGTCCTTTGCGCTATGGGGTGTGAACCGACACTCGACGAAATCGTCGAGGTCACGTTCACCATTAGTCCGCGCGTGCGGAGAATCGCCGCGCACAATCCAGAGACACTGTCTTGGATCGACTACTACAGACAGATCTTTTGGA
>Ga0306922_10003897_pt1 | contig 14049 bp, 13 predicted proteins | sample sta12Cox44000082_FD_203758 | JGI IMG/M metagenome (GOLD analysis project Ga0306922, IMG submission 203758) | Lab enrichment of tropical soil microbial communities from Luquillo Experimental Forest, Puerto Rico - statoxic.12C.oxic.44.000.082 (v2)... | ecosystem: Environmental > Terrestrial >... | reverse complement strand
CGTGCCAAAGGGTGCCCACGAAGAAGACGCAAGAGCCGGCGGGCATAACGACCGGTATCGCCTGATCTTCCGGGTTCGGCGGCCGCTGCCCCCAGCGATGGCTGCCCGGTATGACCATCGTGGCGCCGTTGTCGGCGGTGAAGTCGTCGATTGCCCAGATCGTCGCCGCGGTCAACGGCGCCCGTGGACGCGGAATGGGGTAGAAGCCGTCGTCGTGGTGCGCCAATTGCGCGGTCTCTCCGGGCTGAATGTTGATGGCCTGCAATGCCGAAAGCAGGTAGTTGGGCATCAGTAACTGATCGAGCACCGCCAGCACACGGGGATTGTCGACGAGCCGGTCGCACACGCGCGTCCTGCTCAACACGCTGTAGATGCGCTGGGTGCGCAGGCCCTCGAAGGAGTTGCGCCCGGTGTGCTCCAGCCAAGGGCGCACGACCTCGCGGATTTGCCGGCACTCCTCGGTGTCGAGCAGGTTCTCCCAAATGACGTAGCCGTCGCGGTCGAGAGCCGCCAAGTCGGCCTCGACGATCGCGCTGTCGACGGAGCTTCCGCTGCTTGCGATCTGCTTGTACCGACTCGCCAGATCGCCCTTGAGGTCCTCCAGCGTGATGACGGACTCGTCGTCGTTGTTCATTGGTACTTGTCCTTATCGTCTCCCGTGCCCACACTAAGCCGAGTTCGACTTAACGGGCGCACGAAGGGGCTCAGGGCCGCTCGAAGTGTTGGTAGTCGATGGGAGTCGTCCAGGTGCCACCCCACCGCCAGCCACGGTCGGTGAAAACGTGCACAGCCGGGTCGCCGTCGTGTAAGAGTCCCGGGTCGGTGCGGCCGCGATTCAGGTAGGCCGCCGCGTTCTGCGGTTGGAATGCGCCGCCGGCATAGATGCACGGATTGAGAAGGGGATTGAGGTCGATCGCCCGACCGTAGGCGTGCTCAGACCATTTGCTGCTTCCTGGGATGCCTCGGCAGTTGAACGCCGAAGTGTTGTTGTCCTCCATGGACAGCTCGTCATCGGCGGACGGATACTGGTCGACCGTGCGGATCTTCGCGATGGGAAAGCCCAGTCGGTAGAGCTGCTCGAAGATCGCGATGACCTCCGGCACGAGGTCTTGGTGCACGATCAGCTCGCCGCGGTGGGTCTGGAAGTCGAAACCGATGTGGTCGACGCCGACGCGCCGCAGCTGTGCGGGTTCGACCGGGCAACCCGGCCGCCAGCTCGCGCCGAGTTCCGCACGAGTGACCGGCTGAACGGTCGCATCGCCAGATGCGGACGGGGCAACGGGCATCAGCGCGACACCCATCATGCCCATCAGCACCGCAAAAGACCGCCTGAAGGACGTCAACTGGGATGAGTCCACACCGCTTGCCTCCATCGGTAGACAAGTCCAATAACGCTACCGCAGACGGATTTCCGCCGTCCTAGTACACGTTGCCAAGGCATGGATTTACCCTTGCCCTATGCCCATCGTCGGCGGCAGGTCTAAGCGACCGGCACGAAAGGCCATTGCTGTTGTAACTGTCCTGCTTGCAGTCGTTGCGGCTTCGTCGCCCGGCTGTGCAGAGCACACGGCAGTAACCGACAGCGGGCAGGCAATGCCGGCACCAGATGCGGCTACGCGGACGCCGACTGTGGCTACGCCGGCGCCGATTGCGGCTCCCACACCCGACATCCCAGCCGTCTCCAAGCTCGTGAACGATGCGATTGCGGCGCATGGGCTGCCTGGTGCTGTGGTGGTGATCGGGCACGACGGCCAGGTCGTCTTCCATCAGGCTTATGGCTCCCGCAAGCTTGCAGGCGAACCGGGGCTGGACGGATCGCCTGCCCCTGCAGAGCCGATGACCGAGGACACGATCTTCGACATGGCGTCGTTGACGAAGTCCGTTGCCACGGCGACTGCCGTCATGCAGCTTTACGAACAAGGCAAGGTCGCCTTCGACGATCCCGTGCAGAGGTATTTGCCCGAATTCAACACGGCGAACGATCCACAGCGTGCAAACGTGACGGTTCGCATGCTGCTTACGAACACTTCAGGCGAAGGGATAGACGTAAGCCTCCAAGATCCGTGGGGGCTGGAGGAGGCCGATAAAGCAGAAGGCGTTCATCGTGCGCTCACCACGCCTCTGCAGTCGGGGCCCGGTCAGGTTTTCCGCTACTCCGACATCAACTTCATCCTGCTTGGCGCGCTGCTTGAGACAGTCACGGGCGAGGCAGAAGACGTTTACGTTCAGCAGAACGTATTTGCGCCACTTGGCATGGAAGAAACCCGCTATCTCCCACCCGCCAAAGCATGTGGGCCACACGCGATGCGTGGGGCTGCGATCGCATGGGCTCCCGCGCCCAACGGGCGCGAGCCGGTGGAGTGTCCGGCAGGGACATGGAGCACCAGTCTCTTGTCGCGCGTCGCGCCAACGGCAAGAGACGAGGAAAGCCGAGCCGATCCGAGCAAGAATCCCGATTACGACTTTCTGCTGCGCGGCACGGTGCATGACCCGACGGCACGCCGCATGGGGGGAGTGGCCGGGCACGCCGGTGTGTTCTCCACGGCCCACGATGTAGGCATCTATGCGCAGGCCCTGCTTGATCGGCTTGCGGGGCGGCCGAGCAACTTCCCGCTGAAGCAAGCGACTCTGGAGTTGATGACGACTCCTGAGCAGCCCGGACACACAGCCCAACAACTCGAAGCAGCAAACCGTGCCGCTCGACAAGCCGCTGCGAAGAGCTACCCGGCGATCAACGGGCAAAACCTCTTCGGCTTTGGCTGGGATATCGACACGCCCTTTTCCAAGCCGCGAGGCGTGATCTTCCCGATCGGCAGTTTCGGCAACACGGGCTTTACTGGAACCACGCTTTGGCTGGATCCAGGCTCCGATACCTACGTGATTCTGCTCGCGAACTCAATCCATCAGCGAGGCAGTCCACCCATAACGACTCTGCGGGGTGACGTGGCTACTGCGGCGGCCCGGGCCTTGCGTCTTTACGGGAGTGCGCCTTCGGCCACGACTGGGGGAAGGTGATTTACCGCAAACTCCGCCTATTTCAACGCATTCGGGCAATAGGCTTTGATCGCGGCCTGCGCCAAATTTTCAGCATCCTCAAAAGTGAACCGTTGCGCCCATGGACCACCTTTCGAGACATCCTGATTCTCAAGAACCAAGACGTTGTTCACCGTCGACTCGAGCGACTGCGCCCTGGGCGGTAGCAGTGAGAAACATACGTGATGACCGAGCTCCATGAACCGCTGCCGGGCAGCCTCACCGTGGTCCGGGATGTTGTAACCGGCCAAGGCGGCCAGGAAAACACCGTCCGCTCCGCCGGCCCCAGCGAACCCTTTCGACGATGCGGTGACCGTCATTGTCGGCGCCGTCGGCGATGACGCGGTCCTGTCCCGCAAGGCGTAGTCGGCCACAGCGCTGAGGCCGGCCAAGGCAGCCACCGCCACGACCGCCGCGATGATGATGATCCCGACGGGCCTCAGCCGCGACGGGCGTGCCGACCGTGCTGGTTGCTTGCGAAGCGCCGATCCGGTCGGGACATCGCTGTCCTCGATAGTCATGCACTGTCTCCTTTGACTCCCGGATGGTCGTCTTGGGTCCTCGGGTTACGTGGATCGCTTCCCGGCAATGTCAGCTTCCCCCGTTCGCCCCAGGTCCCATCAATATCGGCACAAATGCATTTTCGCAGCTCAATCGTGAAAAGGGTGGGAACGGCGAACGTTCGATTTCCCGTGGCCGCCCCAGCAAATTTTGCGGCGGTTCGCCGCGCTGCGAAATTGGCGGGCGGGTACCGAGCGGATAGCGTTCCCGGCGTGCCGGGTGGCGGCGCTGACTGGATCACTCAGTTACACCGCACCCGCGCGAAACGCGCCGGATCCGGTGCTGGGGTGAGAAGCGTCGTGTGCGATCCATGGCTAGCTCGAATCCGTGTAGAAGGTGGGCAAATCGTACGCCAACATGCGGAGGGTGCATTCAGCCCGGGTTTAGGACCCCGTTCCAACCAGGTTGCTGTTTTGCGGGCAGTAGGCGCGGACGGAGATGGCCACATAAGTGTCGGCATCACCGGCGAGTGCCGGATTGCTGGCGCGAAATGCCGCGACTATCTGCGGCACCGTAAGCCCTTGACGAATGTCCTCGCACACCGTCTTGCCGTTGTAGACGGCGGCCTCGGGGTTGGCGAATGAGATGCCATGGTCGTTCAGAGTCTGTACGTACTGATTGTCCTGATCTGGTGTGGAAACGATCGATGGCGGCGCAGCGGCCGTCGCTGGAGGTGTCGCCGTTGGAGCGGACGCAGCACCGCTGTTTGGCTTGGGCGGTGCAGGCGACTGCGAGCTTTTGGTACTCGGGCTCAAGAGCCAGAAAGCCAGAACGATTGCCCCCGCCAGCGCGAAACCGGCCATCAGCAGCAAGCCGGCTTTGCGCCAGGTCGCACCCCATGATTGGCGGTCGGCTGCCGGTTCGCTCGGGATGGCATCGTCGTAGTCGCGCGCGGACGTGCGATCACCTTCATCCGAGACTGCGTGATTAGGGACGGCAACCGTCTCGGCACGGTTGAGCGCGAACGTTTCATCGGCAGCCGGGGACGGCTCGGCCATGGGGGTCATGGTAGTCCACCGGCTTGCGCTGAACCCGCCGCTAGCCGGTGGCTCCGTCGCGCCCGGCGACTTGTTCGATCGTTTCTGGCGCGACGCCGAGTCCGCGCAGGCAGAACCGGAGCGCACGTTCGCGAACTTCGGAGCGGTCCCAACGATGCGCTGCCCGCGACGGCTCAGTGCCCGCCCACACCACGCCGTCTATCGACTTCGCCGCGGTCACCGGAACGATGTCTTTGAACGTGCCAAGTTCCAGGCCCCGTTCAAGCTGCTCGACGAGCGGTTCGAGGATCGCGTTGTACGCGGGCGAAACCAACTCGGGAGACCACGCTTCCGGTTGGGCCTCAGGCGACAGCTGACGCAGCCGGAACTCGTCGTCAAGTGCGAGATCGAGTCGTCCCTCGATCCAGGCGGCCACCGCCTCGACCGGGCTTGCGGTGTTCACCATTCTTGTTCTCAGCCTTTGGGTTTCGTCGCGCGCCATCTCCAGAAAGACCGCCTCAACCAATTGGTCCTTCGAGTCAAAATGTCGGTAGAACGCGCGGGTGCTCAGCTGAGCGCGTTCCAGGACTGCAGCGATGTTGAGCCCACGAACTCCCCGATCGTGCACAGATTGCGATGCGGCGTCCACGATGGCACACCGCACATTGGGGTCGGGGAGCTTGTTCCGTGATCGCGATAGTGGTCCGCTCATGTATGCCTGCCAAGGTGAGTCAGGTTAGACAGGTGTTTCATAGTGCGTAGGTACCCTCGGCACCGGTCGGAAACAAATCTCGTGTAGGCCGTCGGCCGTGTCAATTCACCCTGCGCGGAGGCAGGCAATTGAAAGCACGGATCTACTCGAACCGGGCCTGACCCGCCGGTGTGTTGCCCGCGATGGCTTGTGCGATCGTTTCCGGCGCCACGCCCAGTCCGCGCAGGCAGAACCCCACCATTCGTCGACGAACTTCGTCGCGGTCCCAGTGAGTGATTGCCCACCGCCGCCGGGTGCCGGCCCACACCACGCCATGTATCGACTTCGCCGCAGTCGGCGGGACGATGTCTTTGAACACGCCAAGTTCGAGGCCCCGCTGAAGCTGCTCGACGAGCGGCTCGAGAATGGCGCTGTAGCCGGGCGAAACCACCTCAGGGGAGGGGAATATGTCGGGCCCCGGCTCCGGGGACCGGTGGCGCAGGTCCGTTATGACGTCGTCGTCGAAAGCGATGTCGAGTCGTCCATCGATCCACGCGGCCACCGCCTCAACCGGTGTGGCGGCTGCTGTCATTTTCTCTCTTAGGCGAAGCACCTCGGTGCGGGTGATCTCGCCGAAGACCGCCGCAACCAGCTGGTCCTTCGATTCGAAATGCCGGTAGAACGCGCGGGTGCTCAGCTGAGCCTGTTCTAGGACCGTGGCGACGTTGAGCCCTCGAACTCCTTGCTCGCGAACAGATTTCGACGCTGCAGCCACGATCGCGCGGCGCACATCGGGGTCGGGCGCCAGCTTTTTCCGTCGTGACGTGCCGGGAAGACTGACGTATGCGTGGCGATATGTGAGCGAATCCCCCTGTTCCGACATAGTTAACCAAAATAAGACGCCTAACGATCGCGCACACACACTTTCAGCGAGCCGTGTCGACAAATTTATCGTGCCGTATCGACAAATTTATGGTTGTACCCGCTCCAGAACCGCGTTCACGGTGGCGGGCGCACCATGCGAGCGAAGACGCGGTGGCGTCGATCAAGACCACCCTGAGCACTTGTAGCTGGTCTTTAGGTCTAACCGGGGTGACCTGCTGCCCAATAAACGGCGAGGTTGGCAAATGGATTGCCGTGAAAAAGAGTTTGCCAAAGTCGCTTTCGGGCTTTCTGTTAAACCTATGCCAAATAGGCGATTTCGTTTTAGGCTGCGGGTATGTCAATTGACCGGGCCGCACTGCTCGCGGGCACCATCCGACTAGCATCGGGCATCTCCTTTCTCGTCGATCCCCTCCGCGCGAACCGGCTCTGGGGAGATCCAGATGAGCCGACGCCTACGGCGCGACTGCTGCTCCGGTCAATGGGTTACCGGGATGCGTTGATCGGTGGGCTGCTTGCGGCGGCAGCGCTGCGCGGCAAGGACACCCGCGGCTGGTTCCTTGCCTCCGGCGGCGCCGACGCGGCCGACCTGCTGGGCGGGATGAGTGTCCATCACGAGCTTCGGCCGTCACAACGGGTTGTCGGCCTGGGCGGCGCCGTCGTCGGCATTGGCATAGGGCTCTGGGGGGCGACGCGCCGGACCACCCGCGCAGAGCAGACACCGGCGCGCTGACGCGCGGGGTCTTGATGCGGTTGACTGTGATCGTCCGTCGACGATGGGAGCAAACATGCATATCGGTGTCCTGACCTTTATTACCGATGAGGGCATTGGCCCAGTCGAGCTGGGCGAAGCGCTTGAGCAGCGTGGGTTTTCGTCGCTGTTCCTGGCCGAGCACTCGCACATCCCGGTCGATCCGCAGACCCCGTATCCAGGCGGCGGCCCGATTCCACACAAGTACTACCGCACGCTAGATCCGTTTGTGGCACTGACGGCGGCGGCGGCCGTCACCCAGAGGCTGCGTGTGGGCACCGGAATCGCGTTGGTGCCGCAGCGCGACCCGATACACACGGCCAAGGAGGTGGCGTCGCTGGATCTGGTGTCTGGTGGACGGTTTGACTTCGGTGTGGGTGTGGGCTGGCTGCGCGAAGAGATCGCCAACCACGGCGTTGATCCCTCGGTTCGCGGACGCGTAGTGGACGAGCGAGTGGATGCGATCATTGATATCTGGACGCAGGAGAAGGCGGAATTCCATGGGAAATTCGTCGATTTCGACCCGATCTACAGCTGGCCGAAGCCGGTCCAGAAGCCCTATCCGCCGCTGTATCTCGGGGGCGGGCCGGCCGGCTTTAAGCGCATCGCGCGACTGAACGCGGGCTGGCTCTCTATGTTCCCGTCCGCGAAAGTTCTGGCGGGTCCGCTTGAGGAGCTGCGCGCCGTCGCCGGCGACGACGTACCGGTGATGCACTTCCATGCGGGCAAACCGACGGCGGAAGCGCTTGAGGGCTACCGCGAGTTGGCAGTGGAACACGTTTTGGTGGACCTGCCGACTGAGCCCCGCGACGAGACGCTTCGCCGTCTGGACGAGCTGCAGGCGGAGTTCGCGGACCTAACGTAAACCTAGGTGCCGCAGAAGGTTTTGTAGGCGCCGAAATCCTCCGGCGCGGGACTGGCGTAGCGCTCGAGGCCGGGTCGTTCGTCGTACGGCGCGGTCACGGCATCAAGAAGTTGCCCGAGCGGACCGAGATCGCCGGCCGTCGCCGCGGTCAGGGCCTCCTCGACTAACTGGTTGCGCGGAATGTAGATCGGGTTGGTGCGGTCCATCAATTCGGCGTGCGGACCCAGGGCTCTCCAGCGCGACATCCAGTCGTCGAAGGCGGCGACGTCGACGAACAGTCGGCGCACGGATTCGGCTTCGGATTTGTCGGGGCCTCGGGCCGCCCGGCCAAGGTGGCGGAAGAACGAGGTGTAGTCAACCCGGCCCTCCTTCAGAAGCGGGAGCAACTCGTCGACCAATGGCGTGACGGCCTGCGATTCGACGTCCGCGGACAAACCCAGCTTCGCGCGCATACCGGACCACCAGACGGCGTCGTAGTGAGGTTGGAATACCCCGAACGACTCCTCCGCGAGCGCGACCGCCTCCTCAACGTCGTCGGAGAGCAAGGGGAGAAGCGTCTCGGCGAACCGTGCGAGGTTCCAACCCGCGATGACCGGCTGGTTGCCGTACGCGTAGCGCCCCCAAAAATCGATCGAACTGAAGACCGTGTCGGTGTCGTAGGCCTCCATGAAGGCACATGGCCCATAGTCGATGGTTTCGCCGGAGATCGTCATGTTGTCGGTGTTCATCACCCCGTGGACGAACCCGATCAGCATCCAACGGGCAATCAGCGACGCCTGCACGGCGACCACCGCTTCGAACAGTGCGAGGTAGGGCCGGTCGGCCTCCGCAGCGCTGGGATGGTGGCGTGCGATCGCATGGTTGGCGAGGCGTCGCAGCAGGCCGGCGTCGCCGGTGGATGCGGCGTATTGGAAGCTCCCCACCCGCAGGTGACTGCTGGCGACGCGGGCGAGCACGGCGCCCGGCAGTTCCGCCTCACGCAGTACCGGCCGCCCCGTAGCCACGACGGCCAGGGACCGCGTCGTCGGCACACCCAGAGCGTGCATCGCCTCGCTGACGAGGTATTCGCGCAGCATCGGCCCCACCGCGGCGAGCCCGTCACCACCGCGCGCGAATGGCGTTGGGCCGGAACCTTTGAGGTGGATGTCGCGCACGCGCCCGTCGTCGCCGGCGAGTTCCCCCAGGAGCAGTGCGCGCCCATCGCCCAACCGCGGGACGAAGCCGCCGAACTGGTGCCCGGCGTAGGCCTGGGCCACCGGAGTGGCATCCCCGGGGACCAAGTTGCCCACCAAAAACCGCAGTCCGTCCGCACCGCGCAGCCACGAGTCGTCGAGGCCAAGCTCGGCGGCCAGTCGCTCGTTGAGCGCGAGCAGTCGCAGGTCGGGTGCCGTCTCGGCTTGCCAGCGGACAGCCATCTCCGGCAACTCGCGGAAGAACCGGTCCTGTAAGGCAACCGTCGTATCCGGTGTGACGCTCACTTCTCCGAGACTACGGAAAATACGCCGGCCGCCGCTCGCGCAAGCCCAGATGATCGCCGCCGGGGTCCCGCCCGTTTTGCGATGCCGCTACGGTTTAGGGAACACGAGCTCGCACCCATGGAATGAAGATGGCGACAGATCACGCAATGTACGAAGAGGTCGACGGACGGGCGGCGGACCCCGCCGACATCGGCTCACGCATCGATCCGGTTCTCGCCCGCAGTTGGCTGTTGGTCAACGGGGCGCACGCCGACCGGTTCCAGTCCGCGGCGCATTCTCGCGCCGACATCGTCGTGCTCGACATCGAGGATGCGGTCGCGCCCAAAGACAAGCAGGCCGCGCGCGAGAACGTCGTGAGTTGGCTACGCGCCGAAAACGCCGACTGGGTCCGCGTCAACGGCTTCGGCACCCCGTGGTGGGCGGACGATCTGGCGGCACTGGCCAGCACCCCGGTCGGCGGCGTGATGCTGGCGATGGTCGAATCGGTGGACCACGTCACCGAGACCGCCCGACGATTGCCCAACGTGCCCATCGTGGCGCTGGTCGAGACGGCCCGGGGCTTGGAGCGCATCACCGAGATCGCCGCGACCAAAGGCACCTTCCGGCTCGCCTTCGGCATCGGCGATTTCCGCCGTGACACCGGTTTTGGGGAAGACCCGACCACCCTGGCTTACGCGCGGTCGCGCTTCACGATCGCCGCCAAGGCGGCCAACCTGCCCAGTGCGATCGACGGGCCGACGATTGGCTCCAACGCATTGAAGCTGATCGAGGCCACGGCCGTTTCCGTCGAATTCGGGATGACGGGCAAGATCTGTCTTGCGCCGGACCAATGTGCCGTTGTGAACGAGGGACTGTCCCCGTCGCAGGAAGAAATCTCTTGGGCGAAGGAGTTTTTCGCCGAGTTCGAACGCGACGGGGGAGAGATCCGCAACGGCTCCGACCTGCCGCGCATCGCCCGGGCCACCAAGATTCTCGAGCTGGCTCGGGCCTACGGCATCGAGGCCTCCGACTTCGACGACGAACGGGTTCACTCGCCCGCGCCGACGGACACGTACCACTACTGACCGAATGTCAGATGAGGCTTGCCGTGAGCCCACCATCGACCACGAAGGCGCCCCCGGTGCAGAACCCCGACCGGTTATTCGCGAGGAACAGTGCCAGGCCCGCGACGTCTTCCACGGTGACGTAGCCTCCCTGTCCCTGACGGATCAGGTCATCGAAGTCGACGCCCAACGCGGCCTCGTATTGCCCGCGGTTGCCGGTGACGAGCTGGGTCTCGGCAAAGCCGGGGAGAATCGCGTTGACCCTGATTCCGGTCGGCCGCAGCTCGAGCGCCGCGGTCTTGGTCAGGCTCACGACAGCGGCCTTTGCCGCGGCGTAATGCCCGACCAGTGGAACACCGGCCAGCGCCGTCACCGATGCCATCGTGATGATGGATCCCGCGGTCTGGGTTGCGATCATCGCGCGCGCCGCGTGCTGCACGGTGAGGAAAACGCCGTCCAGGTTGATCGACATCATGTTGCGCCAGGTGTCCAGCGACATCTCCAGCAGCGGTGAAACGGTGGCGATTCCGGCATTGGCGACCGCGATGTCGACCTTGCCGTAGTCGTTGGTGGCCCGCTCGAAGAGTTCGGCGACGCTGTTCTGGTCACGCACATCGCAACGAAGTGCTGTCGCTCCGGGGACGGTATCCGCGGCCGCCTCGGCTGCTTGCACGTCGACATCGGACACCACCACGGTCGCGCCGTGCGCGGCGTAGGTCCGGGCGATCTGGTAACCGATACCGTGTGCTGCACCTGTGATCACTGCGATCTTCCCCGCGAGGGGATCGGACGCGGCTGCGGCGGCGTTGTGGGTGGACGTTTTGTCCGTCATGGTTGTTCTCCTAGAAAAGGCTGGCGGTCATGCCGCCGTCCACCAGGTAGTGGGCGCCGGAGACGAAACGTGCATCGTCAGAGGCGAGGAAGGCAACGGTCTCGGCCACCTCTTCAGGGGTGCCGAAACGACCCTGCTTGAGATTGACGAGCTCGTCGAACCGGATCGGGGCGATCGCTTCGATCGGCGCGGCCAGTCTGTCGGCCATCTCGGTCTGGATCAGGCCCGGGCAGACTGCGTTGACGCGAATCCCCGCCTGACGAAGCTCGACCGCTGCGGACTCGGTGAAGCGAATAACAGCGCCTTTGGATGCGCAGTAGGCAGACAGCAGCGGGCCGCCCGCGGTGCCGGCGACGGAGGACAGATTCACGATCGCGCTACCTGCGGCCGCTGCCAGCGCGGGCACTGCCGCCTTGGTGAAGCGGAACGTGCCCATCACGTTGATGTCGAGCACTCGGCCGAATTCGTCGTCGGTGAGTTCAGTTATAGGCTTGGCGATTTCGATGCCGGCGTTGTTGACCAGCAAGTCCATGCCGCCAAAGGTTTCGACGGCCGTAGCGACGGCTGCGGTCACGTCCTCCATCGAACGCACGTCGCATCGCACACCGATGCTTCCGTTGCCGAGCGCGGCGGCCGCCTCGTTGGCACCGTCGGCGTCGATGTCGGCCAGCGCTACTCTGGCGCCACCCTCGACGAGCCGCCGGGCGATCGCAAGGCCGATTCCACGGGCGGCACCCGACACTATCGCGCGCCGTCCCAACAGATCATTCATTGCCTAACCTTCCTCATATCAGTGAAAAGTGTTGTCCCACAGACTATGCCGTGTTGGCAGCGGGGTCCTGCTGATCGCGGAGGCTCTCGCCCCTGCCGGCCAGCGACCACGTCACCTGCGTCGGGATCGGGCCGTTGGGCAGCCAGGGCTGCTCGGCGACGGCGTCGGCAACTTTCCAGGTGCCGCGCTCGATCACGCCGAGCGCGGCGTCGATGACCTTGTAGTGCTGCACCTTGCTGCCCCAGGCCTGCGACTCGACCCACACCACGACCAACTCGCCGGGGTCGAATGCGGCCTCCTTCTGCACCGCGGCGATCAGGTCCTCGTTGTGCAGGTGGCCATCACCGAAGTTGAAGCCGATCAATGAGTTGCAGGCGAACTCACCCTCCCGCACGGTGCGGGTGTCGATGTCGGGGAGGCTCTTCAGCAGCACCGAGAACAGGCCTCTGCCCTGGCTGTGCATGGTGCGCCAGGCGATCGAGTGTTGCATCGTGATCTCCGCCCACTGTGGCTCGTAGCCGAAGTCGACGAACTGGTCGATCTGGTTCTTCGACGACCGGGTGACGTTGTTGAGTTTCTGCTCGGCGCCCGGTGCGAAGGACCACACGGCCGATGCCCAGTTGCCGGCATATTGCCGCATCGACGGCAGGAACGAAACCTTGTCGGGCCGGAAGTTCCCCAGGATCGGGAAGAACACCAGTCCGGCCACGATGGCTGCCGTCAGCCGGGGCGAGGACATGCCGGTCACGTTGTATCCCTGCCACGCCGGGAAACCCAGGAACAGGAAGATCGTGGCGTAGGCGAACAGCACGTTCCATTCCAGCGGCACCGCCAGCGGGAACGTCGAAATGATGAACAGGTGGAACGACACCATCATGATGACCGCCGCCACGGTGAGCCACTTGTTGGTGGAGAACAACAGGACGAGCGGGGCGATGATCTCGACGGTGGTGCCGGCGACGTGGGCCATCACATCGGCAACACGCGACGGCCGCATGTCCCGCGGAAAGTCCCGGTAGTGGGCCCGCTTCAGCCATTTGAACGGTATGGCCGGGCTGTTGCTCACCATGGGCGGGATGACGTTGCCGAAGTGCTTGCCGAACTTCGACACCCCGGCGCCCACCCACACGACGACGATCAGCAGCTTCAGCGCGATGATCATGTCTGGGAAATTTGAGAACGGCAGCACGGTGAAGAAGAACAACGCCGGCAGATACTGCTCACCGCGGGCACCCAGGAATATCGTCTTGTCGCGCAGTCCCATCAGAACCAACAGGACCATCGGCGCGACCAGCAGCGCCGGATTCACCAGCCCTGAAGCGTTACCCGGCATCACCGCCGACAGCGAATCACTGTGCACGCCAGGAGAAAACAGCGGGATCGCCACACTCACCAGCAGGGCGAGGTAGAGCGCGACGTCGAACCACGTGCGCCGGTCACCGCTGGTGAACGGCACCCATTTCCACGGCCGCAGCCGGATGGTGCCGGGGCGGGCCCAGAAGCGAATACCGCCGGTCATCGGCTTGATCTTGCCGGCCAACGGGCCCCATGAACCTGCGACGCCGATGGTTTCGAGCAACACCGTCCACAGGATGAACTTCTGGTACACGATCGGCTGGTTCCACCACTGCATGACATGCCAGAACGCCGGCAGCCCTGACGTCACCGTGGCGACTGCGAAGCCGCCGAGCGCATAGAAGAAGACGAGCTTCAGGATGTAGACCGCGTGCACCTTCTTCGGCGACGGGAAGCCGTGCTCCGCCCAGCTCTCGGTGAGGATACGTCCCCGTTCCATGAGCGGCTTCCGCAGGAAGGTGTCCGGATCGACGTCCGGGAAGTGCGGCTTGAAGAATCCCATTTCAGTAGCTCCTGAGTCGTTGGGGCGTTAGGCCTGGTGGGTAGCGGCTGTGAGTCTCTTCCGAAGCGATGGCTTGTCGAACTTGCCGACGGGGTTCTTCGGAAGCTCGTTGAGAATCGTGATCTCAACGGGCAGTTTGTATTTCGCGAGCGATTGGGTGAGGTGTGCGCGAATTTGGTCGATTTCGAGCGCGGCGCCGGAGCTCAGGGCCACGAACAGCACCGGCTCCTCGCCGTAGATCGGGTTGGCTCGCCCGACGACGGCAGCCTCGGCGATCTGTGGCAATTGGTAGACAACCGCTTCGAT
>Ga0306922_10003894_pt1 | contig 14052 bp, 12 predicted proteins | sample sta12Cox44000082_FD_203758 | JGI IMG/M metagenome (GOLD analysis project Ga0306922, IMG submission 203758) | Lab enrichment of tropical soil microbial communities from Luquillo Experimental Forest, Puerto Rico - statoxic.12C.oxic.44.000.082 (v2)... | ecosystem: Environmental > Terrestrial >... | reverse complement strand
AGCCGAAGCGCCGCGTCTGGAGGTGTCCGACGAGAGCAGCCAACGCCGCATCTTCTCCGATGAAACCGCGGTCGCCTCGCCAGTCGACCAGGTCGATATCGACATTAACCTCGCTAATGCCGAGAGCGGGTGGAAGGCCATCGCTCCGGTTTATTCGCGAGATAGCCCGGATGCCGCAAGCCGCAAGAAGCGGAAGATGCGAGTCATCGAACCGGTTCCACGGTGGTACCAGAACTGGAAGCGCGCGGCTCCCGAAGAGGCGCGTCAGTCGCTCCCTGCCTACGGCGAGGTCAATTCGCACGGCGTTGCCGGAGCGGTCTGCCGGAAATTCACTCTTCCTCCCGCCCGTCGAATGGTTCGAGTGACGCCAACCGTGCTGAAGGATAGCAATGCTCGGTCCACACCTCGGCAGCCAATCCGCGAGCTCCGATTCTGCATCGGCCGGGATGACCGCGAGCGCGATCGGAACCGTCCCCGCAATCTCTACCAGTCGGTCAAGATTTGCGCTTGGTGCCACTGCATCGTCATCACGCCACCATAGCTTCGCGACGCGCTGCGCTTCTCGCCAGCGGTCGAGTTCATCGACCAGGAGAGACCACCCTGCAGGCATTATGGCACAACACGCGGCAGTCGGCTCATACCCGGATCATATCGCCAGTCCGGTTGCGGGGCAAAACTCTCGACCGAGCGTCAGGCGAAGTTTGCGCGAATGCGGATCATCTCCGCGATGACGGCTGCTGTGCGTCGAGCGCCCCCCGTGTCGATCGCGACCGCCTTTGGCTTTCGGTCGAGCGCACGGTCGATCGCATCGGCAAGTCCCTCGGGCGAGAGCTCGCTTTCGCGTACGAGCTCGAGGGCTCCTCGGGAGGCAAGCCGCTCCGCCCGCAGACTTTGCTCCGTTTCGCGCTGCGCGGCGAACGGCACGACAACGGCAGCGACGCGGGCTTCGAGAATGTCGAGCACGGTATTGTATCCGGCTTGACTAATCGAGAGTCGGCAATGCCGCAACATTCGGGGAAAGTCGGGGCGGAAACGTTCGAGCACCACCCTGTCCGGCAAGTTGTTGGCTAAGGCTCCGAACTCGACCTCGGACAAATTTGGCCCGGTCAAGAGGCGCCATTTAAGATCGGCCATACAACCGCGTCGACGCACCTCAAGCGCGGTCGAGAGTAGGGCACCGCCGACCGCGCCTCCGCCAGCGGAAACCAAGACCTCGTCCTTTCCGTTAGCCTCCACTCCCTGTGTGTCGGTGGTGTCGCCGACGTAACCCGTGTAAACGAGACGATCGGCGATTTCAGATGCAAGCGGGAAACTCGCATCGAGAGGGATAAAGGTCGGATCGCCGTGAACCAGCACGCGATCAAAATTCGCGTGAACCTGAGCAATGATCTCGTGACGCCGCTTCTGATCCTGGGGCGCGACCACGATATCTCGAAGCGAACAGAGCACCAACGGCTTCGGACGGCGAGATCGCGCCGCACAAATCAGCGCATCGAGCTCAAAGCGAAATGCACGACGGCCGAACGGAAACGCTTCGATCAGAACGGCGTCGGGCGCCGCCGCTGCGAAGGCCGCGAGAAGGGCCGTGCGCCGCTCATTTCGCAGCCCTTCGTCAACCGGCCGGCCATCCGCATCAACGAGCTCTCGGAATCCGGCGTCACGGGCCTTGATCGGCGGAAGTTGGACAATACGCTCGGCAGACTGGCAAACGAGCTCAGCAAAAGGTTCTCCTCCGGAGACAAGGGTCACATTGGTCCTCTCCTGAGCCAGTGCCTCCACGATCCTCAAAGCGCGCCGCATGTGGCCGATGCCGAGCAGGTGCTGAACATAGAATAGGACCGAGCCGGGCACGAATGTCTGCTCCAGGCTAGGGCCTGCGCGCTCGCTGAATCGTGTCTATCGACGCCGTTAAGCGGTGAGCGGCGGCGGTCAGACCATGCTCAGCTCGCACACGCCGCAGCGCCGCCTCGCCAAGGGCCCGGCGTTTAACGGGATCGATAATCAAGCTTCGCACGGCCTCGGCAAATGCCGGCACATCAAAAGGCGGGACGAGCAAGCCGGTTACTCCCGAGACGACGACCTCGCCGACACCGCCGAAGCTGCTTGCCACGACCGGTAATCCGCTTGCCTGTGCTTCTAACAAGGCCATGCCGAATGCCTCATTAACGGCGGGCCAAACAAAAAGATCGGCCGAGGCCAGTCGACGGTGGATTCCGTCGGGCTCGACCGCTCCCAACCAGGTCACACGTCGATCCAGGCCGCCCAGCGCGGCCTCGACTTCTCTCCTCGCGGAACCATCGCCGATGATCTCCAGCGACCATGGCAGGTCAAGCAGATCTGGGAGCGCTTTTCCCAAGATCCGGTAAGACGCAAGTTTGTCGCCGTAGCGCATCATTGCGACGGTGATCAAACGCGGCGGACCAGACCTCGGCGGTGCTCGCCGACCAAAGGACGCCGTATCGAGAAAGGGTTTGACAGCGATCCAACGCCGAGGATCCCGCAGAAGCGGCAAAATACGGTCGCGATCGGCAGGATTAAGCCCGATCACTGCATCGGCCCGCTGGATCGCCCGCTGCGCAGCGGCGTGGCCTGCCGCCCACGCCCCGAGCCCCTGTTTCGGCGCATCGGAGGCTTCGGCGACCACATACGGAATGTTCAGGCGTTCGACGATAGGCGGGCCAAGCCAATCGGGGGCCTTGTGATAAAGGTGATAAGTAAACCAAAGCTCCGGCGCCATTTCCGACATCTCGCGATAGTGTGCGAGAAAACGGTCGGCGAGCCTCGCGCCAATCAAAGCCAATCGAGTTTGACGAACTGGGTCCCCACGCCCCTCGTAGCTTCGAAATCGGGAAGCTAGGAAGACGTCGTGCCCAGCGAGCTGCAAGGCGCTGAGAAATAGCTGGGCGACCCGGCGGTCTCCCGAGGGAATCGGGTGATCTGGCGGTTTCAGCGGCGCGTAGAAGGCGATGCGCATGCCATTTCGGCTCTCTCCTGGCCCGCTTCAGGGGTGCGCGCCAACTGCCCGAGCAAAGGCAGAGCCGCCGAGCTCTGCTTTCCTGTGGGAGGGGAGGACAGCCCAAAGTGCCCCGCCAGCGCTTCTATGCCCGTCCCCATCGAGAAGATATGCTTGACACGCCGTTCACCGGCCGCGCCGAACTTGCTGCGTCGCGCCGGATCGCGGATCAGGGCATCCAGGGCTTCGGCTAATCGGGTCGGGTTGCCAGGCGGCGTCAGCAATCCCGTCGTCCCGTGCTGGATCAATTCAGGTATACCCGATATGTCAGTAGAAACGCATGCGAGTCGTTGACTCTGCGCCTCGATCAAAACGTTGGGGAGCCCGTCCTGATCACCATCCTTCGCCATTTTGGACGCAAGTACAAAGAGATCCGCCTCGCGGTATGCAGAAAGCACCTCCGGTTGGGCCAACGCTCCACGCCATTCGATCCGGCTGGATATACCCAATTTCTCAGCCTGGGACTTTAGAGCATGGCTCAGGGTACCGCCGCCGATGTGGACAAAATGCCATTCCAGGCTGGTGGGCAGCAACGCCAGCGCCGAGAGGAGATCGTCATAACCCTTCTTCGCGACCATGCGGCCGACCGAGAGCAGGAGAACCGGGCGCGCGGGATCGCTCCCGTCATTGTCCACGGATCGCGGCGGGGCGGGCGGAAAACGTTCCAGGTCGATCCCGTGGTAGCAGAGTAATACTGAATTTGGGCGAGATGCGAGGCTTGCAAGGTGATTCCGCCCGACTTTGGTGCATGTCACCACCCAAGCTGCTTCGGCAAGTTTTGTCCGCTTCTCCCACTGTGGAAGCGTCCAGATGTCCTTGGCATGCGCGGAAGCGGTCCACTCTAGGCCGGTGATCAACGCGGCATAACGGGCGACAGAGGCCGGCGTATGCAGAAAATGCGCATGAAGATGATCGACGTCGGCAGGTAGCTCCGCTGCCAGAACCAACGCTTGGCCAAAACGGCGGATGCGGTTGGGAGTGGGGTCCCGACAGAAATCGGAGAACCAGGCAGCCCTCGCCCTAGCATATCCGCGATAGCAGCGTGAGCGCAGCCATCCGTTCCAGACGCGGCGCGGCTCCTGATAGAGGTATTCCGGAAGGTAGAGGAGTTTGGCACGGATCGAGCGATGGACCGGGTGGGTTATGCGATCGGTCGGATGCCGCAAAGAAACGATCAGAATTTCAAGCCCACATTCCTCCAGGGCGAGGATTTCCTGGGCGATAAAGGTTTCGGACAACCTCGGATAGCCCTTCACAAGGAAGGCGACGCGACCCGGTGCCCGGGTTGTCATTCTCTCCCTCAAGTTCCGAAGCGCGCGCGGGCTGCAAAACAGCGGGCCCGTCCCTGATCTAGCAGCGTGCGAGCCCGTTGATTGACCACGGGCATGCCGTCGAGCAGCCCCGGGATTAGAACGGCCGAGGGCAGCGGTTGCTGCGGCAATCGGCGAAGCGCCGCGGCCATTACGCGAGGGTCGCGGCCCTCTTGCTCAGACAGCATTGACAACAGACCGAGTTCGGCGGCGTGCTTTGTTCTGATGAATTGCTCCATGCGCGGCGCAATCCGCGGCACGATTAACGCCCGCTTGTCGAAAGACAGAATTTCGCAAAAGGTGTTGTAACCGCCCATTGCGACGACACCCGCTGCGCGAGCCATCAAACTCTCTAGGCGGGCACTGAACGTAATCGCTCGTACCTTATCTAGGCGTGCCACCCGGCCGGAAAAGGCTGCACGTTGTTCCGGCAGCATAAACGGCCCGAAGACGAGCAGCGCCGGGTTCTGGATGTCGCGGTCGTTCTCATAGGCCGACAGAACTAGGTCGACCAAGGCCTCGCCGTCCCCGCCGCCACCGGGGGTAACCAAAAGGAAATCCTTGTCAATTATACCGAGCAGGTCGGGCGTGAGTGGTAGATCGCCCGCCGTGCGCCGGAGATAGCCGGTATAGGTCATCCGCTCATGTACGCCTTTTGGCACCGCAAGACCCGCGAGCGGATCACAGATCTCCGGCAGGCCATACACCCAGATCTCGTCGTAATACTCGGCCAATGCCGGAACCACTTGTTTTCGTTCCCACTCGCTCTCGAGCGCTTCGGGGTCATCCATGACATCACGCAGCCCGAGAACCAAGGCAGTACCGCGCCTCTGCAACATATCGAGAGTGTCCCGCACCTCGCCGCGCAATCCCAATGGTTCCTTGTCGACAATCAGGAGGTCGGGATCGAATATGTCGGCGGTGTGTCGAATTATCGAAGAGCGCATTGCCAGCATCTCGTCGATATCGATATGCAAATTAAGCGAGACGTATTCGCCGTTGCGCAATTTGATGACCCCGGGAACTCGCACAAAATCGACCCGAGAGCGGAAATCAAAGCTACCGATAATCGGAGAGCCCGAGAGAATCAGGATCGATACCGCCGGGTCTGCATCGACCAGCGAATGTGCGATCGCCCGACAACGACGCAAATGGCCGAGTCCGAAGCTGTCGTGACTGTAGATAAGCACCCTTTTGTGGTGACGACGAGCGGTCACGCGGGGGACTCTCACTTAACCATGCCGGTCGACTATTGCATACCCGGTGGCGCCACGAAATGACCTTTTCATGAGCGGGGCAACCACGAAGGAAAAAGACCCCTGCTTCATCTATCGAAGGGTATTGTCGTCCCTCGCAGTGTGCCGCCAGCTGCCCTCCCATCACGCACCCCGGTTCAAGGATTGGAGTAGCCCCCGGCCGCCGTTTGATCCTTTTATCGTCGAGCCTCTGCGGCCCAGGATTTCTTTGTTTATACGTCTCATGGTCACCTTTTCTTACCCTTATTCTCCCGAACCGATCGAGACTTGCCGGCAATCAGCCAGGGCGAGCAAAGCGCTCACGGCCCAAATTCGTCTGCTACAGCATGTCTAGGGTGTACATTGGGCGGGGTTAGAGTGATATTTCGCGAGCGTCCTCGCTCTGGGTATCGCGAATTGCGAGTGCAGGATATTTCACCGGGCTCAGCGGCAACAGGCCGCCGATGTCATTGTTGATGGGGCAGAAGATGACGCGAAAGCCGTGAAGGAGGGAGGAAATGAGCCTGAAGCAAGAGTTTGAACTACTTCGGCGTGTACCGGTTTTTGCCGAGATCGAGCCGGCAAAACTGAAGCTCTTGGCTTTTATGAGCGAGCGTGTCGTGTTCGACTGCGGGAAGCGGCTGTTTAGCCAGGGGGACGTGGGGGACGCTGCCTACTTGATCATCGACGGTCATGCCGAGGTTATTGCAGAAACCCCCGGAGGGCCGGTGGTTCTGGCGACGCTCGGGCCGAATGAGATCGTTGGCGAAATGGCGATCTTATCCAATGTACCGCGCACGGCGACGGTCTGCGCCAAAGACCGCCTCGTCACTCTACGGATCTCCAAGGAGCCGTTTATGAGAATGGTGCGCGAATTCCCGAACATGGCTGTTTCGATTATGCAGGAGCTGGCGCACCGGCTCGAATCGACCAACAACCAGCTGCGCGGAGCTGTTGTCGAAGTAAAGAGGTTACGTGAAACGTCCGGGATCGCAGCGTAATTGAGGTGAGCCGGCTCGATAGCTTTATAAGGCGTCTCGAAGCCCAGCGCACCTGCCTCAACTACGCAGTTCGTCTGGTTCACGACCTCGAAGGCGATGTGCTAGAACTCGGCCTCGGCAATGGGCGAACCTACGATCATCTTCGCGAATTGTTACCCGATCGCAGGATCCATGTTTGCGAGCGTCGGGTTGCCGCCCATCCCGACTGCGTACCGCCGGTCGAGCTTCTCCTGCTCGGCGATATGCGCGAGACTCTACGGGCTGCTCGCAGTTGGTTGAGCGATCGCGTGGCACTCGCCCATCTTGATCATGCAACCGGCGAGGTGGCGGCAAGCAAAGCGCTCGCCGATGAGCTCGCACCACTTATCGTGCCGTTGCTACGTCTCGGCGGGGTGCTCGTCAGCGAGCCGAGGCTCAACGTTGACGGACTGATCCCGCTCTCATTACCTAAGGGCGTTCAGCTCAAACGATATAATCTCTACCGCCGTGTCAGCTTCCGATCACCACCATGACCGGCACATGGTCGGAGGCCTTGTCCCAGCTTCGGCTGTCCCGATAAACAACCGCTTCATCGAGAGCACCGACCAGTGAGGGCGTCACCCAGACGTGATCGAGACGGCGGCCGCGATCCGAGGCGGACCAGTCCCGAGCCCGGTAGCTCCACCAAGTGTAGAGGCGTTCCTCTGGCGGCACGAAATGCCGCACGGCATCAACAAAGCCACCGGCTTGCCGCAAGCGACCAAGGCGCTCAACCTCGACTGGGGTATGGCTGACCACCGTCAGCAGCTGCTTGTGCGACCAGACGTCGGTATCCAGGGGAGCAATATTGAGATCCCCCACCGCAACCATAGGCCGCCCGTCTTGCCGTTCCGCCGTGAACCACGCTGTGAGCTCGTCCAGAAACTGCAGCTTATGGGCAAATTTCGGGTTCGCCTCGGGATCCGGCAGGTCGCCGCCGGCGGGAACGTAGATATTGTGCAGTTCGATGCCACCGGGCAGCTCGGCTACGGCATGACGGCAATCGGCGCGATTGCACCAGGTTCGGGTGCCGGACAGCCCAAACGGCGATCGCGACAATATTGCGACGCCGTTATAACCCTTCATCCCATGCACGAGCATATGGCGATAGCCTAGCGCTTCGAATGCATCCCGAGGAAATAGTAGGTCCGGTGTCTTGGTCTCTTGCAGACACAGCACGTCCGGAGCCCATTCGGCAATCAGCCGGCGGACGTTGTCGATCCGTAGGCGGATCGAGTTTATGTTCCAGGTAACCAACCGCACGGTCATGCCTGATCTGGTTTGATCAGCCGCCCTGAGGAGGCATCAAGGGATCGCAGTGCAGTCAGGGACTTCGGCGCCCGGTCGGGGGGGAAGACCGGGCGCCTGCATGTCAGAAGCGTTTGGGGGAAATCGGACCCGCAGGGGAAACGGGACCGTTTTAAAGAGAGTTGTCGAGCTCTCTCCGCTTCCGACTGATGCAAATGGGGTGCGGGCGAGAGAAAACAAACATCGATTCGCGCATATCCGAAGCGGCAAAAACGCATGCTCGGTATGGGAACGAAATCGGAAATCGATCAAGCCGCGCGCGCAGTTTCACGAGCACCCGTAAGGGCTGCTGCGCAGGCAGCGGCGAACGCCGAAAAGAGGGCTCTGGAGAACGGGTTTTCGAGGACCTTGTATTCGGGGTGCCATTGCACGCCTACGACAAATCGGGCGCCGGACAGGGCGACCGCCTCGATCTGCCCATCAGGCGCCACTGCTTCGACGCGCAAACCCGGAGCTGGACGATCGATACCCTGCGAATGCAGCGAATTGACCATGATTTCTTCCGTTCCAGCAAGCGATGCCAGAAGCCCGCCTGCGGTCAGCACAACGCTATGCGCCGGACCGTACGGCCCGTCGGGCGAATCCCTTCGGGAGCGGTGATTGAGCCGGCCCGGTACTTCATGAACCCGCTGGTGCAAAGTACCACCGAGCGCGACATTCAGCTCCTGGATGCCTCGACAAATTGCTAGGACCGGAAGATCCCGCCGGACCGCCTCTCGAATCAGCGGCAGCGTCGTCGCGTCACGCTCCGGATCGTGTAGGATTTCGGGGTGGCTTGGCTCGCATCCGTATTGGCTTGGATGTACGTTCGAGGGGCTTCCCGTCAGCAATAGCCCGTCGAGCCTGTCGAGCAACCCGCGGATATCAACCCGCGATCCCACCGCCGGGATCAATACCGGGAGGCACCCCGTCGCATCAATCACCGCACTCGGATACTTATCGGCCACCCCGTGGATGACCCGCTCATTGATAGTGCGCGTACAACTCGGGATCCCGATAAGCGACATTTGACGGACAGGCATTTGTTCTTGCTCAGGGTTCGTATTGGCGGCGGGAGGCGGCATATGGATCTTGATATACAAACAGCTTCGGGTCGAGCGCTATACCGAATTGTTCAGCGTAGAGCGAAACTGTTGTCGTTTTGCGTTGCTGATCAACGATCGACCACTGCCGCAACGCAACGGGACGGTCGCTGAAAACCATAGTCAAACTGCCGCTATCCGGCTGAGCGTTCTCGACCACTCCGATCCGCAAGGTGTTAGCGCCCCGCTCGAAGCGCGTCACGATGAGATCGCTGAAGGTGACCGGGTCCCGGAGGAGCAGCCACGCCGGCGTCGACTTCAGTCCCACTTTGGACATCTCAACCAGCTGCTTGTCGACGTAATACACATAGAACATGTCGGCAAGCAGAAGTATCGGCGAGGGAGGATCGTACTCGAAGCGCATTCGGCCGGGTCGTGCCATCCATAACTGGCCAGTCGTGGTACCGCCGCCCGCCGATACTTGTTGGAAGCGCGCGTACATCGTTCGGATACTACTCAGATATGACGCAACACGCTGCAGATCTGCGATATCTTGAGATGTCAACTCGACCGCGCGCGGCGGTTCGGCAGCATGAGCAACGGTTGCGAACAACATCGCCCACGCCGGAGCCGCCGCGATCAGGGCGCGCCGACTGATACTCCGGTCCTCACCGACATCTACCATCTCGCTTGCGGTTCCATAGGCGAGAAACGTGCCGGTGAAATGACGTCGGCTGGCAAGGGCTTCAATTGCGGTCAATCGCCGCCGCGGGCCAGAACCTCGCGCTTCCCGACGTGGTTGGCGGCGCTGACGATGCCCTCTGCTTCCATCTTCTCGATAATCCGAGCGGCGCGGTTATAGCCGATCTGAAGATGGCGTTGCACGAAACTCGTCGAAGCCTTGCGTTCTCGGCAAACCACCGCAACGGCTTGTGCATAGAGCTTATCACCTGCTTCGCCGTCCTCGTCTCCCCCGAATGAGTCGAGGGGTGTGTCATCGTCTTCAGTAATTTCGTCGATATAATTGGGGTTTCCTCGAGTCTTCAGGAAAGAAACGACGCGCTCGACCTCCTCGTCCGACACGAAGGGTCCGTGGACGCGCGTGATGCGGCCGCCTCCAGCCATATAGAGCATGTCGCCGCGGCCCAAAAGCTGCTCGGCCCCGCCCTCGCCGAGGATTGTGCGGCTGTCGATTTTAGAGGTCACTTGGAAGCTGATGCGCGTCGGGAAGTTAGCCTTGATTGTGCCGGTGATGACATCGACAGAGGGGCGCTGAGTGGCCATGATCAGGTGGATGCCGGCGGCGCGGGCCATCTGAGCCAATCGTTGGATCGCGGCCTCGATCTCCTTGCCGGCGACCAACATCAGATCTGCCATCTCATCAACAACGACGACGATAAGCGGCAGCTCGCTCGTGTCGAACGGTTCCGGCTCAAATATCGGATGGCCGGTTTCTTGGTCGAATCCGGTCTGAACTTTGCGGATTAGGCTCTCACCTCTAGCTGCCGCCTCGGCCAAGCGGGCATTGAACCCATCTATATTGCGTACGCCGAGCTTGGACATCTTGCGATAACGGTTCTCCATCTCCCGCACCGTCCACTTCAGCGCGAGGATCGCCTTTCTGGGATCGGTGACGACCGGGGCGAGGAGATGCGGGATACCGTCATAAACCGAAAGCTCGAGCATTTTCGGATCGACCATGATGAATTTGCAGCGGTCGGGCGGCATTCGGTAAAGGATCGAGAGGATCATCGTATTGATGCCGACTGATTTGCCCGATCCGGTCGTGCCGGCGATCAGCAGATGCGGCATTTTAGCAAGATCGGCGAGCACAGGCTCGCCAGAAATGTCCTTCCCGAGGATCAGGGCGAGACGCCCGGGGTGGTTCTCGTAAGCCGCCGCTTCGAGGAGCTCGCGCAAAAAGACCGTTTCGGCCTTGCGGTTGGGCAGCTCGATGCCGATCACATTGCGTCCCGACACTACTGCCACTCGAACCGAGATGGCGCTCATCGATCGGGCGATATCGTCGGCCAAACCGATGATCCGGGATGCCTTGATGCCGGGTGCGGGCTCGAGCTCATACAACGTCACTACCGGTCCCGGGCGAATTTGCACGATTTGACCCCGAACACCAAAATCATCCAGCACTGTTTCGAGCAGCCGAGCGTTTTTTTCGAGAGCCTCTTCGTTGATCGCCTCGGTTTTGGCCGTAACCGGCTTCGCCAAGAGCTCAAGGGAGGGCAATAGAGGCTGGCTGTCGGGCTCGAGCTCTAGGGTTGGCTGCCGTTCCTGTTCCGCCCGCTTTCCTTGTCCCTGTGGTCTGGCCTTCGGTGTGATAAAGCGCACCAGCCCGCCGGCTTCCCGCTCGCCGTTTGCTGGGTTATTTTCGTTGCGGTCGAGGCGCGGCTCGCGCCGGCTAGGCAATGGGGTGACAACGGCTGAGCGAAGGGACTCGGGCGCCGCGGTACGACCGAGGCTTAGGGTGCTTCGGCGAAAGATACGACCCATGACCCACGCCGCTGCAGGCCACCCGCGGCTAGAAACAGCGACAAGCCGAATGGCTCCCCATCCCGCCCCTTGCCCGATTTCACGCCAGTCACGCAAGGAAAACCCCATGCTCGTCAAAAGCAAAAGCCACATCAGAGCGGCGGCGCCCATCGAGATCGGCAAAGCTGTGGTGGCGAGCCCCGAATGTATCAACACCCGCTGAAGCCCCCATCCTATGACGCCCCCGGGACCAGCCGGCGGAGATGGCGCGCCGGGATCGAGGACTGAGAGCGCGAGCGCACCGAGTACCAGGATAAGTGGAAGCGGCGCCAATCTGAGCCAGGTTCTCCGAAGGGGGCGGTTCAGCAGCAGGCGAAGCGACCAGGCCGCTAACAGCGCGGGGATCAGGAACGATGCAAGCCCAAAGCTCTGCCACAGCACATCGCTGACGATCGCCCCGTCCCGTCCGAGAAAGTTACGAGGCATCGTATCGACGGCCGTATTGAGCGAAGGATCCCGCGCGTCATAGGTTGCAAGTGTCAACAACGACAAAAGCGATGCCAACAATAAGGCGAAGCCGAGCGCCTCGCTGAGGCGACGCTTCAACCCGTCCCATACCCCCCCGGTGCCTTGCGATCGAGCGCGGCGGGCGCTCGCCCAGTTAGCTGCCGACTTGGCCATGCTTTCCCCCGGCGCTGGCCTGACCCCAAACGCAATCTCCTATATCACCCTTTGCTCGTGTGCAAACGCGATCGCCGTCGTTCCGCCCACTGCGGAAAGGTGTGATTTCTCGGCGGCCTCGCCAAGATCGGCGTGCCTGTTCCTGCTGGGGACCGATAGGTCAGCGGTTGCTGGACAGCCCGCCGGGCGGGCTCCATGCTGCTGGTGTGACCGAAGATGTCGAACTCCTGATCGCCGGCGGCGGGCTGACTGGACTGATGCTTGGGGTGGTATGCGCGGGCGCCGGTCTCGAGGTGGCCGTTGTCGATCGGCAAGAACCTGCTGCGATGCAGGAGGGACAATTTGATGGGCGAAGCTCAGCGATTGCGTATGGTTCACAAAATGTACTCGACGCTATCGGTCTATGGCCGGAGCTCGCCGGTCATGCCGAGCCGATCCGCGAGATCCGGGTTGCCGACGACAGTTCGCCCCTGTTTTTACATTACGACCATCGGGAGCTAGGGACCCTTACTCCGCTGGGGTATATTGTCGAAAACCACCTGCTGCGCCGCGCGCTCTTCCACTACGCCAGTTCACTTTCGACCTTGACTTTACTGGCTCCGCTCGAGGTTGGCTCGGTGCTGCCCTCGGCGCACGCCACAGCAGTGATGCTTTCAGACGGCCGCCAAGTTAGGGCGCGGCTCGTCGCGGCAGCGGACGGCTGGAGATCACCATTGCGGCACGCGAGCGGAATCGGTGCGGTCGAATGGCCTTACCCGCAGACAGGCATTGTCACGACGGTGCGGCACGAGGCCCCGCATCGCGGCATCGCCATCGAGCATTTCTTGTCTGCGGGCCCGTTCGCCATCCTGCCGATGACTGGAAACCGCTCTTCTATCGTGTGGACGGAAAGAGCCGAGCTGGCGCCGAGAATAATGAAGCTCTGCGAGAGCGCCTTCGCGAAGGAGCTCACCGTCCGGTTCGGTGACTTCCTTGGCACCGTCGAGCCAGGCGGGCCGCGTTGGTCTTATCCACTAGGGCTGATGATCGCGGAAGCCTATGTCGCCCCCCGATTGGCGCTCGTCGGCGAAGCCGCGCATATGATCCATCCGATCGCCGGCCAGGGTCTAAACCTGAGCATACGCGACATTGCGGCACTCGCCGAGTTGCTGATCGACACGCGCAGACTCGGCCTCGACATAGGAAGCGAATCGGTTCTGCAGCGGTATGAGCGATGGCGCCGCTTCGATGTTGTTGCACTCGCTGCGGTGACGGACGGGCTCAACCGTCTCTTCTCAAATTCACTACCGATAGTGCAGCTCGCCCGCGATTTCGGTCTTGCGGCCGTCCACCGCCTGCCGCCGTTAAAGCGGCTGTTGATGCGCGACGCGATGGGTCTCGTCGGCGATCTGCCACGTCTCGTCCGCGGCCAGCCGCTCTAGCGATTGCGTGTGAATTAGGGTCAGGGCTCGCGGGTCAAGCCGCTCGCAGCGAGAGCCGCAAGGTATTGGCCCCATCGCCTGCTTTGCTCGACCCCGAGTTGATGGAGATAACTCCAGGAATAAATCCCTGTGTCGTGGAGGTCGTCAAAGGTGATGCGGACGGCGTAATTGCCGACTGGTTCGAGGCCGATGATCCCGACATGGGCGCGGCCATGCACCAATGTCTTCTGTCCCGCACCATGCCCTTGCACCTCGGCCGATGGGCTCTCGACACGAAGATACTCGGCCGGCAGGCTAAATTTACTTCCGTTGTCGAAAGAGACTTCCAGTAGCTTTTCAGCCCGCTTGAGGCGGAGTTCGACCGGCCAGCAAGCGGCAATGTCCGCGCTCAACCTCGTCTCTCCCGTCTAGCGTTACGGTGAAGGAAGGCGTTTGGTCGCTTTTTCGTCGTCTCGCAAAGGCCGCGCCTCGTCGACGAGCATGATCGGGATCCCGTCGCGGATTGGATAGGCAAGCCCCGCCTCTTCGCTGATCAGCTCTTGAGCCCCGCGATCGT
>Ga0306922_10003892_pt1 | contig 14055 bp, 13 predicted proteins | sample sta12Cox44000082_FD_203758 | JGI IMG/M metagenome (GOLD analysis project Ga0306922, IMG submission 203758) | Lab enrichment of tropical soil microbial communities from Luquillo Experimental Forest, Puerto Rico - statoxic.12C.oxic.44.000.082 (v2)... | ecosystem: Environmental > Terrestrial >... | reverse complement strand
TTTCAATCACGCCTCCGGAGGGGTCTTTCACAGTGCCTGTGATGGCTCCGGTCGAGCCCTGACTCCGCAAAGCGGAAGGAGCCAGGAGCAAAAAGCTTAAGGTCATGGCTACCGTCGTGAAGAAGTTGCTCACCAGCCGGCGCTTGTTCAGACTAGGGAGCTGGCCCTTCCTAACGACGATAGCGGGTGCAGCAGTGCGGCGTTCGAAAACACGGCGCGCTGCCATCAAAGACTTCAGAGCGAATTCTGCGAGCATGCCAACCTCCTTCTCTAATTTCCCCTTTCCCCCGACGCCTCGGTCCTGGGACCATTCCGTCTCCGGTCCCGACATCCGTTTCACCGTTCATGCCTGGACGATAGCCCGCGCCGTCGGTGCTGGCAATTCAGTTGAATCAGGAGTCGGCGGTACCGAAACCGTCGCACGGGGAGGACCATCTACAGAATCTCCTGTAGATGACGCACTCCTTGCGCGAGTCGGGTTGATGGAAGTAATGCTGCGGAGACAACTTCCCGAAAGGAAACAAGGCCAGATGGTTGGAGACCGAGACGCGCGTTTTTTGTTAACAGGTCCTCGACCTAACCACGCTACGAGCTGACGTTCTCCTGGGATTGTTCGGAGTGCGTTCAACAACGACCATCCCCGGCACAGCGGTCGGAAATCTCAGCTTGGACTTACTGCGACCGCTCGAACGGGCTGGCCTCGAGTTCGGGACCCGGAGACGCACCCCGTGGCAACCATCGCCGCGCCCAATTCCCGTCTGCGTCAGAACGTTTGATGGTGTCCGAGGCAGCGGCCCTGGCAGACCGCGCTGCGGGACAGGGAATCACCTTGGGCTGCACGAAAGGCAGGCCGTTAAGGGTTAACAATGCCATTACGGATCGCGTAGCGGGTGAGATCGCTCAGGGAATGGAGATCGAGTTTGTGCATGATATTGCTTCGGTGTGTTTCCGCAGTGTGAACGCTGATGCCCAACATGGAAGCCACCTCTTTGTTGCTCTTGCCTTCCGCTAGCAGTTGGACAATTTGGCGTTCGCGCGCGGTCAGATGGCAGACCAACAGCTCGTCCGCGTCCGCCAGCTTGCCGCGTCGGAGGTAGCCTTCTAACACCATTGTTGCCGCCTTGGAAGTAAAGAAGGCCCGACCTTGGTGTACTGCCTCGACAGCCTCCAGCAGCTTCCGCTCCGCGTCGGACTTCAGTATGTAGCCTCGGGCTCCCGCTTCCAGAACGCTGCGCATCACCTGTTCCGACTCATGGAGGGTCAGGATAAGCACCTGCGTTCGAGGAACAACCTTCAGGATTTGGCGGGTAGCTTCCAGGCCGTTCAACTACGGCATGCTGATGTCCATAAGAACCACATCGGGCTTTAAGGTTTTCACCTGCTCCAAAGCTTGCCGGCCAGTACTTGCCTCGCCTACCACTTTCCAACCCGGCTGCGACTCCAATAGGGCGCGTGCTCCCCGGCGCACCAGTTCATGATCGTCGGCTATCACAATGCGAACCGCTGCCATAGTGTTCCCCCAAGGTTGGCAGCACTACACTTACCGTTGTGCCTCGCGGGCTTGATTCAATCTGAAGTTCGCCACCCAGTTGCCAGACTCGTTCTCGCATGCCGCAGATGCCTACGCCCAGGGTTGAAACCCCTCGGCTCACTTTCTCCAAGGTTCGCGCATCCATTCCCCGGCCGTCGTCTTTGACCTCCAGCCTGACCTCGGCTTCATCCCGAACGACGCGAATGGTTGCCCTCCGACCCGTGGAGTGACGGTGGATATTGGTGAGACTTTCCTGCACGACGCGAAACAGGGTCGTTTCCAGCTCTTGCGAGAGCCGGCCGAATTCGACCGCGACATCCAATTCGACGTTGATTCCGCTTCGCCCCGTGAAACCCTCCACGTACCAGCCCAAGGCAGAAGCCAGGCCCTCTTCATCCAGCAGCGGTGGGTGTAACAAGTAAGAAAAAGTGCGGACCTCGCGCGAACACTGCTCAGCCAGGGCCAAGCTCTCGGACAGGGCCTTGCTTGTTTTGATATCAAGTGCGCCAACTGAACGCCTCAGCACCCCAAGCTTCATCGTCAAGGCTGTCAGTATCTGGCCAGTGGAGTCGTGCAGTTCCCGCGCCATTCGTCGCCGTTCTTCGTCCTGCAACTGGAGCAGGCGGCTGGAGAGCTGGCGTAGTGCTTTCTCCGAGGCTCGGAGTGCCGCGTCCGCCCGCTTGCGCTCGGTGATATCGAGACAATAAATCCGCACGCGGTCAGCCTCTGGAATGAATGAGATTTGCTGTTCGTATATCAGGTCACCGACTGCGACCTCGCGCTCGAGATAGTCCTTCCCTGTGCTCGAAAGTTCAGCGATCACTTGCGGCAAACTTTTCAGTGTCGCGTGCTCGGCTCCAGCGAGCTGAAGGTCGGGAAATCGTTTTAGGGCAGCGGCGTTGACGTAGCTAATGACGCCCTCAGAGTTTGTCTCAATGACCGGGTTCGGATTCCGGTCCGGGAAGGAAGCAAGCCAGCCAAGCGCCTCTTCTGCCCGCTTGCGCTCCGTGACGTTTTCAAAGGCAACGCAGATGCAGCTATTCAGAAGCGGGAAAACCGTTACTGCATAAACCCCGCTGCGCGCACCCTCCTAACCGTAACGAATCTCTCCGAGAACCCTTGGCTTACCGGAGCGGATAACTTGCCGACAATGGTTCTCAATTCCTGTTTCCGGGAGTTTCGGACATTCCGCCAGGAACCGACCGACAAGGTCTTCGGACGTCATCCCTAATATCTGGGCGGCGGCCGGATTGACCTCTACCACCCTAAAGGTCGTAGCGCCGTTAGTATGGCCTTCCTGCAAAGCGATCAGACCAAGGTGAAGGTTCTTGACGATCTCCAAACATAGCCGTGTCCTTCCATCGACTTGACCAGACCGGGCGCCAGAACTGGAGATTCCTAGCCTGCCTCGGACTTCTTCTTTTCCTGTGCTACTGGCGCCGCTGCAGCACGGGCGGCTTGTCGTCTGTGCCATCTCCCTGCTCCTTACGCTGGCTGCCGGCTTGAGTTTGCGTTGCGGGATCGGCTGTGTCTTCAAGTCTTTCAAGCGTCGGCCCGCCCCGTTCGAATCGTTTGCTGATAACGGCTCTTAGCCGCTCCTTGACATCGTCAAATTCCGAGGTCGACACCAGATATTGTTCGCGCTTGGGAAGAATCTCTTTGATTTCCTCTTCGGATTTCATGATCCGCTCTGCCGTGGGTGGATGGTCCAGGAAAAGCCTGGGAACACTGCCGGGGGCCCGTCGCTCCTCCTGCAGAATCTTCCCAAAGAAGGCGGTGTACGAATTGGGGTCGTAGCCGGCCTTGAACATGTACTGGAGGCCGAGGTAATCGGCTTCCGCCTCCGCGCTACGGCTGAACTTTAGAAACGTCAACGGCACGCCCAAGTTGAGGGCCTGTGAAGCGCCCTCATAGACGGGGTAAGACATAGGCGTAACAATCAACGGGATCATTCCATACTGTAGAAGGGTCGCTTTGGTGATCTGCGACGCCCAGTGGCGCGCGGCGACGTGTGCGATCTCGTGGGCCATCACGCCGGCAACTTGGTCCTCCTCATCGGCAGCCAGGAGCAAGCCACTGTTGACGTATAGGAACCCTCCCGGAAGAGCAAAGGCATTGATTACTGGTGAGTCAATCAATCAACTTGACCGTCAGGGGCACTTTCAGGTCCGAATTTCGGGCAACGTTTTGTGCCACCCGGTTTACATACTCGGTGACCAGCGGATCCTTGACCATTTTCGCGGAACGTTCAACCACCGACGCGTATTCCCGGCCGATGGCAACTTCCTTTTCCTCCGAAATGATGCTCCGATGCGCGACCCTGCGATTGCCAATTTCGTCGACGCTATTCTTCTTGTCCGCGCCCAGCACGGGTATAGCGGCAGACACCAGGAATGCAGCAAGCACCCAAGGCGAATATCTTGAATTCTTCATCGCGACTTTCTCTTTTCTGAGCGTTGCTGCGGCAGGTACCAGCGCGATGCTCCCAATGTCGGGATGCGGTGACCGCCGCAGGGACAGCCAACTCATGAGTGCTCACAAGCCGGCGATTCTTACAGATGCTTCCCAGACTGGTCTCTCCGGTTGGAGTCCGTCGAACTTCCTGCGCGCCGCCTCCATTGCCGCCCGATAGATCCTCTGATCCAACTCCTCCTCCCTTGCGCGCGGGCCAGCGGAAAACCCCATCCCGCCAGTCATCAGGTGCGTCATTTCGTGCGAGCCGAGGTTGGAAGTGAGAAAGATCAGGCTGCGCGAAAAATCGACGCGCCGATTGTCGCCGAACGTCAGCGTGGCCTTATCCAGCACGCCCAGCAGAAGCTGCCATAGAGCGTCCGAGGCCTTCTCGACTTCATCAAAGAGAACCAGAGAAAGCTTCCACTTGTCTGTGTGTTGCTGCTCCAGCGCTTCCTGTGTGATCATGGGCTGAGTCTCGCGATGGCCGAGATATCCCGGAGGAGAGCCGATGAGCTTGGCGATCTCATGGCTCTGCTGGAATTCCGCGCAGTGATCTTCAGGACCGCCCGATCATCGCCGAAGAGGACTTCTGCGGCGGTCTCCACCAGGCGCGTCTTCCCGGAGCCTGTCGGTCCAAAGAAGCAGCAGGTTCGCAAGTGGCCGGCCAGGAGCGGAAAGACCGGCCTGGTAGACCTGGAAGACGCCGGCCAGGCGCCTCACGGCGCGATCTTGCCCGACCACGCGGCGGCGAAGGGCAGCTTCGAAGTCCTGCACCTCGGGGCTATGCAGCGTTGGATCGAGGATCATTTGGATCGCGCTCATCGTGGTTGCTCCTCCTATGTGCCTCGCTTTCACACTTGAAGTGAGGAGTGCAGCAAACTTCTTACACTGGGAAGCAGTCTAGAAGGCCCGCCGGCTGTGTGACTTTCTCTGTCAACTCCAGGTTCGGCCGATGCCGTGTTATCACAGTGTCAGCGCGTCTGCCTTGAAGAACCCTTTGCGCAGGCCGCGCCTCAACGACCTCCTCGCTGAGCCTGAGCCGCGCGGTGAACTTGAGATTTGAGAGTCCCTATCGGCAGTCCCAAAGCTTCAGCCGCTTCTCTGGCGCTCATTCCTTGCACATGGCAGAGCCACAAAGCTAGCCGGTATGCTGCGGGCAGAGTTTGCAACGTCTCTTCAAGGATTCGAAACCGCTCCTGCCGCGCGTAAACTTCCTCTGGATTGGGAGCGTGATCGGGGATCCTGTTTGCCAAAGGTTCGTCGTCTCGATCGAGTTTCTGGTCGATCGACGTCATTGCTTCCGGGCGACGCCGGCGTATTTGCATCAGCGCCGCGTTAACGACGATGCGCGTGAGCCATGTGGAAAATTGGGAACGACCTTTGAACCCACTCAGGTGGCGAAAGGCAGATAGCAGCCCGTCCTGCAGGGCATCTTCAGTGTCATCGGAATTACCCAGAATCGGGAATGCCATCTTGTAGAGTCGGCCCCTGTAACGGGCGAAAGCTCATCCCATGCCTCGCGGTTGTTATTAGTCGCCTGCCGAAGAAAAGAATCAACCTGCTGGCTAGTCTCGCTACGGATTTTGAGTTCCACACCGTCCTCCTTCCATTGCCGCCTGTGTCTGTCCGCCCAGAAAAAGTGCAATCGCCCTGGCAGTGCACTGCCAGCCACCGATGCTTATTCAAGCCATCGGCGCCTGCGGCGCATGTGAACCTCTGTGCCATGGTCGAAGTTGAAGTCAACTTGCTCCATGAACTGTTTGACTAGGAATATGCCCCTGCCGTGATCGGCCAAGAGGTTCTCCGCGGTAGTCGGGTCAGGAAGCCGGCTTATATCGAACCCTGAGCCTGAATCCTTGACGATGATGAGCAGATCGCAGCTCTCGTTCACAGAGACGGAGACGCGTACGGTTTTCTCAGGATCGCAGTGGTTACCGTGGACGATGGCATTGGCAATAGCTTCCCGCACAGCCAGACCAATCGTCTCGACGTCGTCCCAACAAGCGGTGCGTTCTATGGCCGCTGTGATCTCCGTGACAGCGTCATCAAGAAGGCTCAGGTCCGAGGGGATCACCTTGTCGAAACTGAGTACTAGCTGTTGCACTCGAAAGTCGCCGAGATGTTGCGGGCGATCTGGACCTTTCATGGCGCGTGTTTTCCAACAAGGCTTTTGGCTACGATCAACAGTCTCCGCCTTGTTTTCCACGGTTATCGGGCCTGCCTTCCAACCAGCCGACCGGCCCCAAGAATGTTGGGATCGAGGATCATTTTGCATTGCGCTCATCTTGGCCGCTCCTTCTATCTGTCTCCGCTTCCGCATCGTAAGTGAGGCGGGCGACAAACTTCTTACACTGGGACGGCAGTCAGGAAAGCCCGCCTCCGAGAAATTCTGGAGCGCCGCGACAAAGGCCTGCCGCCAGTGTGCCGGACCGTGGGCGCCTCCAGCCATAAAAAAAAGGCGGCCTCGCGACCGCCCTGTCTTTCTGCTGGTAGATGCCGATATTCACTGGCCGGAGTTGCTCGATGTGCCTGTGTCGACGAAGACGAAGGTCTGATTCCAGCCCTTCAAGCGCATTTGGATAAGCTCATGAGTTTCGGTGTTGGACTCAATCTCAGTTTGTTGATTCTTCTTCCCCTCGTCCACCAGTTTTACGGGGCCTTGGGCAACGAGGTTGCCGTTCCGATAAAATGCAACCTCCGGTGAGCCCGAGCTGTTAACCAGGCTCACCTTATAGGAACCAGGCTGCAGCTCCGGCCCGCTGGCAACTCTTGTGGCGCTCGTGATCTCGAGATCCGCCGACTTCGCTGTCGATTTACCCAGGCTCGGGAATTTAGCGGACGCTACACTGGCGACCAGCAGCAAAACAGCGGCCGCTGCGAGCCCGGACCTATTCCACCTACCATTCATCATGTTCTTCATTCTCCTTTCAAAGTGTTGTGCCTCACTTCAACTCTGTCAGGCACGAAGGTAAGTGGGCGACCGGAGGAATTTGTTACAGGTGAACTTGGCGGCCTAAAGCTTCCGGGAGAGTCTTGCGACGATGCGAGTCTTGATGTCCTCGACCTCGGAGGGAGGAACGGCGGTTTGTGTCTGACGAAGCAGTTGAGCGAGGGCGCGTAGCTGGTCGCGGTACCTCGAGCAATAGTGGCACATCAGCAGGTGCAGCCTGATTCCGAGCTTCTTGAAAAGGCCCGCAGTCAGGTACTCATCACTTGCGATGCATCTGGCTACTTCTTTGCAGGAGTACACGGCTCAACTCCTTTTACACCTTTTTGCTCCACGCACAGGCACAGACGGTTTCGCGCGCGGAAGAGGAGCACACCGAGGTTAGTGGCCGTAATCCCCATTTTCTTACAGATTTCGGGCGTTTTCATTTCCTCGATTTCACGCAGGTAAAACGCGATGCGCTGCGCTTGAGGGATGGTTTCCATGCATTCCTGGATGATCTCCCCGATTTCCTGAGCGAGAAGTTGCTTCTCGAGATCGATCCCAGGCTGCCGCCAATTGCCTCGAGCGTCAAATCTGGACTCCATCAATTCATCAATGGGATCAAACTGCTGCGCCTTCTGTTTTTCGCGAAGGTGTTCGGAAACCTTGTTGTAGAAAATGCCGAAAAGAAAAGTGCGAATATGAGACCGGCCTTGAAACCGGCCGACACTTTCGATCAGGGCCGTGAATACGGACTGCACCAGGTCGTCGGCCTCCTCCGGAGAAAAGCCCATACCGCGCCCGGCATGAAGTAACTGCGGGAGGTACTCGTCTACAAGCTCTGCGAGCGCCGCCTGGTCCCGCTTCCTCAAGCGCTCGAGGAATGCCGGATCTGAAAAATCTTTCTGAGCCATTTGTAAGAACCGAGGCCTTACCCACACTTACCGGTTGAGTGTCCCTGGGTCACTCAGCGGCCAATGATATCAGGAACCGCCGCTGAAATCAGACTCGGGGAGCGCCTGAGGGGACAAGGACGAGCAGTCAAGCGCTTTGGTGAGGAATCACCTCGGTTAGCTCCGGAGGGTATCGTCTGGCTAGGTCGATTGGCGAGGTCACAAGCGATGTCGTACAGGTTGCAGAATGACAACGCGAGCCAGCATATCCGGGTTGACCACCGCTCGATGAGCTCCCACAAGAGGGAACAAGGGAATGCGCGAGGCCGACTGCCCTTCCAGAGGGCGCTGCGTATCGCGTCCAGCGCAGCCGGGCCCCACCCTCGAAGGGAAAAGCCTAGCTTCGTTAGGTTTCGGCCTCGCACCAGTTTTCGTTGGCGTTGGCTGATCCTGTCGCCTTTGTTCGCCATCGTTCTCTCTCCTGAGCTTGGCGCCGCTCGCAGCACGGACATTGCCATAAGTCGCCTCGACGCAGCGATCAGGGACTTGGCGGAGGCAAGTCAAGCTTCGCAGCGAGTGCGCGCGGCCCAGCTTCTCGGCGAGCTCGGAGACCGAAGAGCCACCAAGCCACTGATCGCTGCGCTGCACGACCCCGATCCGGGAGTCCAGCGAGCGGTGGCGCTGGCGCTGGGCGAGCTGCGGGACCGCGAGGCGGTCGGCCCGCTTCTGCACGTACTGCAAAGCCGTTCCGAGCCTGGCATGCGAGGATCCGCGGCCTTTGCGCTGGGCCTGATTCGAGACCGAAGGGCGGTTGAGCCGCTCATTCAGAGTTTGAAGGACCCTGAAGCCAGCGTGCGAATCAGCAACGCGATTGCGTTGGGTCGTCTGGGGGACCCGCGGGCGGTGGAGCCGTTGCTGTCCCTTCCCCATGACAAAGCGCACCAAACTTGCCTTCCCATCGCGGTCGCACTGGGCCAAATCAAGAGCGAACGCGCCGTCAAGCCTTTACTCGATGGACTCAGCGACGCCAATGCGGACGTTTGCCAGAACACGGCAATCGCGCTGGTGCTGATTGGGAACAAAAGCGAAGTCGAACCTCTCATCAGGGCCTTGCAAAGCCGCAACCCCGTCATTCGGCGCAGCGCCGCCTATGCGCTGGGCCTATTAAACGACAAGAGAGCAACGGTCCCGCTGATCGGACGACTCAAGGACGAGGACGTCGAGGTCCGGCTCAATGCGGCACAAGCCTTGGGTCGTTTGAAAGACACACGCGCGGTTGAGCCGCTGCGAAGTGTCGCGCACTCAGACAGGGACGCTTCGGTGCGAGAGGGTGCAAAGGCTGCGCTTGAGAAAATTCTGGCGGCTGGCAATGCAGCGCAGCAGAGGCCCAACTGAACAAGTTCTTGAATCTGGAGTCAAGTCTAGAGTGAATCCTATCAGGTGGCGCCCGAATGGGTCTGAACGGAGAGAACGCGGTGTTGGCGGATGGTGACGCAACCCAGCGCACAGGCCGTAAGGAAAGAATAGGGCAGAGATGTTAAGTGGACATCAAATTCGACGCACGACGGTCTTGGACAGAGTACCCGGCCTTTCCTTGCCAGCGATTGGGAACTGCGCTTCCGTGAGAGGAAAAGGTCAAGGCTGGAGTTCGAGTCTCCGCTCGGTCGGGCGATCATCGAGGCTGCCCACTTCGACTGTGTCAACCGCCCTGATATCCGTTGCCCTCATGTGGGCTTCAAGCTTGCCCGGGGCGCAGTCTTCCAACGCTACTCTGCGCGGCGTCATCACCATAGCCAACCCACAAGGCCAGCCACTAGCTGTCCCAGGAGTAACCTTGAAATTGAGCGGGACGCCCCCGGGCGCTGCCGCCTTCTCGACCTTTTCTGACAATGACGGACATTACGAGTTTGTGGACCTGCCAGCAGGCTCTTACACGTTAGAAGCGAGCTTGTCAGCGTTCAAGACTGTCGTCAGGAAAGTCACGGTTACGTCGGCCGAGACGGTGGTGGAAAACATCAGCTTCGAACTCGAGGAGCTCCGCCAACACGTGGAGGTTCGGGAACAGGCGCCCGCGGTGGCGCAACAAAGCGCCTCGCCGCCGTCCAAGTTGAGTGCGCCGCAACTCATTGCCTTGCCAATGGCCCAGCAGAAATTTAGGCAAGCCTTGCCCCTCACACCCGGGGTAGTGCGCACCCTGGACGGGAAGATCAACATGAAGGGGGCGGTGGAAAACCAGGGCATGCTGCTGCTGGATGGTGCCGAAGACGTCGATCCCATCACGGGCAGCTTTTCCATCGACCTTTCCATCGACGCCATCCAATCGCTTGACGTCTACAAGACCCCGTACCGCGCCGAGTACGGAGGTTTTTCCGGAGGACTGACCACCATCCAGACCAAGCCGCCTTCCGAACGGTGGCGCTGGGGACTGAACGATTTCGTTCCTGGCCTGCGCGGCAAGAACGGCCACATCGTGGGCATCTCTGACGACGAGCCTCGGCTCAGTTTCAGCGGGCCAATCTGGGGCAATAAGCTGAGCATTTCCGAATCGTTCATCTACGACCTCAGGAAACAGCCTGTACGTGGATTGCCTTGGCCCCACAACGAGACCAAGAGGGAAGGTTACAACTCCTTTACAGAATTCCAGTACATCGTCTCCCCACGACACGTGATGACGATGGACGTCCAACTCTTTCCCCTGAAGCAGCAGTTCGCCAACATCAATTCCTTGGTGCCGCAAACCGCCTCGTCCGATCTTGGCCAGCGAGGCTTTTCGATCGGTGCCACAGACCGCTACGTGTTGGCCTCGGGTACTGTCATCACCACACTTTTCAAGTACACCAGGTTCTCCGGCTACGCGCATGGCCAGGGGCCCGCGGACATGCTTATCACGCCCGACGGTTGGGACGGCAACTTCTTTAATGCCTGGACAAGGACCAGCAACCAGGAGGAAGTGCTTCAGAATCTGCAGCTTCCTCTCAAGGAGTGGCGAGGCCGACGCGAGTTGAAGGTGGGCGGCGACATGATCCGCCGTTCCTTCGACGGGACCAGTACCTCCCATCGGGTCGCCCTACTGAGACCGGACGGATCGACGGCAGAGCGTATTGACTTCCTTGGTGCGACACCAGGCCAGGCAGGCTCGGCCTCGACATCGCTGGCGGCGGGAAATTCGGAAGTAGGGGTATTCGCGCAGGACCATTGGGCGCTCAACAACCAGTTGGCCCTAGAGCTCGGGCTGCGCTATTCCGGCCAGACCCTGGGCGAGTCCGCAAACCTCGCGCCCCGCTTGGGTCTGGTTTATTCCCCCGATCGGGGCGGAGCAACCATCATCCGGGGTGGCATCGGCGTTTTCCACGACCGCGTAGGTTTGCTGGCAGGTGATTTCACCCGTAACCCCACCCGCGTCGTCAGCCTTTTCGACGAGCACGGCACAGCCATTGGATCGCCCCTCACCTTTCGCAACGCCTGCGCCAAGTCGAGCGAGATGGGACCCCGGATCGTGCCCACGTGCTCGGACCTAGGCAGTACGCCCTACAACGTCACCGGGAACCTTGAAGTCGTACGAGAGCTGCCACGCCACATGACGCTCCGGGTGGGCTACCTTTTCAGCCGCACCCATGATCTATCGGTTGTGGATCCGAGGGTCCTGCCCGGCGCGGGTTCCACGCTCCTGCTTACCAACACGGGGGCCGTGCGCTATCACGAATTCGAATCAACGCTACGCTTCCACCCGACTGAACGAGGCGAGCTGAACATCTCCTACGTGCGCAGCCGGGCTCGCGGCGACTTGAACACGTTGTCGGATGTCTTCGTGCCATTCGAGCAGCCGGTCATACGCCCGAACGTCTACGCCAGCTTGCCCTCGGAGGTTCCCGACCGGCTGGTGAGCTGGGGAATATTCAAGCTTCCCAGGAAGCTGACTTTCAGTCCGGTGGTTGATTACCATTCGGGATTTCGCTATTCGAACGTCGATGTGTTTCAGAACTATGTGGGTCAGCCCAACAGCTTACGGTTTCCAAATTTCTTTTCATTTGACTGGAGACTTTTCAGGGAGTTCGGCATACCTTCTTTTGTGCCCGGGCTTAGAAATCACAAGGTCCGGGTCGGCTTTTGGATGAATAACACGGTGAATCATTCAAATCCCCGCGACGTGTACAACAATGTCGCGTCACCGAACTTCGGCCACTTCGTGGGCTTCCAGCACCGTGTTGATGGACTGGTCTTGGACCTTGTCGAATGATTCATCTGTCGGCTCCGAGGCGAGCTTGGGTAGCCCGGAGTTGAGGAAGAACAGAGGTAAACCATGACACCAAGGCTTCAACCGGCGGCACGATTACTTACACTGGCCTTGCTAGTGGGAACGGTTTTTGTTGCAGCCTCGCCAGCGGATGAGCCTGCGACTAGACAGGAATCACAAGCAGACGATACAGCACTGCAGCCGCGCGTCTCAGGCATGACAGGTGATGAGGTCTTCTCCAAGCTGCTCGAACACAATCACCTGAGGGACATTCAATTACAACGCTACTCCGCACTTAGAACCTACGAGGTCACAAACGACAAAGGCAAGGTGCACGCCAAGGCCGTGGTGCTAGTGCAGTACCAGGCGCCGAGCACGAAAACCTTCACCACTGCCTCCGAAGAAGGCTCAAAGATTATCCGCAGGCTTGTGTTCAAGGGCCTGATGGAGAGCGAAGCGGAGACTGCGGCAGGGCGCAGCCATCGGGACAGCTCAATCCGGCCCGAGAACTACGCCTTTCAATTGGTCGGGGAAGAGGATGTGACAGGCTTTCACTGCTTCGTCGTTGAAGCTACTCCCAAGCGTCACGACAAATACCTTTTCGAAGGGACAATCTGGATCGACACCCAAGACTTCGGAATTGTCCAGATTGCCGGACACCCTGCCAAGAACCCTTCGTTCTGGATCAAACGAGTCAATTTCGTCCGGCGTTACCAGAAGATCGAAGAATTCTGGCTCCCTCTGAAGGACGAAACGGTCGTCGATCTGAAAATACACGGCAGAAAGATCCTCACAATCGATCATCAAAATTACGCGGTCAACCGAGCCGAGCAGGAGGCCGTGCGTACTCCAGCTAACACCCGGGGCTTTCGCGCTTCCGCGCCTTTGGTGCCAATTTCGGCATATTCCAGTCAGGAAGGCAAGAGCGACCAAGTCCCGGTCGAACCCGGAGCGCACAGCGAATAAGGAACATGGGAATGAGAGGGTTCATCAAAAGGAATAAGTTCGTCGTACTCCTGCTGATCGTCATGCTGGGCTTTTTCCTGCGTCTTCGAGGGCTGGGCCGAGTGGGTTTCAACGAAGATGAGGTCAACAAGGTGGAGGCCGCCAGTGCCTATCGGCAGGGGAATTTCTCTGTCAATTTAGAACATCCGATCCTCATGAAGTCGCTGGTAACTCTATCGGTGGCGGCAGCCGATTCGTGGAACGGCAGCACGCCGGGACTTGCCCATCAGGTCTCGGAGGAAATGGCAGTCCGTCTTCCCAACGTTATCTTCGGCTCCTTGATGGCGCTCGTTATTCTCCTGGTCGCACAGGAGTTCTTCGGCGCCGCCGTCGGGCTCATCAGCGCGCTGTTGTGGAGTATTGGAATCGTTGCGATCGCGGTAAACCGCCTGGCGAAAGAGGATACCCTCCTCGTCTTCTTTACGTGGCTGGGATACTACTTTTACGCCCGAGCCAAGAAGCTAGGCTCGGCGCACACCGTTCAGCAGGAGAGGCCGTATGCGGCGAGTGGCGCGAGCTTCGGCCTCATGCTTGCCTCAAAGTACTTTCCTCATTACTTGGGATTAAACGCGCTCTATTACCACCTGCTCGGCCGTGGCGACAACAACCAGCCGCTCAGGAAGCGGGATTATGTCCTGTTCCTCGGCGCGTGCGCCCTGGTGTTCTTGCTGTTCAATCCGGTGATTCTTCTGCCCGGCACGTTGAAATACATGCTCCATTACGTCCGGGAAGGAACTGTAACGCACCATGGATATCTGATGATGGGCCACTTCTATTACGACGATCCAGCCCATATCAGCCACGGAATGCCCATCTACTTTTACCTTCTCTTCCTCGTGATCAAAACCCCGCTGCCGATTCTGGGTGCGTTGATCGTGGGGCTCATTGAGGTCTTCCGGCGCCGGCGTGAGCCAGGACCCTTCTTTTTGATCCTGATGCTCCTGTTGTGGATCGTCCCCTTCTCGCTCCTGGCAGCGAAGTGGCTGAGGTGGATGCTTTCATTGATGCC
>Ga0306922_10003891_pt1 | contig 14056 bp, 9 predicted proteins | sample sta12Cox44000082_FD_203758 | JGI IMG/M metagenome (GOLD analysis project Ga0306922, IMG submission 203758) | Lab enrichment of tropical soil microbial communities from Luquillo Experimental Forest, Puerto Rico - statoxic.12C.oxic.44.000.082 (v2)... | ecosystem: Environmental > Terrestrial > Soil... | reverse complement strand
CGAAAAAACCCGCTTACAGCCTCCACATCTTTCCCTTACCCGCTACTGTTGTTCCTGGCGGTATCCTACGAAACAAGATCCGACAGTCGTGATCCGCCCGCATGGCGCGGGCGGATGGCTGCGGTCCGGTGGGGTCTGAGCCATGAGACGCAGGAGGCTGATCGGCGCGGCGTTCATTTTGATCCTGTCTACGCGCGTGGAGGGTCAGAGTCCGACCTCCAATCCAGCGTCCAGTCCCACGCCGGATTCGACCGGCGAGGCACAAACCTCCTCTGAACAAGCAGGCCATGACTCCGACAAACGAATTTTCGGGATCATTCCCAACTACCGCACGTCGCCTACGCTGACCGACTACACGCCGCTCTCGCCACGTACCAAGTACCGTCTGGCGGCGGAAGACGCATTCGATCCCGGGACTTTCATCCTGGCAGGGCTCTTCGCCGGTCAGTCCCAATGGACGCAGGCCGCGCCGTCGTTCGGACATGGTGTGGGCGCATACGGGCGTTACTATTCGGCTGCGCTCGCCGATCTCATCGTCGGCGACTTCATGACCGAGGCGTTGTACCCGCGGGCATTGCACCAGGATCCTCGCTACTTCCGGCGCGGCACTGGGAGCGCATGGGGACGACTCGGCTACGCCGTTGGCCAGATCGTCTGGACGCACACCGACGCGGGCGGTGGCTGGTTCAACGCGTCTGAGATTCTGGGCAACGCGACGGCGGTCGCGATTGGGAACGCGTACTACCCGGATGGCCGGACGTTCTCACGGAATGCCACTCGCTGGAGCTGGCAGATCGGCACGGACGCGGTCGCCAATATCCTGAAGGAGTTTTGGCCGGACCTCAATCACAAGTTCGGTCACCATTCGCCGGTCGCTCAGTAGATCTCTCGCGCTTCGCACGACCGCTACTTCTTCGCCTCAGCCCTCTGTTTCGCCCACCTGGCCTTCTGTGCCCGCGAAATTGCAGCACGAGCCTTTGCCGAGAGGCGTGGCCGCTTGCGAGCGGTCTGACGACGCGTTCTCATTGCGGGACTGACGGCGCTGCCCATCTCCAACGAGGCGATGGCCCCACGAACCCCTTCGAGTTGCTTCAGGAGTTGCCGCTCCGTCTGTTTCAGTCCTTGAATGAGATTGTTGAAAGCCACGTCACGTCCTCCGTTGTAGCTGCGCCAAGATTTTCACGATATCCCAAAACGGACATCGATCGAGGCTCAGCTATAACGGCAGTCGTCTGCCCTTACGCGTGTTTTTCTGTCAGGAACCTGGCCACGCGTTGAAGGGCTTCGAGCGACTCGCGTTCCGCACCCTCGGCGCGTGCCCTCGCCGCGGAGTCCGATCTGAACTTCTCCTGCAACTGAATGCGCCAGGCGGTGTCGTCCGCTCCTTCAGGTTTCTGAGGCTGTTTGGCGTAGCTTCGACGGATTGTCATGCCGCGGGCCGCCCAGCTTGCGCTGCGCAGCCGCACATATTCCCGAGCGTCGGCGAGGGCCGGTTGATGCTCGGCCGGGACATTGCTCAGCGCTTTCAGACGCGCGTCGGCTTCCTGGAACTCCGACACGATGTGGCCCTCGGCGAGCCGTGCGAGCGCCTCAGCCGTGACGCGCCCCTTCTTCAGCCCGTCGAGCTCCATCCGATACTCGGCCGCCGTGCTCTTTTCGAGATCGAGGACGCGCGCGAGTTCCGGCTTGACGTCGGCGATGCTCCCGATGACGAAAGCCGCGATTCCAGCGAGAGCGGCGGTTGCGCCCATGGCGTAGGCGACGGTGCGTGTCTTCGGCACGCACTCGCTGGCGCGTCGGGCGAAGATGACGCCGTACATCATGCCGACGAGCAGCCCCATGAATTCGGCGGTGGTCGCGTGTCCGCTGAACGTGCTGTAGAGGATGAAGACAACCCCGCCGATCGCGAGGCGTCTCATCGCAATGGGCGGAATCCTCAGGTCATTTGAAGCGACCACTTGTGCGTCCGCCTGTTGGGCTTGGGCGTACTCGTCCGAATACGCTTGTGCATCGGCCTCTTGTGCGTCCGCGTATGTGGTGATCTCCTGAGCGTCGGCCGCGGGACGTCGTCGCCAGCCGTGGAACGTCTGCCAGAACAGCGCCGCGAGCAGCAAGCCGTAGAGTCCGAAAATCGCGCCGGATGCCGAGACCGTCACTACGACGGGACGGGATGACACGTTGATCAGACCGTCGAAGATGCCGGCCGAGAGATACACCGCGGCGAGCGTCAGGCGTCCGACCAGACGCTCGAGAATCAGGCCCAGCTGGATCAGGACGGCCAGATCGACAAGTACATGAAGCAGCCCGGAATGCACGAACGTCGAGGTCACGAGACGCCACCATTCGCCGTTCGTCGTACGTATGCCGAGGCTCGCGCCCCAGGCCATGAGCGTCTCCGGATTGCTGATCGCGCCGGCGCCGAACAGCATCAGGACGAAAGCGGCGGCGCTGATGAGGGCGATCGCGAATGTGACCACGGTAAACCGCATCCGCGCGCGAAGCTCGTCGCGGAACGCGTCGTAATCCGGCCGCGGCCTGTTGGCCGCCGCCTTCAGGTCGACGAGAAAATCCAGCGAGCGGGCATACGCGAAGGCGTAGAAGCGTTTCCGCTCCTCCGGCGTGGTCATGCGGTACGCGACGACGCCAGCGATGCCGAGCAGCATGAGCAGGAAAAAAGTCACGTCGCTGGAAGGTCAAGAGATGTGCCCGAAAGAGGGCCCAATTCGCGCCTGTTTCTGCCTGTATCCCGGCGGCACGGCGGTTCTCGATTACGTTTTTGCCAGTCTCCGCTCGTAGACGTCATTTCGCCCGCGAGGGCGACCGGCTCAATGCGGGTGGGTCAGACGCTGAATAGCCGAGTCCACGGCTGAGGCAACGGCAATGTTGGTTTTGATCAGCTGCTTCTGCAGGGCCTGGTACTGACCAAGGGCCTCATCGCGACGCCCCTGGATCTCGTTCAGGTTCGCATCGAGAAAGGCGCGCCACGCGCTCTTGACCGCGTCGGCTTTCCGGTCGTCCAGCCAGTCGTACGTGGTCGCCGTGTCCTGCGGAGACAGGACTGAAAGCGATGCATCAAGCCTGTCCTTGGAGGCAAAACGTGACGTGAAGTTGTTCCAGAAAACTTTCTGCCGAAGAGATGCGTCCAGCGTCTCTCCTGATTTGCGCATCTCGTTCGCAACACGAAGCGCTTCCGCGTCTCTTTCCGCGGAATCGCCGTCCGTCAACGCGGCAAGTTGAAGCTCGCGGACGTACGGACGAACCCGGCCTGCTGCAAGGGCCGCGGAGAAATGCGACTCCGCCGCCTGCAGATCGCCACCCTGCCACAGGATCCAGAATCCCGACATCGCATGAGCGTAGACGTTGTTTGAGTCGGCGGCCAACGCGGCTTTGAGGGCATCGTCCACATTGACGCCTTCGCGCACTCCCTCGCGGTACTTCAGGAAGTTTGCCCACGCGACGTGAGCCAGGATGTCGCCGGCGGCCTGGCCTTTGGCCTTGACCTGCGCGTTATCCAGCACTGGCAACAGCTGGTTGGCAACATCGGTGAAGCTCTGTGTCCCGGTGGCGTGTACCGTCTCCAGCCAGCGCATGGCCGCCTCGGCCTCCTGCGTCTGAGCCTGACGGTCGAGCGGGTCCTGTTTTGCCGCGCGTTCAAAACTGCGGAACGCCGCCGCGTGATCGCCGCGCTGCATCTCCCGCTCACCCGATGCAATCGCTTCTGAAAAATCCTTGTGATGGATACGTAGCTGCTGCACCACTCCCGTGATCTGGTTCAGTCCGAGGAGGAGCGACACCACTGCGGCCACAGCACCGACGGCTTTCAGGAAGACACCGGACTTCACGGCCGTCATTTTACGCCGCGTTTGTCGTAGCGCGGGCCTTTCAGGCCCGCCGGCGGCCGTGAAAAGGGCCGCCCTACATCAACACGCTCAGTTTCGGCCAGCGGACGGCCCGCTGAGCGCGCGCAGCAATTCGACAGTGCTTTGCCTGGGTCCGAGGTTGGCACGATCGGGCGATCGAAGCGCGGCACCAGGCTTACTCGCGATCTGGTCGAGGGCGGTCAGGCCGCGCCCGTTTTTCACGTCGAGCTTCGCGCCGGCCTCGGCAAGCTGCTTCAGCACCTTGTCGTACCCGAGCAAAGCGGCCGCGTGTACGGCCGTGTCGCCTGAGTGGTTCGCCGCGTTGACGTCGGCACCGTTCGCAAGCGCGGCGCCCACGCTCTCGACGACGCGGCGTTCGTCTTCGATTCTGCCGCCGTCAAGCACGCTCAGTCCGCGCCGATCGGTCTGCGGGCTGGCGCCCATTCCGGCCGCTGCCATCAACGGAGTGTCGCCGGATTTCATCGACAGCTGCACGTCGGCGCCGGCCGAAGCGAGCGCGCGCATGATCGCAGGCTCGAGAAATTTCGCCGCCAGGAAATAGGGGGTGGCGCCAATCAGTGTCGCGGGGAGTTCGAAGTCCTCGCTGTTGCGGCGGACGGGCGTTCCTTTCGTCATGCGCACATTCGGGTTGGCACCGTGCGTGAGCAGCGCGTTCACGAGGCGCGTGCCGCTTCTGAGGACAGCCGCATGCAGCGCGGTATAGCCGACGTCAGCGGCATTGGGATCGGCGCCCTTGTCGAGAAGCAGGATGCCGACATCTTCATTGCCGCTGTGCGCCGCTTCGACCAGGGCTGTCATCCCGTTGGGCAGCGCGTCGTTGACGTTGGCGCCAGCGTCGAGAAGCACACGCACTGAATCGGCGTCGCCCGACCGCGCTGCGAACAGCAGCGGTGTGCTGCCCCCACGTGGGACGGCGTAGTTCAGCTCCTCGCGTCCCCGGCGTTGCGTGACTTCGCTGGTGACCGTCTGTGTGTACGTGCGCGACCGCGCATGGACGTTTGCGCCCGCTGCGACGAGCGCGGCAACGACGTCCGCGTGACGGCCTGCCGCGGCCCACATCAACGCCGTCTGATCGTGATGGGGTTCTTTCCGATTGACGTCGGCGCCGCGTGCGAGAAGGCTCCGCACGGTCGTGACCTCACCCGTCCGCGAGCAGGTCATCAGAGCCGTCTCGCCGTTGACGAGCGTCGCGTTCGCGTCGGCGCCGGCGTCGAGCAGCGTCTTGACCATGGCACCGCCGCGATTCATGCAGGCCAGAAACAGCGGCGTCGCGCCCGTGTCGTCAGCGCTGCCTGCGTGCGCGCCCGCCTTCAGCAGCATGCGCGCGAGCAGCAAGTCGTCGTGATACGCGGCCCAGTGGAGCGCGGTGGCGCCGTCGGCTGCCCGGACGTTGACGGCGGTGATTCCGGGGCGAGCCTTCAGCAGCGCCGCGGCCCGATCGCGGTCGTCGTGTCGCGCGGCGTCGAGCAGTGGCGTCTCCGCCACGGCGGTGGCAGCTGTTACCGTGACGAGCGCCACGGCCTGCACAATCTTCAAGATGTAGTGCGGAAGGCCTGCACGACATCTGAACAAAACCGTGGCGTCAGACTTCAGAAAGGACACGGTCGTCGATCCGTCCGGTGCTGTCGCCCATGCGTTCCAGGTTGACGCCGAATTTGTCCAGCAGCGTCAGGTGCAGGTTCGCGAGCGGTGTTTCCTTGGGAAACACGATGTGGCGTCCGCCCCTCAACTGTCCAGCGCCGCCGCCGGCGAGCAGCAGCGGAATATTGCGCGGGTCGTGCGCGTTGCACTCGCCCATGCCGGTACCGTAGAGAAGCGTCGCGTGATCCAGCAGTGTCCCGTCGCCGTCAGGCGTCGCAGCGAGTCGCTCGAGAAGATACGCAAACTTCGTGACCTGATACGCGTTGATCTTCGCGACCTTCGCGATCTTCTCGGGCTCCTGCTGGTGGTGCGTGATCGGGTGGTGCGCGTCGGGTACGCCGATCTGCGGAAACGTCACGCCGCTGAACTCACGGCCGAGCATGAACGTGATCACACGCGTGAGGTCCGCCTGATAGGCGAGGACCTGCAAATCGCACATCAGCTTGACGTGCTCGTCGAAGCTGGCCGGCACGCCCGCGGGATGATCAATGACGGGCAGCTCGCGTGCGCTCTGTTCTTCGGCACGCGCAATCCGGCGCTCGACGTCTCGAATCGCATCGAGATACTCGACAAGCTTCGCCCGGTCGCTGCTGCCAATCGAGCCGCTGAGCGTGCGCGCCTCCTCGAGGACGGAATCGAGGACGCTGCGATCCTGTGCGATCCGCGTCCGGCGCGCCTGCGGTGTCGTGCTGCCGCTGTCACCGAAGAGGCGTTCGAACACGACCCGCGGATTGTGCTGTGTTGGCAGCGGCGTGTTGGCGCTGCGCCACGAGATGGTGTTCGTGTAGGCGCACGCAAACCCGACGTCGCAGGCGCCGGCTGTCTCGCCCGATTCGATCGCGAGCTCGAGTGACGCGAGCTGTGTGTGTTGCTTCGCCTCGTTCGCGAGGATCTGATCGACGGAAATCCCGGCGTCGAGCCAGGTCTCGCTGGTCGGCGGCGAGATGTCGGTGAGGAAGCGTGTGCTGGCTTTGGCATGAGCGCCGCCAGGACGGCCCGCCGTGGGCACGCAGGCCAGGTGCGTGAGCACCGAGAACCGATCGCGGTGCGGCGCGAGTGACGCGAGCGACGGCGACAGCTCGTAGCCACGACCCTCGGCCGACGGCGTCCACTGGTCCATGATCATGCCGTTGACGACGTACATGACGCCGAAGCGGTGGACGGGCTTTGCCGCCGTACGCGTCTGTGCGGTCAGCGCCGGAATCATGCCGTCGAGCAGCGGCAATGCCAGTGTCGCTCCAAGCCCCCGCAGCATCGTCCGCCGATGAATCGCTTTTTTCGTGATGATCATCGCGTTTGCTCCCTGGACTTCGTGTCATTGCCGTCCCGCGCGATCGACGTCGGCGGCGCGCCCGTACTCGTGCCGAACGGTGTGCTGTGCACGATGGCCGTGATGATTGCCGACCAGCGGTAGTCCTGCGCGGCAGCCTCTCGGACGATCCTGCGCACCGCTGGACCGTCGGAGAGTTCGGTGCCACGCCCGATGGCGTACGACAGGAGCCGATCGGCGAACGTGCGAACGAAGTCCTCTCGATGGCTCACGATCAAGGCCCGCAATCCGGTCACGCCATCGAACCGGCTGCCGTCGGGGAGCGACGCGGACGCGTCCACCGCGACGCCGTCACTCGTAGCGCGCCACTTGCCGAGCGCATCGAAGTTCTCGAGCGAGAACCCGAGCGGATCCATGCGGACGTGACAGATGGCGCAGCCGGGATTCTTTCGATGTGCGTCGAGCCGCTCGCGCACCGAGTGTCGTTCGCCGTCCGCGCCGTTCTCCTTGAGCGGCGGCACATCGGGCGGTGGCGGGGGGGGCGGCGCGCCAAGCAGTGATTCGAGCAGCCATCGGCCCCGGAGGACGGGCGACGTGCGGTTGGGATAGGACGTGGCCGTAAGGATGCTCGCCTGTCCGAGCAGGCCGCCGCGGATCCCGTCCGTAAACACGACCCGGCGGAAGCGGTTGCCGTAAACATCGGGGACGCCGTAGTGTCGTGCCAGCCGTTCGTTGATGAACGAATAGTCCGCACGGACGAGGTCGACTACATTGCGATCCTCGCGCAGTTGGCTGCCGATGAACTGCCGGGTCTCCTGCCGCATGGCCTCGCGGAGGTTTTCGTCGAAATCCGGGAATTCATCGACGTCGGGAACGACGCCCGCAAGCCGTCCGAGCTGGAGCCACTGCATCGCGAAGTTGTCGACGAGCGCCTGTGACTTCTCGTCGCGCAGCATCCGCCGCACCTGCTGATCGAGCACCGTTGGATTCGAGAGCGTGCCCGCCGTCGCCAGATTCAGCAGCTCGTCATCCGGAATGCTGCTCCAGAGGAAAAACGAGAGGCGCGACGCGAGATCGATCGGGTTGAGCGCAAACGCCTGGCCCCGAACGGAGTCGAGGGGCTTGCCCAGAGCGTCGAAGGATTTGCCCGGCGCGGCGTCGAAGGGGTCGTGTTCGATACGGAACAGAAACGACGGCGACGACAGGATGCGACGAAGACCGCGCTCGATGCCGAGATCGAAGTCGCCGTCGGTGCGTCCGCCCCGATAGAACTCGACGAGCGTCGCGACCTCCGCGCCAGTCGGCGGCCGCCGATACGCCCGGCGGGCGAGCGTCGCGAGGATCCGCCGCGCGCACCCTTCTTCGCTCGCCTGTGTCGCGGGCCGGCAAACGAAGATCTTGCGGCGGCTGGGCGTGTTGGGAGCGACGGCCGGCTGGTAAGGACCGCCGATGAGCAGGCTGTCGACGGTGGGCTCGCCGAAGTACAGCTCGTTGGTCGTTCGGGCGAACCCGCGCTGCGGCGGCTGCAGCACGCCCTCGGGCTCGATGTGCTGGCGCAGAAACGAGACGCTGACGTCGCGGGTGCCGGCGTTCACCGGCACCCGGACTTCGAGCCCCGCGTCCGCCGTGTGCATGTAGACTTCCCACGCCGGATCACCCTGCGTGTTGCCGGCAAAGCTCTCCGGCGCCGTCATGCCACGGCCTTCGCCGCCGATCGTAAAACGCTTCAACAGCGCGCCGTCGACTCGTAGATCGATCTGGTGCGCTTCGCCCATGCCGATGAGATACAGATAGAGCTGCCGTTTCAGGACGACCTTGATCGTGTACGTCCCATCGACGGGGAAGTGGTACCTGACGTTCACGCCGCCGCGCGAGCCGAACGATTGACGCTCGCTCGCTCGATCGTCCTGCGCCATCGCGGTTGGCACCTTGAACGTGTCGACGACGGGTCCAAGCGAACGATCGCCGACGGCGAGGCGCGCCACCGTTGACGCCGCCGACAGATAGCTCTCGATGAGTGCGGGCGACGCGGTCAACACGCTCGCGACGTTGTCGAACCCGTTGCCTGCGGGTTCGTCAGCAATGAGCTGCCGTCCGTCCACGTCGAGCGCGAGCAGATCCCGGATGGCGTTTGTATATTCGGTGCGATTCAGGCGGTGCACGGGCACCCGCCCGGGTCGCGGCGCAACGGCGGCCGCCGCGTCGAGGTCCGACTCGAGCGAGGTGATGAGCCGGTGATACGTCTCCTCGTCCGGCCGCCGGGCGCCGGCCGGCGGCATTTCGCGTGTGCGCAGCTTGCGCGCGACTTTCTCCCAGACGTCGGGCGCGGCTGCGATGCGGGCGGGATCAAATTGGTCGAGCGCGAGGTTGCCCGTCCGGAGTCGCGCGTTGTGGCAACCCATGCAATAGGTGGTGAGCGTCGGGCTGAGGGTTGAGGGCCCTGGACCGTCCGTCTTGGAACGGGCATCCTGCGCGTGAAGCATCGCGGCGAGCAGCAGAAAGACGAGCCACCCGGCCGTTAACCACCGTGGCACGGGCCCAGTCTGAACGAATCGGGCGCGACAATCCAGAGAAAGGAGACGGTCCGTAGCGTCCGGCTCAAGCCGGACGTCCACGCGGGCTGATGAGGTCATCGAGAACGAGGGCATCCGATGCGGCCAGGAGCGTTTGCTTGTCGCGTGCACGAGCCGTCAGTCTTTTGCACGCCGACTGGCCTGCTCCGTTCCCGAAACCGCAAACCGTCTTAGAGAAGGCTTCAATTCCGTGATCGTTCGGCCAATGCTGCCATCCGGTTAAGAACGCGATGCGCGGTTCGGGCCGATTTTCCCCTCAGTAAGCGGTACATGAATTGCCGCTGAGACCGATCGCCCACGCTATCTGCGGAGCGAAGAGACATGCAGAGATGTGTCCACTGCGGCGCACCCACTGGAGACGCGACCTGCTGGCATTGCGGCCAACAAGCTGCGCTCGACGGCCGTCAGCCACTTGCCGGGGAATCGACGACCGCGCCCTACGGCGTCCCGAACACGCGGCCTATCGAGATGTCGGCGGCGAAGGCTCGCCGCCGCATGTCCCGTCGGCTGTTGATCGGCGCCTGCGCGGCGCTGTTCGTCACGCTGTCGGTTGTTATCGCCGCTGGCCGACTGTCCCGGCCGGCCGCCGAGACCGTCAGCGTCGGCCAGTCTGCTTCGCCTGTCACCGCCAGCCAGACGGCGCCGGCGCCGGTGCGCTCACCCAATCCAAATCCGCAGGCGACGGTGGAGACCGTCGCACGACCGACATGGGTTGGTCGCCGGCGAGCGGCGTGGGGTTACGACGGGACAAAAACGATCAGCTTCGCGCTGGATTCAACCACGGAAGTGTCGGTCTGGGCGTCGCGCGCACGGCCGCAACTCGTGGCCCGGTGCCTGGCGCGCACGACCGAGGTGTATCTCGTGACGGGGCCGCTCAGTTTCGAGCCTCAGACGGGAAGCCACACGGTTCGCGTTCAGGTGGACGACGATCCCGAACGGTCGCAGCAGTGGCTGGAGTCTGAAGGCAGTCGCGAGCTGTTTGCGCCGGATGGGGCTGAGCTGAGCGAACGGCTCGCACGAGCCCATCGTCTGCGTCTCGGCTTCACGCCATTCAAGTCCAAGCCGGTTACGGCGGAGTTCATCGTGGACGGCTTCGACGAGCTCGGGCCTCTCGTGGCGCGCACCTGCGGGCGGAAACCGTCGCCTCCGACGCGGTAAGCCCTCACGTCCGCTCTGATAAACGAACGGGTGCATGTCGCCCGTCACGCCAGTTGCGTATAGCTACAAGATTCGGACCGGAGAGCGAGAAAGCTAGGACACCATATCCAGAAATCATCTCGGCGCAGCCGTCCGAACAACGGCGCGCCGGGATGCCCTTACGAAGACGACTTCGTGCGGTGTGCTCTTGGAAACGGCGTCACGGCTCGAGCCGCCTCGCGACGTTGTCGATCCTCGGTGGCATGGCGCGACGACTGGTTGAGTTGCTGCAGTTCCACGCGCATCGCCTTCAGCTGGTCAAGGATCTCCTGCAGCGATTGCACGATCATCATCGTCGCGACTCTGTCCGGCATTGGTGCCTCCGGCTGCAGTCTCCAGTCTCCGGTCGCCAGTCTCCAGTCGCCAGTATCCAGTCCCGACTGACGACTGACGACTGGTGACTGGTGACTGGTGACTGGTGACTACGATGATCTGTTTTATCGGTCGCAGCGATCAGTTGTCGTAGTAGAGGTAGAACTCGTGCGGATGCGGCCGCAGGCGGATCGGATCGAGCTCTTTCTCGCGCTTGTACGTGATCCATGTCTGCACGAGATCCTCGGTAAAGACATCTCCCTTCAGCAAAAACGCGTGATCTTGATCGAGAGCATTGATGGCCTCCTCGAGCGACCCGGGTGTGGTGCGGATCCCCATGTGCTTCATCTCGTCGCGCGTCATCTCGTAGATATCGCGGTCGAGCGGCTTGCCCGGGTCGAGTTTGTTCTGGATGCCGTCGAGCATCGCCATGAGCATCGCCGACCAGGCGAGGTAGCCGTTGCAGCTCGGATCGGGACATCTGAACTCGAGACGCTTCGCCTTCGGGCTCTTCGAGTACATCGGGATCCGGATCGACGCCGATCGATTGCGCGCCGACAGTGCAAGGTTGACGGGCGCTTCAAAACCCGGCACGAGACGCCGGTACGAATTGGTCGTCGGCGCGGCGAACGCGAGGATGGCGGATGCGTGTTTGAGAAGGCCGCCGGCCGCGTGGAGCCCGGTCTGGCTCAATCCCGCATAACCGTCGCCCGCGAACAGCGGCTTGCTGCCTTTCCACAGCGAGGTGTGCGTATGCATGCCGCTGCCGTTGTCTTCGAAGATCGGCTTCGGCATGAACGTCACGGTCTTGCCGTGGCGACGCGCGACGTTCTTGCAGATGTACTTGTACCACATGAACTGATCGGCCATCTTGAGGAGCGGCTGGAACTGCATGTCGATTTCGCTCTGGCCCGCCGTGGCGACTTCGTGATGGTGCGCCTCGACGACGATGCCGACCTTGCGCATCTCATAGACCATCTCGCCGCGAAGATCCTGATAGGTGTCAGTCGGGCTGACGGGAAAATAGCCACCCTTGAAGCTGGGCTTGTAGCCGAGGTTCGGCTCTTCGTGCCGCGCCGTGTTCCACGCGCCTTCCACGGAGTCGATTTCGTAGTAGCCGCGGTGCTGATTCTGTTCGTAGCGGACTTCGTCAAAAATGAAGAACTCCGGCTCGGGCCCGATATAGCACGTGTCGGCGACGCCCGACTCCTTCAGGAACGCCTCGGCTTTGCGCGCGATATGGCGTGGATCGCGGCTGAAGTCCTTTCCCGTGACTGGATCCACAATGTTCGCGATGACGCTGAGCGTCGGCTTTGCGAAGAACGGGTCGAGGCAGCCCGTGGACGCGTCGGGCACAGCCAGCATGTCCGACTCGTGAATACCCATCCACCCGCGGATCGACGATCCGTCGAATCCGAGGCCCTCCTTGAATGTGTCGGCATTCCAGAGATCGATGGGGAACGAACAGTGCTGCCAGGAGCCGAGCATGTCGACGAACTTCAAGTCGACCATCTCAACCTGGTGCTTTTTCGCGAGGGCAAGAAACTCGTCAGGTGTCATGGTGGCGACTTCTCCTAACTCCACCAAAGCCGTGTGACATGGCCTCGATGGCCGTTTGTGGACCGACGCTACGTGAGGAAGTGAAGCATAGCGGATCTCGCGTCGGTCCTGTCAGCGGAAAATTCTGTCCGAAAATCGACCTGCCGCAGACCAGCGACATCAACGGTTCAGTATTTTGCGACGATGCTCGTGACGACGGCCAGGTCGTGTTTGTGCGTGAGGCCCTCGACGGGCCGATTCTTGAACGTATCGAGCACGTCGAGGGACAGCGAAAGCCGCGAGTTGATCTTTCGCGGTCGCGCCGACGTCGAAGGCGTAGAGCCAGTCGGCGAGGTCGTTCTCTTTGAAGATGCTGTTCCACGATTCCTTCAGCGTCGTCGAATCGCTCAGCTTGTACACCACCTTCTGGCCAAATGTCCCAGCGCCGCTGCCCTTCGGGTCGAAGCCGGTGTCCTTCTCGAGCACGGCGCCGACGCCCGCGTCGAACTCGAACGTCGTTCGCTGCGTGTCGATGGCGTTGTAGCCAACGCCGCCAGTGGGCGCATACAAATAATCGACGCCTTTGAACGTGTCGTGCAACGTGTCGAACTGGGCGAACATGAAAAACGCTTGGACACCGTGTATTGGTCGCGGATCGACCCTGCAAACCGGTTCACCGAGAGCACGCCGTTTTGCTTGCCCCGAAGATAGAGCGCGTTCCATCGCACGACATTCTTCGTTTTCGGATCGTAGATGGAGTCGTCCGTCACGTTGAGGGTGAACGTATCGGTGTTCCCTTGTGTGAGCGACAAACCAATACTCGCCGACCCGCTGAGCCCCTGAGGCACCTGGTCGGCCTGCTGTGCTCTGACCGCCGGCGCCCATGCGGCGCACACGGCGAGCAGACACACAGCGCTCGTCACCTTGTACATGCGTTTTCACCCGTGAAATGTTGGGCGGCGTCCCCGCGCCAGACTAATTGTCCCTCGTTCAACTCGGCCTTGCCCACGATTTTCCAGCAGCCCATCAATAGACGAGCGGAGATGCACGGCGCGCCGGCCGGAGCCATCGCGTACTCCGCGACAGATCGTCGCGATCGTGATCGACGGATCAGTTTCGAACGCGCGTATCGTTTACGCGATCGGCGTCGACCATTCCTGAGCGAAGGAGATGAAAGATCCGGCAGGAGGACGGGGCGAAGCCGTAAGCCAACTGAGCACCAGTGGCCCCGCGCGGGCCACTGGTGTCATGCACGTGCGCGTGTTAGCGGCTGCGTGCTAGTTCGTGGCACCTTTCAGCAGGCGCTGATATGCCGCGCTATAGAAAGCGAGTTTCGGAGCCGGCGCCGCCGGTTCGACCTGCGGCGCGTCGCCGAAAACCATCACTCGGCTGTTCGCCAGATTCTTGAACTCCGGCCAGTTCGGCAGCCCGGATCCGTTCGGATCGCCCTTCGTGATGAAGTTGACCCAGTAGGACGACATCTGGTCGGCGAGCTTGAGATCGACGTCGTTCCACGTCTGCGTGGCCTGGCCCTTCGGGTTGTTCCATGCGAAGGAGATCTCAGCCGTGTGGGTCGCGCCCTGTGGTGACGGTTGGCCGTTGACGGTCTGGATATGCGAGAAGAAGTAGGTGTACGCCTTCTT
>Ga0306922_10003879_pt1 | contig 14066 bp, 17 predicted proteins | sample sta12Cox44000082_FD_203758 | JGI IMG/M metagenome (GOLD analysis project Ga0306922, IMG submission 203758) | Lab enrichment of tropical soil microbial communities from Luquillo Experimental Forest, Puerto Rico - statoxic.12C.oxic.44.000.082 (v2)... | ecosystem: Environmental > Terrestrial >... | reverse complement strand
TCGCTCGGCTTCTCACCTTTAAGGATGCGATCCACATAAGCGGCGCTGCCACGAAACTGCTCATCGACGTCGTAGCCGTAAGAGACCAAGCCACCAGTCGCCGCAAAATAACGTCTGTAATAGACAGCTGGCAGTTTGTGGCGTGCGGCCAGACCGATGATCAGCTCGCGATGCACGACTGCCAAAGCGCTTGCGGTTACAATCAATCCACCATTGGGCGAACGTCCAAACGAGGCGATTGCATGATCGATCTGGCTGGCGTCCCGCATGTTGACGGCTCTCACGTCGATCCTGAGCGAGGGGCAGCAGACTGGATCACGGCAAACTGTCCAATGCCTGCCGTGATGTCCGCATCCCGAATGATCGCTGCCTGGGCGACGCTTGGTGCTATTTCTTTCAGCAGCTCCAGCCATTTTGCGCTCAAGCTGTACTCGAACGGAAGGAACCCCGTCACGTTTCCACCGGGTTGTGCCAAGCTATCCACGTAACCTGCCCCCACGGGGTCAACGACATTGTTGAACACAATGGGAATGGTTCGGGTTGCTCGCAAAAATGCTGGGAGTACCGCCGCCCCGGTGGCGACGAGGACATCGGGAGAGAGCGCAACAAGTTCCTCCGCTTGCCGCTTGATTTCAGACAGGTCGCCGCCACCGCCCCATTGCGCTTCGATGTGAACGTTTTGACCTTCGACCCAACCGGCTTTCCCGAGCGCCTCCACGAACGCCTTTAGGCTTGCTCGCCGGTCGGGATTCTCCGCGTTCACGTTGGTGAGAAAGCCAACGCGCCGCAGACGGTTCGGCTGCTGCGCGCGCGCCGCAAGCGGCCACGCCGCCGCGCCGCCAAGCGCGACGATGAATTCTCGCCGTCGGATGTGGATTACCATGCGACCCTCCCGTGGGGTCATGCAACGGAGGGACGATATCACACCCAACCGTGCTGCGCTGCGGGATTTCAATCCGGCCTATGTCAGCTCGGGGGCATTTTCGCCCTTGACGCACCACTTCCGCAAAATGGGCCATGCCCGGTTTGGTCAGCAAGCAGACCTCGATCCCGGGTCAGACGCGCCGCCTGTTCGTCACCAGCGACCAGTCCGCCGAGCGTCGGCGCCGATCTGCAGACCATCCGGCCGCACAGCGAGCGTACCGGCGCTTCGTCCGGCAGGATGCATCAACAGAGCGGCGATGCGGCGCGGCTTCCGCCACCTTCGTTTGGGCGCTCACTTAATCTTGAGCTCTTGAGCGCTCAATGTCTCTGACAAGCGCGGCGAGACAGGGGGGATAGGTTGTGCCAGATCGTACTCGGCTTGAAGACAGCGCCCGATTACCAATTGAAGCTCGCTTAATAATCCATCCCTCTGCATTGGATAGGTTGCCGGCGGTCGGCTGGCTCGAGATGGATGATCGGGAATGGCCCATCGCCTGACCAAGTAATCCAGTTCATCGGCATAACGGAACCCGCGCTCGGCTAAGATAGACCAATGCGCTTTGGGGCCGGATGCGGTCAGGCCCCAATTTTGGCCCGCCGCAGGGCGTCTAAAATCGTCCTGGTGGAACATGGGCTAATCCCCCAGGGATAAAACGATGCTTGCAGGGTAAGTCGGAGGCCCGATCAAGCGTTCCGGGAACCAGCAAAAAAATCCGTTGGATCGGCGAGATTATTCTGCGTGCCCTAAAGCGTGCCGCTCCTAAATGATTGCAGGATAATATCCCGCAGCCGCGTCGGATTTCGTTCCCCCTGCTGTGCCACCTGGATTATTCGTTTTGCGACCAGAAGGGCAGCAGGGTCATTGCGGTCCACGAGCCCGAGCGCGGTCAAAGCATCCTCGAATGCGGTGACGAGCAAGGTGATATCCTCAGGCGAGAATGAGCCCTCCTGCAAAAGCGGGCGAATAGGCATGGCATCAACCCCCAAAGCCAACTGGTGTGCAAGTTATCACGCCGGCGAGCATTTCGCGTCCAGCCCGTCTGACCGCGGACAGCCTTTGCGGTCGCGCGATGCACAGCCGCATGCCGGGGACGGGTCCGGGATTGTACCGGTTATTTTTGGGGTCTAGCCGGGGGTCCGATCTCCATCCAGGAAATTTATCGGGTTGCGCGCTCCATGATCCGAAGCACGCTTTGCGCATCCCGGCGGCCGCCGCTCGGCGTCGCGATGCCACGAGCAGCCAATTCCGCCGCGATCCGCCGCGCAGACGAGGTTCCGATTGCGGATGTGTGAATCCCAGGCGGACATGATCTCCGGCCACGCACGGATTCCAATCACCGACTGGTTGCGGGAGAACGCAACGCGATCCGGCGGCTGGCGATGGAATAAGGAGTTTGCTACGGTCCCGAACCGCAAGGACCCCTTTAAAGCAGCCAAGTCGTGAAGACGCCGTGATGGCGCCGCGAAGGCCGCCGCCTGACGGATGGCGCTTGCGGCCTTGCCAATTGCCGAAAATCTCCTCACGGAGGAACCCCATGAACGAAGCCAGACCTTTTCCCTTGAATTCCTGGTATGCCGCGGCCTGGAGCCATGAGATCAAGCACGAGCTGGCAGCCCGTACTGTCTGCGACAAGGATGTGGTGCTCTACCGCCGCACCGACGGTGTGGTTGTGGCGCTCGAGGATGCATGCTGGCATCGCTTGTTGCCGCTCTCGCTCGGCCGCATCAAGGACGACCAGATCGTCTGCGGATATCACGGCCTGGTATTCAACTCCGCCGGCCGCTGCACCTACATGCCCGCGCAGAAGACCATCAACCCCTCTGCCTGCGTCCACGCATACCCGACGATCGAGCGGCATCGTCTGATCTAGTTGTGGCCGGGAGACCCTGCGCTCGCGGACCCGGCGAAGATGCCTGATTTCCACTGGAATGACGGCACGGACTGGGCAGGGGAGGGCGGCACGTTCTACAGCCTGAAGTGCGACTACCGTCTTGTCGGCGACAACCTGATGGACCTGACGCACGAAACGTATGTCCACGCCGGCAGCATCGGTGACGAAGCGATCACCAGTGCGCCGTTTGAGGTCACCCACACCGATCGCACGGCAACCGTCACGCGCTGGATGATCAATATCGAGCCGCCCCCGTTCCGGGCGAAACAGCTCGGCAAGCCCGGCCGTGTCGACCGCTGGCAAATCATCTATTTCCAGGCGCCTTCGGTCATCGTGGGCGATGTCGGCGTTGCTCTCACCGGGACGGGCGCCCCGCAGGGCGATCGCTCGCAGGGCGTCAACGGTGCTTTCCTCGCCGCGGTCACGCCGGAGACGGGCAAAACCTGTCACTATTTCTGGAACTTCGTCAGGACCTTCAACAAGGGTGACGGGCAGCTCACCCGGGACATCCAGCGCGCGCATGTCGACAACGGCCGGGGCGTCTACGACCAGGACCATGCCGTGCTCGAGGCGCAGCAGAAGGCGATCGACAGGAATCCACGGTTGCCCTTCTACAATCTCAACATCGATGCCGGCGCCTTGTGGGCCCGCCGCATGATCGATCGGATGCTGACGAGCGAGCAGGGGCCGGGCGTCCATGTGGCTGGCCAAGCCGCGGAGTAGCAGACACGGTGGGCGAGCAGATTGACTGGCGAAGCGCGCGGCTTCGCTCGACCCGCGACCTCACGCCGGACATCCGCCTGTTCGAGATCGAGCCGTCGGGAGAGTTCGTGATTCCGACGCCCGGCAGCCACATCAACATCGTGGTGCAGATCAAGGGCCGGCCGGACGTGCGCTGCTATTCGGCCGTCGGCCCCTGCACGGACGGCGTCTACCGAATCGCGGTGAAGCTGCTCGGCGACACCCGCGGCGGGTCCGCCTACATGTGGAGCCTGGCGCCGGGGGCGCAGCTGACCATCTCAACCCCCGGCAACCATTTCGAGCTCAGCCGCGGCCGACCGGAATACCTCCTGCTCGCCGGTGGCATCGGCATTACGCCGATCTTCACCATGACTTTGGCCCTGGCGGCGGCCGAAGCGAACTTCCGGCTGCTTTACGCCTGCCGGCGCCGCCAGGACCTGGCGTTTGCAGACGAGCTGCAGAATTGCATCGGCCATCGCCTCCAGACCTTCATCGACGAGGAGGGTGCCCGGATCGACCTTGACGCTGAGATCGCCCGGCTTTGTCCCGGTGGAGAGTTCTATGTGTGTGGTCCGATCGGCATGCTGGAGGCTGCCAAGCGTCACTGGCAACGCAGCGGCCGCCCCGTCGACCAGATGCGGTTCGAGACCTTCGGCAACAGCGGCCGCTTCGCCTCCGAGCCTTTTAAGGTGAAGATTCCCAGGCTTGGCGTGGAGGTCGACGTGCCGCTCAATCAGACCATGCTCGAGGCGCTCGAGGCCGCCGGGATCGAGATGATTTTCGATTGCCGGCGGGGTGAATGTGGCTTGTGCGCCCTGACCATTATCGAGACCGACGGAATTGTCGATCACCGGGACGTCTTCTTCAGCCGACGACGAGAAGGCTGCGAACTGCAAGCTGTGTACCTGCGTTTCACGCGTAATCGGCGGCAGCATCACCGTTGATACGGCCGATAGAGTGCTTTGATGTCATGCAAGCTGCGAGCCCTTGCGGATGCAGCGCGCCCGCCTCAACGGCGCCAGACGCTCGCGAGCCACGGCTGGCGCTCGCGCGGCAGCCCGGGCGGGCGGTAATAGTGAGCGAGCTCGACGAATCCCGCGCCCGACGCATAGCGCCGCCAGGTCTCGATATCATGGTACGCGCCGTAGCGGCCGCCGGCCCATCCCTCCTCGTTATGGCCGCGCGGATTTGAGCAAAACAGCACGCCGCCCGGCTTGAGACTCGCGTGCAGCTCGAGCAGAACGCGCGGGAGCTCCTGGCTCGGCACGTGAAAGAGGGCTGCGTTGGCGAATACGCCGTCGAAATAGTCATGCGGAAGGTCGAGCTTTAGAAAATCCTGCTGCCACACTTCGCAACCGCTGTAGGCGCGCGCCATGGCGGCGAACGCCGGCGCCCCCTCCAGGCCGACCGCGATATGCCCAAGCTCGGCAAATACCTTCAGGTCGCGCCCGGGCCCGCAGCCGAAATCCAGGATCCGGAACGGTGGGCTGCTCTCGATGTACTGCAACAGGGCCGCGACGTTCTGTGAGACGTCGTGGTCGCGCGTGCCCTTCCAGAAATCCTCTGCGTGGCGGCTGTACTCTTCCAGAGTGAGACGCGTGATGTTTGCCAGCGCCTGAGAATCGAGCTTCATGACTTTACCTTAACTAAAGATAAACCATTGTTTTTCAATGGCTTACGCCGGTTCCACCTCGTTGTGCTCTGCAGGCCACAAGATCGGGATAAAGCGCAAATGTGTGCCGCGGGTCACAGCTCTTTGAGAGCGAACATGTCACCTTCCTCAGCGCTAGATCTCGGGAGGTGCAAATGGCTGTTCTGTATTTCCATTGCGCGGGCACGCAGGAAGTCCTTTTGGACCGGCGCGGGAGCGAGGTCGAGGATATTTTCGATGCGCGTGCGCGCGCATTCCAGATCATCCAGTCCATGGTCACATCCGCAGGCCCGGAAGACTGGCGCGACTGGAGCGTGCACGTCCGCAACGATGACGGGGACGAGCTCCTGCAGGTGCCGTTCTCCTCGGTCCTGGGCAGGCCGCATTAACGCCCATCCGGTTCCGAACGGCAAAGCCGCGCAACCGCTTCACGCACAGGTCGCACATTCATCTCGTGCGCGCCGATGTCCCGGCCGCCGCGCAGCACAGGAGCCGGACCGGCAACCTGAGCAAGTCCACGGTTGCGAGCTTGCGTTGACCCGAGCTCGACCATGCGCGGCGACGAACCCATACGCACGCGCATCATCAGCGTTGACGCGTCGGCCTGCGCTCGCTTTCCGGACACTTTGGGTTTATTGCAAGGCGGACTGAGGATGCCATGACAGCAAGAGTCCTCCTCGCCTGCCTCATTGCGATCGGATCGGCCACCCCGGCCTTCGCACGCAAATATTACGTCGTTCAGAACACAAAGACCCTCAAGTGCTCCGTCCTTCCGAAGAAGCCCAAGGGGAAGACGGTTGTGCTGGTAGCCGGCGGCACGCCGTACAAGACGCGCAACGAAGCGCGGGCGGCGCTTCGGGCCTCGAGCCCCTGCAAAATTTAGAGTGATCTGCCAAAAGAAGAACCCCGCCGGGGGAAGGCGGGAAAGCTGTCTTTGGCCATCCATACGTGATTTCGGGAACGCAGGTAAGATCGGAATTACCGTCCTTACTTGCACTCAATTGTCTTTTGGCATCTTTGCCTGTATATCGGATACATGTTGGACATGGGCGGTTCCCGCCCATTCCAGGCGGGGACATTGGACATGCCGCGCAGGGTCAAGGACGCAACGCTCGACACACGCGAGGCGCGGAACAGGCTCAAGATAAGGGGAAAGCCACACTGGCGGCTGATCGAGCCCGGCCTGCACATTGGATACCGGCGCCTCAAGGGCCGGGCTGGGAGCTGGTCGGTGCGCCATTACCTCGGCTCCCAATCCTACGAGATCGAGGTGATCGGCGTGGCCGATGATCTCTCCGATGCGGATGGTGTGGCCGTCCTGAGCTTCTGGCACGCACAAGAGAAGGCCCGCGAGCGGATGGTCGCGCGGGCACACGCAGCCGCCGGCAAGCACGGTCCACTGAACGTGGGCGTCGCGATGAATGCCTACATTCAAGAGCTCGACGACAACGGCCGACCTACTGCCGATGCACGCTATTGCGATCGAGCCTTCGTCCGGCCAGCGCTGGGCGACTTGCTGGTCACCGACCTGACCGCCGAACGGCTCCGAAAGTGGCACAGCAATCTCGCCAAGGCCCCTGTGCGGCTACGCACACGCCCGGGCGAGAAGCAGAAACATGCGCCACTCGGTAACGATCCGGAGGCCCAACGCCGCCGACAGGCAACCGCAAATAGGCAACTGACCATCCTCAAGGCCGCACTCAACCGGCTATGGCGCGAGGGCAAGGTGCCATCCAACGCGGAATGGGCGCGCGTAAAGCCATTCAAGAAAGTGGACGCAGCCCGTGTGCGGTATCTTACGGTCGGAGAGGCAAAGAGGCTCGTCAACGCCTGCGAGCCCGGCTTTCGACGACTGGTCGAGGCTGCCTTGCAGACCGGCTGCCGCTACAGCGAGCTTGGCGCCTTGCAGGTTCACGACTTCAATCCCGACAGCGGCACGATTTCTATCCGCCAATCGAAGACCGACAGGCCGCGTCACGTGGTTCTGACGGACGAGGGTGTCGCGCTCTTTAAGCAGCTATGCGTGGGCCGCGCCGGCAGCGAGCCAATGCTCCGGAAGACTGGAGGAGGCTTGTGGGGCCGCTGGCACCAGAAGAGCCTGATGCGCGAAGCCTGTGATCACGCCAAAATTACCCCGCGGCTCGGCTTCCACGGGCTCCGACACACATGGGCAAGCCACGCAGTCATGAACGGCGTGCCACTGCTCGTGGTGGCGAAGAATCTGGGGCATGCCGACACGCGAATGGTGGAGAAGCATTACGGCCACTTGGCCCCGTCCTACATCGCGGACGCCATCCGTGCCGGTGCGCCGCGCTTCGGCATGGTCGAGTCGAGCGGTTTACGCGTGTTAGGTGAACTATGACGGGCAGCCCGGAAGGACCCACTGCGAACAGGTCGGCAGCGTGGGAGGAAGTGGCGCAACTAGGCATGCCGGAGCAAATAGGCTGCCCGGACGTCCGCCCCTTGGGTCCCACGGTGGCCCAATTGCTCAAGGCGCCGAAGCGAACGCAGGCTGCTCTTGCCGGGTTTCTCGCCAACGTCAAATCCTACTACGAGGCCTTCGGCCGCGTGCCTGACGAATATCAGGGCGCCTGCAATGTCCCGATCCCGGTCGAGGTCATCGACCTGATCGGCGAGAAGCTGGTCGGCAAAGCGCGGTGGTTCAAGGAGAGGCGTGACGCGCGGACGGAGACCGCAGACAAGCAGCACGTCGAGTGGCAGGCGAAAGCCGATGTCGTTTGGAGGAAGAACAAGAAGCTCTCGCGGAAGGCCGTCGCGCAGCGCATTGAGCACAAAAAATGGAATTACGTTCGCCAGGTGATCAGGAAACCCAAAAAATAAAGTTGCAGAACCCGTACAGCATCTGCAGCGGCGATGGTGTATGCGTACACGCTCCTGACTATATAGGAGCGTCCCCAGTGTCCGTCGAACACTCCCCAACACGAGCTCATCGCCGGTTCGGCCGCATCCCCGTTGCGACGGCGGAGAGCGGCCTCTCGCGCAGCGCGCTCTATGATCTCGCCGCCCGGTATAAGGGTCTCTTCAAGAAAGCCGGCTCGGCGACGATCGTGGACCTGAACATGCTCGCCGACATCATCGCCGAGCTGCCTGACGCAGACATCAACATCCGTGCGTCGAAACCCGACCCGGAAGCGCAAAGATCATCACAGCCAGCGCAAGCACGATCGAGCTGTTGAAGGCGGCATGGTGAACGCGCCCTCGCAGTGGATGCCAACTGAGGGCGGCATCGGCATCAGCAATCCCTGAATTTCTGTGCCGCGTACCGCCGACGGCCGGATGTCCGTCATTAACCCCGGCGACTTGGTCACCGGAGAAAGAGGAAACCATGTCCATGTCGGACGATGCGAAGAAGCCAGATCTCAAAATTGTTAGCGAGGAGGAGCTGGACGAGGAAGAGCGTGAGTACCGCGCTCTTCGTCGCGATCTCCCCGGCGTCAAGGGTGCCGCCGACATCGGCATGCTTACGATCAGCGTGGGCCGGCAGCCAACTCCGAAGAACGTGTTCTATCGCACGCACAAGACGTTCAAGCCGGTCGTGCCGCTCGTGAACGTCGAGGTCGGCATGGACCGACACTTCATCGCCGTCATGCCCAACATGATCGAGTCGTTGGCCAGCATCGGCATCACGGTCACCGATCACATCCTCTATATGACCATCACTCCAGAGGGCGGCTTGCGGATCATTCCCGTCCGCGGCCCAAACCTGGAGGGCGAACCGAACGAGTGGGACAGGACCTTGGAAATGGCATTGATCGAAGCCATGGACGGCTGGTTCAGGATGTACACCGACAAGCCGAACAACGCCTACAAGAATTATCCTGCACCCGACGGTCGGTATGGCGAACCGAATTGGCCGGATATCAAGCCCGCCAAGATCATGCGGATGGCGTTTCGCGATAAGGGCCGGTTGATCGACAGCAGCGAACACATATTGGTGCAAAAGTGGGCCGGTCGTGACGGCAGTGCAAAAGCGGGCAAGTCGTGACCGGAACTAATCTCCCCTTCGCCCGCGTCATCCTGGAGGATTTCGAGTTCATCCCCATTCCAGGAGAACGGCCGGATGTGGTCTGCATGGTGTTTAACGATTTGAGCACCGGGCAGACCACCCGCCTGTGGCGCGATCAATTGAATGACCAGCTACCCTACGACGACGGATCGGATACGCTAGTCGTTAGTTTTGTTTTCAATGCCGAAGGAGCCTGTCATTTATCACTCGGTCAGCCATTGCCTAAGAACATTCTAGACTTAAGCCCAGAGTTCAAATGCCACGTTAATGGCAAAGGTATTTCGAGAAAGAACCAAGGACTAATTGGAGCTTTGCAGTATTTCGGATTGAGTAGCATCGCGGCAAAGCGTAAGGACGCGATGCGCGAACGCATTATGAAGGGATGGCCGTTCACCGCCGAAGAACGCGAGCAGATACTCGACTATTGCGCTGAAGACGTCGAAATGTTGCGGCAATTGTTGCTCGAGATGCTGCCTCACATCGATCTTCCGCTTGCCTTGCATCGTGGCGAATTTGTCGGCTGTTTGGCGCGATCCGAGCATATCGGTGTCCCCATTGACCATGAAATCTTTCCTCAGCTCGCCGACAAAAAGACTTGGCGAGAACTGCGGGACTGCATGGTGCCGATGGTGGACGTGCACGGCATCTACGTCTGTGATAAGCAGGGGGAATGGCACTGGAATAATGCGCGCTTCGAGAAATGGGTCACAGCCGAAGGAATTAACTGGCCACGGACGGAAACCAGCAAGCTCGATCTACGCCGCAAGACGTTCGAGAGCATGGCCAAGGCCTATCCGCAGATCGAGCCGCTGCGGCAGTTGCGCTACATCCGCGACAAGTTGCGAACGATAGATTTGACGGTCGGGCATGAGTGCAGAAACAGAACTGTGCTTTGGCCGTTCTCCTCAAAGACATCGCGCACGCAGCCGAAAGCAAAGCACTGGATATTCTCGCCGTCGGTGTGGTTGCGGTTCCTAATCAAACCAGAACCCGGAAAAGCAGTCGCTTATATTGACTATTCGAGCATGGAATTTGGGGGAGCTGCTGCGCTATCGGATAAGCATGTGGGACTCAACAATCCAATGCTCGATCTGCACCGAAGCGGCGATCCATATCTGAACTTCGGGAAGATCATCGGGTTGATACCACCTGACGCTACTCGCGAGACACCGGGGGTTGAGGTGATCCGCGACCGTATCAAGGTGCTCTGTCTCGGCACTCAATATGGGATGCAACGTTCAACGTTAGCGATCCGATTAGGTGTGTCGGAGATCGAAGCCCACGAGATGTTGCAACTCCATCGCGGCCTGTTCTCGCAGTATTGGCATTGGTCTGAGGATTGGCTGCATCACTCACTCAACACCGGCACGATGCGCACAATATTGGGTTGGCAATGCGCTACTGGTATCTCGGAGTTCAGTGAACGCTCGATACGAAATTGGCCGATCCAGAGCATCTGCGCTGACATCTTTCGCATCGCCTATGTCTGGGGCACTCGTCACGGCCTGACGTTGATTGCACCCGTACACGACGCCGTGTTGCTCGAATCTCCAGAGGATCGGATCGACGCCGACGTGGCGCTGATGCGCGAGATTATGCGGCGGGCCAGCCGCGTCATCCTCAATCCAACCGCTGACGGCATCATCGAACTCCGGACCGACGTCAAGATTATCCGCTACCCGGATCGCTTCATCGACAGCCGCGGCACTGAGCTGTGGGAGACCGTGCTCAAGCTCCTAGCCGAGCGTCGACAGCGCCAGGAAGCCACCGTCAAGAAGGCCAGCTGATGTCATGCGAACCATGGTATGTGCAACGCCGGCGTGAACTGGAGGCGGCAGCACCAGTCAAGCGCAAGACCAAGAAATGGCAACGTCGCTTCGTCTCGGTTCCGTGGGTTTGGGCAAATCAACTCAAGACCTGTGATCGTGCCGCTACATTCAAGCTCGCATTACTCCTGCTCTATGAGCACTGGCGCAGTAACGGATCTTGGGTCCGCCTGACGAACGCACTCGCCGCGACGATCGACATCCTCCCCGAGGCCAAGAGGCGGGCCCTAGCCGACCTTGAGCGTAGGGGATTGGTCAGCGTCGAAAGGGGCAGCCGCGAAACACCTGTGGTTACTGTACTCCACGTGTCCCTATTCTATTCTTCTCTTCTTTCTTCTCTCCACTTTCTCTGCTCTCAGCTATGCATTGACCGGCCAAAAGCCCACAAGGCTCAGCAGGCTGACAAAAACCAGGGCGATGATATTTATGACCATGCATGCCGATAACCTCGCTTCCGCGCGTTCGTATTTCGAGAGATCGGAGACCGGTGAGTAATCTGGCCCGGAATAACCGATCGAGACCCTTCCCCCCGGTGACTTCGGTACGAAGCACCGGTTCGTGACCGGAATCGTGTGACATGGCGGTTGGCGTCGGATGAGATCACGGGTGGCGGCAAGCCCCGCCCGGCCCCGCCGCATCGGCCGCAGATTTTAACGTAACTGCTGATTTTGAGGCTTCACGAGGGTGTATCGAAGCAGGGACCCGCTTCGGGATCGTCCCCTGAAACTCAACGATCGCATCCGGGGGGCTTGTAGTTCCGGCGCGATGCTGCGAACCCCTCCATGGTGGCTGGGTTGAGGAGATAGAGATGTGTTGAGCCTGCTATGGTTGGCGCAATTTTGTGCGCTCTCTAGCTCTGCTTCTTTCGTCAGCTCCGCAAGCTTCCGATGCCAATCGCGGCGCGCCTCAGGCGTGAAGCGCGTCAGGCTGAAGCCCGGCAGCGTAATGGTTGTTTCTTCCGGATCGAGGCCAGTTTTGTGGAGTTTGAGGTAGATGGATTTGCTGATACGCTCGACGAAGCGAAACTCTGTGAGCGTCAGCGCGTGCTCGGTTAGATTGGCAACGATCGTGGTTTCACGGACTGATCTGGGAGCCCGGATGTGGATTAGGCGCGATCCTTTGCGTCCTGGGCGTCCTCTGCGCAAGTGGAGGGACCTACGATGTCAGCGCGAGCGACCGCCAGGCCTTCCCTTTCCCGCAGCTTACGCCGCTCCTCCGCGAGCGCTTCCTCCTCAGCGATTATCACCTTTATCCGCTCAAAGACATCATCCGTGCCTCGCACTTGCTTCATCTTGGTCTCGTCCGCACGCAGCTGCGCATTGACTGCAAGCCCTGCCGCGGCAGTTTGTGCTCTAAGCAGGTTACCGTCACCCGGATCGGTAGGCATCCGTAGTATCTGCTCCAACTTCTGCAATCCCAGCCAGGTTACCCGTTCGAGCTCAGGCGCCAGCGTCTCCCGCTCCGTCGTTGCTACTTCCGCCACCGATTCCTTCCGCACGATCGCCGGCAGGCCTACCGTTGGATACCGCCAATAGCCTTTGAGCGTCTTCTCGCCCCATCGCATCAGTCGCGGCCCGCACCATCCAAGCTCGCGCATGACCCGCCGCAGCCGCCGACATGCATGATCGGTGACGGGGACGCCAAGATGCACCGTGAGCAGCTCGTGTGTCGTCACCCGTTGCTTCCCGCGCACAAGCTGCCCGTTAACGCGGGCTAAGACCTGATGCCAGTCAGTCGAGCTATCGACCATGTATCGGCCTCTATCGCCGGCCCTAAAAGGAATCATAGCAGAGGGGCTGCCAATTGTCGGCGATTTTGGCGTTGACCGTCACAAGAAAACCCGGTCCCCCTAAAATTTCTCCCCTCCTGTCCGCCCCGGGTTATTCCAGAGTTGCGGTTGGGGACAGCGCATCCACATCCTGCTCGTCGAGCCGGAACGGCAAGTAGCCGCACCTTGAGCTGGAAAGGCCAGGCAGGAAGCGACAACTAGTGCTCACGTCCTATATTTAGGTGGACGTTCCGGCACATGTTCTTAAATGTGCTCACTTGTTCCGGGTTCTAACTGTTTTGAGGCACACATGATCACCGACTGGCATCCCCCCTAAAATTTCCCCCTCCTGTCCGCCCCGGGTTATTCCAGAGTTGCGGTTGGGGGGCAGCGCATCCACATCCTGCTCGTCCTGCCGGAAAAGGCCACCGATATGTTCACCGAGCCGGTCAATCTTTGGCCTGCCTGCGTCTCGACGAACTCATATGCACACTGAGCGCTAGGCGGCCAGACTCGCGGCAATACATCCGCACCATGAGCTGGAAAGGCCGGCCCTAGGTCAACTCTCGTTGATGGGAAACAGCTCGCCGTCGTGTGTCGCATCAAGCCCTTGCGGCGTCTGCATTGTTGCGCGTTGCTCGTTTTGTGTTGGGGAGGAGCGGGAGCCTCGGGGCACCACAACAACTTTGCGGATGCGATCGCGCTCGGGTGTACTCAGTTGTGCCCAAATTAGCCGAGCGTTGTACCCGCCGCCTGAAAAACCGTAGATTGTCTTTATGGATTGGTCCTCGCGGATGCGCTCTCTCGCAATCTGAACTTGTGCGCTGTTAAGACCTGGGTTACCCGCAACATCGAGCACTTCGCCTCGAAACCCAAGCCGCGACGCATATTCCAGTGCGGCTCGGTCATCTAGTTGGCCATGTGGCTTTTCTGAACTCGCTACGCCTCTCAGGATCAGCATCACTGGTTCAGCGGAAACTTGCTCTCTCACGGGCCGCTCTGGCTGCGAAGAGCACCCCGCCATACTGAGCAGCATCACAGATAAACCTGAGAACCATAGCAATGTAGAACGCATGTCGACCCTTTGCTCCTGAAGAAACGTGGTTCGATCGCGCAGATTTCCTGGCAGCCGACTCGAGGGCAGGGCGTAGACCGAGCCTGATGGCCGCTCGCCTTGCGACCTCTACGATAACCGCTCCCGCGTTTCACTCCGTCGAGCGTAAGCCTAACCCATCCT
>Ga0306922_10003876_pt1 | contig 14070 bp, 13 predicted proteins | sample sta12Cox44000082_FD_203758 | JGI IMG/M metagenome (GOLD analysis project Ga0306922, IMG submission 203758) | Lab enrichment of tropical soil microbial communities from Luquillo Experimental Forest, Puerto Rico - statoxic.12C.oxic.44.000.082 (v2)... | ecosystem: Environmental > Terrestrial >... | reverse complement strand
CCCGTACAGCTGCACAAAGATCTGGCCAAACTGTTCGACCAGCCGGCCGACTGCGGCCGGCGCGATCGGCGCCGCGCCGTAGACCAAAGTTCGCAGAGAGGAGAGGTCATAGACCTCGGTGCTGTTCATATCGAGCAACCGATAGAGGAGCGTAGGAACAAGCAGAGCGTGGGTGATGCGCTCCTCCTGCACGGTCTTGCACCACGCTGCGAGATCCGGCGTGTTTAGCGTGTAGGTCGCGCCGCCTGTAAAGAACGACGCGAGAAACGGCATGCTGCTGGCGTGCGACAGCGGCGCCAGTGCCAGATAGCGTGTCGTCTCGTCCAGGCTGAAGTCCGGGTGAATGTAAAAGCTGTCGTTGCAAGCAAAGAAATGATCGGGGGTATACATGCCGCATTTGCTTTGCCCGGTGGTGCCGCTGGTGAAATGCAGCCTTACGATGTGCTCGCGAAGGTCGAGCTCGACATCGTTGTCGGCGTCGGATGCCGCCTCGACAAGGTCCCAGAAGCAAAGGATATCGTCGGGCAGTCCCGGCTCCCGGTCCATCGCAACAATCGTGCAGCCGCGGCTCTTCAAGAGGTCGTGGTAGGCGGCGAGCATTCGCGTCTCGATGAACACCGCCTCGGCTCCCACATAGTCGATCTGCCGTGCACTCTCCTCCGGGCCGTCGCGCAGGTTGCCAAAAACAAAGGCAGCCTCCTGTTTCAAGATTGCCGGTAAATGAACGAGGCTGAAATTGTCGTTGTCGAGGATCAGCATCGCGGTCCCGCCGTGGCGCAGCCCTAGGCGATCCCGACACATGTTCGCGATCCGGTTGGTCAGGCGATGGTACTCGGGGAACGTATAGCGCCGGCCCCGCTCGACATTGATCACCGCGAGGTTATCCTTGTAGCGCAGCGCCATCGCCGCCATCACTCGGCAGAAATTCATCTTTTGCCTTGATGATGCCATCTTCGATCCCCCTTGCCTCATGGGCTCCAACGGCCCCGTCCCCGGGCCGAGCTCTCGTTTTCCGTCGCTTTGTCCCGGAGCCCGAGAAATACCTCTGCTCAGCTAAGCCCAAGTGTGAGGTGCGTCACACTCGGAATGCACTGCCGCCGGGCCCGAACCAGCGCCGGGCCTGGGTACCAGTCCGACCTACGACGGTCCAATATCGCATCGAACACCGGCGCGAGGTCGCCGGGCGACGAGTTGATGACCTTCAAGACCTCGGCGGTCGCGGTCTGGTGTCGAGCGCTTCGTCACGCTCGGCTTTGCACTCGGCAAGCTGATGTCGCAGATCGGCGATGATCTGCTGCGGATACAAGCAGCTGGGCGATGGCTTCCTTGCGACGTTCGACGGCCCGGCGAGGGCTGTGCGTTGCGCGGCAGCGATCACCGGCGCCATCCAGCCGCTGGGCATCGCGGTGCGTACCGGACTGCATACCGGCGAGATCGAGTTGGCCGAAGACGATATCGGTGGCATCGCCGTTCATACCGCCGCCCGCATCGTCGCGATGGCTGCGCCTTGCGAGACGCTGGTGTCTGACACGGTGCGCGATCTCGTCGCCGGCTCCGGCCTCCGCTTCGCGGACCGCGGCCGGCATGCGCTTCGCGGTTTGCCCGCTCTTATGCATCTCTATTCGGTATTGGCTCAGGACTGAGATCCAGACGCTGACATCGGCGGAAGATCGGTTTTCGACCGGCGCGGCAGGATTTGTCTCGGTCTCGAAGGTCGGGTTAGGGGCATGAAGAGCGGTTCCTGCCGCGAAGGCTGAGGGTCTGCTCAAAGGTCAGGCGGCGGTGCGCGCCGGCGGGGCGTAAGGATTTCGCGCTGGCCGCTCAGCTTCGCCGCCTCTTTGAGGTCGTGAATGATCTCACGCGTCGCCCGCCGGGACAATTGCCGCCGTCTCGACCATGAGGATGACGCTTTTTTCGGGTGCCCGCGTGCAATGCATTACGCCCTTTGGGACGACAAAGCCCTGATTGGGCAGGAGCTCGACCGATCGCTCCTCGAGATCGATTATGAATCTGCCGCTCAGGACGTAGAAAAACTCATCATCATTGTCGTGCTTGTGCCAGTGGTACTCGCCCTGCATTACGCCGAGCCGCACGACGGAATCGTTCACTCTGCAAAGCGTCTGATTGTACCATTGGTCGGTGACCGACTTTGCCAGTTGATCGACATCGATCAAAGCGAGGGGATCGAACTTTATGTCGAGATGCGTCGTGTAGGAAAAGGTTTTCGGTTCTGTCATCCTCAGTCTCCTATTGTCGGTAGTCGGGGAGTTGAACGGCAGGCCCGGTGCTCATGCAAGGCCGCCCTCGCGCCGCGCCACCAAGCTAAAAATGCTCTCCTTTCTGAAAAATCATCGAGGGCCGATTAAAGATAGCGGCGAGGGCATTGGCGGCTGTGGGGCGTGCGCTATCATCATGCCGATCGACATGCCGCCAGCGCGGTTCGTGACAGCGGAACCGGGAATGTCGCGAAAGCCGAGGCGCTCGTAGAGGCGACGGGCGGGATTTTCGGACCGCACGCTGAGATTAAGGCCAAGCCCGCGGCGAGCGGCCTCGCCGATCAACGCGCTCATGAGCTTCTCGCCTGCGCCTTGGCCGCGCGCATTCGGTTTCACGCCGATCGACACCTTCGGAGTCTCTTCGTCACCGTAGGGGACCTTGAGCTCTTCGGCGGAAAACTGCCGTGCCCAGGCTGCACCGATGATTTCGCCGTTCTGTTCGGCGATGCACCCGAAATCCCCGGGTCGCTGCCAGCCGACGAGATATTTGGCTACGCCCGGAATCGCCTTCGCCGCCTCTGCATCGGGCTCATAGGCCGCCATCGCGAGAAAATCCCATAGCACCTCAAGGTCATCCTGGACCGCCGGACGGATCACAAGATCGGGCATCGGACCTGTTCGCTATTCATTGATCCTGACCCGTTGCCGCCTCGCGCGCGGGGATCTGCGAAGAGCGAGAGGGGCGCAGCTCAAATTTACAGCGGGATAACCAACAATGTGTCGATCTTCTGGCTGTCGAGAACGACGAGGCGCTCGATAAAGCGATAGGGCTTGCTGGTCAGGTCGATGCGATCCAGATAGCGGCCGGCGGCAAAGAGGCTCATCTCTCCGTCGTGCATGATCCGCACGGCAATAAAGTTCGAATGCGCCCGCGCGACCGTCGCGTCGATCTCGGATACGCGGATCGGGCCGACGATGTGGCGGTAGCGATGCGGCTCGAAAATGTTGGCGCGCCTGAGTGCGGTCACCCGATCGACCAGCATGCCGCGCGACGCCCCATAGACCACGCCATGCGGCAATCCGGCGTCGTGGCTGGCGCGGCTGGTGACCAGGTAGCGGCACTGCTCGACGAAGAAATCCGGCCACTCCTCGAGCCGGTCTTCGTCGATGCAGTCGACATAGGCGGCGATCAGCTCATGAACGCCGAGCCGCACGGCGAGATCGTTCATGGCTGATCTTTGCTAGTCGCCGACCAGCTCACGGTACTTCTTCCAGAAACCGCGGATCGCGGCCTCGCTCGAGCGGAAGGGCTGCGACTGGGTCTCGTATCCACCCATCATCACGACCCCGCTGTCGTCGTCGTTGAAGCGCAGCGCGCGCTGCACAAAGCCGCCGACGCAACCATCCTCCATTGAGATGTAGCCGGCCGCACCCACCAAATTGCCTTGGCGCAGGCGGCGTTCGGTCATCGCCTCGTCGTCGTCTTCGAAGCCCAGATGGATCCAGTCGAGCTCGGTTTTTTCGAGACCGCGCGGATGGATCGCCCGGACGGCAATCGTATTGCGGATCTGCTGCAATATCATGTTCGGGAAGATCGTCAGAATTTGCACCGAGACACTGTCACCGTATTCGTCGACCGATTCGATGACCGACGGGTCCTCGAGGCGCAGATCGGTATCCGAGCGCAGCCCCTCGCGCTTGTAGTCGGCGTCCTCGGCCGCGTAGTCGAGCTTGGCCTGGCTGAAATGATGACCGCCACTGTCATCGATATGGATCCCGCCCGGCATGCTCAGCCGGTTGATGCGAAACGTCGTCAAGAACGAATGCAGAATGCTGGCGTGGTAAGTATCCTTGGTGTTTTCGAAATAAAGCTTCCAGTTGTTCGGCAATACCTGGGTGCTGCGGCCGAGGATGCGGGCCGGCCGGTTCAGCACCCGGCGGATCCCGCCAACGACTTGCGGTCCGAGATAGGTTTCGAGATCGGGCGCGTCGCTGCGAAACGACCCAAAGACGAGGCCGGCGAGCTCGGCCACTCTCAGTGGGGCGAGATCGTGCTCGTCTTTGCGGAACTCGGGCGGCATCCCGCCCTGCCGCTTGACGCCGCGCTCGAAGGCGACACCGGTTAGCTTGCCGGTCAGATCGTAAGTCCAGCCGTGATAGATGCACTTGATCTCTTTGACGTTACCCTGCCGCTCGAGACAGAGCAGGTTGCCGCGATGCACGCAGCGGTTGGGAAAGGCATTGATCTTGCCCGAATTGTCGCGGGTCACGATGACCGCGGTCTCGCCGATCGTCGTCGCGACGTAATCGCCGGGGTTGGCGATCTCGCTTGCGAGACACAAGAAGCTCCAGGTCGGGCCTTTGAAGATCCGCTCCTGCTCGAGCCGATATTGCTCGGGATCGGTATAGAGCCTGAATGGAACCTCGGTGAGCCCGTTCGAAGGCCACGGAACGCCCCGGATCGCATCGGCGCCGAGCTCTGACATGTCGCTGCCTCCTCCTCGCGGTAATGGCAGCCATGATAGCAGCAGGACGGCGGCGAGGGGAAATTCGCTTGCGGGGGAAATCCTATCCGCGGCGATGCTTTGCCGAGTCGGAGGGGAAAGGCGAGTGCAGCGGGCGGCTGTTTGCCTTATGGTTAAGCATTCGACGCGGGTCTCAGGAAAACCCGGAGGCGCCGGCGTCCGAAAGAGCATCTTGGGGGGAAGCCATGTTCAACAGCGCCGTGCTCAACCTCGCGACTGGACTGATCTTCTGTTTCCTCACCGTCAGCCTGGCCACCGGCACCATCGTCGAAGCGATCGCGTCGTTCCTCACCTTGCGGGCAAAGACGTTGCGGGTCGGGATCGGGCAGCTGCTCAACGATGCTACCTACAGCGGGTTGGCGAAGCAGATCTACGAGCATGCCGTCGTCAGTCCGCGCGGTTCCGGAGACGACGCCAGCACGCCGCGTAAGAACGATCCGGCATATATCGATCGACAATTGTTTGGTCAGGCGATGTTGGACATTCTGAAAATCTCGCCTGCAGTCGCCGCTTCCGCCGCCAACCCCAACGCTCCACTGGGGAAGCCTACGGTCGAGGCGCTGAAAACGGCCGTCGACAACGCGCTTACAGACGCGTCCACTGCCAAGGACAAAGCGCCCGATGCTCAACTCCAGAAATTGCTACACGGGATCATCGAGCGGTCGCTCGGCGATCCGGATAAAATCAAGGGAGAGTTGGTTGCTTGGTTCGACAATGCGATGGACCGCGTCAGCGGCTGGTACAAGCGGTGGACGCAGTGGATCTCAATTATCGTTGCCTTGATCCTAGCCGCTGGGCTGAACATCAACGCCGTCGAGGTCGCGAAGACCCTTTGGAAGCAGCCTAACCTGGTCGCAGAGCTGAACCTTCCCAAAACCTTGCCAGCTGGTTCGCCGCAAACCGGGGGGGCCGCGCCGGAAACTCCACCGCCGGCTGATCTGGTTATTCAGCTCAACAAATTGCCAGTCGGTTGGCCCCAGGGAGTTCTGTTGGATGAAAAGGGTGACTGGATAAGTTGGGGCACGCTTCTGCTGGCGCTGCTAGGATGGGTGATCACGGCGCTGTCGACGTTGTTTGGCGCCCCGTTCTGGTTCGACTTGTTGCAGACGATCATCCGCGTCAAGGGAGCTGGCCCCAGCCCGGTGGAGAAGGTCGACGGCAAGGGTGCGGCTGCCTAACCCGTCCCCGCTAGCGGGGATTAGCTCGGCCGCCTGCGCGATGCGTCGGTCACCATGCCTGCACGCGGCATTTCACGGCGGCCATGGCCACCGGCGGGTCGCGGCACTGGGCGCCGGAGCATTGCTGCCGCGTCCCGAAATCGCTTGCCGCGACCCGGCCGATGGCCGACCATCAGCCGCAGCAAGCTTCCGCCGGAGGGTTCGGCATGGACGATCTCTATATGCGCAGCGGCATTTTCCTGGCGCCGTTCCACAATCACGACGAAAATCCGACCTTGTCGATCGAGCGCGACCTGGAGCTGCTCGAACACCTCGACCGGCTGAACTACCACGAGGCGTGGATCGGCGAGCACCATTCGGGCGGGTTCGAGCTGATCGCCTGCCCTGAGATGTTCATCGCCGCCGCGGCCCAGCGCACCCGCCACATCCGGCTCGGCACCGGTGTCGTCTCCCTGCCCTACCACAACCCGTTCATGTTGGCCGACCGCATGGTGCAGCTCGACCACATGACGCGCGGCCGGGCGATGTTCGGCGTCGGCCCCGGCGCCCTCGTCCATGACGCGCTAAAGATCGGCATCGACCCCGGCGCCCAGCGCAAGATGATGAACGAGGCGCTCGAGGTCATCATCCCCTTGTTGCGCGGCGAAATGGTCAACCGCAAGACCGACTGGTTCAACCTAACAGACGCGCAGCTGCAGCTGCGACCCTATACCCACCCGACGATGGAGCTGGCGGTGGCGGCGGCGCGCTCACCGTCTGGATCGCTGCTGGCCGGCAAGCACGGCATCGGCATGCTGTCGATCGGCGGTACCGCACCCGCGCAGATGGAGCGGCACACCGCCAATTGGGGGCTTTACGAAGAGACCGCGCGCGCCAACGGGCATACGCCGAACCGCAAAGACTGGCGCGTCGTCGGCTTCTTCCACATCGCCGAGACCCGCGAGCAGGCGCGAAAGAATGTCCAGTTCGGGGTTCAGGCCTTCGCCGACTATTTCCGTGACATCGCGACCTTTCCGATCATCCCGCCCGATGTCCGCGACCCGACCGAATGGCTGATCGAGACCGGGACCGGATGCATCGGCACGCCCGACGACGCCATTGCCTATATCGACAGGCTGATCAAAGGCTCCGGCGGGTTTGGCGTGCTGTGCGAGCTAGCGCAAAACTGGGCCGACTGGGATGCCACCAAAAAGCACTACGAGCTGATGGCGCGCTTCGTGCACCCGCATTTCCAGAAGAGCCGCGATCTGTTGCGCGGCAGCTACAACTACGCGACGAGCCACCACGAGGATTTCCTCGGGCAGGCGAGTGCCGCGATCCAGGCCGAGATCGACCGCCACGCCACCCGCCGCGCCCCCGAAGCCGAACGGCCCGCGGCCGAGTAGCAGCGCGCGGCTTCGTCTTACCGGCCGATCAGGGCCGGCGGACGGCTATCGCGGCCCGCCCGCTTTTCCGTTGTTTTTCGGGCCGGGCGATTGCGCAGATTTCGTTGATACGGTGTGCGAATTCGATTGATACGGAGAGCGGATTCGGTTGATATTTGGGGTCCGACTTTGGCACCCGAATAATTGATAAATAACTATGTTTTGTCAGGGGGTCGACGGTTTATCGGGGGTGCCGGCGCGATTTTCGTTGTTTTTGTTCCGCGGCCCAATGGCCCGCCGTCGTGATCCTCACATCCCCCGCGCGGCTAGGGGTGCCACCAACGCCCGCCAACCACCAGCCCGCGCACGTTGAGCCGCCACTGCCCCTTGCGGGTCTCGCCTAACACATCGCGATAGTCGAACTCGCCCTCAGCCATTTCGAGGAGGGTCGCATCACCGGCGGCGCCGATCTCCAGCCTCCCGATATTGGTGCGGCCGAGTGCTGCCGCTGGGGCAGCGGTGCTTGCCCGGATCACATCGACGAGCTCCATCCCGAGGCACAGAAATTTCGACATCGTCACCAGCTGGTCAAAGGCCGGCCCGTTGATGCTCAGTGTATGAACGTCACTGCTGATGGCGTCGGGCAGAAAGCCTGCGGCGAGCATCGCCTCTGCCGTACGAAAGCCGAACGAGCCGCTGCCGTGGCCGATGTCGAAGATCACGCCGCGCCGCCGTGCTTCGAGCACTTCCTCGCGAATCCTTCCGCCCGCCTCGACCGGTGCGTTCGGAAACGGGCGGAAGCAATGGGTCAGGATATCGCCACGGCGCAGGCGCGAGAGCACTTCGAGCCGGCTCGGCGGCGGGTGGTCGAGATGGGCCATGACCGGAAGCCCGGTCTCCTCGGCCAATTCGAGCGCCATGTCGAGGGGTGCCGCCCCGGAAGCACCGCCCGCATTGCGGCCGACCCGCACTTTGACGCCGGCGACCAGATCGCGGTTGGCCTTGACGACGCGTACGCATTCGCGCGGGTCGAGGAGCCGGAGATCCGCGCATTCCCCGACCATCACGCCGGCGCTGAATGCAAAGATGCCGGGAAAGGAGACGTTGAGGAACGGGATGATGCGCAGCGGCGACGCCTCGATTACATGGCGTCGAAAGCCAGGGAAATTGCCGGGGCCGGCGCTGCCGGCATCGACGAAGGTTGTCGTTCCGCTCCGCCGCGCCACTTCGCTCGCATCGACGCCGAGCGAGGTGCCGCCCCAATAGACATGCGTGTGGAGATCGATCAACCCGGGCACCACGAGAAGCCCTCGCGCATCAATGATCTCTGCACCGCCGGCGCGGAGATCGCGCCCAAACCCCGACACTTTGCCGTCGCCAAAGGCAACATCGGCTATTTCATCACGGCCGCACGCCGGATCGATGACGCGACCGCCTCTGAGGACGAGATCCGACATTTGCGTGCCTTAGGAGAAATTGGGCGGCGGGACAAAGCCGCGATAGGCCCGTTCAAGGAGGCCCGCAAAAGCGATGCAGCTCTTGTCGCCATATTGCGGGCCGACGATCTGCACGCCAACCGGCAGCCCTCCCTCAGTGAGCCCGGCTGGTGCGACGGTCGCCGGCAAATAGACGAGACCGCACAATCCCGCCCAGAACAGATCGTTTATCGTCGGCGACGGTTTGCCGTTGATTTGGATCATGCGCTTCCAACGTTCGTCCTCGTGAGCATGATCGTGCCGGTATGCTGCCCCCGCCGTGACCGGGCACAACAGCAGATCAAAATCGCGGAAGAATTCGGCCCATTTGAGCCGCAGCCGGTGCCGCTCCTCATTGCCGGCGAGCCAATCGCGGTGTGCGAGGGTAACGCCCCGCGTCATGCGGGCGACATAGCTCTGATCGGCCGGATCGAGCCCGCGCGCGGCTTCAATATGGCGCTCGAAGACATCGTGGGTCAGCCGGCGGGAAGTGGCCGCGCGCAGCAGCTTGATGTAGACGTCGTGGAGCTCTGCCGTGTCGATGTCGGGGCGCGCCCGATCACTGACCCGGACCCCATGGCCGGCGAGAAAATCGACGAGGCGCTGCAGGATGTCCTGCACCTCGCGATCGACCTCGCAATTCGGATCGTCGAGCATTACCGCAATGCGGTAGTCGGAGAACGCATTGCCGCGCGGCGCGGCGAGCTCGAGCCGCCAGCCCGCCGCCTCGATCGGGTCGGGTCCGGCGATGATGTCCAGAGCGAGAGTGAGATCCTCGGCGCTGCGCGCCAGGGGCCCGATCACCGAAATGTCCGACGCCGCAACATTTCCATACAGCGCTTGGCCGCGCGGCGGAGCGATCCCGTAGGTCGGCTTATGACCGTAAACGCCACAGTAATGCGCCGGGTTGCGAATCGATCCTCCGATGTCGCTGCCGAGCTCGAGCCCGGTCAACCCGGCGGCGAGTGCGGCCGTAGCACCGCCCGAGGACCCGCCGGGTGTCCGCGACGTATCCCAGGGGTTGTTGGTCGTCCCGTAAACCGGGTTGTAGCTCTGCGAATCCGCGAGCAGCACGGGCACGTTGGTCTTGCCGAAAATAACAGCCCCCGCCGCGAGCAGCCGGTCCACCGCCAACGCGTTCGCATTCGCGGCATTGTCCTTCAGCTCGGTCAACCCCCAGGTCGTCGGCATCCCGACGACATCGAAAGATTCCTTGACGGTCATCGGCAGGCCGTGCAAGGCACCCCAGCTCTCGCCGCGAGCGAGCGCTGCGTCGGCCTCATCGGCGCGCCGCCGCGCCCGGCGGAGATCCGTGACGATGATCGCGTTGAGCGCCGGATTGTGCCGTTCGACCCGCTCCAAATAATGCTCAAGCAACTCGCGGCAGCCGACCTCGCGCGTGCGGATCGCCGTGCCGAGAGCCGTCGCTGATCGAAAAGCCTGCTCGGTCATGATCCTCTCCTGCCGAGTTCAATGGGGAACGTGGTATATTAGTCGCGGCCACAGGCCGATGACGCCGATCAGGATCAGATAGATCGCGACGACGTAATTCAGTAGGCGCGGGATCAACAGGATTAGAATCCCGGCGATCAGCGCAACGAGAGGCTGAAGCACGACGATGTCGAGGGCCATGGAGCGGGCTCCTTGTTATCGACGGAGGTGAGCAGATGGACCAGGTTCTGAGCGGCGGCTGTCTCTGCGGTGAGATACGCTATCGCATCACCGCCGCACCCGTCGAGGCGCTCTACTGCCATTGCCGGATGTGCCAGCGGGCGCACGGCGCTCCGGTCATCGCGTGGCTGACCGTGCCGCTCGCCGCCTTCGAGGTGTCGGCCGGAAATCTTACCGCCTATCGCTCTTCGACCAAGGCATTCCGACATTTCTGCGGGGCCTGCGGCACGCCGCTGACCTGGCGCGCGGCGGCCAACCCGCAGCAGGTCGATGTCAGCATCGCCACCCTCGACGATCCGGAAACGATCGAGCCGTTGCTGCACGTCTGGACCGAGAGTCAGATCGGCTGGTTCGAGATTGCTGACCACCTGCCGCGCTATCCGACAAACCAGCGTCCCCGGCCGGTATTCTGACGGCATCCCGAGACTGAATTCATGTCGGAGCGGACCACTCAAGCCTTACTGCGGGAAGTCGCGAGTGCGACGGCTCCCGAGCCCTCGCCACCCGTCTCTCTGGCGCCTGCGGTCGCACCGCAGGTCGATGAGAAAGCACCGCCTTCCACGCCTGCTCCACACGTCGACGCAGACACGGCAAGATATCGCCGCCGGGTTTTGCTGACGCTCTCCGCTGTTGTTTTCGCGTTGTTTCTGTACTGGGCTTCCGGTTATTTCTTTGCTTATACCGACGATGCCTTTGTCACCTCCGACTTTGTCAACGTCGCCCCCTATATCAGTGGTCGGATCGTCAGCGTAAACATCGTCGACAATCAGACAGTGAAAAAGGGCGAATTACTGGCAACGATCGATTCCACGCCTTTCCAGCTCGCGCTGAACGAAAAGCAAGCGAAAAAGACCGAGGCCGAGGCGCAGCTCGCGGTCGATCAAGACGTTATTGCGGCGACGCAGGCGCAACGCGACGACGCCGCGGCACAGGAGCGGCTGGCGAGCGACAATGTGCGCCGGGCAACGCCTATCACGGCCGCGGGCTTTTACTCCCGGCAGGGGCTCGACACCTTGACTGCGAAGGAACAAGAGGCAAAAGCAGCTTTGGCCGATGCCGAAGCCGCGATCGCAAAAGCACAACAGACGCTGGCTCTGCATCAGACAACGGTTGCGGCGATCAGCGCTGAAATCGCCTATCTGCAATGGCAGCTCGATCAGACAACGCTGCTCGCCCCGACCGACGGCACCATTACCCAGCTCACCTTGCGGGTCGGTGATCAGGCAGTGGTGAACGAGCCGCTGATCGGTCTGGTTGACGCTCACGCCTGGCGGATTTACGCCAATTACAAGGAAAGCGTGATCCGTCATATGAAAGTTGGACATACCGCCTGGGTTTGGCTCGACACCTACCCATGGCATGTTCACCGCGCCACGATCCAGGGCATTGCGCGGGGCATCAGCCGCGAGCAGGGGGAACGCAAAATGTTGCCTTATGTGGCGCCGACGACGGACTGGATCCGCCTGCAGCGGCGGTTTCCGGTCACCTTGATACTGCAGGAGCAAAGCCCGGACATCGTGCTGCATATGGGCGCCGACGCGCGTACACTCATTTTCTACTGAAGCCCAGTCATGTTGAGCGGGATTGTTGGGGCGCTGAGCACAGAATTAGGCTCGCTCGAGCCTGGCGGTGTACGGGGTACCAAGGCTCTGGGGGCTGCGCTATCCGTGGCTCTGGCCGCCTTCGCCGCGCTAATTTTGCATTCCGACGAGCCGTGGTGGGCAGCGATTTCCGCCTGGATGATGAGCGGAATCTCATTGGCCGACGCGTTGCCGCGAGGGGTCATGCGCATCGTCGGCAGCATGGCGGGCGCAACAATCGCCGTAATTGTCCTTGGGTTGTTCGCCTATGATCCGCTGCCATTTTGCGTTTGCCTGTTTATAGTAGCATGGGTCGGCTTGTTTTGCTTTGCGAAGTCACGTCACGGCTACGCTTGGCTGATCGCAGCGATCACCGGCAATTTGGTGATGTTGATTGCGCTGGATCAGCCGCAGACGGCGTTCATAACTGGCGTAAACCGTGTTGCCGATGTCACGATCGGCACCGTGGCTACGCTGCTCGTGACTTATTTGCTGCCCACACTCCCTGATGCCGCCGGCAGTAATGTCGTCGGTGCACCGACCCGGCTGCCCCTGTTGTTCTGGTCACGCCACCACGCTCGGGAACTTGAGCGCTGGTTGTGCGAGAACTGGCTGCTCGTACTGCACGCCTGTCGCGGCGGGCTCACGGTAATGGTGCTGCCGCTGCTGCTAAATTGGCTGGCACCACTCGGCTCGAGCACATTGGCAGTCACCGCGGTCGCCGTTATGGCAGTTCCGACGACCGCGATCCTCGAACCCGACGGCCGCACGGTAGTCCAGCGCGCTGCGCACCGGCTCGTTGGCTGTGCCCTCGGTGCATTGTTGGGGCTGTTATGTCTCTATTGGGTTGGTCAAAACTTCCTCGTGTGGCTGCTGTTGTTGATGACCGGTGTTTGGCTCACCTCCCAGATCCAATCGGGCATTACGGGCATCGGTTATGTCGGGACCCAAGCGGGTCTCGCATTTCTGCTGAGCATGATTCAGGGTCAGGGACCGCCTTTTTCTCCTATTCCGGGCATCGACCGGTTCGCAGGAATAATGGCGGGGCTCGCCGTGCTGCTGATCATCACGATGGTGATGTCGCTGTTCCGCCTATCGCCGCCGCCGGTCGCGGCAGCGCCCGCCGCCGGCGATTGACAAGCCGCGCCGGCAACGGTCTGATCTGCTTTCAAGTTTGCGGAAATTAGGAGGGAGTGTTGGCCAAGTTCAGGATCGCGACCCCGACCGGCACCAGCTACACGACGGCCGGCGATTACGGGTACGAGATGGAGGCGCTGACTCCGATCGATGCCGAGATATTCGAGATCCGGCCGGGGTCCGAGGACGAGTTCGTCGGCGCCGCGCGCAATGCCGATGCGCTCTACGCCAAGGGGCGACGGATCACCAAGCGGATGATCGATGGGCTCGAGCGCTGCAAGATCATCGCCCTCGGCAGCGTCGGCGTCGACTCCGTGGATGTCGAGGCGGCGACCCAAAAGGGCATCCCGGTGACGAATTGCCCCGACACTTTTATCGACGAGGTTGCCGACCATGCGATGACCCTGATCCTCGCGACCTTTCGCCGGCTGATCGTGCAAGACAAGCTGGTGCGCGATGGGCGCTGGTCGGAGGGCCGGCCGATGCTGTCGAAGATTCCCCGCCTGATGGGCCAGACCCTGGGCCTGGTCTCGTTCGGCCATGTCGCGCGAGCGGTCGCGAAGAGGGCAAAGCCCTTCGGGCTGCACATCATAGCCTATGACCCGTTCATCGAGGAGCTGGTGGCGATCGAACACGGGGTCGAGCCGGTCAGCCTCCCCGAATTATTGCAGCGCGCCGACATCGTCTCGATGCACGCGCCGGCGACCGAAAGCGCCAACCGGCTGATCAGCGAAGAGCACTTCCGCCAGATGAAGAAGACGGCGATCTACATCAGCACCGGGCGCGGCCCGACGACAGACGAAGCCGCACTGATCAAGGCACTTGACGAGGGGATGATCGCCGCCGCCGGGCTCGACGTGCTCGAACAGGAGCCGCCGGGTGACAATAACCCGTTGCTGCGTATGGACAATGTGATCCTGACTG
>Ga0306922_10003875_pt1 | contig 14071 bp, 10 predicted proteins | sample sta12Cox44000082_FD_203758 | JGI IMG/M metagenome (GOLD analysis project Ga0306922, IMG submission 203758) | Lab enrichment of tropical soil microbial communities from Luquillo Experimental Forest, Puerto Rico - statoxic.12C.oxic.44.000.082 (v2)... | ecosystem: Environmental > Terrestrial >... | reverse complement strand
ACTGAAGCCACCATCGGCCGTTGGTTCAAGAAGGCCGGCGATCCGGTCGCGGTCGATGAGCCTCTGGTCGAGCTCGAGACCGACAAGGTCACAATCGAAGTCCCCGCGCCTTCGGCCGGCACGCTCGGCGATATCGTCGCAAAGGATGGCGAGACCGTCGCGGTCGGCGCGCTGCTTGGGCAGATCAATGACGGCGCAGCCGGCGCGGCTGCCAAGCCGGCCGCAGCGCCACTGAAGGCCGCCCCACCGTCGCCGCCTCCCGCGCCCGCCGCTAAGACGCCGCCAGCCGAAACAAAAGCTCCGCCTGTCGATGCCCCGCTGGCGCCGTCGGTGCGCAAGCTCTCCGCCGAGAGCGGGATCGATGCCGCCACCGTGCCCGGATCGGGCAAGGATGGCCGCGTTACCAAGGGCGACATGCTGGCCGCGATCGAGAAGGCCGCCTCGGCGCCCACGCCTGTCAGTCAGCCCGCGGCGTCGGTGCAGGTCCGGGCACCTTCGCCGGCCGACGATGCGGCGCGCGAGGAACGCGTGAAGATGACCCGGTTGCGCCAGACCATCGCGCGGCGCCTCAAGGATGTTCAAAACACCGCCGCCATGCTCACGACCTTCAACGAGGTCGACATGAGCCACGTCATGGCGATGCGGGCGCAATACAAGGACGTGTTCGAGAAGAAGCATGGCGTCAAGCTCGGCTTCATGGGCTTCTTCACCAAGGCCTGCGTTCAGGCACTCAAGGACATCCCCGCCGTCAATGCCGAGATCGACGGCACCGACCTGATATACAAGAATTACTACCACATCGGCATCGCTGTCGGCACCGACAGGGGCCTTGTCGTGCCTGTCGTGCGCGACTGCGACCACAAATCGATCGCCGAGATCGAGAAAAGCATCGCCGATTTCGGCCGGCGCGCCCGCGACGGCCAGCTCAAGATCGACGAGATGCAGGGCGGCACCTTCACCATCACCAATGGCGGCATCTATGGTTCGCTGATGTCGACGCCGATCCTCAATGCACCGCAGTCCGGCATTCTCGGAATGCACAAGATCCAGGAGCGGCCGATGGCGATCGGCGGCAAGGTCGAGATTCGTCCGATGATGTATCTGGCGTTGTCCTACGATCACCGGGTCATCGATGGCAAGGAAGCGGTGACCTTCCTGGTGCGCGTGAAGGAATCCCTCGAAGATCCGGCGCGGCTGGTGCTGGACCTCTAGGCATGATCCGGAAAGTGCGGATGGTTTTCCGATAGAATCATGCTTGAAACAAGAAATGGATCGCCTGTCTTGAAATCTCGTCCCGCCGTGGATCGCTGCGGCTTTTCCCCAAACTGTGTCCCGTCTATGTCGTGGAGGTTGTCTTGACCGACAAGGTTGTGATCATCACCGGCGGTAGCCGCGGTATCGGCCGCGCCACTGCGCTTGCCGCCGCGGAGCGAGGTTTTAAGGTTTGCATCGGCTATGCCAGCAACGAAGCCGCCGCCAGGAGTGCCGTCTCCAGCATCGAGACGAAGAAGGGCAAGGCGCTTGCCGTGAAGTGCGATGTCGGCAGCGAAAAGGACATTCTCGCCCTGTTCAAGGCGGCCGACGGATTCGGAACGCTTCGAGCGCTCGTCAACAATGCCGGCATTATCGGAACGACGTCGCGGGTCGACGAGATGTCAGCCGAGCGCATCCAGCGCATGATGGCCGTCAACGTCACCGGCAGCATGCTGTGTGCCCGTGAGGCGGTGAAGCGGATGTCGACCCGGCACGGCGGCAAGGGCGGGGTCATTGTCAACCTGTCATCTGTCGCGGCGAAACTCGGCTCGCCCAACACCTATGTCGATTACGCGGCCTCAAAGGGCGCCATCGACTCCTTTACCCTCGGACTCGGATACGAAGTTGCCGGCGAGGGCATTCGCGTCGCCGCGATCCGGCCCGGTCTCATTGACACCGAGATTCACGCCTCGGGCGGCGAGCCCGACCGCGCGCACCGGCTCAGCCACATGGTGCCGATGAAGCGCGTCGGTACGGCAAACGAAATCGCAAATGCCATCGTCTGGCTGATGTCGGACGAAGCGTCGTATGTGACCAGCGCCATCCTCGACGTGTCGGGCGGACGCTAAGAGATAAAACAAGGCGTGATGAAATAATCGCGGTTTAGGGCTGGTCATATCTTTCGGCTACGGGATTTCACTCATGGCGACTTACGATCTTGTTGTTATCGGCACCGGTCCTGGCGGATACGTGTGCGCGATCCGCGCGGCGCAGCTCGGCATGAAGGTCGCCGTGGTTGAAAAGAACGCCGCCCTCGGCGGCACCTGCCTCAACATCGGGTGCATGCCGTCGAAGGCGCTGTTGCACGCGTCCGAAATGTTCGAGGAAGCGGCGCACTCCTTCGCCAAGATGGGAGTCGGCGTCGGAGCGCCGAAACTCGATCTGCCCGCGATGATGAATTTCAAGCAGCAGGGCATTGACGGCAACGTCAAGGGCGTCGAATTCCTGATGAAGAAAAACAAGATCGACGTCATCGCCGGCAAAGGCAGGATACTCGGCACCGGGAAGGTCGAGGTATCGGGCAACGACGGCAAGACGCAAACGGTCGAGACCAAAAACATCGTGATCGCGACCGGCTCGGACGTGGCGCAACTCAAAGGCGTCCAGATCGACGAGAAGCGCATCGTGTCCTCGACCGGCGCGCTGTCGCTGGAGAAGGTGCCCGGCAAACTTCTGATCGTCGGCGCCGGCGTGATCGGGCTCGAACTTGGTTCGGTGTGGCAGCGGCTCGGCGCGCAGGTGACGGTGGTGGAATTTCTCGATCGCATCCTGCCGGGCATGGATGGCGAGGTCGCCAGGCAATTTCAGCGCCTCCTCGAGAAGCAGGGCTTTGCGTTCAAGCTCGGCACCAAGGTCACTTCTGTCGATGCTTCCGGAAAGACGCTTGTCGCGCAGATCGAGCCTGCAGCAGGCGGAGCTTCCGAGAAGCTGGAAGCCGATGTCGTGCTGGTCGCCATCGGCCGCGTTCCTTACACCGAAGGCCTTGGTTTGAAGGAAGCCGGTGTCGCGCTCGACAAGCGCGGACGCGTGCAGATCGACCAGCATTTTGCCACCAGCGTGAAGGGCGTCTACGCGATCGGCGACGTCATCGCCGGCCCGATGCTCGCACACAAGGCCGAGGACGAGGGCGTTGCGGTGGCGGAAATCCTTGCCGGACAGGCCGGTCACGTTAACTACGACGTTATCCCAGCAGTCGTGTATACCACACCGGAAGTGTCCTCGGTCGGCAAGACCGAGGAAGAGCTCAAGGAAGCCGGGGTGGCCTACACATCAGGTAAATTTCCGTTTACTGCCAACGGCCGCTCCAAGGTCAACCAAACCACTGACGGTTTCGTGAAAGTTCTCGCAGATGCGAAGACCGACCGGGTGCTCGGGGTGCACATAATCGGCCGAGAAGCGGGCGAAATGATCCATGAAGCCGCCGTATTGATGGAGTTTGGAGGTTCTGCCGAGGATTTGGCGCGAACCTGCCACGCCCACCCGACTCGCTCGGAAGCGGTGAAAGAAGCCGCGCTTGCGGTTGGCAAACGCGCGATCCATATGTGATCATTGCCGGCGAGTTTGGGATTTGACATTCGCAAACCCTCAAGCCGCAATCGCTGGAAACGAACGTCAAATCCCAAACTCCACCGGAATTCAAGATTTGCGAATGGTCCTGCGATTCTAACATTCGCAAAAGTGATCGCTGAAACGGGAAGCGAATGTTAAAATCGGACGACTCGGAATGACTTTCATGCTGCGCCGCCTCCTTCAGCCGATCTGGGTCCTGCTTGCGGTCATCTTCCTGATCGAAGCCTGGCTGTGGGATCACCTCGAGCCAATCGTGGCCTGGGTGGTCGACAAGATCCCGCTGCGCGCCTTCAAGCATTGGCTGGCAGAGCGCGTCGACACGCTGTCGCCGGCAATGACGCTGATCGTCTTCATCGTTCCGGTGCTTCCATTATTCCCGTTGAAGCTGGTCGGCCTGTGGCTGCTGGCCCATGAATACTGGATGAGCGCGATCTTCACGATTCTGTTCGCGAAATTCCTCGGTGTTGGCGTCACCGCTTTCGTCTTCGACGTGACGCGGCCGAAATTGCTGGAGATGGGATGGTTCGAACGGCTCTATGAATTCATCCTGGACCTTCGCGCCAGGGCTCATGCCCTGGTCGAGCCGATCAAGCGCCGCATCCGTGAGATTTTGCGCGGCGATGCCGACGGCTGGTCATCAAGGATGCTGCGGCTGATCCAGCGTTTTCGTAAAAGCGTGCACGAAGCGCGCTGAGATTTGCATCCGCGAGAGCGAAGCAACCAGGGCCGCATTGCCTGCGCGTTTCGCCCTATAACGCCAGATGCAGCGCGTGTGGCGCGAATATCCCGAGCGCGGTAACTCCAAGCCCCGCCAGCATCAGAAGCCCCGAGATCCAGGTAAGCGCCATGATGCCGGTGATGATGGCCGCCGAAGCCAGCACAATCGCGATCTGAAAGGCACCCGAGCCGAGTTCGAAATGGTGATATTTCGCGGTCGCCAGGTCGCGTTCGTGTTCGGCATGCTTGGCGCGTTCGGACAGCTGCTCGGTGCCTTCGCCGGTCTCGGGTTCGGACCGGTAGCGCGCGGCGGTCTTCTGCCAGTCTTCGATCTGCTTTTGCAGCGCCGCCTTTGCGGCGTCGTCAGCGGTGACGCCGAGGCCGAGCTTGGCCTGATCCGCCGCCGTCTGCACCACCGTGCGGCGGATGCTCTTGGCCTGAAAGAATGCCCAAAGGTTCGAGGCTTCGACGTTCTTTGCGATCGATTCGGTCTGGGCGCTCTTACCCAGCGTCTCCGACATGGCCAGAAACAGGGCGATCACGGCAATCAACAGCGCGATCTTCTTGTTTTCGCTGGATGCATGTTCGGCATGCTCGGCGTGCTCCATGCTTTCATGTGCGCTCATAATTCTCTCCGTGCTCGCTCATGGAACGATTGACCGAACAATGCCGCGAGCGCAAGGGCCAAGCGCCGCTACCACCTGTAATAGTGTAAATGCCCGCCGCCCTCAGGCGCGGGGATGGGTGCTGCGGTACACTTCCAGAAGCCGTTCACTGTCGATCCCCGTATAGACTTGCGTGGTCGAGAGCGAAGCGTGGCCGAGCAGTTCCTGGATCGCCCGCAGATCGCCGCCGCGGGAAAGAAGGTGGGTGGCAAAGGAATGTCGTAATGCGTGAGGGGTCGCGCTGTCGGGGAGCCCGAGCGCGCCGCGGAGCCGTTCCATGGTGAGCTGAATGATGCGGGCGCTCAAGGGGCCGCCGCGAGCGCCGACGAAGATCGGCCCCTCGGCGGGCAAGGGGTGTGGACACATCGCCACGTAGTCCTGAATCAGCATCAGGACATTCTGCAGCACCGGCACCATGCGCGTCTTGTTGCCCTTGCCGGTGACGACCAGCACATCGCCGGCGCCGAGCAGAGGCACGTCGCGGCGCTTCAAGCCAAGCGCTTCGGAGATGCGCAAACCCGATCCGTAGAGCAGTGCCATGACAGCGGCGTCGCGAGCCCAGATCCAGGGATCGCGGCTCTCGCCGGCGCGTTCCTCCGCATCGGCAAGGCGCTTTGCCGTCGCAACGGGAAGCGGCTTGGGCAGGCTCTTGCCGATCTTGGGCGCGCGGATGGCGGACAGCGCGCCGACCTTGCCTCTTCCTTCGCGCTCCAGAAAGCGACCGAACGAGCGCAGCCCCGCCAGTGCGCGCATCAGCGAGCGCCCGCCGATGTCGGAAGCACGGCGCATGGCCATGAATGCCCTGATGTCGGTTGCTTCAAGCGCGGCAAAACCGGCAAGACTTACGCGCGCGCCCCAATGTTCGGCGAGGAACTCAAGAAATTGGCGGACGTCACGGGCGTACGCCTCCGACGTCTTTGGATTCGACCACCCGATACTATCACATCGGGTCGTTTACCTTTGGTGAAGCGAGGCAGGTCCGGTATTCCTTCGATAAAAGGCCGATCCTGCTGGTTCGGCACGGGTCATGCCCCTAAACTGGTCAAACCGTTCTCACCTGATTCTCCGATGGACCATTTTCCGCGCGCATCATCACCCTCCGTATCATCGACCGGAATCGTCGATGTGCTGGTGCCTGTCGCGCTCGACCGGAATTATTCCTATCGCGTGCCGCGCGGCATGGAACTCGCACCGGGTGATGTGGTCTGTGTGCCGCTCGGACCTCGCGAGGTGGTCGCCGTGGTGTGGGCGGAGAACGCCAATCCCGATCCACGCCTGCATAATCGGCTTAAGGATGTCGGCGAAAAGCTCGACGTGCCGCCGCTGAAGGCGGAACTGCGCGCGCTTGTCGATTGGGTTGCCAACTACACGCTGTCGGCGCGCGGCATGGTGCTGCGAATGTGTCTGCGGATGGGCGAACATCTCGGACCTGAACGGGTGCGCGTGGGCGTGCGTCTGGTCGGAAAGCCGCCGCAGCGCGTGACGCCGGCGCGGCGGCGGCTGATCGAATTGTTGTCCGACGGCCTGTTGCACGCCAAATCGGACGCTGCCAGGGAAGCCGGTGTCAGTATCGGCGTCGTCGATGGCCTCGTCGACGAAGGCACGCTGGCTGCCGAACCGATGCCGCGCGCGCTGGCGCCGCCGGCACCCGATCCCTCCTTTGCCATGCCCGAATTTTCCCGCCAGCAGCGCACCGCCGTGGATGCGATGCGTGCGCTCGCGGCCAACGGCAGTTTTCATGTCGCGCTGCTCGATGGTGTGACAGGTTCGGGAAAAACCGAAGTCTATTTCGAGGCGATCGCGGAGGTGATTCGCCGCGGCAGGCAGTCGCTGATCTTGATGCCTGAGATCGCGCTCACCGGCCAGTTCCTCGATCGCTTTGCCCGCCGCTTCGGCGTGCGGCCGCTCGAATGGCATTCCGAATTGACCCCGCGCACGCGCCAGCGAAACTGGGCCGCGATCTCGGCCGGCGAAGCGCCTGTCGTGGTGGGCGCGCGCTCGGCGCTATTCATGCCTTACGCCGATTTGGGTTTGATCGTCGTCGACGAGGAGCACGATCAGGCCTACAAACAGGAGGACGGCACGCATTATCACGCGCGCGACATGGCGGTGGTGCGCGCGCATATCGCCAAAATTCCGATCGTGCTCGCCTCCGCGACGCCTTCGGTCGAGACCGAGGTGAATGCGCGCAAGGGCCGCTATCAGCGGATCCTGTTGCCGTCGCGCTTCGGCGGCCAGCACATGCCGCATATCGAGGCGATCGATCTGCGGCGCGAGGCACCTTCACGCGGGCGCTTCATCTCGCCGAGACTTGCCGAACAGATCCGCTTCGCAGTCGAGCGGCGCGAGCAGGCATTGTTGTTCCTCAACCGCCGTGGTTATGCGCCGCTGACGCTGTGCCGCGCCTGCGGCCATCGCTTCGCCTGCACCATTTGCGACGCCTGGCTGGTCGATCACCGCTTTCGCCAACGGCTTGTGTGCCATCATTGCGGCTTCTCGATGCCGCGCCCGCATGTCTGTCCAAATTGCGCCGCGGAAGAATCGCTGGTCGCGGTCGGCCCCGGCGTCGAGCGATTGCAGGAAGAGGCGGCAGAGCTTTTCCCGGATGCGCGCACCCTGGTGCTGTCGAGCGACCTGATCACCTCGATCGAGACCATGCGCAGCGAATTGAACGAGATCGCCGAGGGCCGCGTCGATATCATCATCGGCACGCAATTGGTGGCCAAAGGCCATCATTTTCCCCGGCTCAACCTGGTCGGTGTGGTGGACGCCGATCTCGGCTTGAGCAATGGCGATCCGCGCGCCGCGGAACGGACGTTTCAACTGCTCAACCAGGTGATCGGGCGGGCCGGGCGGGATCAGGGCAGAGGGGTCGGCTATCTGCAAACCCATCAGCCGGAACACCCCGTCATGAAGGCATTGGTCGCCTGCGACCGCGAGGCATTTTACGCCAGCGAAATCGAAGCCCGCGAGCGCGCGCATTATCCGCCGTTCGGGCGGCTCGCGAGCCTGATCGTTTCCGCAGGCGACCGGCCCACGGCGGAAGGTTTTGCGCGCAGGCTCGCAGCCGCGGCGCCGGTCGGCGAGAGGATCCAGGTGCTGGGCCCCGCCGAGGCTCCGCTCGCCGTGATCAAGGGCCGCTACCGTTTCCGTCTGCTCGTGAAATCGCTCCGCAATGTCGATCTCTCGGCCTATTTGCGGGAGTGGCTTGCCGCCGGTCCCAAGACCAAGGGCAATCTCAAGCTCGAAATCGACGTCGATCCGCAGAGCTTTTTGTAGAAAAAATGTTCACCAGCCACGCCGAGGCGTGTTCTGCGGTCTATTTGGCCGCAACGCTCACAACATTGTCCTTAAAAGGGAGAGGCGTCAGAGACGCCGTTACTAAATGACCTCGGCGACGACGCGGCCAACGCCGGCGCCGGTCAGGCCGATCGCACGGGCGGCGCCCGTGGACAGGTCAAGCACCCGGCCGCGGACGAACGGGCCGCGGTCATTGATCGTGACGATAACGCTGCGGTCGCCACGGCTGACCCGGAGCTTGGTGCCAAACGGCAGGCTGCGGTGGGCGGCGGTCATGGCGTTCTCGTTGAAACGCTGGCCCGAGGCGGTCTTGTGTCCGGATTCATTGCCATAGAAGGACGCAATGCCCGAGAAGGTCCGTCCCGATCCGATCGATGCATTGGCGTCACGCCAGCCCGAGGAACCGGTTGAGTGCCGGTCAACGTGATGACGCCCGTGATGATGATGGGACCTGGCAGAGGCTTCGGTGGCAGTTCCACCGGCCAGGATAGTTGCGGCGAAAAAAATGAGTGCCGTGCGCGACCGGGTAAGGGTTCCCGGTGCCTGCTTCTTGAATTTCACCATATATATCAGTCCCTCAGTCTAGTATTGCCACATTCGCGGCAAGTGGAACCCCCGCTCCATTTGGAAGAGGTTGCCATTTGGTGGCCCAATGAGGCTAAAAATTGGCAGTAAACCAGATTATATCCGGTTGAAATATCTTGTTATCGAAGAAAGTACACCCCTAACGGCGTTTCATGGTTTATTTTATTAAATCGTTTACTGAATTATTACTTATAAATACTGTTGATCCAAGTTATCTTCGATCGCGCCGAGTTTTCGGCAAGTAATGCGATAATTGAATGGCTCGCCGCCATTGTTCCTTCTGTGTGAGGTATGGGAGGTGCTTACGAAATCGCAGGGAACGATCCCAGAATGGGTCGTCCCGAAGGGTGAAAGGTCACTTTCAAGCGTCCAGTTGGTGGCGACGCTTGAGCCGATCTACCCTTTGCCGAAGGCCACCAAGTGCATGCGACAAGCCATCGCCCAGCGCTGCCGTCGTGTTGCACCTGTGCTCCTGCTATGTTAGCTAAGCGCGCGATTTTAACGGTCCCGGCACATCTGTGCCGGTCGAAAATCGAAGTCCCGCTTGAATTCCAAGGGCTTGGATCGCTAGGCGCCGTATCGTGGCGACGGTTTTTCCCTTGCGAATTCGACACCAATAAAGAGCACGCTAGTGGCTGCTGAAGATCCGTCCGTTTCGGGAGTGTCCGGTCGTTATGCGACGGCCTTGTTCGAGCTGGCGCGTGATGAAGGATCGCTCGACGCGGTCAAGGCAGATCTCGACAGGTTCGAGGCCATGCTTGCCGAAAGCAGCGATCTGAAACGTCTCGTCCGCAGCCCGGTTTTTTCCGCCGAGGCACAATCGAAGGCGCTGGCCGCGGTGCTCGATCAGGCCGGCATTTCCGGCATTGCCGCAAATTTCCTGAGAGTGCTCACGGGCAATCGGCGCCTGTTCGCTGTCAGCGACGTGATCCGGGCGTTTCGCGCCCTGGTAGCGAAGTTCAAGGGTGAGGCCACGGCCGATGTCACGGTGGCCGAGCACTTAAGCGAAAAGAACCTCGACGCCCTCAAGTCGGCGCTCAAATCGGTGACCGGCAAGGACGTTGGGCTCAATGTGAAAGTCGATCCCTCGATCATCGGCGGCCTTGTCGTCAAGCTCGGCAGCCGCATGGTGGATAGTTCGCTTCGCACCAAACTCAATTCGATCAAGCACGCGATGAAAGAGGCAGGCTGATGGACATCCGCGCCGCGGAAATTTCCGCGATCCTCAAGGACCAGATCAAGAATTTCGGCCAGGAAGCCGAAGTATCCGAAGTTGGACAGGTGCTTTCCGTCGGCGACGGCGTTGCCCGCGTCTATGGTCTCGACAATGTCCAGGCCGGCGAGATGGTCGAATTCGAAAACGGTACCCGCGGCATGGCGCTGAACCTCGAAACCGACAATGTCGGTATCGTGATTTTCGGCGCCGACCGCGAGATCAAGGAAGGCCAGACCGTCAAGCGCACCCGCGCCATCGTCGACACGCCGATCGGCAAGGGCCTGCTCGGCCGCGTGGTCGATGCGCTCGGCAATCCGATCGACGGCAAGGGACCGATCCAGGCCACCGAACGCAAGCGCGTCGACATCAAGGCGCCCGGCATCATTCCCCGCAAGTCGGTCAGTGAGCCGATGGCGACCGGGCTGAAGGCCATCGATGCCCTGATCCCGATCGGCCGCGGTCAGCGCGAACTGATCATCGGCGACCGCCAGACCGGCAAAACCGCGATCGCGCTCGACACCATTCTCAATCAGAAGCCGCTCAACGCGCAGCCGGACGAGAATATCAAGCTGTATTGCGTCTATGTCGCGATCGGCCAGAAGCGTTCTACGGTGGCGCAATTCGTCAAGGTGCTGGAAGAGCAGGGCGCGTTGGAATATTCGATCGTGATCGCGGCCACCGCCTCGGATCCGGCGCCGATGCAATACATTGCGCCATTCACCGGCTGCACCATGGGCGAATATTTCCGCGACAACGGCATGCACGCGGTCATCATCTATGACGACCTCTCCAAGCAGGCCGTCGCCTATCGCCAGATGTCGCTGCTGTTGCGCCGCCCGCCGGGCCGCGAAGCCTATCCCGGCGACGTGTTCTACCTGCACTCGCGCCTGCTCGAGCGCGCCGCCAAGCTCAATAAGGACAATGGTTCGGGTTCGCTGACCGCGCTGCCCGTGATCGAAACCCAGGCCAACGACGTGTCGGCCTACATTCCGACCAACGTGATCTCGATTACCGATGGCCAGATTTTCCTCGAGACCGACCTGTTCTTCCAGGGCATCCGGCCGGCGGTCAACGTCGGTCTGTCGGTGTCGCGCGTGGGAAGTTCCGCGCAGACCAAGGCGATGAAGAAGGTTGCCGGCAGGATCAAGGGCGAGCTTGCGCAGTATCGCGAAATGGCCGCCTTCGCCCAGTTCGGCTCCGACCTCGACGCCTCGACCCAGCGCCTGCTCAACCGCGGCTCACGCCTCACCGAACTGTTGAAGCAGCCGCAATTCTCGCCGCTGAAGATGGAAGAGCAGGTGTGCGTGATATGGGCCGGCACCAATGGTTATCTCGACGCGCTTCCGCTCAACAAGGTGCGTGCGTTCGAAGACGGGCTGCTTTCGACATTGCGTGGCAAGAACGTCGATCTTCTCAATACAATCCGCGACACCCGCGAGCTCAGCGACGATACCGCAGCCAAGCTGAAGAGCGTGGTCGAGGGATTTGCCAGGACGTTTGCCTAGCAACGCCCACGGCCGGACTTGCTTCCGGCCCTCCACGGTTTATCGCGTGGAAAAAAGCTGAGATGTGGATGCCCGCGACAGGCGCGGGCAAGACGAGAGACGGGATTGCGGTTCGATCCATGGATCAGACCGTCGGGGTGAACTGAGAATGGCTTCACTTAAGGACATGCGGGTCCGCATCGCCTCGACCAAGGCGACGCAGAAGATCACCAAGGCGATGCAGATGGTCGCGGCTTCGAAGCTGCGCCGCGCCCAAGGGGCCGCCGTCGCCGCCCGGCCCTACGCTGAAAAGATGGATGCAGTCATCTCCGGCATCGCCGCCGCGGCGAGCGGATCGCCAGGCGCGCCGCCGCTGCTGGCCGGGACCGGCAAGGATCAGGTGCATCTACTCCTAGTCTGCACCGGCGAACGCGGGCTATGCGGGGCGTTCAATTCGGCGATCGTACGGCTGGCGCGCGAGCACGCGCAGACGCTGGTCACTCAGGGCAAAGAGGTCAAGTTCTTCTGCGTCGGCCGCAAGGGATTCGAGCAGCTTCGCCGTACCTTCGAAAAGCAGATCGTCGAAACGGTCGACCTTCGCTCGGTCCGCCAGCTCGCCTTCGTCAATGCGGATGACATCGCCAAGAAGGTCATTGCGCGTTTTGAAGCAGGTGAATTCGACGTTTGCACGCTGTTCTATTCGCGCTTCAAGTCGGTGATCGCACAAATCCCGACCGCCCAGCAGATCATTCCGCTGGTAGTGGAAGAAACGGCCGCCAGCGACGGCCCGTCGGTCGCTTACGAATACGAGCCCGAAGAAGACGAGATCCTGCCACGGCTGTTGCCTCGCAATCTCGCGGTACAGATTTTCCGCGCGCTTCTGGAGAACAACGCCTCGTTCTACGGCGCCCAGATGAGCGCGATGGACAACGCTACCCGCAACGCCGGCGAAATGATCCGCAAGCAGACGCTGATCTACAACCGAACCCGCCAGGCGATGATTACCAAGGAACTGATCGAGATCATCTCCGGCGCCGAGGCGGTCTGAGGATCGCAGCCGTCGTTCGAGATCATGAATTAGGGAGAGAGAGTCATGGCCACATCCGCCAATCAGACCACCGGACGCATCACGCAAGTCACGGGTGCCGTCGTCGACGTCCAGTTCGAAGGTCACCTGCCGGCTATTCTCAACTCGCTGGAGACGAAGAACGGCGGCAATCGCCTGGTGCTGGAAGTCGCACAGCATCTCGGCGAATCCACCGTGCGGGCGATTGCCATGGACACGACCGAAGGTCTGGTCCGCGGCCAGGAAGTCTCGGACACCGGCTCGCCGATCAAGGTGCCCGTCGGTGACGGCACGCTCGGCCGCATCATCAACGTCGTCGGCGAGCCGATCGACGAAGCCGGTCCGATCAAGGCTGAAGACATGCGTGCGATCCACCAGGAAGCGCCGCTTTACACCGACCAGTCGACCGAAGCTGAAATTCTCGTCACCGGCATCAAGGTCGTGGATCTGCTCGCCCCTTACGCCAAGGGCGGCAAGATCGGCCTGTTCGGCGGCGCCGGCGTCGGCAAAACCGTGCTGATTCAGGAACTGATCAACAACGTCGCCAAGGCGCACGGCGGTTACTCGGTTTTCGCCGGCGTCGGCGAGCGCACCCGCGAAGGCAACGACCTCTATCACGAGTTCATCGAATCGAAGGTCAACGCCGATCCGCACAATCCCGATCCGAATGTGAAGTCGAAATGCGCGCTGGTGTTCGGCCAGATGAACGAGCCGCCCGGTGCGCGTGCCCGCGTCGGTCTTACCGGCCTCACGGTCGCCGAACACTTCCGCGACCAGGGACAGGACGTGCTGTTCTTCGTCGACAACATCTTCCGCTTCACCCAGGCCGGTTCGGAAGTGTCGGCCCTGCTCGGCCGTATTCCTTCTGCGGTGGGCTATCAGCCGACGCTTGCCACCGACATGGGCGCGCTGCAGGAGCGCATCACCACCACCAACCGCGGTTCGATCACTTCCGTGCAGGCGATCTACGTGCCGGCCGATGACTTGACCGACCCGGCGCCCGCGACCTCGTTCGCGCATCTAGACGCGACTACCGTGCTGTCGCGCGCCATCTCGGAAAAGGGCATCTATCCGGCGGTGGACCCGCTCGACTCGACCTCGCGCATGCTCTCTCCGCTGGTCGTCGGCGAAGAGCATTACAGCACCGCGCGCTTGGTCCAGCAGGTGCTGCAACGCTACAAATCGCTGCAGGACATCATCGCCATTCTCGGCATGGACGAGTTGTCGGAAGAGGACAAGCTGACGGTGGCACGCGCCCGCAAGGTGGAGCGCTTCCTGTCGCAGCCGTTCCACGTCGCCGAGGTGTTTACCGGCTCGCCCGGCAAGTTCGTCGAGCTCGCCGACACCATCAAGGGATTCCGCGGGCTGTGCGAGGGGAAATATGACCACCTGCCGGAGGCTGCCTTCTACATGGTTGGAACCATCGAAGAGGCTG
>Ga0306922_10003874_pt1 | contig 14073 bp, 12 predicted proteins | sample sta12Cox44000082_FD_203758 | JGI IMG/M metagenome (GOLD analysis project Ga0306922, IMG submission 203758) | Lab enrichment of tropical soil microbial communities from Luquillo Experimental Forest, Puerto Rico - statoxic.12C.oxic.44.000.082 (v2)... | ecosystem: Environmental > Terrestrial >... | reverse complement strand
AGAGAAAACACGTTCCGCCGCCTTCCCCGCGCCCGGAGCTGAAAGCGGTCAGCGAAAATCCGGAGCCACTGAAAACCCCCAGGCTCTCCCCGCCCAGGAGCCCGCAAGTGAGGCAGAACGTTTCTGCTCGCTTCGAGATTTTGCCCGACGCCAAGCCGCGCTGGAACCAGGTCGGCCTGAGCGCCGCGGGACAATTGGTGATCTTGGGCCTCGCGCTTCTCAGTCCGATGATCTTTCCGCAGACGATGAAGACGGCGCTCAAATTTGATGTGATCGAGCTGATGCAGCCGGTGACCGAAATTCCGGTGGCGCCCGAAACCCCAAAGCCTCCCGCGCCTCGACCGCCACCGAAGCCAAAACCCAAGCCCAAAGTCGAGCCCGAGGTGCCGGAGCTGAAGCTGGAAGTGCCCGAACCTCCTCCGCTAGTGCTGCCGCAGCTGAGTCCCAAGCAGCCGCACGTCTTTCTGAATCTCAAACCGCTCGTGCCCAAGGCGCATACTGTGGAGGAGAAGCCCCCCGAGCTGAAGCAAAATCTGAAGCAACCCGAGATCGTGTTGTCGTCGAACGGTCCAAAAGCTCCCAAGGAAGAAGTGAAGCCCAATCCCGGTGCCGGCAATCCTGCGCCGGACACAGTGAATGCCGCATTGAGCAAAGTGCAGACCGGCGGCTTTGGAGACCCGAACGGAATCGCGGGACCCGGAAATCCGAACCGCCGCGGCAACATCAACCATGCCGGCTCGCCCGGTTTGCCCGGAGGCCCCGGCTATGGCAACGGCACCGGAGGCGCGCAAGGTCTGCGCGGCACGGTGGCTTCGGATGGCTCCGGGTGGTCAGCCGAAGCGCTTTCGGTAGCGCCGCCGACTATTCGGTACAAGCCAAATCCTGCCTATTCCGCCGAAGGGCGTGAGCGCAAAATCCAGGGCGACGTGGTGCTGGAGGTGATCTTCCTCGCCTCAGGCCAGATTAAAGTGACCCGCGTGGTAAGCGGTCTCGACTTCGGTATGGACGACGAAGCGATTCATGCTGCGCAGCGGATTCGGTTCACGCCCGCAATGCTCCATGGAAAGCCCGTCGATTTTCCCGCCCGCATTCGCATCGAGTTCCGCCTCGTTAGAGTAGAGAATCCCTCAGAGTTGCCGCGTTAAGTTAATTTGTCTTGCCGTTTACAAATCCATCCACGGCGTTCGCGAATATTGCAATCTGGTCAGCAGACGTCATGTGTCCAGCATTTGGCAGTACCACTATTTTAGAGCCAACGATCTTTTCTCAGAAGCTTGTAAAGGTGGTGCATGTGCCTTCAACCGAGCCGCTCACGCAGGAGGCAGCAAAACAGGTCAGCGTCATATCGAAATTTGTTTCTTGACCGGTCTTCGACTGAGGATATCCTCTTAGGAGCCCCAGCCTCCGTTCCTGTCTCCCGGAGGTGTCAAATGGCGACCCATTTCGTCCATACCTTTCTGTTTGCCTGTTCCGCATGTGGGCTTCCCCTGGCCATCACTCGAACAAGTGAATCTACAAGCTGGGAATCTGTTGGGAATGGACCGATGCGCACATACTGTGGCTATTGCGGTAAGGTATGCTACTGCTCGTCAGGCACAGCAGAGCGCCGCTATGTGGACGAGTGGCAACGGACTAAGGAAGCAAGCCAGAGTTAAACTAGGCTTACCGTGCTTTTTGGCGTTAGAGGAAACGGACCCGACCCGAATTGATCTCGAAGATGGCCCCTACCAGCTTCTTGTGGTTATCACGAGGGGCCTGCTTTGCTTCCGGCGTCTCCATCAACTGTTGCATCGACCATCGAACGTTGGCTTCGACGGCCCACGCTATCTGGTCCTTTCCGGAAAGGTTAGGATCCACCTCGGACAAGCCCTGGACAATATTGTTTGCCATGACCCAGAACCCCGAAAAAGTGGAGTGTGTAAGTACAAACTCGCATACCGGATGCTTCCCCTTACCTCAGGCGAAGTCACATTGCCAGCAACTCGCACAATGAAAAGCTCTCCGAAACTTGCGTCAAAGGTCAGTTCAGGTGGACCCCGTGAGTCGGCGCAAACCAAGGATGGTAGCTTAGTTGCTGGCCCTTAGCTAAAACAGCCAGAGTTTCCTTGCAAACGGTGGGAAACGCGCCTTGCCTGCTGCGAATCTTTTATTACCGTCAATCAGCCTGCGCAGCCCTTGGTCGGTTTGCGACAGATAAGTGGTAAGGTCTTGATCTGTCGCGTTACCGGACATCTTCCTGCTAGTGCCAAGTTTCGCAAACAGGGGTATATTCCCTACGCCGGAGGTGTTTTATGCTGACTGGTGCACACGTGGTAGTTTATTCAAAGGACGCTGAAGCGGACCGTGCATTTTTCAGGGACATATTGGGCTTTCGTTCGGTGGACGCGGGACGCGGCTGGTTGATTTTCGCGGTGCCTGCCGCTGAAGTGGCGTTTCACCCGCATGACCAAAACAACAAACACGAAATGTTTTTCACGTGTGACGACTTAAGAGTGCAGGTGGCGGCGCTGCAAAAGAAGGGTGTGCAAGTGGGCAAGATTTCCGAGGAGCAGTGGGGGGCCCGCACGACTATATTGCTTCCGGGCGGGGGTGCCATCGGACTATATGAACCGAAGCACCCCGTGACGTTTGAAAAAGAATTTCGCGAAAAGGAAAACGGGACGGACAAATAGGTCAAAGAAGCGATAGGGTCCGATAAGTCGTGACCCTCAGCAGACGCACGGTGAGGGCGAAGTGCAGGGCCGACCCAAACCCGCGGTTTTTTTCCCCGTGGTCTGTGGGTAACGCTGGTTTAATGCGGAGAGTATTCGAAGAAGGCTTGCTGTTCCTCGAGGGCTGCAGGATAATTTTCGCAGATGGCCCTGACATGGCCAGCCCTCGATCATGAAATGCCCCTCATGCAGTGCTGAAAATCCCGCTCTTACCGAACGCTGCTCTACGTGCGGCAAGGCCCTTTCTTATCCGGAGGATAATCAAACGCTCGAGGATATCGACCGCAAAACCGTATCGAAACAAGGAGAAAAGTCGGAGCGCACGAAAGCGCCACGGACGAACGTTGAAGGCGGAACGGGGGCCCCCGGACGAGGTGGAGGGGGTGGGGGCACGAGACCGCTAAGCGAAAAGCGGGGAGAGCCACAGGTCATAAGTAAAACGCCGTCCGGTGTCGGGCCGAACACACCCGGATCCCAGGACGTGGATGACGGAACCGTTTTCGGCGAGGAGCCGTCCGGCGCCCCCTCGTCCGAATCGCCGACGGGCTACGGTGAAGGGTCGCCACTGAGCTTTAGCCTTTCCGGGATCCTGGAACCTGGAATGGATTTTGGGCCGAGATTTCGGATTGAAGAGCTTCTCGGCGAAGGCGGAATGGGAAAGGTCTACAAGGCCTTCGACAAAGAGCTAGGACGCACCGTTGCTCTCAAGACTCTACAGCCAGAATTGACAAAGGACCCCAACGTTATTCTGCGATTCAAGCAAGAGCTTTTACTCGCCAGCAGGATTTCCCACAAAAACATCCTTCGCATTCACGACCTGAGCGAGTGGGAAGGTGTGAAGTTCATCACCATGGCGTTCATCGAAGGCAACGATCTAGGCCAGCTCCTAAAGGAAGAACGCCCCTTTCCGATCGACCGGTCTCTGAAGATTGCCCGCCAGTTGTGCGAAGCGCTCGACGCTGCGCATTCTGAAGGCGTCGTGCACCGAGACTTCAAGCCACATAACGTCTTGGTGGGGAACAACGATCACGTCTATGTCTCGGACTTCGGTCTGGCGACTTCGCTGGAAACTGCCAAATTAGGTATGACGCGCACCGGGGCCTTCGTGGGAACTCCGCGCTACATGTCGCCCGAGCAGGTAGAGGGCAAGCAGATCGACAGCCGCAGCGACCTTTATTCTTTTGGCTTGGTCTTTTACGAGATGGTCGCGGGAGAAGTGCCATTTGCAGGGGAATCGACCTGGCAGGTGATGTATCAGCGGGTAAAAGAGCAGCCTAACGATATTAAGGTGGTTAACCCAGAGACCCCCGACAACGTTGCTCGGATCATTATGCATTGTCTCGAGAGAGAGCCTGCCGACCGGTATCAGAGCGCACGGGAGATTATCGCGGACATTGACGCTGGCCGCTCGCCGGAGATGTCGGTCACTTCGATGTATCGGACTCCTTCGTCTGCAGGACGGTCGGTGCGAATTAGCCTCCCAGTCATCCGAAACCGTTGGTTGTATGCCGCAATAGCGGGGGCTCTTGTTCTGGCCGGCCTGTTCTTTGCCATTCCCAAGACAAGACATTGGCTGGTTCCAGGTCCCCACACCGGAACTCCCGAAACAAAGAGTGAGGGACAGGGCTCTAAATCGCAGGCAAAGTTTGTCGCCGTCCTGCCGTTCAACGTGGCGGGAGACGAGTCGTCTCTCAGGTACGTAGCCGAGGGATTGGTGGAAGCCATCTCAGCGAGACTTTTCCAGATGAAGGATGTGCGCTTAACATCCTCCGCGGCCGCCGCTAAGGTTGACCCAAAGGCTTCACTTTCGCGGGTAGCAAAAGAGCTAGGTGCGAACTTGATTGTGCATGGAACGGTGCAGGGCTCTGGCGATAATCTTCGCGTCGCCATCAGTTTGGACGACGTGGCCGAAAACCGGCTGGTGTGGAGTCAAGAGTTTACCGGGGTGAGGGACGACTTGCTCATCCTCGAAGACCACATATACGAACGTCTGGCGGAGGCACTGGCTCTGAAGCCGAGCAACGAGGAACTCGCGCGCGCCACAGCCCATCCCACCGAAAACATCGAAGCTTACGACCTCTACCTCAAGGGACGCGCAGCGATGCGCGGCCAACAAGCGATTAGTAATATCAACAAAGCGATCGGCTTGTACGAAGAAGCCTTGAGAAAAGACCCAGGCTTTGCCTTAGCCTATGCAGGCATAGCAGATGCGACGCTGATTCTTTATGATGAAAAGAAAGACAGTCTCTTGGCGCAGAAAGCGTTGGGGGCAGCGCAGCAGGCGCTGGGGCTGAACGACAATCTACCCGAGGTCCACTTCTCGCTGGGGAAAGTTTACAACGCTACGGGCAGAACGGCCGAAGCGATCATTGAGCTTAGGCGCGCCCTGGAGCTCGCCCCCAACTCGGACGATGGATATCGGGCCCTCGGCAACGTATATCTCGCGGGGGGACAAAAAGAGCAAGCGTTGCAGGCCTATCAGAAGGCTGTGGAAATAAATCCGTATTACTGGATTAACTATAATTCTATAGGCCAGGCATACTCTCAGCTCGGAGAATACGATAAGGCTTTAGTTGCCCTCGGTCATGTGATTGAGCTCGAGCCGCAGAACTCCTTTGGTTACTTGAATGTGGGCGTTGTTTATTTTCAGCAGGGAAAATACGGAGAGAGTATTCCTTATTTGCAGAAGTCACTCGAGATCCAGCCAACTGATAGGACCTACTCGGCTCTGGGTGCCGCATACTTCTATCTGAAACGCTACAACGACTCTATTCCCATGTTTGAGAAAGCAGTGCAGATGAGTCCGAATGAGGAGCAGTTCACGGGGAATCTCGCGGACGCCTATCGATGGTCGGGGCAGCGCGAAAAAGCCAATGCGACCTATGACAAAGCGATCGCCCTCGCGTACAGAGACCTTGCTGTAAATCCGCGCAATTCTGACACGATGGGGAGCCTGGCACTGTATTACGCGAAAAAGGGTATGCCGGCCGAAGCCCTAAACTTCATACAGAGAGCGAGGTCAATCAACAAGGAAGATGTGGGCCTCGTATATATCGCAGCGGTAGTCGAGGCGTTGGCCAACCACCCCGACAACGCCCTCGGGCTCTTGCGCGACGCGTTCAAACGGGGATATTCGGTGCAAGAGGCAAGCAGCGACCCAGAATTGAACAGCTTACGGAGTCGCCCAGAGTTTGAGAAGCTCCTAGCGGAATTCAAGAAGGGCGGCTAGCCCGCTTGGCGCCGCAATCCACGCGATCTAAACCCTACCAGCAGACCCATCAAGCCAATACCTAGAAGCAGCATCGATGCAGGCTCAGGAACAGGAAGAACAGTCGGAGCGAGAGTAATCTCAAATGGAGGGATAAAACTGCCACTGCCAACATCGTCGAATTCCAGGCTGAAAACCGAGTTGGGACCCGTCGGAGTGAAGCCAGGCGAGTCGGCCGGTGCGCTGAACATGCACGCATCCGGAAAAGTAGCGGGTGGGGCGCCGAAAACTGTGCCTCCTACAGACTCGCAGGTGAGCGAACCTGCAGGTGTGAAAGCGCTAGGGGGGAGGTTCACGTCCTCGTGGAAGAGCGTCGTCGTTACTTCACCAAGGCTACAACTGCCCTCGATAACTGTCCCGCCAATACAGTTCGTAAAGTCGACAGGACAACCGATTTCGCTCGGGGTAATGGTGAAGGTCTCTGTCACCGATGTGATAAATTCGCTCCCACAGCTTCCGCCCCCGCCCATTTTTACCCTGGGGTCGTAGGAATCAGCGAACGCGGTAGTCGCGGCTACCAGGAGGATGAAGGCAGGCAGAAGCAAGCGCATGATCTTCATAAGGACACCCCCAACTTTGCTATTGCCGAGCATGCCAGGGCCCATACCTTGGCCCCTAAGCATCTCGTAACATGCTACTTTTTCAACAAGTTACAGTGGGGGCGTGAGCTTCGCACGCCAGAAGCGCAAATCTTTGCTCTCCTCGAGGGCGAAAATATGCAATAGTTTTCCCATCACTCACCCGCCGTTGCTCGGGACCACTTCGCACGACCTCCTCCCCAGAAACTTCCTGGTGGAGGGGCTCAGGAGTGGGTCGTCGTGACCTGTAGGCCGAGTTGAGCTGCTTTCTTTTGTAAAAATTCGATCTGTTGTTGGCGATTTCGCTGCTCGTAGTATGCGGCGCCTTTGTCGACGTACTGTTGACCGTACTTCAGCATTCGATAGGCCAGTCGGGCGAGGCGGTGGGCCATGGCCGTGATGGCTTTAGGGGCACCGAGCTTGCTGCGTAAGCGTCGGTACTGCGCACCGAGGTAAGTCTGGCTTTTCAGTAGGGTCGTGGCTGCCATCCGCAGTGCCGTGGCGGCGCGGTTGACAACATGGCGAGTGCCCCGAGCGAGCACCTTGTCTCCGCTGACACGGTTGTCTGGGCAGAGTCCCAGCCATGAAGCGAAGTGCGCTTCGGTTTTCCATCGGTCCATGTCCAGTCCTATTTCACTCACCAAAGTTTGGGCGACCATCACATCGATGCCGTCGATCCGCGTGAGATCGACTCCGCTGATGCGCTGGAGTTCATCGGCGAGGTGAAATTGCGGATGATGCTTGTTTGGTTTGTTCTTCTTGGCTTCATTTTTCGCCGGTGGTAGAACAGTATCCGCCAAACGAGCCAAGTGTTTCTGTAATTCCTGATCGCACTCGGCGATTCGTTGCTGGTAAGTATCGAACATCTGGAGTTCCTGTTGCAGCACAAAGAGCAGCTCTTGGCGCCAGTTGCCTTCCAAGCTTTTGGCAATTTCCTCCTTGCTGGCGCGAATCCTCGGGTTACTGAGTTCCGCCAACTTCCACGGGTCGCGCTCTCCAGCCACGATGGCGCGCACAATCATCTGTCCCGTCACCCCACTGAGGTCGCTGATCACATTTGCCAATTGTACGTTCATTTGCGTGAATGCTTTTTGCATCCGTTGAATGCACATCGTCACTCCACGCACGTGTTCTGCCCGTTGCCGCCAATAGGTGCGCAGTACCCGAATCTCTGACGTTGGTTGAAACGAATTATTCAGCAGTCCATAGGTGTGTAACTTCAGCAGCCATTGGCTTTCCTGGACGTCACTCTTGCGTCCCGGCAGGTTCTTGGTGTGCCGCGCGTTGACCAGATAAACTTCGAAGCCGCGTTCTTCCAAAATGTCGTACAGTGGAATCCAATATACCCCGGTCGACTGCAGGGCCACCGTCTTAATTCGGCAGTTCTTCAACCAGTCAGCTAACCGATGCAAATCTGCGGTGAAGCACTCGAATCGTCGCACTGGATGCAAATCGCGATCTGGTGGCACAGCGACGTAATGTGCACCATTGCCCACATCGATCCCTGCAGCGTGTGGATGGACTATCGCCAACCCCGGATCCTCCGATCGTAGCCGTCTGGCCAGTTCCTTCCGCTCTTTGCGATTTCGCCACAGCTTCTTGTCTATCGTCATCTCTGCTCTCCTTGGTGAGAATGGAGATCCGGTTCGGCCCGGTGACGAACGGTTTAAAAATCTCCCCAACGGGGTCAAAGGACCGTTACATCCAGGTCCTTGCCACCAAGCTAGTGATCGCCAGTACCGGGGCCATGCTTAGGATCGGGCACGAAGCGCCAGTGGAGGTTTCGGCCTTAGCTGCCGAACCGAATCCTGAATCACGTTCGCAAAAGGAGAGACTCTAGACAAGTTTCTGGCGCTAGCGACACGTCAACGTTGTCAAAGCTTATGACAGTACGGTCAAGGGAGCGGACATTGTTATGCAATCAAGTCGCGGCTAGTACCTATGTATTCGTTACCCCATTGTTTTGCCGTTTGCCAGCAGAAGTTCACCTATAGAAACGAACCGGATTCCTCTCTGGCGACCCGCCCGAAGAATTTGTGGCAGAGCCTGAATGCTGCGTGTCGGGTCTGAGATGCCATCATGCAGAATGACGATTGTTCCTGGGGCCAGATTCTTCTCAATCAACCACGTTATGTACCAAACCGGTGGATGCATAGGGTCGTTTGGATACGCGGAACCCAGAGTGTATGCGTAGCCGTGTTCCCGAGCGAGCCTCAGCTGTCTGGGCCAAGCGACTCCCCACGGGGCGCGGAACAATTTCGGTTCCTCCGTCAGGCCTATCGCCTTCTCGGTTTGCTGCAGATAACGTAGGAATTCGACATCGGAGTGACCGAAGGTTGGACCATTCTTGTAGTAGTGGTTGCCCACCTGGTGGCCAGCGCCTTTGATTCGGGCAACCAATTCCGGGTAGCGCAAAGCCCGTTCGCCAATCAGGAAGAAGGTAGCCTTGGCGTCATGGCGTTGGAGAATGTCCAAGACTTGCGGAGTGAACGTAGGATGCGGACCATCATCGAAAGACAGGGCGACAAGGGGAAGGTCAACTCGCACACGATAGATCACCTTTGGAGTGAGCCGCTCGAACACACTCAGGGCGGCCAGGGGCTGTATCCAGAACACCAAAAACCAAATTGCAACGACCAGAGCACTTATCAGGAGAAACATCTCGGCTTTTCCTGCTCGATCAATCAATCCAGATGATAGACGTACGAGGCTGACGTTATTCGTTCAGGCCGGAGTCCCAGGGCCTAACGCTAATCCGGCTTTTAGCATTGGTGCTAAACTCTTTTTGTCTCCCCAAATTGCATGCGCCACGCGACCGAAACCCTGTTGACGTTCTGCCTTCTCGCCAGCGGCTACCCTGCGGCTGGTCAAGGAATTGCCCAGGGCCCGCCCCCTCCGGCAAGCGCGAAAACCACGAAGTGTCAGAATCGGACAATTCCGCAGTTGGAAGACGTGACGGAAAAATGTGGAATTCACTTTTCACATTCGTCGTCTCCCGAGAGCCGGTACATCATCGAGTCGATGAGCGGAGGGGTGTTGCTGCTCGATTATGACCGCGACGGTTGGCTGGACATTTACTTCACGAACGCTCCCACCGTTGACGAAGCCTTGAAGGGCAAGATACCGCGCGGAGCACTCTATCGCAACAATCACGACGGAACCTTCACCGATGTGACGGAGAAAGCGGGAATCGGCAAACCCTGTTTTGCGATGGGTGGCGCCGTTGGGGACTACGATAATGACGGTTGGCCAGACATCTACGTGACCTGTTTCGGTGGAAACGTACTGTACCACAACAATGGAGATGGAACTTTCACCGATGTGACCGCTAAAGCGGGGGTTCAAGATGGACGGTGGTCGACGGGCGCTGCTTTTGGGGACTACGATGGGGACGGATTTTTAGACCTGATGGTGGCGAACTACGTGGATCTGGACCTGCACCGATTGCCGGCCTTTGGCAGCGGAGCCAACTGCAAGTACGTGGGATTGGACGTGCAGTGCGGGCCACGCGGCCTGAAAGGATCCGGTGATTCTTTGTTTCGCAATAACGGCGACGGGACGTTCACTGATGTTTCGAAGAAAGCTGGCGTGGATGATCCGAACAACTATTACGGCATGGGAGTGATCTGGGCGGATTTCAACAACACCGGACGCCCGGACATTTTCATGGCCAATGATTCGGCGGCAGGATATCTGTACCGCAACGACGGCAACGGGAAGTTTACGGAGATCGGCTTGGAATCCGGAACCGCGCTTGGCGAAGACGGCCACGAACAGGCTGGCATGGGAGTGACAGTGGGCGACTACTTGCACACCGGGCGCCCCTCGCTCCTGGTAACCACCTTTGCTTCGGACAACAGTCCGCTGTATCGCAATGACGGAAAGTGGGATTTCCAGGAAGTGTCCTACGCGACGGGCGTGGGGTTGCCTTCGGTGCCTTGGGTGAAATGGGGTGACGCGTTCGTTGATTTTGACAATGATGGTTGGTTGGACTTAATCACGGTGACGGGACACGTCTATCCACAAATGGATGCACTCGCAACCGGGGTGCGCTATCGTGAACCGAAATTGCTGCAGCTTAATCAGGGCAACGGGAATTTCTGCGATGCAAGCGAGCAGGCAGGACCGGCGCTTCAGGAGCCCCGTGTTTCCCGCGGACTGGCCGTCGGCGATTTGTTCAACGATGGAAACATGGATGTGGTAGTGGAAGATTTGGTCGGGAGTCCCATGATCTTGCAGAATCAAGGAATTCCAGGGCGGCATTGGGTGAGTTTTGAACTGGCGGGGACCAAAAGCAACCGCTTGGCGATCGGTGCTCGATTGAAGATTGTGGCAGGCGGAATGACCCAAACAGAAGAAATTCGCAGCGGCGGCAGTTACCTGTCGCAGAATGACCTTCGGGTGCATTTTGGATTGGACAAGGCAACCAAGATCGACAGCCTGGAAATTCGGTGGCCGTCCGGCAAGCTGGAGGCCATAAGGGACCTGGAGGCAGATAAGTTTTATGCCGTGTTGGAAGGCCAGGGCATCGTACCAGCGGAGAAAATCCGGCCAGGTAGTTCCTCTCCCGCCAAGTAAGTCGCTGCCTGGAGCCCCCGGAACAAATCGCTGCAGGCGTGCGGTTCACGTCTCAAGGCCGCATAAATACTGGTGCCATAACGTTTCGGTATTTTAGCCTTACAGTTTGCTGGCCTTAACATCTTTGCTATCATGAGGAGCGTTATGACACCTGCCTCCTCTCAAAACAACAGGGGACTTGTGGTTTTTGGTGATTTTTTCTTCGACCTGGTGTTCTACGACCTTCCCAGAGCTCCCCGCTTGGGGGAAGAGGTCAAGACCACAAGCTTCGTAACGTTTCCCGGCGGCGGTTTGGCAACGACGGCGCTGGTCGCCTCCCAGCTTGGCACTCCGACAAAAGCAATCACTAGAGTTGGCCGGGACGCACTGAGGACGCCGTCGTGGCAAATGTTGGTCCGAAGCGGAATCTCCTTCGAGGGTTGTGAGGTCAGTCCTACCTTGCCCACCGCCACCACGGTCTGTGCCGCGTTCGATGGGGATCGCATGATGATCACTCACGACACCATTAATCTGCATCTGGAAAGACTCCTATCGCGAAAAGCCGTGCAGAATCAGATCCGTGCAGCGAAACATTTGCATTTGGCATGTTCGATGTGGCCCCCTCAGAATTGGACGCCGCTGATTCACAAATTGCGGCGACAAGGACTTACTCTCTCCTCCGACCTCGGATGGAATCTCGAAGTCCTGCGATCGCCGCGTTTACCCTCTGTTCTGCGGGGTTTTGAATTTACGTTCCCGAATGAAGCTGAAGCAAAGACAATGACTGGCCAACGGTCCGTCGAAGCAGCGGCAAGAAAATTGGCTCGCTGGGTGAGCACACCCGTAATCAAACTCGGGCAGGACGGCTCCTTGGCTGTCCGCCAGGACAAGATTTTTCGAATCAAACCACTTCGTGTCGGGACTGTGGATGCGACCGGTTCGGGTGATGCGTTTAATGGAGGTTTTCTGCACGGCTATCTGTCCGGGTGGTCTCTCGAAGATTGCCTGCGCGCGGGCAACGTTTGTGGTGCGCTGGCTACGACTCGTGCCGGCGGGTCCTCCGCGATTCCCCGGCGCAAGAAGCTTCGAGAATTGATGCGCAAGCTCCAATGAAAAGGGATTGAAAGTGCGGGAAAGCAGAATTATTGGGGAGGAGAAGAGAGGACCATCATGAAGATCACTCTTATCGGAGCTGCAGGGGTCAGGACCCCGCTCCTTGTCCACGGCCTTGCTGGTGCTGCTGAGAAAATGCGATTGGAAGAATTGGCATTCTGGGACACCAACTCCGAAGGTTTGAAATCCATGGGGAGAGTTGCCGAGGCGATGGGCAAGCGGAGCGGACTTCGCGCGCGCCTCAAGACATATTCCAACCCTGAAGATGCTCTGAAAGGAGCGGACTACGTCATCACGAGCATCCGAGCGGGTGGAATTGACGCGCGGGTCAAGGACGAAACCATAGCGCTCGCGCACGGACTGGTTGGTCAGGAAACCGTAGGCGCCGGCGGTTTTGCCTGCGCCATGAGGAATCTGGCAGTGATGCTGGAGTATGCAAGACTTATGGAGCAGGTGGCTCCCCGGGCGACCCTCATCAATTTTACCAATCCAGTTGGAATTATCTCTCAGTGTCTTCTGAATCATTCCTCAGTCAATCTGCTCGGCGTGTGCGACACGCCCCTGGAAACCTTCGAATCAATCGCCCACGCGTTGGACCGAAATCCCTTTCAACTCCGGTTCGACTATCTCGGTCTCAATCACCTGGGCTGGGTCCGCTCGATTCGGGATCAATCGGACGCGGAACTTCTGCCCACCGTGCTGGCCTCGCCGGAGATCATTCAGAATTGTTACCGTCACGGGCTCTTTCCGCCCGAGTTCATTCAACAGCTCGGACTGCTACCAACGGAATACCTCTACTTTTACTACTTCCCCCAAGCGGCCTATCAGAACACGCAGAGGAGCGGACAATCGCGGGGGCAGGCCATCGCGGCCCTAAACGTCAAGCTGTTCCAGAGGCTGGCGCAGGCCCCTGAATCACAATTGGTCGAAATCTATGAACAGTACCTGCGTGAACGCAACGCTTCTTACTTCAGCATCGAGGCAACGGCTGGAGAACAACGCATGGAAAATCAGGAACTCTACTCGGAATTTTCCGGATACGAACGAATTGCAATCCTGGTACTACAGGCACTCCATTCCGATCTGCCATCGCTGATTCCTCTCACGGTTCGCAACGGCAAAGCCCTGGAAGACTTGGAGTCCAATGACGCGGTAGAGCTTCCTTGCCAGGTCTCTTCCCGCGGCGTTCATGCGCTTCCCGTGGGCCAGGCTCCGGATGCCGTACGACCCTTATTGTTGCAGGTGAAGGAATATGAACGCCTGACAGTTCGTGCAGCAATCGAACACTCGCGCCAGACGGCGCTCGCGGCCCTGGTGAAGAATCCTCTGGTCGCTCGCCCTGAGGTCGCCCAACAGGTGTTAACGAAATACCTTCAGGCGTTCGGTCCGCAACTGAAGCTGGAAGCGGCTTGAACCACTTCGAGCGAGCCTCAAGTTTTCGAATCGCGGAGGGTCTGCCGAACTTGTCCGAGAATGTCGCTGCCTCAGGCTTTTCTTACCGCTGTATTTAAGTGGACGCGCGCGCCGTCTCTTGAGCTCCGATAGCAAGCTTCAATCAGTTGGACAACCTGAAAGCCGTCTTCGGCAGAAACAGGCACGGGTGATTTGCTTTCGAGAGCGTCAACGAAAAGTCGGTCTTCCTCGATATAACCCCATTGCTCGTGCATGCCGGCAAGTGAAAAATCGTATGTTGTTGTCTTGGACCCCAGGCCGTTCGTGAAGGAGATGCTCTTCATTTCAAACGTCTCGTAGGTAGAGTGCATTCCGTGGACCTCAAAACGTTCAAAGGGGAAGTGCCAGCTCGCATGCGCGTAGGTTTTCATCGTGGCCTGCAAGCCGGATTCGA
>Ga0306922_10003872_pt1 | contig 14075 bp, 10 predicted proteins | sample sta12Cox44000082_FD_203758 | JGI IMG/M metagenome (GOLD analysis project Ga0306922, IMG submission 203758) | Lab enrichment of tropical soil microbial communities from Luquillo Experimental Forest, Puerto Rico - statoxic.12C.oxic.44.000.082 (v2)... | ecosystem: Environmental > Terrestrial >... | reverse complement strand
CCGGGTGGCTGCTTCTTTTATTGCTGATCCGTATTTGGCCCGCCTGGGCCGATAACGCCGATGATCCCTATTCGGCGACGGTCAAGGTCGACGCCACCGCTGACAATGCCGCCGATGCACGCACCCTTGCCCGGCACGACGGACAGCAGCGCGCTTTGATCGAAGTGATCGAACATCTTAGCGGATCGACCGACCAGGCGAAGCTCCCGAAGCTCGACGATAAGGCGATTACCGCCATGGTCGACAGTTTCGAGGTGGCGAATGAAAAGATGTCCGCTGTCCGTTACCTTGCCGATTACACCTTTCATTTCCGGGCTTCGAAGGTCCGTCAGTTGCTGCGCACCGCCGGCATTGCCGTTGCCACGATCCCGGCAAAACCGGTGATCGTCGTGCCGGTGTTCCAGGATGGAGAAAGCGCCCTGCTCTGGGATGACCCCAATCCGTGGCGCGAGGCCTGGGCGCAGCTGCCGGCCCCGCCGGGTCCCACTCGCCTCAGCGTGCCGCTCGGCGGCCTCGGCGATTTGAGCATCATCGATGCCGAACAAGCCCGCTCGGGCGACCCACAAGCGCTGACCGCTATCGCTCAGCACAATGACGGTGACGAGGCGCTGGTGGCCGTGGCTGCCGTCCAACGGGACGGCGACAAACTTTCCGGCGTCGCGATCAGCTTGAAACGGTATCGTCTGGGACAGCTCACCAATAGCCAAAAGACCTCAATTTCAGCCAATCCGGGCGAAAGGGAAGCCGATTTGATGAATCGGGCCGTAGCAGCCGCAGCCGCTGCTGTGGAGCATGGAATCCCGCCGAGCAGCGACAAGCCGGCAAGTCTCTCCGCGGTTGTTCCGATTTCCACCCTCGGTGATTGGGTGGCGCTCCAGCAGCGACTCGCTGCCGTGCCGGCAATTCGCAAGGTCGATCTGCTGTCGCTGAGCCGGCAGCAGGCCAAGATCGAAATCAAGTATATCGGCAACCCTGACCAGCTGAAGTCCAGCCTCGCGGAAGCAAATCTCGGCCTCAATGGCGGTGATCCCGACTGGCGGATTTCACCCTCGGCCGCCGAGGGGTCGCACTGATTCAGCTCGATCCGCGATGTCGAGAGGACAGCCGCATCGCTACGATGAACCGGCTCGGGGTCAACGTCCCTAATTTGATCTCACTGGGGCGCCTGCTTTTGGTCCCGCTGACTATTTGGCTGATTTTGGGCGGACGTTATGGCGTTGCCTTCTGGGTTTTCGTCGTCGCCGGGGTCTCCGACGCGCTCGACGGTTTCATCGCCAAGCGTTTCGACTGGCGTACGCGTCTCGGCGCGCTGTTGGATCCCGTCGCCGACAAGGCGTTGCTCGTCAGCGTCTACCTGACCTTGGGTCTGGCCCACCAGTTGTGGACCTCGCTGGTGATCCTGGTCGTCTTTCGCGACGTCATGATTGTCGGCGGGTTTTTGTTGATACAGGCGATCGCCGCACCGAAGCACTATGACCCCTTGTACATCAGCAAGATCAATACCGGACTGCAGATCGCGCTTGTTGCTTTCGTGCTGGCGCGGCTCGGAGTCGGCGCCGGCGGCAGCATGCTCGACGTCGTTCTAAGCCTCGCCGTTGCCGCGACGACCGTGCTATCTGGATTGTCCTATTTCGTGCGCTGGGCGCGCATCCTAGGCCGTTCGGAGCAGGCTTGGTGAGCCAAGATTTTTGCCCAGAGTCATTTCGGACCGGAATAGCCACCCGCATCGCACTTGGGTACGAATGACCCAAATGACCTTTCAACTTGCGGGCGGAGCGGCGTTCGGGCGAGCGGATTTTTTTACCTCCGGCAGCAACGCCGCGGCTCTCGCCTGGCTCGAGCGTTGGCCGGACTGGCCTGCGCCGGCTCTCGTGCTGCACGGCCCGCGAGGCTCCGGCAAGACCCACCTCGTCCACCTGTGGTGCGCGCGCGTCTCGGCACCGCTGGTCTCAGGAGAAGGGTTGGACGAGGCCGAGTTGCAGAAGCTGCTGAGCCGCGGCGATCACCTGATCGCGGTCGACGACGCAGATCGCGCCGGAGAAGCCGCGTTGCTGCATCTGTTCAATGCTTGCCGCGAAGGCGGCGGCGGGCTGCTGCTGGCGGCTCGCCTCTCACCGGCAAGGTGGAGGGTCAGGCTGTCCGATCTCGACTCGCGGCTCCGTGCGGCCCTGTCTGTCGGGATCGGCCTGCCCGATGACGCGTTGCTTGGCGCGGTTCTCACCAAACATTTCGCCGATCGGCAGGTCCGCGTAGCTCCAGAGGTGATTGATTATCTGGTCGGGCATATGGAGCGCTCACTTGCCGCCGCGGAGGAGATTGCTGGCGCCCTCGACGAAGTTGCGCTGGCCGCCGGCGGCGCGATCACCGTCCCGCTTGCGCGCCGGCTGTTAATCGAGCGGCTCGACCAGCCTCAGCCGCCGGACAACGATCCAACGGTGACGTAGTCGACCAGCCGGTGGCGCGCATCACCCAGCGCCGACCAGCGGGTCGCAATACGAAAGCTGATACGCGCCCCAGTAGGAAACTTCCCCGATGTCCAGGTGCGCGAGCTGTCGGGATCAGCAAGTGCAACTGCGAGTTCTTGAAGTCCCGGGTTGTGGCCGATCAGCAAAACATTGACATCGCTTTCGGCAAGGCGTCGCAGCCGTTCGATCAGTTCATTCCGATCAGCAAGGTACAGCCCATCTTCGATCAAGATGCGCGGTCGCGGCGCGAACTCGGCCAGCACCAGGTCTAGGGTTTCGCGCGTCCGCGCCGCGCTCGAGCACAGGACCAGATCGATGCCTCCCACGCTCGCTGGGAGATGTTTGCCGACCAGCCGCGCCGCCTCGCGGCCGCGCCGATTCAGTGGCCGTTCGTGATCCTCGGCATCCTCCTTCCAGCTCGATTTGGCATGGCGCAGCAGGTGCAGCAAATGCATCGTCGGGTTCCTCCCAAGCAGGCTCGTCTGGCTCTTTCGCGGCGACATGACACATCCGCGTCCGCGCGGTAGAATTCCGTTCAGTCAGGCGTCGCCCGCGAACGCAAGGGGAGATCGGGGTGAACAGCAGCGTCCAGGCAGTCGAGATTCAATCTCTCGAATTGCGTTCGTCCACCCGCTTCATAAATCGGGAACTCTCCTGGCTCGCCTTCAACGAGCGCGTCCTCGCCGAGGCTGACAATCTGCGTCATCCGCTGTTGGAGCGCCTGCGGTTTTTGTCAATATCAGCGAACAATCTCGATGAGTTTTATATGGTTCGGGTTGCCGGACTCAAAGGGCAGTTTATTGCAGGCATCAAGGCGCCGAGCCAGGACGGTCTGACCCCCGCACAGCAGCTCGACGCAATCCGCCAGCGAACCGGCAAGCTGATGGCAGACCAGCAGGTTACTTGGCTGGCGCTGCGGCACCTCCTCACCGAGGGAGGTGTAGCGGTCGTCGATCCGACTCAACTCGAACCGGGTGACCGGGCCTGGCTCGAGGAGCGGTTCATGGCCGACGTGTTTCCGGTGCTCACCCCGCTAGCGATCGACCCCGCCCATCCATTCCCTTTCGTCGCCAACCGCGGCTTCGGCTTGGCGCTGGAGCTCGAACGGGTCAGCGACGGCGAGCGCCTGCAAGCGCTGACCTTGATCCCGGCCTCGGTCTCCCGTTTCATCCGCCTGCCGGGAGAGCGGATCCGCTTCCTGCCGATTGAGCAGACCATCGCCCTGTTCCTCGACCATCTGTTCCCGGGTTTCGCCGTCGTCGCTCAAGGCGTGTTCCGGGTGCTGCGCGACAGCGAAGTCGAAGTCGAGGAGGAAGCCGAGGATCTCGTGCGCCATTACGAGACGGCGCTCAAACGACGCCGGCGCGGTCACGTCATCCTGCTTGCGGTCGATTCGACAATGCCAACCGAACTGCGGCGCTTCCTGATGGAAAAGCTCGACGCCGCCCCGGTCGATGTCTTCGCCACCGATGGCCTTCTCGGTCTCAACGACACCGAGCAGCTGATAATCGACGAGCGCCCCGACCTGGTGTTTACCCCCTACAACGCCCGCTTTCCCGAACGGATTCGTGATTTCGGCGGCGACTGTTTTGCAGCGATCCGGCAAAAGGACATCATTGTTCATCATCCCTACGAAAGCTTCGACGTCGTGGTGCAGTTCCTTAGGCAAGCGGCTCGCGACCCTGCAGTCTCGGCGATCAAGCAGACCCTCTACCGCACCAGCGAGGACAGTCCGATCGTGCGCGAGTTGGCCGAAGCCGCTGAAGCCGGAAAATCGGTGACCGCGATGATCGAACTCAAGGCGCGCTTTGATGAGGAAGCCAACATACGTTGGGCGCGCGATCTCGAACGTGCAGGGGTGCAGGTGGTATACGGGTTCTTGCAGCTGAAGACCCACGCCAAGGTCTCGCTCGTGGTCCGCCGCGAAGCCGGTCAGCTATGCTCCTACGTCCATTTGGGAACCGGCAATTATCACCCTTACACCGCCAAGGTTTACACCGATCTGTCGTTTTTCACCTGCGATCCCGCGCTGTGCCGGGATGCCGCGCGTCTATTCAATTTCATGACCGGCTATGCGAGCCCGGCCAGCCTTGAAAAGATATCGGTGGCGCCAATCAATTTGCGGGCCAGGCTGTTCGAGCTGATCGAGGCTGAGATCGCCAATGCGAAACAGGGCAAGCCGGCACAAATCTGGGCCAAGATGAACGCGCTCGTCGACCCGGCGATCATCGATCTTTTGTACCGAGCCTCGCAGGCCGGAGTCAGCGTCGATCTCGTCGTGCGCGGCATTTGCTGCCTACGGCCGGGTGTGCCGGGCCTTTCCGACAATATCCGCGTCAAGAGCATCATTGGCCGGTTTCTCGAGCATGGCCGGATCGTCTGTTTCGGCAACGGCAACAAGCTGCCCTCGGATCAGGCCAAGGTGTTCATCAGCTCGGCAGATTGGATGCCGCGGAATTTCGACGGGCGTGTCGAAGCCCTCGTGCCAATCGAAAACCCGACTGTGCATCGCCAAGTACTGGACGAAATCATGGTGGCCAATCTGCGCGACACCTTGCAGAGCTGGAGCCTGTCGCCCGACGGGGTTTACGAGCGCGTGCCCTCGGATGAGGAGCCGTTTTCGGCTCACACCTATTTCATGACCAATCCCAGCTTGTCCGGACGCGGCAAAGCGCTGAGGCGCGCTCAGCCCAAGCTTGTCGTTCACTGATCCGATGTCCGAGCGGCAGGCAAATTCGGTTACCGGCCGCATCGGCATCATTGATTTGGGCTCCAATTCCCTGCGCCTTGCCGTCTTTGAGCGGCACGGCGGGGCCCTGTTTCCACAGATCAACGAAAAAGTCATGTGCGGGCTGGCCCGCGGGCTGTCGTCGACAGGGCGGCTGAATCGTGACGGCGTGGCGCTGGCTTTTGTGAACCTGAGGCGTTTTGTCGCGCTCGCGCATGCGATCGGCGTCGATCACTTGGCGGTTCTGGCGACCGCTGCGGTGCGCGACGCCAGCGATGGGCAGGCCTTCGCCGAGGAGGTCGCCCGCGAGTGCCGCATGCCGGTCACGATCATCGACGGCGCCGAGGAGGCGCGATTGTCGGCTGCGGGCGTACTCGCCGGCATTCCCGAGGCCGAAGGGATCGTCGGCGATCTCGGCGGTGGCAGTGTCGAACTGGTTCGGGTGGGACGCGGCGTTGCCTTCGAGGGTGGGCGGATCGGGCGAGGCATCACCCTTCCGCTCGGGTCATTGCGTTTGGCAGAACTCGGCGACGATACCAAAACCGTATCGGAAGCGGTTGAGCGGGCGCTCGCCGCTGCCCACGTCGCGCGGGCGGGGCTGAGGCAAAACCTGTACCTGGTTGGCGGGGCGTCGCGCGCCATCGCCCGGCTCCACATGGAACATACGCACTACCCGCTTCACATCGTCCACCGCTACACGATTGCTCGCGCCGAGGCTGAAACCTTCTTCGAGATCATCGGGCGTCTGTCGCGCAAATCGCTTGAGCGGATCACCACGATCTCGCGCAAACGCCTCGAAATGGTGCCCTTGGCGGCATTGATGCTGCGCAAGCTGGTCGCCGCCACCGGTCCGCAGCACGTCATCTTCTCCGCCTTCGGGCTGCGCGAGGGCTACGCCTACGGTCTCATCCCGCCGGTCGAGCGCAGCCCCGATCCGCTGCTCGCAGCATGCATTGCGATTGCCCGTACCGAGAGCCGATTTCCACCGGACGGGGAGCGCCTGCAGCAATGGACGGCCCCGCTGTTTCCCGACCTGTCCGATCGGGTGCGGCGTCTGCACCGGGCTGCGTGCTGGCTCGGCGATATCGCCTGGATAGAGCATCCCGACTATCGTCCCGAGCAGGCTTTTGCGCGTAGCCTGAGAATGCCGATCGCCGCGATTACCCATCCCGACCGGGTATTCGTCGCCGCCGTCCTCCACACCCGCTATGGCGGGGCCGCCGATGACCCGGTCAGAGAACCGACACGCCCGTTGCTAGATCCGGGTTCCGCTACGGCGGTGCGCACGCTCGGGCTCGCGTTGCGCCTCGCCTACACGATATGCGGTGGCAGGATCGACCTGTTGGCCGGAACTTGGCTGGGGCGGGAGGGCAACAATCTGGTCCTTGAGGTTCCGCCTGCGGATGGCCTGTTTATCGGCGAGACGGTACAGCGCCGCCTCGACGCGGTCGCCCGCTCGCTTGGTGCGATATCTGTATTGCGGCGCAGCGAGTCGAGACGGCTGGCCGGCGACTAAACTGCTAGCGTTGCGCCGGCTCGACCAGCGCTATTCGGTTGTCCCGTACCGTCAGCGCGAGCCGGCCGTGCTTCAAGGCAATGGCATCCTTGCCAAAGATTTCGTAGCGCCATCCGGACAATGCCGGTACTGGTGAATGATCATCGGCGGCAATCGCTTCGAGGTCGTCGACCGAGGCAAGCAACTTCTGCGCGACCTGGTGGGCTTCGCACCGGTGCTTGAGCAGGACACGAAGCAGTTCGACCAGCGGGCCTAGGCCGGGTGCTGCTTCGGCGCGCCCTGGTGCGGGCGGCTCGAAATTATCCGAGTCGGCAAGGCCGCGCCGGACCGCCTCGAGTATCTCGCCGCCGAGCTTGCCTTCGGCGACCCCCTTGCCGAGGCTGCGGGTCCGCGACAGCGCCTCGATTGTCTTTGGCGCGTGGGCAGCGATTTCCAGTACGGCCTCGTCCTTGATGATGCGGCCGCGCGGCAGGTCACGCTGCTGCGCCGCGGCTTCGCGCCATGCTGCGACTTCGCGCAGGATGCCGAAAAAGCGCGGGTCGACGCGCCCGCGCAGACGAAAGCGCCGCCAGGCGTCGCTCGGGTTGGTACGATAGGTCGTCGGCTCGCACAGGACTGCCATTTCCTCGGCGAACCACGCAGCCCGGCCATTCGCCGCCAACAGCTGCAGCAGCTTTTCGTATACCGTGCGCAAGTGGACGACGTCGCCCAGCGCGTAGTGGATCTGCCGCTCGGTCAAGGGTCGATGCGACCAATCGGTGAACCGCGAGGATTTGTCGAGTGGGGCCCGGGCGAGCTTGCCGACCAAGGTTTGGTAGCTGACGGCGTCGCCGAAACCGCACACCATTGCCGCGATCTGGGTGTCGAATAGCGGCAGCGGGACCGAACCCGACAGGTTGAAGAAAATCTCAATGTCCTGCCGCGCCGCGTGAAACACCTTCAGGATGTCTTCGTCTGCCATCAGCGCCAGCAGCGGCGCCAGGTCGATCCCCGGCGCCAGCGCATCGACCGCCACAGCCTCCTGCGGACCTGCGACCTGCACCAGGCATAGGATCGGCCAATAGGTGCGCTCGCGCATGAACTCGGTGTCGACCGCGATGAAGTCAGCGCCGTGCTGCCGGGCGCAGAATTCCGCCAGGGTTTGGGTGTCCGTGATAACCGTCATCCATAAGGATATACAGCGAAAACCGCGAGGCCGAAACCGTCGCCCAACTGTTGCTTTCTTGGTTGGCGCCGACGCGATGTGCATTTCCAGGTATGTCGGGTTATCGCCGGGTTCTGTCTCTAATGAGGGCGCTTACTCCTTGGTTCCAACAAGCGACCTGGATCGGCCCGATCAGATGTCGCCAGAGCGGGGTGGCGAAGCGGCAGAAGACGGCAGGGCCTCGGTTCTGCATTTCCTGACATGCTGTTGTAGGCCGAGAGCACACAGGGGGCTGCGCGCGTCGGACCTCACAACGATACCGCTGACAACGCCGCATAGCCGGTCTACAGTAAAGACAACGCTCCGCTAAAAGGAGCGAAGGAGCAGGATCATGGCTTCGTCCGACTCGAAATTGGGGTCTGCCGTTACGTTGTGCGTTGGTTCGCGCCCGACACGCCGCGATGTCCTCGCCGGCACGACTCTTGGCATTATCGCCGCCGGCGCCCCGACGCTCGCCCGCGCCGTCGAGCCGCAGGGGCAGCTGACCTGGGCGATCCACGTATCGCTGGCCCCGACCTGGTTCGATCCGGCCGATACTCTGGGCCTCATCACCCCGTTCATGGTGCTGTACGCCCTGCACGACGCGATGGTGAAGCCGATGCCGGGCGACCCGCACGCCCCCTGTCTGGCGGAGTCGTGGACCGCCTCCGAGGACAGCCTGAGCTACGAATTCACCCTGCGCGAGAGCGTCAAATTCCACAACGGCGAGCCGGTGACCGCGGAGGACGTCAAGTTTTCGTTCGAGCGCTACCGCGGCGCGGCCCACGAGCTGATGAAAAAACAGGTAGCCGCGATCGAGGCACCCGATCCCCGGCATGTCCGCTTCAAGATGAAGCAGCCCTGGCCCGATTTCCTGACCTTTTATTCGAGTGCGAGCGGGGCCGGGTGGATCGTTCCGAAAAAATATGTCGAGAAGGTCGGCGACGAGGGCTTCAAAAAGGCGCCGATCGGCGCCGGCCCCTACAAGTTCGTGTCGTTCAACCCCGGCGTCGAGCTGGTGCTCGAAGCGTTCGACGGCTATTGGCGCAAAACCCCCAGCGTCAAGCGCATCGTCATGAAGGTGATCCCCGACGAGTCCACGCGGCTCGCCGCCCTGAAGCGCGGCGAGGTCGACATCGCCTACTCGATCCGCGGCGAGCTCGCGCAAGAGTTGCAGAAGACCCCGGGACTTAAGCTCGATCCGGTGGTGCCGCAGGCGCCGTTCTGGCTCTACTTTCCCGACCAGTGGGATTTGAAATCGCCGTGGCATGATGTGCGGGTGCGGCAGGCCGCCAACCTGGCGCTCGACCGCGACGGCATGAACCAGGCGCTGTTCCTCGGTTATTGCAAGACCACAAACAGCATCATTCCCTATACTTTCGAGTACTTTTGGCAGCCGCCGAAGGCGGTGTACGATCCGGGCAAGGCCAAGCAGCTGATGGCCGCGGCCAGTCATCCTGGCGGCTTCGACGCCGGCCTCTATTACGTCGACAGCTCGTACGCGAATGTCGGCGAGGTCGCGGTCAACAACTTTGCGGCGATCGGTATTAGTCTGAAATTGCAGCCGATCGAGCGCGCCGGCTTTTTCGCCGCCGATGCCGCGAAGAAATATCACCATGGCGTCATCCAGCGGGGCAGCGGAGCCTTCGGCAACGCGGCGACCCGGCTGGCCTCGTTCATCGTCAAAGGCGGCGCGTTTGTCTATGGCAGCTACCCCGATATCGACGAGCTGTTTCCAAAGCAGGCCGACGAGCTCGACCCCAAAAAACGGGCGGCGATCCTCGATAAGATGCAGCAGCTGATATACGAGAAGGCAGTCGACGCCCCGATCTGGCAGCTCGCTTTCCTGAACGGCTCGGGTCCCCGGGTCGGCCATTCCTCGTTCGGGGCGATCCCGGGTTTCGCCTATACCGCGCCCTTCGAGGACATTACGATCAAGGGCGCCTAGCGCGCTCCCCGCCGTGCCGGGGTCGTCCCTGCTGCGACCTTGCCTGCGACATCGGAAAACCGCCGAATCGGATGAAAGTCGAGATGCCTATGGCCGAGAGTTCAGAGCACGAGCCATCATCGGCAGGCCTTTTTGAGAGTACCGCTAGCGTCCGCTGTCATAACGGCTGACAACGCTGCATGGCTTGGCTACAGTAAGGTCAACGTAAGGTTAGCGCTCCGCTTCAAGGAGCGAAGGAGCAGGATCATGGCTTCGTCCGACCCGAAATTGGGATCTGACGTCAGGTCGCGCGGTGATCTGCCTTTTACCCGCCGCGATGTCCTCGCCGGCACGGCTCTGGGCATCATCGCCGCGGGCGCGCCGACGCTCGCCCGTGCCGCCGCTCCGCAGGACCAGCTGACCTGGGCGATCCACGTATCACTGGCGCCGACCTGGTTCGATCCGGCCGACACGCTCGGCCTGATCTCGCCGTTCATGGTGCTGTACGCCCTGCACGACGCGATGGTGAAGCCGATGCCGGGGAACGCGCATGCGTCGTCCCTTGCCGAGTCGTGGTCGTCTTCGGAGGACAGCCTGACCCACGACTTTGTGCTCCGTGACGGCGTCCGCTTCCACAACGGCGAGCCGGTGACGGCCGAGGACGTCAAATTCTCGTTCGAACGCTATCGTGGCGCCGCCCATGAGCTGATGAAAAGCAAGGTCGCGGCGATCGACTCGGTCGATGGCCGCCATGTCCGCTTCAAGATGAAGGAGCCGTGGCCCGATTTCCTTACCTTTTATTCGAGCGCCAGCGGCGCCGGGTGGATCGTGCCGAAGACCTATGTGCAAAAAGTCGGCGACGACGGCTTCAAAAAGGCGCCGATCGGCGCCGGCCCCTACAAATTCGTGTCGTTCAATCCCGGCGTCGAGCTGGTGCTCGAAGCCTTCGACGGCTATTGGCGCAAGACTCCTAGCGTCAAGCGCATCGTCATGAAGGTGATCCCCGACGAGTCGACGCGGCTCGCCGCCCTGAAGCGCGGCGAAGTTGACATCGCCTACTCGATCCGCGGCGAGCTCGCGCAGGAATTGCGCAGCACGCCCGGTCTAACATTGCAGCCGGTCGTACTGGCGGATGCGAGTTGGATCTACTTCCCCGAGCAATGGGACTCGAAATCACCGTGGCACGACATGCGGGTACGTCAGGCTGCCAATTTGGCGCTCGACCGCGAGGGGATGAGTAAGGCTCTGTTTCTCGGCTATTGCAAGATCACCAACAACGCCCTGGTGCCCTACACGTTCGAGTATTTTTGGCAGCCGCCACCAGCCGTGTACGACCCGGACAAGGCCAAAGAACTCCTGGCCGCCGCCGGCTACGCGGGCGGCTTCGACTCGGGGCCGCTCTACATCGACTCGTCCTACGCCAACGTCGGCGAGATCTGCGTCAACAATTTCCAGGCAGTGGGCATCCGCACTACATTGGAGCCGGTCGAGCGCGCCGGGTTTATCGCCGCGTACGCCGGCAAGAAGTACCGCCGCGGGACGATCCGCGGCGCGAGCGGCGCGTTCGGCAATGCGGCGACCCGGATGGCCTCGTTCGCCGTCAAGGGCGGCGCCTTCTCCTATGGCAGCTACCCCGACATCGACGCGCTCTATCCGCAGCAGGCCGACGAACTCGACGAGAAAAAGCGCGGTGCGATCCTCGCTAAGATGCAGCAGCTCGTCTACGAGAAGATGATGTTCGCGCCGATCTGGCAGCTCGGCTTTCTCAACGGCACCGGGCCCAGGGTCGGCCATTCCTCGTTCGGGGCGATCCAAGGCTTTCCATACACCGCGCCCTTCGAGGACATTACGATCAAGGGCGCCTAAGGCCCGCCCCGCCGGACTGATTTGGCCCGCGAGCATACATCGAGGACCCCATGAGCGATTACGCAACCACGCAAACTGGCCACGATCCGCGGCTGGCATTGCCGCCACCGGGAGCGGCGGCATGGTCGGGTGCGGTTGGCTGGCTGTTGCGGTTTTTGCACCAGCCGATGAGCCGTTTTATCATCAAACGGTCCGGTTATGCGCTGCTGTCGCTGTTTTTGTTATCGCTGACGATCTTCTTTTTCGTCCGAGTAACCGGCGACCCGGCGGCGCTATTGGTCGAACCGGGCGCCAGCCCGGGAGACGTGGCCGCCATCCACCATCAGTTCGGTCTCGACCGGCCGCTCTGGGTGCAGTACTGGCTGTTCATGGTCAGCCTGGCGCATGGCGATCTTGGCCAATCGTTCTATTACCAGACGCCGGTTATGGGGCTGTACCTGTCGCGTCTGCCATACTCGATCGAGCTGGCGGCGGCGGCGATGCTGTTCTCGCTTTTGATCGGCATCCCGGCCGGCATCCTCGCCGCGGTGCACGTCGGACGCTTCTGGGACCAGTTTGGCAAGCTGTTCACGCTGCTGGGCCTGTCGATGCCGGCCTTCTGGATCGGCCTCTTGATGATCCTGCTGTTCTCCGTCTACCTGGGCTGGCTGCCCTCTTCGGGTGCCGATACACCATGGCACCTCATCATGCCGGCTTTTGCGCTCGGCTGGTATTTCGCGGCGGCACACATGCGGCTCACTCGCTCCTCGATGCTCGAGGTGCTGGGCTCGGAATACATCAAACTCGCTCGCCTGAAGGGGCTGCCGCAAACGCTGGTGATCGCCAAACACGCCTTCAAGAACGCGCTGATCCCGGTGCTGACCCTGGCTGGGATCAACCTCGTTCTGATGGTCAACGTCGCCATTGTGGTTGAATACGTCTTCGCTTGGCCAGGGATCGGCCGGCTTCTTTACGAGGGGATCGCTTTTCGCGACTTCCCGGTAGTCCAAGGCGTCGTGATCTTGGGTGGCGCGATGATCGTGCTCGTGAACCTGGTGATCGATATTCTTTACGCGGTGATCGACCCCCGCATCCGGTTAGGAAACTGACGCCATGAGCACCCCTACGGACGTCATCCGGCTGCCCTCGCCGCAGCCACGCCTAGCCGCCATCGGGCGCATCCGGTTCAGCGACTATCCGGTGATCCCGCTGACGATCCTCGCGATCATCGCGTTCGTCGCGATCTTTGCCAACCAGCTAGCGCCGCACAATCCGGAGGTCGGGATCCTGTCGGCGCGCTTCAAACCACCGTTCTGGCTGCACGGCGGCAGCACCGAGTACCTGCTCGGCACCGATCAACTCGGGCGCGATGTGTTGTCGCGCCTTCTCTTCGGCGCCCGCATCTCGCTGGTCGTGGGGTTCACCGCGGTCATCTTCGCCGGCGCCGTCGGCACATTTCTCGGGATTCTCTCCGGCTATCTCGGCGGCTGGGTCGACCAGGTCGTGATGCGGATCACCGACACGTGGCTAGCTCTGCCGGCACTGACCTTCGCGATCTTTCTGGCGGCGATTGTCGGTCCCAGCATGTGGAATATCGTGATCATCCTCGGTATCACCTACTGGACTCGCTACGCGCGGGTGATCCGCGGCGAGGTGCTGTCGTTGAAGGAGCGGGAGTTCGTCCGGCTGGCGATCGTCGCCGGCTGCTCGAAATGGACGATCATGCGGCGCCACACCCTGCCGAACGTGATCAATTCGGCGGTCGTGCTCGGCTCCTTGATGCTCGGCGTCGTCATCATCGCCGAGGCGACGCTGTCATTTCTCGGCGTCGGGGTGCCGCCGCCACAGCCGGCTTGGGGCTTGATGCTATCCGACGGCAAGCAAGGGCTGATGGTCGGCTACTGGTGGCTGACCGTGTTCCCCGGGATCGGCATCATGTTGCTGGTGCTGTCGGCGAATCTTTTAGGCGACTGGCTGCGCGTCAAGTTCGATCCTCAGCTGCGGCAGCTCTGAGCGATGCCGCCCGCGCCGCTGCTCGAACTCGACAAGCTCTCGACCTATTACATATCGGCCCAGGGCGCGCGGATCGTGCGCGCGGTCGATGAGGTGTCGTTCCACCTCGACGCCGGCAAAACTCTGGGGATCGTCGGCGAGTCGGGCTCAGGCAAGAGCACCCTCGCCCTCACGCTGTTGCGCGTATTGCCGCCGGCGGCACGCATCGTCGGCGGCCGGATGCTGCTCGACGGCGAGGATCTGGTGACGAAATCCGACGCTGAGATGCGAGAAATCCGCGGCAAGAAGATCGCGATGATCCTGCAGGATCCGATGGCCTCGCTCAATCCCTTGTTCACGATCGGGAACCAGGTGGCGGAGCCGATCCAGGTGCACGAAGGGGAACGGCGCAAAACGGC
>Ga0306922_10003868_pt1 | contig 14077 bp, 7 predicted proteins | sample sta12Cox44000082_FD_203758 | JGI IMG/M metagenome (GOLD analysis project Ga0306922, IMG submission 203758) | Lab enrichment of tropical soil microbial communities from Luquillo Experimental Forest, Puerto Rico - statoxic.12C.oxic.44.000.082 (v2)... | ecosystem: Environmental > Terrestrial > Soil... | reverse complement strand
TCCTGACGATTGTGCGTGGCTAGGGTGCTGCGAAGTTCAGAAAACTCTTGATTGGAGACTAGATGGGCGTCACGCGTCACCTTGACGGTATAGTCGAGGACGACTCGTTCTCGGTGTGTGTATTTATCTGGATGCTTCTCGTGCTCATGAAGATTGAGAAGCTTAGCATGTCCTTCCAGACGGCGATTTGCATCCGTGTAAAGCTTCATGCCAATAAAGGAGTGATGAGTAACTGAGTATCGCGCACGATTCAGGAGTGACGTGCGCGAAATTACCAGCTCCTTCAAAAAACGGTCGTTGAATCCGGCGATTTGCAAATCGCCCACGAGCGTCACAGGATCGAATGTAAAGGAATTTGCATACTCAACCTCTGTGTGTGCCAGCCGCGGGCAGTAGGCAATCACTTTGATTAGATTATTGGGAAAGTGACCCCACGTTAGCTCGCCAGCCTTCATTGCTGCCGCCGTCTTGTCATCAACTTCATCAATTTGTAGGGGTCGGATCCGCGTCCAAGGGCCTTGTGTTTTATTGGTCATAGTAACCTCCATAACGCTCACGCTGTTCGAACTAAGACTGCATTATGCGTTGATCGCTCGTGTTGCGTCATCAGTAGCTATGCATCATCCCAATTGAGCGGCCTCTGGAGGCATCAGGGGCCGGACCTGTTGGTTTCGTTGTCGGATAAAGTGCACAACGCGCGCTCGATTCTTCGCGACTTGCGCAAACAAGAAATCGGTTCGGCTGTATGGAGTCGATTCGGGAAGCGACCTAAAGAAGACACGCTCTGGTATGACCGCCAGTTGGCAAGTGAGCTCTAAGGAAGATGTTATATTTCTTTACAATTTTCTTCTCCAGCGTCGATCGGGCGACCCGCAGTTTGTCGGGGGACGGACCAACGATCGTGCTCGTTTCTAAAAGGACAACCCAATCTTTGTTTGTGGCGTTATCCGGACCGACCGGAATTAGATAAGACGGCTCTTTTCTTCGAACGAGGCCCATAGACAGTCCTCCTCAGCCTGCGCTGCCACGACAAATTTAGCAAAGGCTTTAGATGCCAGCCGAAAGGCTAGGGGGATAACAGTGGATTCCGTATCTGTGCACCCCATTTCGCCAGTTGCAAATCTCTGCTGGTAATCCCTCCTTGAAAATCGGCGTAGTCCTGAGTCTTGGGATGGGCGATGCGACGGCGCTCCAGAGCAGGTTCTGCATCTGTCAAATCGCGACGCCGAAAGGCGGCGACGCCAAAGCGCCGCAGTGCGCGAGCCGCGCCCCGTCGCAGTTCCTCCGCTGCCAGTGAGGAAGCAAAGGCTGCACACTTCGAACGCGAGCGTGATGAGGCGATGGTGCAGTTGGCCGCGGCCACCGAGGTGCTCGGAGTTATCTCCAACTCATCGGGGGAGCTAGATCTCGTATTCGATACGATTCTGAGGAACGCAACACGGATCTGCGAGGCCACATTTGGAAATTTGTGGCTATGCGAAGGTGACAGCTTCCGCATTGCCGCAACCCACGGCGCGCCGTCCGCGTACCGCGAGTACCTAAAACGCGAACCAGTCGTTGAGCCTCATGCGCAAAGCGACGCCATGGCCCGCATCGCCAGCACAAAGAAACCGTTTCAAATCGAAGACTTAACAAAGATCCCGACCTTGGGCAGCAGGATGCGCATAGCGACGATCAAGCTTGCGAAAGCATGCACTCTGGTTGTTGTGCCGATTCTAAAGGGAAACGAGTTGATCGGCGTCATCGCCATCTATCGCCAGGAGGTGCGCCCCTTCACCGACAAACAGATTGAACTGCTGCAAAATTTCGCCGCCCAAGCCGTTTGGCCGATCGGTGGCCGAAACGGGAGTGATTTCGCAGTTAGACATTGCCCCAAATAGCCCCTCAGGGAACCCGACGCGGCCTCCCAACTCGCGTCTCGGTTGCAGCATCGAACGGGATGGCAAAACGGGCCAGTTAAGGGGGCACTTGGTTGCCCCATGGTTGCCCTAGCGTTTGCCACGCCTTTCAGATGTGAGAGAATAGCCGAAAAGCCAAGGATTTGTTAAGGCCAGAGCATCTGATCTTTAATCGGAAGTCACCACTTCAAATTGACCGGCCTTAAACCGCTGATGCGACAGGCGTTACAACCTTGGGTGGTCGCGAAGCCTGCGAAAAAGACCTCAGTTTGGCCAGCCGGGCCAATGATGGGAAAATGGCCAATCAGAGATTTTTTTGCGCTTGTTGGTGCTGGCGCGTGAATCACACGTTCGTAAGTATTGGGGACTTTGTCATTCGCGCTGGGGCAGCCCAATGACGGCTTCGGAAACCAGCCGCTTTCTCATGAAGCTTCGCGACGGCGCGGCGCGACGTGCACCCCGTATCTCAGCGCGCTTGGGCATGGCGGGAACCGAAGTCACATTCGCTTCGGAGCCTCTCTTTCAGAGCGTCGGCGTAAGGCGGGATCGCGGCATCGCGGGGGGCGGCGTCTGGCGGCTCGCCACCTCCTCCGCGAAGCTCGACGACCGCGACGCCTGGGATCACTGCCACGACATTATCGCGCAGAATGATAGCGTTACGCTGGTCGAACCGGACCTGGAACAGCAGTGGACCTATGGCGAGCGCGCCGGTGCGAACCGCAATCTCGCGATGCGGTCCGGAGGGCCTCAGCCGCAGGACATCGGCAACGGCTACGCTGGAGACAAGAACGACAATTATTGGTTTCGCAACGGCGGGCACGGCCAGTTCGAGGCGGCGCTGACGGCAACAGGCGGCTTCGGCCAGGGTGTCCGGATCGCACATCTCGACACCGGCTACGACCCCGACCACAAATCGCTCCCCAGATATCTTCGCGCCGATCTCGCTCGCAATTTTGTCGACGCGGACAGGGCAAAGGACGCCACCGACCGATCGAAGGGCGTTCTCAACAATTTCAGTCATGGCTGCGGAACACTCGGCATCCTGGCCGGAGCGACCGTTCCGGGACTGAAGCCCTTCGGCTGCGCGCCGAACGCCGAGATCGTCCCGGTCCGCGTCGCCAACCGAGTCGTGCTGTTCAGCAACAGCTCTATCGCGCGCGGGCTCGATTACGTTCACCAACTCTGCGCGTCAGAGGCGACGCGTGTGAATGTGGTGAGCATGAGCATGGGAGGACTGCCCTCTCAGGCGTGGGCCGACGCGATCAATGCGCTCTACGAGGCAGGCGTGATCGTCGTGACGGCTGCGGGAAACAACTACGACAACCTGCCTACTCGTTTTGTTGTTTACCCCGCGCGCTTCGGCCGCGTGATCGCGGCATGCGGCGTGATGGCGAACGGCAGCCCCTACGCGAACCTTCCTCCGAAACGCATGGCGGGCAACTATGGTCCGGGCAGCAAGATGCGGACGGCGATCGCGGCCTACACGCCGAACGTGCCGTGGGCGCGCTTCGGTGAGCCGACCATCGTTGACTTCGATGGCAACGGAACTTCGGCGGCAACCCCTCAGGTCGCTGCCGCCGCTGCGCTCTGGATCGAAAAGCATCGCACGCAGTTCGACGCGTATGCCGAAGGCTGGAAGCGCGTCGAGGCGGTGCGGAGAGCGTTGTTCGACAGCGCGGCCAAGGGCGCCGCCGCCTTCACCGACGAACTCGGCTGCGGCATGCTCCGCGCGGCTGACGCACTCTCCCAGCAGGCCGCGCCCCGCTCCCGGCTCACCGCGTCGCCGCCCGACAGCGCCGATTACGCTTTCCTGAAACTGCTGCTCGGCGGCGCGGCGCCGGCATTTGCTGCGACTGCCGGAGCGAAATTGTCGATGTTGGAGCTCGAGGCCGCGCAGGTTGCGGCCAAGTCCGGCCTCGAGACCCGAACGGAGACGTTGACGTCGTCCTCGCGGCGCCGACTCGTCGAAGAAGTGCTGGCGAGCCCGGACCTCTCGAAGCCGTTGCGCGCGGCGCTTGAGAAAGTCGGCGCCTCCGACGGCGTTCGGGGGGCCGCTTCTCCGCCGAAGAAAGATGCGACTCCGCCGCTGACGCCAGCCGACAAGGCGATGCAAAGGCATTTTCTTGGCTTAGCGGTGAATCCGCCGGTACCCGATCCGCCTTACAGGCGTCTGCGGATTTACGCCTACGATCCGGGCCAACAAACGGACCCCACACTGTTCGACGTCAGCGTCGCGACCGTAACGACGCTTTGGGAGCGTGATCTCAAACCGGGACCCGTTGGGGAATATCTCGAGGTCGTCGACGTTGATCCCGCCAGCAAGGCCTGCTATGCGCCGGTCGATCTGAATAACCCGAAGTTGTTGGCCGAGAGCGGCCTGACGCCCTCGGAATCCAATCCACAGTTCCACCAGCAGATGGCCTACGCCGTCGCGATGCGCACAATTGAGCGCTTTGAACGGGCGCTTGGACGCAAGGCATTGTGGGCGCGCCGGCGCCCAAGGAAGCGAGGCGAGGCGGTGCCTGGCGACGGCTTCGTGCGGAAACTAAGAATCTATCCCCATGCCCTGCGCGAAGCGAACGCCTATTACGACTCCGAAAAGATCGCTCTCCTGTTCGGTTATTTCCAGGCCGCCGACAGCAGCGGGTCCGTCACGCGCGGCGCGGGCGTATTCGGCGTCGTCTCGCACGACATCGTGGCGCACGAAACGACTCACGCTTTGCTCGATGGCCTGCATCCACGCTATTCGGAGCGCACTAACGTCGATATGGCGGCGTTCCACGAGGCCTTCGCCGACATCGTCGCGCTCTTTCAACATTTCGCCATGCCGGAATCGCTCACACGGCAGATCAGGCAGGCGAGAGGCTCCACTTTCGATATCGGGCAGAGACTTGGGCGACTCGCGCGACAATTCGGCGACGCGACGGGCATGCACGGCGACTTGCGGCGCTTTGTTGGCGAAGCCGGATCTTCGGCTCCGGTGCTGCGCGACGACATTGTGGAGCCGCACGATCGCGGAGCGGTTCTCGTTTCGGCGGTGTTCGCCGCCTTCCTGACGATCTACAAGTCCCGCTGCACCGATTTGATCCGGCTGGCCACGAACGGCTCGGGGATCCTGCCGGGCGGGGAGATCTCGATCGATCTCGCCAACCGTCTTGCGAGCGAGGCCTCGAAAACGGCAGAGCATGTCCTCAACATGTGTATCCGCGCACTCGACTATTGTCCGCCGGTCAACCTTGAATTCGGCGACTACCTCCGCGCGATCATCACCGCGGACCGCGATCTCGTCCGGGACGACAATCGCGGCTATCGGGTCGCTTTCATCGACGCGTTCCGCGAACGCGGAATCTTTCCATACGATGTCCGCCGTCTTGCGGAGGACAGTCTCCTCTGGGAGCCGCCGCCGATGGAAGAAGCGCTCCGGGACCTGTTCTCCGAGATCATTCCCAAGCTCAAACTGACCTGGGGCCTCACGATCGAGCGGCGGAGCGCATTTAACGTTTCCCAAGAGAACGGCGCGATCTTGCAAAAGTGGCTCACGAAGCCGCGCGATGCGCAGCGTCGGCTATTGCGGCAGATACTCGGATTCGAGGAGCCGGCGAAGAAATGGACGGGCCAGATCGGCGACCAGGCCTTAACCGGCGAGATCCGCCCGATCGAGACGCATTCTGTCCGAGTCTGCCGGCGCACCGCGCCCGACGGTTCCTCCAAGCCGACGCTCGTGATCGAGTTGACGCAGACGTTAAGGGCGGACCCGAATCAGGACCGCTATCGTGGCGGATGCACGCTGCTCTTCGATCTCAACACCCGCCGTCTCAACTATCTCGTGCGGAAAAGGCTGCTCTCGCAGTGGTCCATTGAGAACCAAGTGAAAGTGCAATTGGCCGCGATGGCCCGCGCGGCGGAGCGAGGACAGGTCTTCTATCCGCCTGGCGATCCTGCCGGGAGAGGAAAAGCGTTCGCGATTATGCACCGTTGCGGGAGGCAGCCATAACCTCAGCCTCAAAAACGACGCGGCATGCGAAGCCGGCCCAAGCGTCTCGCAAGGCTGCAACGAAGTCTCGGGCTCGGAAGGCCACAAGACGAAGCGGCTCGAGCCAGGCGCGAGTCGAAGCGCCACCGCTCCCCGGCGCAACCGGAGGAGCAGGTGGGAACGGTAGCGGCGCAATACGCGCTTCTGTCCGCGTCTATTGCCAGGGGCTTGGCGACTGTATCCTGGTCCGGGTCAAATCAAACAATGCGGACGACTTCAAGCTTCTGATCGACTGCGGCGTTGTGCTTGGGACAGAGGACGCCATTCGGAAGATGACTGGGGTTGTGGAGGATGTTGTACACGATACTGACGGGAAGATCGATGTCCTCGCCATCACCCATGAGCACTGGGATCATCTGTCGGGCTTCAATCAGGCCGCCGATTCGTTCAAGAAACTCACGGTCGGCTCAGTCTGGGTCGCGTGGACGGAAGACCTCAACGATGACCTCGCGAAACAATTGAAAAGCGAGTTGAGCAAGGCAGAAACGGCGCTGGCTGCTTGCGCAAGCGCGTTCCACGCGGCTGGGGACAGGGAGGCGACCGTCGACATGCTGTCTGACATTGCCCTGACCCCCATGGGGGCTGGGGCGGCGGGTAATACACGCACCAGGGCGGCGTTCGATAAGGCGAAAGTGATGGCCAGAGTGAGGACATGGTTGCCGACCGAGGATCCGTTCGAGATCCCCGGCACCAACGCCCGCATTTACGTGCTCGGCCCTCCACACGATCCCAAGCTCATCCGGAAGATCAATTCATCGGCCATCAGTCCTGAAACCTATGGGTTGGCAGCGGACGGGTGCGCGGTCCTGCCGCTCGGCGTCATCGCGGCGCTCGGTTTGTCGGACCATTACGACAGGCTCAGGCTCGCTCCATTTCATCAAAGGGTGACGATCCCCCTACGCGAGCAAGAGGGACTTAGTTCCCTCAAGGAGCAGGACCCTGAGGGGCGCATCCAAAAATTCTTCACAGAGCACTATTACGGGAGCGACACTTGGAGGCGCATCGACGGCGACTGGCTTGGCCCCGCGGCCGAATTGGCGCTGGCGCTGCAGAGCTACACCAACAACACGAGCCTCGTTCTCGCGCTTGAACTCGGCGATATTGGAAAGGGAGACGTGCTTTTGTTCGCGGCCGACGCACAGGTCGGTAACTGGGAGTCCTGGCAAACTTGGCAATGGCCGAATGACGCACCCAAGGTGACAGGACCTGATCTTTTGAAGAGAACGATCTTCTACAAGGTCGGACACCACGGCAGCCACAACGGCACCTTGAAGGAGCACGGCGTCGAGCAGTTAGATGCGCTGAAGGCCGCGATCATTCCGGTCGACGAGAAGGAAGCGCTGAAGAAGCGCTGGGGCCGGATGCCGCTTCCTAACCTAATCGCAGCGCTTAAGGCTAAGGCACGGCCGGACATGGTCTTTCGGACGGACCAAAAGCCGACCAATCCCCCAGATAACGTCGTGATCGGCGACAATTATATTGAGGTTCGGCTCTGAGCGGGAAGCATCTATCTCAATTTCCGGCGAGCAAGCGGCGAAGACTGGAGAGTTCTGAACAATCGGTTCCGACGCGCTATTACCACTACAAGCTTCCAAAATCCGCGACGCTCCGCTAACAGACGGCGAGCCTTCTGTGCTATTGATTGCGTAGTTTCCGTAATGAAGCGTTCCTTGATCACCGTGGAAGCGTTCGTCTGACCAAGCGCTTCGCGCAGCTTATCTGCAAGCGCTGTTGCCTACGACGTCTTTAGCGGCAGCAAACCCCCGCAAATAAACGCGGCACGCAGCGTCATGTCTATCGTCGCTGCCCTTTGGGCGCCTATGGCGCTCCGCGAATCCTCCTATTACGATTGGGCAATCACGCGATCCGAGCGCTGCCATGATTTCCATCTACATCTCGTCGACCTACAAGGACCTAATTGAGCATCGCAAGGCGGTCATTCAGACCTTGCACAAGATGAAAAAGATTACCGTTTCGATGGAGGACTATACTGCTAGCGATGAGCGTCCTCTCGATAAGTGTCTCAATGATGTCGCGCGGTGCGACATTTATATCGGTATTTTCGCATTTCGTTACGGCTTTGTGCCCGATCACAAAGACAATCCAAATAAGTTGTCCATCACCGAGCTGGAGTACCGCAAGGCGCTTGAGTGCGAGAAACCCTGCCTGATCTTTATCGCCGACGAGATCGGCTGGCCGATGACGAGTAGCGATTCCTACACAGGTGACGGCGATCGAGGAGCGAAGATTAAGGAGCTGCGCAAGGAGCTGAATGACCGCTGGAGCCAAGGGACGCCATTTAAGAGCCCCGAAGATCTCGCAGCGTCAGTCAGCATCGCCGTGGCTAACTGGCTTGAGAAGAATCAGCCGGGCGCTACGGATGCCGCTGCGGAAAGGGCCGCGTTCACAGCTCCCCTGCCGCGCGAAATCACGTGGGACCTTTTCCTAGCCTTCTCCGCTGTCGATGCTGGCTTTGCCGATGATCTCGCCGACTATCTCAAGTCTCGCAAACTACGGACGATTCTCGATCAGCGTGCACTATTCGCGTCGACACCCGACGATTTCCAACGGCTCGAGCGATCGGTTCGTTCTTGTCATGCGGCCGCAGTCCTAGTGTCCGACACGTCATTGCGCCAGCTGGCGGAACGACGCAAGCCCGTAACGCGCGTGTTCAACATTCTAGAAGCGAGAACGGAAAACTTGCTCGTCGTATGCCAAAGCGATGAAAGCGCTAGGAAAATGACGGAATGGCCACTCGTCGGGGTCGAGCGTGCTACGGGCTGGCACCCCCGCGAGGCGGCGCCGGTGGGCAGCCTCAACGACAGACTGGAATCGCTGCGGCGCTTGACCGGCCTCGATTCCGGCAAGCGCTGGATCGGATTGCCCATCATCGTGGTCGCGATGACGCGGCAAGAAGCCGATGAGGTCGAGGCCAACCCCCTCCTCGTCCGCGATCGGTTCGGCCAGGCGGCTTACCAGCGCTTCATGGATCTGCGCACCGCCGTCGGTGCTGGCAGGATTCTGACAGCAAACAAATACGGCGCTCGCCGCTCAGACTGCCGTCCGTTTGTGGGCCTCGACGTCAACATCGAAACGCTGCTCAAGGGCATTGTCGAACGTATCAACGACGACCAGCCTTATCAGTTGCGCGGCAGATTGATCAAGCTGCAGAACTATCAGTTCGACGAATTGCTCTCTTACGGCGACGAACTCAGCCCAGTCTTCACGCAGCTTTCATCGACCGGCTGCGTGGTTATCGTCGACGAATATTCTTTGTTTCATCCTGAAATTCAGGAAACGCTTGTGTCGTCCGGGCTCTTGGTGAACGACCAGGTCGCGCTGGTCACGCTGTCTCCGACAAATCCCTATTCCGCGGCACCGTTCGACATGCTGGAGTCCGAGCTGCGGAGGCGGATGGCGGCGGCCTTCAATCGCTTTGCGTCGGGTTTCGACCCGCAATGCGAATTGAGCGTGTGCGACGAGAAACGGCTGAAACGGTGGCTCAACGCCAGTCTGCCGTACACCATTCAGACTTTGCGCAATCCCAAGCCGAACCGGCAAAACATCTCCCAGTTTGCTCGCGAGCAGGGTATCGACCCGCAGCCCAAAATAGCACCGGTGCTCTTCACCGAAGGCGGGCCTCTGTGATCTGCACGTTCTATTCGTACAAAGGTGGTGTCGGCCGCTCAATGGCGCTAGCCAAGTCGGCTGACATTCTGGCGCGGGCCGGGCTGCGCGTGCTGATGATCGACTTTGATTTGGAGGCTCCTGGCCTCGAACAGTATTTTGATATCGACCAGAAAGCAATGCGGGCCCATGCCGGACTATTCGATCTCATTTCACAGTACAGGGCAGCGATGGCAAGCAGTTTGCCGACCGTGCCACAGGACCAGGACTTTCGCAGGTTGGACGAGCTGTTCATCGCTCCCGTCTATCTCAAGCTGCCGTCCGGAGGGAAACTTGACTTGATGCCTGCCGGCCGTCGGGGCAGCGACGAGCAACTCTCCGAATATGCGCTAGCGTTACGGCAATTCGACTGGCAGGATTTCTATTTCAATTTTGGCGGCGAGGTGTTCTTCGAATGGTTGCGGCGCTCGCTGGACAGCAAGCTGTATGACGTCGTGCTGGTGGACAGCCGCACCGGCGTAACCGAGATGGGCGGTATCTGCGCATACCAGGTTGCCGACCTTATCGTTGTGATGTGTGCGCCTAATCAGCAAAATCTGGACGGTACGTACGACGTTGTGCGCAACTTCTTTTCACCTCGCGTGACGACATTGCGCAGCGGGCGACCGCTGCAGCTGCTTGTGGTTCCCTCGCGCGTTGAAACGCGCGACGAGAGTTCGCTGAACGATTTTCGTGGCAGGTTCGAGAATCTGTTTACCGGCTTCATGCCTAAGGAACTGGTGGGCGCCGGGCTGACTTATTGGGATTTACTGATTCCATATGATCCACGCAGCGCGTTTCAGGAAAGCGTGGCCGCGCAAGACAGCCGGGCCGGAGCGCGCTCAACGATCAACCCCGCGATCCAAAAGCTCGTCCACGCTATTGGTCTTCTCGCAGAGCCAGGAGAGCTGATTCACAAGCTCGGCACTGGAGGGTCTGCGACGGTCGCGCGGGCGGAGCCGCAGTACGACATCACCAGTCGCGCCGCAGGCTACGACCTTTTCCTGATCTACCTTAGCGAGGATAGAGAAGCGGTCGGACAGATCGCGCGTTCCCTGGAGCGCATGGGCTTGCGGGTGTTTTTCGACATCAAAATGCCTTCTCTTGGCGAGGATTGGCAAATGGTCATGCGCAGGGCGTTGCGACAGAGCAGTGCCTGTGCCGTCATCGTCGGCACGTCCGGAAGCTATCCGTGGCGCAGCGAGTATCTTCGGCAGCTGCTTGTGGACAACGATCGCTCAACAGGGCTGCGTTTCGTGCCGGTCCTATTGCCAGGCGCAAGACTTCCCCCGAGCGACGAGGTGCCAGGTTTCCTTGAGGGCCTGCAGTGGGTGCGGCTCAACGAGCTCGATACAGAGGGGCTGCAACAATTGGCCGAAGCTGCGAGCGCCGGTGCCGAACAGGCGCGTGCGACGACCCAGCGGGCCAGCGTTGGTCCACCATACAAGGGATTAGCTCCGTTCCAGGAAGCGGACGCGCCGATCTTTTTCGGCCGTGAGGAGCTCATCCGTCGGATTACGGATAATCTTGAAGATGCGCGATTCCTCGTGGTTGTCGGCGCTTCCGGTTCCGGCAAGTCCAGCGTTGTCCTCGCCGGCGTCATTCCGGCATTGCGGCGCGGCGCCATACCCGGCAGCGATCGCTGGCACTATATAGTCATCAGACCTACCAACAATCCGGTGCGAGTGCTGTTTGATGCTCTCGCTGCTGTGACGTCGGAAGCGGCAGGTGACAATCAAGCTGCAGCTCTGACGCAGTATCTAGATCGCTCGGACAATCGATACCTGCTGGTGATTGATCAATTCGAAGATTTGTTTGCTTCTCCCGACATAGCGCGGGTGGAACTCGATCAATACTTTCAGATCCTGCTGGACATTGTCACGAAATGGAGGAGCAGAATTGCCCTCATCATCGTGATGCGCAGCGACCAGCTCAACAGGCTCGTGGAAGTCGCTCCGCCATGGGCAAACATTGTAGAAAACAACATTGTATTCGTGGGCCCAATGACGCCCGCCGACATGCGCAAGGCAATCGAGGCGCCAGCACAATTGGCGGGCCTTGCCATTGAGCCGGGACTGACGGATCTCATCCTGCGTGATGCGACGGGAGCGTCCGGCGCATTGCCGCTTATGCAGTACGTGTTACTCGCGCTGTGGGAGCGGAGCCAGCAAGGCTACCTCACGGTCGCGGCCTACCAGGAGATCGGTGGTGTCGCGGGCTCGCTGGCGAGCGACGCCGAAGCCTGCTTTGCCCACTTGCCCCCTGCGGACCGCGACATGGCGATGGCCATTCTTTCGCGTCTCGTCCGGGTGACTTTGGATGGCGATTTCGTAAGACGGGTTGCTACTCTCGACGAGCTGAAGGCTATCAGCTCGGCCGACAATATCCGCAGGATACTGGACGCTCTAGTTGCAGCGCGCCTGGTCGTCGTGAGTTCCGAGTCAGCCTCAGAGCCCAAGGTCGAGTTGGCGCATGAGGCCATCATCAGGTCGTGGCCTCGCTTCCTCCAACATCTGCTCGAGCAGCGCGAATTTTTGCGGCTGAGGACCAGGCTCGAAGTCGCTGCCCAACGGTGGCGGGAGCGTAACAAGGAGTCTGGGTTTCTGTATCCCGAGGGTGAAATTCTGCTGCTCAAATCCCAGGGTCTGTTTCAGAGCTATTGGCGCGAGCTGAGCCCGGCCGAACAAGAATTCATCCACGCCAGCGATCGTGCGTTGCGGCGTCGGCAGCTGTGGCGCAGGTCCGTGGTGACGGTTTTCGCGACATCAGCCTTGGTGATGTCTTCATTGGCAATCTTTGCATGGTTTCAGCGCAACGTGGCGTTGTATCAGCGCGAGGTGGCGGAGCAGCAGAGCAAGGTGGCCGAGCAGCAGAGCAACGAGGCGCGGCAGCAGCGCAAGTTGGCAGAGGACGCAGCGGAGCAGGCTGCAAAAGATGCGAAGGCTGCGGCATTAGCCAATCTTGGTGCGGCATCCGCGATCAGTCCTGACGGCACGCGCATGTTGCTGATTAATCCTGCCGGCGATTTGAGCATTGTTAATCTCGCGACCGGAAAGGAAATCGGCCGAATCGCCGGCGGATCCAACCAAATAACTGCGGCGGTGTTCAGCCCAAACGCGAGTCTGGTGGCAACCGGAACGATCGATGGCACGGTTAGAATTTATGACAGTGCGCTGAGGCTCCTGAGGGCCCAGGTTGGGCACAAGAACGCTGTCCGACGGCTTGCCTTCGGTCCGGACATGCGGCTGCTTGCGTCGGGAAGTGACGATGCAACGGCCAGGATCTGGTTGGTGGATAGCGGAAGTGTGTCCGCGACCATTCCTGCCGACAGCCCGGTCGTCGGTGTTGCATTCAGTCCCGATGGAACGCGCCTGATCGTGACATCGCAAAGGGGCGATCTATATATCGTCGATTCGCGGACCGGGCAGGTCATTCACTAGAGCTGTTCGACTGCCGCGCACTCGAGCAAGGCGAAGAAAGCCCGCCCTGCGGGGTGCGGCCGAACGGCACCGCGGTGCTTGCTTTCCGCAATTGCTATGAGTGAGGAATACGAAATGACAGTAAAATTTCACGGAACGGTCGAAGAACTTAAAGATCGCATGTTGCTTCTCGGCCTCGACGGAGAATGGGAGGAACTCCCCAGTTCCGTTTATAAATTCAAGTCTAAGGACAAGTCTGGAATGCTCTGGTCGATGACCAAAGGGACCATTTGGTTTGACGGCAAGTAACTTCTTTTGTGGAGGTGAGAGATTCTTCAGCTTTGGTGCGCTCACCCACCCGCCTGGCCGTATCCACTGTGCCCTCCTCTGGCGTCGAGGAATTTCAAGAATTTGCGAAGGCGCTGTTTATTAGTACCCGCAACAGCCTATCGCATAGTCCGAAATCATTGCCTATGCGGGCAAGTCTGTGCACACAATTTCAAACCCTCCTTGCATTGGTATGCAACGGAAGTTGCGGCCCCAACCGCGGGCGATCCGCCACTTATGCAAGATGAATAGGCCATCGTGCATTGTCGAGCGCACGTAGGATCATAAATAGTTAGATCAATATCACTGACTTGGACGCATCCTGCCAAGACGATCAGCGCGCATAAACCTGAAATCGCCGCGACCAAGCGCATACCTCAATCCCCATGCTCGTGCACTATAGCGTGTGGCAATCAGTCCAGAAAGGACGTGTTAGCCATAGTCAGCGGGACCCTTGCAAGGCTTCGAGAAATTTCTCACAAAATTTGCGCAGGGGTATTGCGGCGACGGCGAGCGGCAATTTTTGCCCCCGGGGGTGGCACTAGGCACAAAAGAATTACTGATTCAATCGCGCGGCAAAAATGCAGCAAACAAACATCAAACAAACAACGCTGCGATGCCGATTTCGCAGCAAGACGCGTTAGCGAGACAGGCTGGCACACGCTCACAGTGTCTTAAACGTGACAATCAGATGGTGTAGCATCATTGCGGAAACGCCAAGCATTGGCGTTTCT
>Ga0306922_10003866_pt1 | contig 14078 bp, 14 predicted proteins | sample sta12Cox44000082_FD_203758 | JGI IMG/M metagenome (GOLD analysis project Ga0306922, IMG submission 203758) | Lab enrichment of tropical soil microbial communities from Luquillo Experimental Forest, Puerto Rico - statoxic.12C.oxic.44.000.082 (v2)... | ecosystem: Environmental > Terrestrial >... | reverse complement strand
AAGCGGAAAGAAAGCGTCGGCTAATGTCGAGAAAGTCCCTAGAACCGCCGTGTACGGCAAGGACATCATGGATCTCAGAGTGAGTCCCCCCCACTGACCGGTGCGGAAACAAATGCGAGCCGCGCTCCGGGCGGGACTAACGCACAAGCAGGCTTGTCTGGCTTGCGGCATCAGCCAAAGCACACTTGCTAACTGGCGCGAACGTTACCCGGACTTGGAGCCGCGCATGGAAGCGGCGCGTGAAACCGCGAGACAGGCGGCGCTGGAAGGCATCCGCACAGCGGGGGAGAAAGACTGGCGGGCGCTCAACGAGTGGTTAAAGCTCACATTCCCTGAATACCGGCAGGCTGGGGCTAAGGTTGAGGTCAATACCAACGCTCAGGCTGGCGTGGGCATCGTCTGCACAGAAGAGCAGTGTATGCGGCTTATCGCGCTTCGTGAGCGGATTCGGGCAGGGCGTGGTGGTGAGCAGCAATCCTGATTGACTTCGCGCGAGCCGAGGCCCGTTCACGCCTCTTTGAAATCGCCTTTGTGCTCGTGTGTTTTAATCACATTGCCAGCCGAATCGTAAACGCGAATCACAGCATCATGTGAGCGGCTGAAGCTATCCCGCCCTAAAGTTTCGGATTGTATTCGGCTGGCCGGATGCATTAACTCGTTAGACCAGTGCCCCGTTCACAGAACATTCGTTTCTTCTTCGGTGTAGTCGTGCTAGGGCTTCCGCTTTTGGCGGATGCGGGCAGTTTTTCCTTGAACGAACAAAGCGTGAGCGGGCTTGGTACCGCCTACGCTGGTGGCGCAGCGCAAGCCGAAGATGCCTCGACACTGTTCTTTAACCCGGCCGGCATCGTGCTGCTGGAACAGGGAGAGCTGCAGCTTGGCGCACATCTTCTTGCACCGAGCGCAACGTTCACGAATGAAGGTTCGCGCTATAATTTGCCAGGCACGCCCTTCAACGGCTTGCCTTTGAGTGGCGGAAATGATGGCGACGCTGGCGTTATACACGTGCTGCCAAATGTTTTTTTGACGCAGCCGGTCTTTAGGAACGCACAGTACGGCGACCTATCTGTCGGTATTGGTGTGACTGCCCCCTTCGGCCTGGAAACCGATTACAGTCCGGGATGGGTGGGTCGCTATGAGGCACTGCGCACGAAGCTGACGTCGTTCGATATTCAGCCGACGGTTGCGTATCGATTGTGGGATCGCGTCTCTTTTGGCGCGGGCTTGGATATTCGGTATGTCTCGGCGCGGCTTTCGCAGGCAATCGATTTCGGCCTCGCTGCGCAACCGCCGCTGAGCCAATTCTTCGCCGCACTGCCCCCGTTTCTTGTTGGTCCGACACGAGCGGCCTATCTCAAGGCAGGCTTCTTTCCAGGCGGTTTCGATGGTGTTTCTGAGGAAACCGGTAACGACTGGAGCGTCGGGTTCACGCTGGGCGCGCTCGTCGAATACTGCAAAGGCAGCGATCAATCCTTTTTTCAAGATGGCCGCTTCGGCGTTAGTTATCGGTCCGGTATCGATCACACGATCGAGGGCCGCGCCGAGTTTCGCGACGTGCCCGCGATCACCGCGGCCGGTGCCCCGGTACAGTTTCCGATGCCTGCCCTTTTCCAGGATCTTTTCTTCAACCAGAACGCAACCGCTCAGCTTGATCTCCCGGCGATTCTTCACTCAAGTCTTTACCAGCGTTTCGATCGCCAGTTTGCAGTGATGGGCGACATCACGTGGACACAATGGAGTCGCCTGCAAAGCGTGCCGATTGTTTTTCAGAACTCGGCGACCCCTCCAAGCGTTCTGAAAACTAATTATGAAGACGCGATGCGTTACTCGGCGGGATTCGAATGGTATGCGACCAAAGATTTAACGCTGCGCCTCGGATTTGCATACGACGAAACCCCCATCCGTAGCCCTGAGTTCCGCTCGCCGCGTATCCCGGACAATAACCGCTATTTTCTTGCCGCCGGGGTACGCTGGTCGCCCACTCATTTCATGGATCTCGATGTTGGTTACGCTCATTTGTTTGTGCAGGACGCCGGGGTCGATTTCACAGACGCCCAAGGGCACGAACTGCGTGGAAAGTTCGATGCCGCAATTAACATCGTAAGCGCGGCCGTGACTTTCCGATGGGGCGGACCCCATCCAATCTTGCAAAGTTCGGGTAAAGAAGTGTTGGGCTACGGAAAATAATCCTTGGCGGTCACGTCAGCTGCGCGCCGCAGAGCCATGAGCGGAAGGAAAGGATTTTCGCGCATGTGACTAGTTGAAGGCGGTTTGCTCACACATCTCGATCGCATTCCTACCTTCGTAAACACGAATCACAGCAGCATCTGCTCGGCTGCGAAACTTGGCGTAGCCGATCGGCGAATGTTGATCGCGTCTCGGCTTTCCATTCGCTACAATAACAAGTACGGCGGTTAAAGGGAATGTCTGATCATTAGCAATCCGATGATGCACCAGCAAACACTTTTATGGGCCGGTTTTGTCGCCTTCATCGTCATTATGCTTGTGCTGGACCTCGGCCTCTTTCAGCGAGGCAAGCAGGTGATGAGCATAAAGCAGTCGCTCATCTGGTGCGGAGTCTGGGCTAGCTTAGCGATGTTGTTCAACATCGGGGTGTTCCTTTTCCACCCGCGCGGAACCGACGCTGGCTTGGAGTTTTTCACCGGCTATGTCACTGAGCAATCACTTTCGGTCGACAACATCTTTGTCTTTCTCGTGCTGTTTGGGTATTTCAAGGTGCCGCGCGTTTATCAGCACAAAGTGTTGTTCTGGGGCGTGCTCGGTGCGGTGATCTTCCGCGCCATTTTCGTTCTTGGAGGCCTGGCGCTGATGTCGCGCTTCCACTGGATGATTTATGTCTTCGGCGGGTTCCTTGTGCTTACTGGCATGAGCATGGTGCACAAGGATCAAGAGAAGGAAATCCATCCAGAGAAGAACCTCTTGATGCGCGCCTTCAGGCGATTCTTTCGCGTCACCCCCGATTACCACCGCGACCGATTTTTCGTTTGCAAAAACGGCAAACTTTGGGCGACACCGCTCCTGATGGTACTGATTGCGATCGAATCAACCGATATTGTTTTCGCGACGGATTCCATTCCCGCCATTTTTGCAATCACGCCCGATCCGTTCCTTGTTTTCTCCTCAAATATTTTGGCCTTGATTGGGATCCGCTCGCTATATTTTGCCGTCGCCGGTTTCATGCGGAGCTTTTATTTTCTGCACTACGGCTTCGCTTCCATTCTAGTGATGCTCGGAACGAAGATGCTGCTCAGCCACGTCGTACAGGTGCCAATCGCACTTTCGCTCGTCCTTATCATTTTTATTCTCCTGTTGTGCGTGATCATTTCACTGCTGCGGCCGCGCAAAGCCGATCTGAAGCAGATCTTTGGCCGGGCCGCGCAGCTTGGTCTGATTCCCTTTCGCCATCTGCTCGTGATCGAAAACATGATGGACCACGCCGATAAGCCTGTGCGCGAAGTGATGCGCCCACGAAGTTCGGTAGCCGTCATTCGGCTAAACTCGCCCTGGAAGGAGAACGCGCGGCTGCTTCGCGAGACGCGCTTTTCCCGTTATCCGATTGTGGAGGCCGACGGAGCAAGACCGCTTGGCATTTTGCACGTGATGGATCTCGCGCTGGCAGAGACCCGGCAGGAACCCGACGCAGCGCAGCTCAAAGAGCTGGCACGTTCCGGCCTCGCACTGCGCGAGGATTTGTCCCTAACCGAAACGGCCGTCCAGTTTCGCCGTCACTCTAATGAAATGGGAATCATCCTCGACCCTGGCGGCGAATGGACTGGCATTGTCACAATCGAAGATTTATTTGAAGAAATTTTCGGCGAAATTGAAGATGAATCGTCGATTGCTCGCGGTGAAACTCCGATGTCGATCGCGGATGCGCTCACTCCGGGTCGTATCGTGTTAAATCTGCAGGCGGGGTCCATGCCCGAGGCGATTGAGAACATCATCGGCGCAATTCCTAAGCAGGAGCTGCCGATTGAGTCGCAGACAATGCTCCACGCGTTGATGCAGCGAGCCCCGAGCGTTCCGACTTATCTGGAAAAAGGGGTTGCCGTTCCCCACGCGCGTCTCGAAGGTTTGGACCAACCGATGCTCGTTTTCGCGCGGTCGGAAGAAGGTGTCGAGCTCGACGCGAATCAGCACGCCCAGCTTTTCTTTCTCGCGCTCTGCCCGATGGAGACGCCGAACTTGGAAGTGCGTCTTCTCGCGTCAATTACACGGCTGATCGATAGCGAATTCGTGCTGCATCGCTTACGCGAAGCCCAAACACCAGAAGAGGTGATCGAAACTATCCGAATTGGCGAACGATTACTGCCCGTTTGAGTACGCAAAGTTACCACTAAATCGGCGCAATTCATTCGCCACCTCCAATGCGCGTCGGTACGATGAGGCGATCGGGCAGTTGCGCAGGACTTTTGTGAGCGGGCTGCGGTGCATCGAGTATCGGATTACGCTCGTGACGGTGGTGAATTTAGGAATCGACATGCGCATGGAGAGTAGGTTACGCGGGCAACATTCAAATGCCGGAGTGTTTATCATGGACAATGTGCCGCCGCCGCCGCTGCCACCGCCAATACCGCCTGCTCTCTTGGGGAGATTGAAGCCGTGTCTGACTGCGGGCGAAGCGAGCAAATAAAATGAGCGAACCCATTGGATTCGTAACCGGATGGGCGGCCGTCATACTGTTCGTGATTGTTGTAGTTTGGCTTTATCGTCGACGGCGTCGTTAAATAGCAGCGTATCGGAAATCAGATCGAGGCCGCGTTTATCTTTGCGGGGGCGGACTTCGTAAATGTGCATGGAACGCACGGCCGTTGGCTTCATCGATTGGTTAGGCTGGGGATCAAACGAAGAGTGGCAACCCTGAATTTCCTCTGTGCAACCTACGGGGCGTGGGTATTCTTGGGACGATGACGCTCGAGCAGCTGTCGGTTCTGGCGCAAGTCATCGGTGCTTGCGCGGTGTTGGCTTCTCTCATTTTCGTCGGGCTCCAAATCCGTCAGAATACCCAATCTCAGCACGTCGTCGCGGTCGAGTCGCTTACCGCGGCAATCGCAGCAATCGTTGTGCCGGCAATGCAATCTCCGGTCCTTGGCACCGCGCTCGCCAAAGTCCTAAAGGATTGGTCATCCGCCACCCACGATGAGCGTGTCATCGCCCATTATTTCCTCTTTTCTTTCTTTAAGCTGCACGAGCAGGCCTGGTATCAATACAAGTCGCACGTGCTCGACCATACCCAGTGGATCGGCTGGGAGAATCTAATCCGCGTCTATTATCATAGCCCGGGAATCCAACAAGTTTGGTGGCCAAGCCGCCGGGACACTTTCTCGCCGAAGTTTCAAGCCTATCTCGCAGCAACTAAGCCACCGTCCGCGATTGTCAGCCTAACCGATCTCTTCGACGAGAACATCATGGCATCGGCGCACTCAACCAAGGTCTAACGAGAAGGAGATAAGCCACGGCACGGCGTCGTGGCATCAAAATCGGCCCGCGAACGCACCAAGCGGAAGCAGTCACCAGTCAAAGCTGCTTCACACAACAACCGTGACGTGATATGAGCGGGCGCTATGAAACGCGCACGGTTCGGCAGCATGGAGTAAAAATGAAAAACTTAATTGCAGGTTTAACATTGTTGTGGTCGACGGCATATGCCGATTTGTCCCGTTACCACGAATCGCCATATATCGAGAGTTCCACTGAGGGGCAGGCGCGCTACACAATTATCGAGCAAAAATGCGGCTCTGGCTTCCAAGAATGCGCCTTGCTGTTCATTTCTTATGACGGCATTCGCATGGTTGAGCCTTCTCTGGTGGATAAAGTTTTCCACGATCTATTCCCTGATATTAAGCTAGGGGACGAGAAGGCATATGCCCACTGGGGGGTCGTATTTGAGGGTTGGGATATTCCTAACAACAAGTTGTTTCTGACCGTGTATGCTAATCAGGCGCCAAACTTTGAGCCGCCAAATATTGAGCGGCGCGTGATCTATGACCTAAAGACGCACAAAGTAGCTTTCGAAAAATGAAACATAGAGAGGCTACAACCGGGGAGTTGGGCGGCGACGGCAAAAAAATAATCTGTGGACTCGGAATTGGTTTCCCCGCGAACAATCTGGATTGTCGACGCTCATCGCGACGGGAAACGTTTCGTTGTGCGTGCGGATGAAAAGCTGACCGCGTTTGTGGAAGTGCAAGGGGCGACCCACGAGTTTGCGGTGAGTTCGATCTCGTAAAACTTCACCGCTTCTTAAAATCTCCCGCGTGCTCGTGCGTCTCGATCACGTTGCCAGTTTCAGTACTTTAAGCCAAACAACTCGGCGACTCCAGCAGCCCGGCGCTCCGGGTGGTCAATTGCTACCTGTAATAGTTCAGCTTGCTCAGTATCTAGTGTTTTCAGTCTTTCGACGATCCACCTCACGGGCGCGGCGCGACTCCGTTTTGCCACATTTCGGGCAGGTGTGGAATTCTTCGATCACGCCGCCAAGTGCGCTATCGAATGCCGATGCGTCGTCGGGATGCGTCTCTTTTCGGAGCTTATCAGCGTGATGATTCATCGGGACACCGCAGTTGGGGCAAATCATTGGGTTAGCTTGAGCCATTTCCAACAATCTTAACGAAGCGGAACGTTCTCCCGGTCGTATCGCAGTGACAGCATTTTGGCTTCATCGATCGGTTAGATCGAGGTCGTTGAATCTGGAAGGCAATATGAATCGCGGCTTTCCTGCGCTCCATCTCTAGCTCGCGCAGATCAGCTCCTTACTTGGTGAGCGCTTTCAGTTCGGCCGCCGCCAATTGGTATTCGTCCGCCGTTCTGTCGCCCGTCGCCAGGGATTTTCTAAAGTCCTCAGCGGCGCTCGCCGTATCATTGTTGAGCAATCGTTTCATGCCGGCATAGAACCAAGCCGCGCCCGGATTATCACTAAGCGACCCGAGAAAATCGTCTTCGTTAATTCTACCGAGCAGAAAGTTGCCGATTTTCGCGTCCCAGCCGTTGCTCCACTCTACTGGATGCCTTCCATATACTGTGCGAGTTCTTTGTCCGCTGCTTCTCGATCACCGAGTCGGGTGCGGATGAGCCAAATGTAAAACCGCGCCGGGAAGACTTGATACTCCTCGTCCTTTCTCAAGTCGCAGTGGCGCTGAAAATCCGTCAGAGCCTCCGTCCAATCGCGCTTCACGAAATTTGCGCAGCCGCGATGGTAATAGGCGGCAACGTCGCCCCCATCGAGCTTGATCTTGCGATTGTAGGTGGCAATGGCTGCGTTAAAGTCACCTTTGTCCCAGGCGGCCTGGGCTTCCGCATCCAAATTTGTCTCGGTCTCGTATTTTATCGTCGATTTCAAAATTCTGGCTTTGCCGGGTCGGTCGAATCCAAGCATAACCGTGCGCCTCACCGTGATTGAGCCATCGTTGCCATCCACCATGTTTTCGATTTCCACGACGAGCGAACCATCCTTTTGCCAACGCGTCGCGCTCTGCGAATTCAGCTCGGCGACATGCGGGAAACTTTTGCCTCCCTTGACCTTCTCTGGAATATCGGCCACCAGCTCCGGCAGTTTGATCTCGCGAAAAGTAGAGCCGTCTCGCACGTAGACCCCTACAGTGCTTCCTCGCTTCCAGAGCGTGGCCGTGAGCGCAAACGCCTTCGAGTCCGGTCTCCACAGGACCTCCATGTTGAAGCGTGGCGCTGGGCCCGAGATCGGCATCGGACTCGGCGACACTCTTGAGGACTTTACCTGATCCCTTATCGATCAGCTCATACGTTTGCTTTTCTTCGTCCGAGTCGCTCCCGTAGCGAAAAGCGTCCAATGTCCAAAATCTCCTGTGCGACTGGAAAAAATGACTCTTAGCCGGATCATTACCGTCTCCGGAACGATCCGCGTTTCCAAAAACTTTGCGAAGAGAAGAAGCCGTGACGGTCCGCGTGGCCGCTACCACTCCTTGAAATCTCCCTTGTGTTCGTGCGTTTCAATCACGTTACCAGCGTCATCGTAAACGCGAACGACGGCATCGTGTGAGCGACTGTAGTGCTGCGCATAGCCGATTGCGTTGCTGACCGCATTCGGCCCGGCATACCACAGCCCGCCGAGTGGCAGCGCATCGGAAATTAGATCACGCCGCGCTTGTCTTTGCGCGGGCGGACTTCGTAAATGTGTGCCAGTTAACAATTTAAGGAGCAGGAAGAGCCGCAAGAATAGTTACATGAAACGCCAAGGCATAAATGCGCGCACGACCGCTCGAGCTGAAAGCCCCCACCTCTGCCTCGATTCTTAATTCGACCTGCCCAGACTCATCATCCCAATCTGCATCCACATCCCAGATGTTACACATCGTATGGCCGGAGGTCTCAGTTCTCGCGAATGAAGCAGTCGCAATTGCTCGAACGAACTCTCTGTGCGTAAGCTTCGGACCGAGCAATACACTAAAGGTTAGTTTGTTTAGCCGATTAACGCTATCTGCGGCGATAGGCTCCGTATCAAATTGTCCATCGATGATAATCAGGCGGTTCGCTTCGTCGGGACCCGAGACTACGACTTCCATCTGCTGAAGATTCCTGATTTGATTGGCCGGAATTTCTAATGGCATAAGATCTTCGTGATTTCTTCTTTTCAGGCGCCAATCACATAAGATTTCGCTGCTCCCGACAATCGTTGGTATTCCACCGGCTGAATACAGCAACAAAGTGCCCACTCGGTCGGCTCTCCCTACCAAACGATAGCCCTTTCAAGGCTTTGCTCAAAGTGCTCGCGGCTCCGTCTTCACAAGGTCGCAGCCTATCGACGCACAAAATAAAGTTAGGGCTCCTTAAACTCGCCCTTGTGTTCGTGTGTTCAATCACGTTCCCAGCATCATCGTAAACGCGGATCACGGCATCATGTGACCGGCTGTAAAACTTCCCGTAGTCGATAGCATTCGTGATTGCGTTTGGGCCGCGATACCACAGGGGACTGTATGGGAACGCATCGCGGATTAGATCAAACTGCACTTATCGGCTCGCAGCGCGACGTTGATAGCTCGAAGGAGTGTGATGTATCGCGACACCGGTGGTTTTATTGCTTCACAGTTCTTGACGAGGCTCGCTTTTCGTCTTTCCCTGGTTCCATGAATCAAAAGTCTAAGAAATCACCCCGTCCCGAGGACATCAAGAAACAACTCGAGGCCCTCACCGGCCACGACTTGCGCGTGCCGCCCGACCAGCTCATCAAGCTTTTTTATGCGGCCAGCACCTACTCTTACAGCGACGGCAACACTTGCTGGCGCGGCATCTTTTTCCCGTTTAAAAGCTGCGTCGGCGCTACCCTTCTTGATGTGAGTGGCGCCGGTTTCACCGACACCAACGGCCAAAGCGTCTTCCTGCTGAGCGACTTCGTCTGCTTTGCACAGGTAAACCAGCTCGCCGATCCCATCAACGTCGTCGCCACGCCCCGCACGACCAACCCGGTATTCTTGACCGAGACACACAGCCTGTTCAACAACAATAGCGACGTGCAAATCACGGTCTTCACCTGGGGCGCCAACGGAAAACCTGCGCCCAGCGTCGCCTTCGACTGGCGCTGCCGCGTCGTGAGCGTCCCCATCATCGGTTAAGCGCCCTAACCCCTATGATGGGTGTCAAGATACGCATTCAATTTCTGCGGATAGAAGACGCTATTTTGGAAAGGGTCGGACGCCGACAGAATCCGCCGCATTGAAGTACTGGGAAATCGTGCTGATAATCTCAAGAAAGCCGGATGGAGTTTGGGCTGGGTCTCAGCTCTGGATCTTGAAGGGCGAATGATCTGGATTGTTGACGCGCATCGCGATGACGGAAAGCGTTCCGTGTGCGTGCGGATGAAAAGCTGGCAGCGTTTCTTGAACTGGAAGCGGAGATTCGGGTGTCAAGCAGGATCCTACATAAAAATTGGGCACTGCCTGACTTGTCAGATTAGGCGCTTCTCCTAAAATGTCCTCCCTAAGAAAAAGATCTGAATCGGGGGTGGGGTAAGAAAGCCCACTCTCGACGTTTCTTCCCCCCTTTCAGACCTAGCAGTCGCAGGGTCAACTACCGAGAGAAAAGGGAAACATTTATGAACCAACTGCCTCTGGTCAAAATGACGAGCGAACAGAGAGTAACACAGGCAAAACAAGTCGCGCAGGAATGCGCAATGAAAGCAGCCTATTACAGGCGCGGATTCACTCAACAGGCGTGGCGTGAAACTATTGTAGCAGCACTATTGATTCCGTTAGGATTGATATTGCTTGTACGAGCGCCAGCAGCAGGATTTTTCCTGTTTATGTGTGGTGCTGTGGCCGCATATGCGGCATACACCAGTTTTCAACATGCGTTTACAACGTATGGCGAATACAAGGAGCTGCGTGAAGATCATAATTGCAAGAAGTAGAATTCACCACTCCTTGAACTCGCCCTTGTGCTCGTGCGTCTCGATCACGTTGCCGGCTTCATCGTAAACGCGAATCACGGCATCATGTGAGCGGCTATAATGTTTAGCGTAACTGATCGCGTTGCTCACCGCGTTCGTTCCGGCGCACTTCGTAAATGTGCGTGGGAAATCGATTAGTCGTCAGCTTCATGTAGACGAGCAATGAAAGCGGGGATGTGCCGAAGGCCTAGAACTTGACGCACCCCCAGGAACTTAACTTGTCAGGTTTGTAAGACTGGCAACCATTCGGGGTCAAGTAAAAACGCTTTCAAGGTTCAGAATCTGAATTGCTGACGAATCGCGACGACGGAAAGCGTTTCGTTGTGCGTGCCAATGAAAAGCTACCTGCCTTTGTGGAATTGCAGGTGGCGATTCGCACAAATTGCGCTACGCCTTGTCTGAAAATCGCCTGCATGGCCCTGAAGTGTGGCGCGGAACTAGAATACGTCTTAGCCTCGAAGTTTCTTAGTTATCGCGGCAACGCGCTGGCCAAGAGCACTCGCGAAGCGTACGGCGTCACGTCACAGACTGGCGAGGGTGGGTAGGGCTTCGGAGGCGGGACTTCGGGAAACAATCCTTTTTCAAGGCCGCTTCGGGCGGGTGGGAGATCATAGTGAAGGGTTGGATGGGCTTTGCCCGCCAACGCCAGTAGCGCTTTCTCTTTCCGGCCCTCTACGACAATGTAACTTTGTCGAAAGACTTCGGTTCAATTTGCGATGCTAACCGCGTTTCTACGCTCACAATGGAGCTACGAGAAGGCCGCCCATCTGCTAAATCGCATCGGCTTCGGAGGGACACCGCGGGAGATTGAATCTGCCCACCGGCGTGGCTTGGATGCGATTCTTCGCCAATTCATCGACGCAGGTGACGAGCCGGACAAGGTGTCTGCTCCTTTGTGGGCGCATCCACAAAATCTCAAAGAAATCAGGATGTTTTTGCAGGCGCGAAAGGAGGATTCGCCGGAGCGGAAGGAAAAGATGCGCGAGATGCAGGAAATGCAGGCAGCACAAATCCTCGATCTTCGTCGCTGGTGGCTTAATCGGATGGCAACCACCAACAATCCGCTGCGGGAAAAGATGACCCTTTTCTGGCACGGACACTTCGCTACCAGCATTCAAAAAGTGAACAACTGCTACTGGATGTGGCTGCAAAATGAAACGCTTCGCCGTAATGCCATCGGCAATTTCAAGTCGCTAGCAAGACAGATGTCACGTGACCCGGCGATGATGATTTATCTCGACTTGCAAGAGAGTCGCAAAGAGCACCCAAACGAGAATTGGGCACGCGAGCTCATGGAACTGTTTACAGTTGGAATTGGGCACTACACCGAAGAAGACATTCGGGAATCGGCCCGAGCATTCACCGGGTATCGAATCGATAACTCCACCCAAGACTTTCAGTTTGCCGCTAATCAGCACGACGGTAGCACGAAGACCTTTATGGGTAAGAAGGGTGCGTGGGACGGTGATGACGTACTTGATATCTTAATGGAGCAGCCGGCCTGTGCAGAATTCATCGCAGAGAAGCTTTGGCGATTCTTTGTCGAAGATCAGCCACCGCGTAACGTCGTCACAGTCGTGGCGAGCCGGCTCCGGGCGGAGAAATATGAACTGCGTCCAGTGCTGAAGGAGATTTTCAGCTCGGCCGAGTTCTTCTCAGAACGCGCGATGCATTCCCAGATCAAGAGTCCGATTCAGTTTCTTGTTCAAACAATCAAGCTGCTAGAAAGTGAACTTCCTCCTGCAAAAGTCGCCCAAAACGCGATGGCGCAAATGGGCCAGTTACTCTTCGCTCCGCCCAATGTAAAAGGATGGGATGGTGGCCGCGCATGGATCACCTCGTCGACACTGCTCTTTCGGTACAATTTCTCAGGCTACTTAGTCAGCGGCGACCCTCCGGTTTCACCTCAGGTCGGACAACAAAAAGTTGCGGCTCCTATCTCCTCAGTGCCACCTACGCCACCGCTGCCGCATCGTGGGCCTGTCAATTTGGCCCGAATCGCTCCGCCAGAGTTGCGAGGTAAACCTGATGAACTGGTGCGACACCTGACAAAGAGGCTTTTCCAGAGGACGCTGCCGCCTGAACAAATAGAGCTATTCGCACAATTCGTTCGGGCACGAAACCCGGATAAGAGTGATACAACAGTTTGCGCCCTGCTTCATTTAATGATGAGTACGCCAGAATTTCAGCTGGCGTGAGGTCCGGACGGTACGCTTTCCAACACGGCGTATCCCCCCATTGCCCGCCCCGGTTGCTCGACGCCGCGTTTATCTTTGCAGGGGCGGACTTCGTAAACACTGTCCGCTGTTGTTGGAGGATGACGTAGCAGTGATGGAGCGGGAACGATGCTTTTAGTAATAGTGGCGCTCCTATTCCATTTCGAGCCGCTCGTAAGCGAGAGTGAGTTCCTCCATCGCCACGTCCGTGCCTTTAGCTTTCATAGGTTCGCTAACGAGTTTGATAATGCGGGCGTGGATCAGCTTCCAGGTCTGGACGACCTCGCAATGATCTTCACTCTGGAGCTGGATCGTGACGTCGCGGGTCGCGGCTTGGTTGCCGTTGCGGATGTCGTTGAGCCAGTTGTAGAGGTCCAGCGATCCGATCACGCCCCGCTTGAGCGTGACATCGGTCGATTTGTTCAATCCCGTGATTTTTCGGACACTGTTTTGCCTTTCATTCCGGTTGCGATATTTCGCAGCAGTGGCTTCTATGCCGATGTTGCATTCTTGAAAGGCAGCCTGCCGGCCTTCGGTATTACCCGCACCCAAGTCGACCAGAAAGTTGAATTGCCGGTAAGGATTGTCGCGCTTGCTGGTGGGCATGATGTGTCTCCTTATTGAGGTTTGGTTTGTCAAGTATTAGTCAACAAATTCTATACTACCTTGGTAAATCGACGCTCTTTGGAGGCGTTATTCTTGGTTCGAATCCAAGCGGGGTAGCCATTCTCGGTCGATCTTTCCGAGAGGCCGAAGCAACTCGCTGGCAAAATCGAGGTTGAATCCAGTGGCAGCGGGGCGAGTATGGTAGTCTCGCCGCGCCAAACGGAACCGGGTTATGGAGCGCACAATATTCCTTGAACACTATCGTGTCTGCCTGGGAACGGACGGCGATCCCCGGGAACTCAACCGGGACGGAGCAGCGATTACTTACGAAGCGGTGGACGAAAGAACTCGCGAACCAGTCGATCTAAAACTCATTCCGCTTGAAAGCATCGAATCAGGTCTCCGCGCGAAATTGGACGAGCAGGCCCGCGCCGCGCAGATGCTGCGTCACGTCAATGTCACGAAGGTTTACGATTTTGGACGCGAAGGCGGAGATTTCGTGTGCGTCTCAGAACACCTGTCAGGTGAAACGCTTGCAGCATGGGTAGCCGCTCACGGTCCGATGCCTGCTGACGCCGCCTTGCGAGTGGCCGAGCAAATCGTGAGCGTGCTCTCGTCCGCGAGTTTTCACAGGCTTCCATATCCGCCCATTGAGCTGTCCGACATCATCGTCGTCCCGGGACAGACTCCCGAGGGCACTTGGCCGTTAGTGAAATTGATTAACTTCGGCTTGCCCACACTTAGGTCCGGTGCCGAGCTCAAGTCTGAAGATTCGCAGATGCGCGAGCAAGCATCCTCTGAGGAACCCCAACACGGTT
>Ga0306922_10003864_pt1 | contig 14081 bp, 12 predicted proteins | sample sta12Cox44000082_FD_203758 | JGI IMG/M metagenome (GOLD analysis project Ga0306922, IMG submission 203758) | Lab enrichment of tropical soil microbial communities from Luquillo Experimental Forest, Puerto Rico - statoxic.12C.oxic.44.000.082 (v2)... | ecosystem: Environmental > Terrestrial >... | reverse complement strand
CCGATAGACGCAAAACGAGCATTTCGCCCCAGGCGTCGACCAATCTCCCTTCGGCCAACTAGACCAAGACTAATTGCCGCGATTGTCGGCCCCAAAACGCAGCTGGCCGCCGCCTGAAGAATGGCCGCCGCAAGTACGACAGGAAAGATGGGCCATGCCGCGTAAGCAAGCGCACTGACTCCGATTACCGCCACTGACAGAGCGGCAACTAGTCTCTCCGAGCGTGCCCAATCAACCAACGCTCCGCCCGGAATTTGACCGAGCAAAGCCACGAACCCGTTCACTGAAAGTACCAGGCCGATCTCGGCTTGAGTCCATTTCTGAGTTGTCAGATAGACAGCTATGAATGGACCGAATCCCGTCTGCACGTCAGCAAGAAAGAACACGAACCAATCAAGTGCCCGGCTGCTGCGCAATGACGGTCCATGCCATGCGGGTACAACCGTCGTTGCGTGCCTCCGACGATGGTACCCGATGGCATCGAGCAGGTGCGTCGCCTGTGCAAACAGATTATTTCTCCTCTGGTGCCACAGACGGGTTGAGCGGTTCCAGCGCCCCTGTTGAACTAATGGCGACACTCGGATTGCCGTCCTTGTATTCGGGCGCTGCCTTCAATTGATCTGGCGTTAGTGCCAGCTTTATATTTTTCTCGTCTTTTACCGCGCCGTCAAAACGCAACGCACTCCAATCAACGGCGATCTTGCGACTGCCGACGCCAAGAAAGCCACCGAAATCAATAACGGCCGCGCGTACGCGCCCGCCAGAGTCAACAATCACATCAATGACACGCCCCATCTCCTTGCCGTCAGCACCCTGAACGGGGCGACCAAGAATTCCGCGCACGGCCGTCTCATTGACGACAGATGCTTTGGATTCCAGTGCATCGTCGGCGTACAGAAATTGCGGTTGTACGATCGAACTGATTGTGAACCAAATGAAAGCCGTTGCGATGGAATTGGTCCGCACGACTGGAACTCCTAAAAAACCTCGTGGGGCAACCTGGCCGCGCTTGTCATGGTTCCACTCATTGTACGGGGCCGACTAGACCGGCGGCACGATCGAAAAAGTGACGGTGCCGCTAGATCGGATAACTTCTACCGCTACGTCGTCAGTCGACCCGCGCCGAATGCTAATATCGGCTTCCGCATTCTTGAGCCGCAGGCTTTTGATCGTTACTTCATCTAGGAAGGGCGGAAGCTGGGGATTACGCAAACGAACTTCCATTCGCTCGCTATCGAACTCAAAACCAAGCGAGGCCGCCAGCAGCGCAAAAGGAACCGCACTCGCCCACGCCTGCGGCGCACACGCAACCGGATAGAGCGTGGGTCCCCGCTGCCGCTGCCGCTGAAACCCGCAAAAAAGCTCAGGCAGCCTGCGCAAATCCATGTACGTCGCAGCGGCGAACAGGCCGCCGAACACACGTAAGGCCGGTCCTTTTAAGCCATAGCGAGAAAAACCCAGCGCAATAAGTGCGTTATCATGGGGCCACACCGAGCCGTCGTGATACGACATTGGATTGTAACGTACTTCGCCTTTTGCAATGGTTCGGATGCCCCAACCGGAGAATGAATTTGCTCCTAAAAGGGCTTTGGCAACATCGCCCGCACGCTCCTTTTTGACGACACCACTAAACAGTGCTTGGCCGGCATTGGACGATCGCACGCGGCAAGGATTTTTGTCACCATCGAGCGCCAAAGCGTAGGTTCCGATCTCAGGACACCAAAAGGTAGCTTCGAATTTCTCGGCTAGTTTTTCGACATCAGCTTCCAGCGCGCGCGCCTGATCAATGAATCCCATTCTACGGGCGCACCGCGCTGCGAGTCGCTTCGCCGCAAAGACATATCCCTGCACCTCGACGAGTGCGATATCGCCTTCGGCCAGACGCCCGTCTTCATGAAAGATGGCGTCGTATGAATCTTTCCATCCTTTATTGGCAAGTCCGTCCGCCGTTAGCCGCCGGTACTCTACGAATCCATCTCTGTCGACATCCCCCGGGCCGTCGATCCACTTTAACGCTGCATCTATCGCCGGCCACAGCTCTTTGATTGTTTCGTGGTCTCCAGTCCGCTCGAAATAGAGTCCGGCAAGCAGTACAAACAAAGGCGTCGAATCGACGCTACCGTAGTAAAGTCCGAATGGTATCTCGCGCAGTGATGCCATTTCACCGCCACGCATCTCGTGCAGTATCTTTCCCGGCTGCGCATCGGAATCAGGGTCGTCCGTGACGGCTTGATAAGCAGCGAGACGTCGCAAGACACCCCGAGCTATTTCCGGCGCAAGCCACAGCATCTGCAAAGCCGTAATAATCCCGTCGCGGCCAAAGGTCGTAGAGAACCAGGGGATTCCGGCGTAAGGATAAGGACCCTGCGGCGTGTCTGTGGTCAGCATATTAAGATCAGCGGCACCGCGGCACAGCATTTCATTGAAAATTTCGTTTGTTGTCACGATGGATGCAGCGCCCGCTCGGGATGCCTGCATCTCCCTCCGCGCAGACAACAATGTTCGCGTAAACGGTTGGGCCTTTGACGCGCTGTTCGAATCGCAGTTCGCTGTTATGAAAAACGAAAAGTCGGCACCCGCGGGTAGCTCAACGAGGTAGCTTGCTCTATTGGCATCCAACGCCGCCGGCTGTGGCTCAAAATGCATAGTCGTTTTACGGATGACATCGTCGAGCCCACGGTAGAGATATCGCAGGTTCTTTGAATCAACTATTTTGCTTTCAAAAAAGCCACGCTTCTTGCGAACGGCTCCTCTTACCTCGAACAAGTCAACAAAATCGCTGTCGAACTTAACTGAAAAATCGAACATCACTGGCAAAACGCTGTGATTGCGAACTCCTACTCGCTGATGGATTGTTTGATTCCAGATGAAAATCGAGCGGACGATGTGAATCATATCCTTTTGGAACACGATATGACCATCCACGACGATATCTGGATTGGTAAGATCAACCGTTAGCAGGAAATTATCGTCGCTTAGGTTCGAGGCGAGCAACAGCGGCTGCACGCCGTTAATCAGCAGCTCAAGACGTGACAAAAAGCGTGTGTCGCTTTGGAACAAACCATCGGCACTCCCAACGGATGCGCCAATATCGCCATGTTCGTCGAGAATTACAAAAGTGTCGTTATGCTTGAGCGATCGACGCGAGCGCGTAAGCGGCCCGGTTAAATGAACCGAAAACGGCGCTTCTGGAGTGTCGTCGATCAATTGAACAGCGTGTCTAACAGATTCGACGGACATGGGGCTCGCAAGCTCGCTAATGCGAAATTGGCTATGCCGCGCGCCTCATCAGACGATTCACTTCGCTACATAGCAGCTGATAGTACGCTCCCTGACGCTTGATAAGATCGTCTGGCGAACCATCTTCTATCACCCGCCCAGATTTCAAGACGATGATCCTGTCGAAATTTCGAAGCGTCGACAAACGGTGCGCTATCGCTACCACAGTGCGCTTCTGCATCAGACGCCCAAGCGCTTCGCGAACGGCTTCCTCAGAATCGCTGTCGAGCGAAGCAGTCGCCTCATCGAGAAGCAAGATCGGTGAATCCTTGAGAAATGCGCGGGCAATAGCAATACGCTGCCGCTGACCACCTGACAGTTTTGCACCACGATCTCCAACAACCATGGCGAATCCACCCGGCAATTCATTGATGAATTCGCAGCGTGCGGCTTTCGCCGCCTGGAGAACTTCTCTGTCAGTCGCGTCCGGGCGCCCGTAACGAATGTTCTCCATTATCGATCGCTGGAAAAGCGAAATATCTTGTGGAACCAGCGCGATTGCCGACCGTAAGCTGTCTTGCGTCACGCGTGTTATCTCTTGACCGTCAATCAGAATCTCGCCGCTCTGTATCTCATTGAAACGTTGAAGCAAGGCAAACAGCGTTGATTTTCCTGCCCCTGACTCGCCAACCAACCCGACTCGTTGGTTTGATTCGAGGCACAAACTAAATCGATCGAAGACATTCAGGCTTCCGCGGTAGCCGAACGAAACATTCCTGAATTCGATGCGTGCGCCGCGCTTCAACAAGGGACCAGCTTCTGGGTGGTCACGAAGCTGGTGTTGGACCAGAACCGTTGCGAGCGCCTCTGACAGACGCGCAACGTGTTGAGTCGCGTCAACAAGCGCAACCGCAAGATCACGCGTCGCATGCAGAACCGAAAGCCCCAACGTACAGGTCAAAACGACGTCGCCAGCCGTGGCTTCGCCGCGCTGCCAAAGTTCAACTGCCCACGCTACCAGACCGATTGTAATTATGGCGGTTACCAGTGCATGACCAACGCGAAGCCTTTCCAAATAGCGCAAGCTTCGGGTACGTGCCGCAATTTCACAGTCGACCTTTGCACCAAAGCGCTCAAGTTCGCGACCGACTGCGCAGAAAGACTTGACTAAGGGCATATTGCTGACGACGTCGATCATCTCACCATCAACGGCCGCGGCTTTGGCAGCGAAGTCATGGTGAAGCGGCTTTCCCGCAGCTGCTAGAGCGAACATCGCCACGACAATCACCCCGCCAAGGCCGCTAAGGAGGCACGCCATTGGCACACTTACCGTTCCAATCAGAGCGATGGCAAACAAAGTCGCTAGGCACGGGGGCATAATGTTCCAAATAAACATGTTTTCAATTGCGAAGATCGCATTCGACATGGCGGTGATGCGGCTCGTCAACGTACCTGGCATCTGTTCGCAGAAATAACTTGGCGCGTGACCGGTTAGATGGCGAAACAGATCGCGCCGTAGATCACCCGTCACTTTGACGAACGTCGTGCTTGCGATCCATCCCGCAGCGCGCCACAAAAGATTGTCCGCGGCTATAAACGCAACCAGGAAAAAAAAGGCCAACCACACCTTTTTCGGTGTTCCGGACGTCAGACTGTCGACCAGGAATTTCACCCCGTACTGAGTTCCAACCGAGCACAGAACCGCAAAGGCGATGGCCGTCACAATCACTGCATGCGACAGCCAATGCTGCCTCAAATAACGGCTGACGAATGCGATAGGCCTACCCCTATAGCCGACAAAATCATCCATGCGTTCGCAACCAGTTTGTTCTGAAATTGGAACGGCCTTTTCCTTGTTTTCCTATCTCAACACCGCAAAGTGTCCGTTTCCAACACCTACGTTTCGGATACGAATTCCTGTCCGGCGTTGCCCTTTCTGGGAACAAGGTCAGCGACAAAACGTTCCCAAATTCTCATGAACTTCACGATTCGGGGTTTTTGGCGCTCTGCGGCTTGTCACAAGGAATAAAATCGTATGCGGATCGCGCAGGTTGCGCCTCTAACCGAAGCAATCCCTCCCAAGCTTTACGGGGGCACGGAACGGGTCGTTCACTGGCTTACGGAAGAACTGGTAGCTCTCGGCAACGACGTGACCCTTTTCGCAAGCGGCGATTCCCATACTTCAGCCAATCTTGAGGCGGTTTGGCCTAGGGCCTTGCGGCTCGACGGTTCGATCCGCGACCCAAATGCATTGCACACGGTTATGCTGGAAAACGTGCGCCGACGTTGTGACGAGTTCGATCTGCTGCATTTCCATCTCGACTACTATCCTTTTTCGCTCTTTTCCCGCCAGCAGACACCATTCATAACCACCTTGCATGGCAGACTTGATCTTCCAGAACATCAACCTGTCTTCAAAACGTTCAGCAGAACGCCTCTCGTTTCGATCTCTGATTCGCAACGCAGACCAGTCACGCGGGCCAACTGGGTAAAAACGATCTATCACGGCGTTCCCGAGAATTTGTTGACACCGCGTCCGTCAAAACCGACTTACCTAGCTGCCCTCGGCCGCATCGGACCGGAAAAATCAATGGATAAAGCCATTCGAATCGCCCGGCGGTGCGGCATACCTCTCAAGATTGCCGCCAAAGTCGATCGCGTCGATCAGGAATACTTCGAACAGGTCATTAAACCGCTGTTGGATATGCCACTTGTTGAATATGTCGGCGAAATCAACGATCAGGAAAAATCCGAGTTTCTCAGCGGTGCAATCGGGCTGCTCGTAACGATTGATTGGCCCGAACCCTTTGGACTGGTAATGATCGAAGCCATGGCTTGTGGGACTCCGGTGATCGCGTTTAATCGCGGGTCGGTACCCGAGATCGTTGAAGAGGACATCACAGGCTACATTGTTGAAGATGAACTCTCGGCAGTTAATGCAGTTAATCGAATTACGCAGCTCGATCGGCAAAAGGTGCGTAAGCGGTTCGAAGAGCGATTTACGGCGCGACGAATGGCCTTGGACTACATGGCCGCCTATAGAGAAGTTATGGAGATCAAGAGGCCGCGTCTGAAAGTGGTCGCCAGCGTCGAGAATTAGATCATCTCTTTTGCAGCCGACAAAGGGCTCTAACATCACGGTATTTGCCAGCTCTTAGGTCTGCCTTTTATCGCTGGCCGGGTAGCCAAGAAACGGGTTCCCGATAGATCCGGAACGGACGTCGCCGATGAATTGCCGTCGCGCGCGGAACTGAGTTCTGCGCGGTGACCATAGGCAAACGGGAACCTAAAAACTAGGTCGTCAGTTGTTATCGCAGGGGCCTCCGTAATCCCAAAGGATCGCGGCGTACGGACTTCCAGACCGCGGCAGGTCTGAAATGCCCACTAAGATCGTTTTAAGTTCTGATCAACATTCGGATTTGTTCAGCACCACAACTGAACAAGCCGACCCCCTTGATAGCCTTTGCATCAACACAATTCGCACGCTTTCGATCGACGCAGTGCAAAAGGCCAAATCGGGGCATCCAGGCACGCCGATGGCATTGGCGCCTGTGATCTATACGCTCTGGCAGCAGTTTCTGCGTTTCGACCCGGACAATCCGACCTGGCCTAACCGTGACCGTTTCGTTTTGTCGAATGGTCACGCATCGATGTTGCTGTATGCGATGCTCCACCTCGCTGGAGTAAAAACCGTCGACAGAAACAATCAAGTTCTTGATCGGCCGGCCGTAACGCTTGATGACATCAAACGTTTCAGACAGCTCGACGGAAGATGCCCAGGTCATCCCGAATATAGGGTCACAACAGGCGTCGAAACCACGACCGGTCCCCTAGGACAAGGCTGCAACAGCGTTGGTATGGCCCTCGCCTCGCGCTGGCTCGCTCAACATTTTAATCGACCAGACTTTGTGATGTTCGATTTCCAGGTTTACGTTTTTTGCAGCGATGGCGACATGATGGAAGGAGTCTCCAGCGAAGCGGCATCGCTGGCCGGACATATTGGGCTCGGAAATCTCTGCTGGATCTACGACAGCAATCGAATCACTATCGAGGGGAAGACCGATCTCGCTTTCAGTGAGGACGTTTTAAAACGGTTTCGTGCTTACGGTTGGACAGTACGAAAGGTCAGCAGCGCCAATGACACTGAGCAATTGGTGCGTTCGCTTCAGGCGTTCAAGCATGGCAACAATGCGCCGACACTCATCATCGTCGACAGCCACATCGGGTTCGGTGCACCCCACAAGCAGGACACCAGCGAGGCGCATGGTGAGCCGCTGGGCGAAGAAGAAGTGTGTCTCGCCAAGCGAAGTTATGGTTGGCCAGAAAACGCCAAATTTCTAGTGCCTGAGGGCGTAGCGGCCCATGTTCATGGCGCTCTCGCCAAACGCTGCCGTCCGCTGCGCCAGTCATGGTTCAAGCAACTTGCTGCCTACAGCGACAAGTTTCCAGATTTAGCTGATGAACTCGACTGCATGCTCAGACATGCCCTTCCCCGTGGGTGGGGCGCGGAGCTGCCAACGTTTCCTCCGGACGCCAAGGGAATCGCGAGCCGAGAGGCCTCCGGAAAAGTTCTAAATGCTTTCGCGAAATATTATCCCTGGTTTCTTGCAGGATCCGCCGACCTCGCTCCCTCGACCAAAACGCGCCTGACGTTTAATGGCGCGGGCGATTTCGAAGCAAATTCGCCAGGCGGACGAAACCTCCATTTCGGGGTTCGCGAGCATGCCATGGGCACAATTCTTAATGGGCTCGCGCTCACGAATATTCGTCCATGCGGGTCAAGTTTTCTCATTTTTTCCGACTACATGAAGCCGGCAATTCGGCTCAGCGCACTGATGCGACTGCCGGTAATTTACGTTTTCACCCACGACTCGATCGGGCTTGGCCAGGACGGCCCTACGCATCAGCCCATCGAGCAACTGATCACGTTGCGAACCATTCCTGGTCTCATCAACCTTCGTCCGGCGGACGCCAACGAAGTGACCGAGGCGTGGCGCGTGATTCTCGAGCTGAAAGATCAGCCGGCGTGCGTCATTCTCAGCCGACAACCGTTACCAACGTTCGACCGTTCGAAATACGCGTCAGCAGAAAATGTCGGGCGTGGCGCCTACATCCTGGCCGACAGCCACGGACGACCCCCGGATGTGATCCTTATTGGCACCGGGAGTGAAGTCGCGCTATGCCTTGCGGCGCATGAAGCGCTAAAAGCGGACCGCATCGAATCGCGCGTCGTCAGCATGCCTTCCTGGGAACTGTTCGAACAGCAAAGCGAGCGCTACCGCGACAAGGTGCTGCCACCAGGCATTTGGGAGCGCGTATCAGTGGAAATGGGCTCGGTGATCGGTTGGGGCCGCTACGTTGGCCCGCGCGGTGTCAGCATTGGGATGCACCAATTTGGTGCCTCTGCACCATTGCCGGACCTATTGCGCAAATTTGGATTTACCTGCGAGGCCGTCGTTGCGGCTGCGAAACATCAGATCGCTAACATGGTGAGAGGGTAAGGAAGATCATGGTGAGACAAGAAGCAGAAATACCAAACAAAAATCCACTCAAGACATTGCATGACGAAGGGCAGACAGTCTGGCTGGATTTTTTGTCCCGGACCTTTCTCGCGGACGACGGACTCAAACGCTTGATCGAACGTGATGGCCTGACGGGTGTGACGCTTTTTCATGATCCTGAGCTTTCCGAATTTGAAGGCCACGTATCAGATTCTGGCGAGGGCCGGTGGACGCTCAAGGCCGCTATCGACGAAGGGGTGCCGGCCAGTGTGCTCAGCAGCGCTCTTTATGGACGGTTCACCTCTCGCGGCGCGGCAGATTTTGCTGACAAGCTTTTGTCCGCGACGCGGCACGAATTCGGCGGCCACACAGAACTATCACCAAATAAAAAAGTCGCTGCGCATCGTTAAAATTCAAAATGACACCCCCTCTTTCAGATGCCTTGGTCTTGTTCGGCGCAAGCGGAGATCTCGCCCACAAAAAGATCTTTCCTGCTCTCTATGCAATGTTTCGCCACGGACGGCTGAAGATTCCCATTATTGGTGTGGCGAGGTCCGGATGGACAACCGAGGCGTTCAAAGCCCATGTTTTGAAAGCAGTCAGCGGGTCAAACGATTTCGACCAACGACGCGCTGAACGTTTCAGCGCCCTGCTAAATTACGTCGATGGCGACTACAACAACATCCAAACGTTTCACGCCATGCGATCGACACTCGGGCCGAGCAAGCGACCACTTTTTTATCTTGCCATCCCACCAAGCATGTTTCCGACTGTAATTGAAAGTTTGGGCACCTCAGGGTGCTCTCTCAATGCCCGCGTGGTGGTCGAAAAACCGTTCGGGCGCGATCTTTCATCTGCCAAGCAGCTTAACCAGACGTTGCACAAGGTTTTTCCTGAAGAATCAATATTTCGGATCGATCATTTTCTTGGTAAGGAGCCAGTCCAAAACCTGTTGTATTTCCGGTTTGCGAACGCCTTTCTCGAACCGCTGTGGAATCGGCACTATGTGCACAGTGTACAAATTACGATGGCAGAAAGTTTTGGTGTCGGGAGTCGCGGGCGGTTTTATGAGGAAGTCGGCGCAATACGCGATGTCATTCAAAATCATCTTCTGCAAATCGTCGCAATCCTGGCAATGGAATGCCCCATCAGCAGCGAAAGTGGCTACCTGCGCGACGAAAAGGTCAAACTATTCAATTCCATTCGAACTTTGAGCCCGTCCGAATTGGTGCGTGGGCAGTATCGCGGCTATCGCCATGAGCACGGCGTTTCGCCAAATTCCAAAGTCGAAACATTTGCCGCCTTACGGCTCTATGTTGATTCCTGGCGCTGGCACGGCGTGCCATTTCTCGTGCGCGCAGGAAAACGACTCGCCGTGACCGCAACGGAAGTTATCGTCGATCTGGATTTTCCGCCGCAACAGATCTTCAAGGCCGACAAGCCAGGCCAGCCAAATTATTTTCGTTTCCGGCTATCGCCCGATGTCGTGATCGCGGTGGGCGCCAGGGCCAAAGCGCCTGGTGAGCAAATGGCGGGTGAGCATGTCGAACTCAACGTTTTGCACCAGGACGCCGAAGAAATGGATGCCTACGAGCGGTTGATTGGCGATGCCATCAGGGGCGACCTGACATTGTTCTCGCGCGAAGACAGCGCCGAAGCGCAGTGGAGAGTCGTCGATTCGATCCTCAAGTCGGACACGCCACTACACGCCTATGACCCGCATACGTGGGGGCCTCGCCAATCAATGGACATCGCGAAAGGGGTGAGCCCTTGGCACGATCCGATCGTGGCCAAACAAGACAATCACCAGAGGGCAGCACAGGTGTAGAAACGAGCCTAGTCATGTCGGCTGAGCACGCCAAACAATCGAGCGGTAGACAGCTGCGAATTCTTGTCGTCGACATCGGGGGTGCTCACGTCAAACTGGAGCTGAGTATGCCGCGTTTGCGGCGCAAATTCGGATCAGGGCCCAAAATGACTGCCACACAGATGGTCGCGAAGGTTAAAGAACTTACGAATGACTGGACCTACCAAGTTATTTCGATCGGCTATCCCGGTCCGGTCGCCGGCAACCGGCCCATCGCTGAACCCTACAATCTCGGATCAGGCTGGGCAGGCTTTGACTTTGCCAAGGTCTTTCGTAGACCGGTGAAGGTCGTCAACGATGCGGTTATGCAGGCGCTCGGCAGTTACCATGGCGGCCGCATGTTGTTCCTGGGACTCGGCACCGGTTTGGGCACAGCAATGATAATTGATGGTGTTGTCGAGCCGATGGAACTCGCCCACCTACGCTACAAAAAGGGCAAGACCTTTGAAGACTATTTGGGCAGCCGCGGGTTACGGCGGTCTGGACTGAAAAAATGGCGCAAGAACGTGAGCGACGTAGTTAGGGTTTTAAGCACAGCTCTGGAGCCGGACTACGTTGTACTCGGCGGTGGCAATGCCAGAAACGTAGAAAAATTGCCGCAGCGGACCGAGCTAGGCAGCAACGATAAGGCGTTCGTTGGTGGCATCCGTCTTTGGCACAAGTCCAGCTCGCATGTTTAATCGGACTAAAGAAATGGGCGAATGGCGCATTTTTGAAACCGCCGAGGCAGTTGCAGAACACGTTGCCGAATGGCTGTGCGCCCTTGCGTGCGCGTAGCCCAAAAGCTTCTGAGATAAATTAGTCTCGCCTTAGGCTGGGCGGTTCTCGGCTGTCCTCCTCAAGAGGAATTCTCGAGTCCTTGGCAAAGCGAGCCTTATGCTTGCGGGCGAATACCCAAATAACAATGGCGGTAAATGTAGCAATCAGAAGTAGAAGAAGTATCGCCATTCCCATTCTTGTCTCCTTTAATTCAGTATCATTTGGTTCGACTTCCTTTCTATTGCTTAGTGGGTCAAAATTACCCACTCACCACTAGACCAGCCTGGCGCGAAGGCGTCCATACTCGTCGGCGGTTATCGATCCCGACTTCTTTAGCTGGTCGAGCTTGGTGATTTCGTCGGCCACGCTATAGCCGACCACACGGCGTAGTTCTTCGCGCGCCTGCTGGGCTTGCTGGGCATTCCGCTCGGACATCCCTCTTCCTTGGGTGATGAGATAGACGAGGACGCCGAGGTAGGAGAATAGAACCAGCCCAATCACCCAGAGCGCTTTACCCCACCCGGAGATATCGTGACGCCTGAATAGGTCGCCAAAGATTACAATGAGCAACCAGAACCAAACAACGAATACGAATATCGAAAGGACATCCACCAGGAAATTTCGATAGGTGAAGCCTTCTTGAAAGAAGAACATTGCTATCCTCCTCAGGTTGCTTTTGGGCGCGCATGGTTAATTTGGCGCGCGGAGGCGGTTGCTCACCGAGCGAGGTAGCCGATGCGGTCACGGCAAGGAGCCCGCTGCAGGTGTAGCGGAACGGACTTTGTGCCTGATCATGTGCGGCGAACCCTCACGCGCTTCGGGGAAGGTTACAGGACGGAGAAATTGTTGCGCTGTCAGGCTGGCAAATCGAGTTGGACGATGGTCCCATATCCGCGTTCATGTGGCGCTGCGTGATGTGCAATGCCCGCGCTGCAATGGGCATGGTCGTCCGCGCACCACCGCGTTGGCGCTGCATCCGTCTTGTTAATCTCGTGCGGTCACTTCCATCTTGACCAATTCAATGAGCTTTTCTTTTTTCGTGCGGCTCCAACGGGCGGCAGTTATATATCGGTATAGTCGTATTAGCGCACCGTTCCATCGTGGTGGCCGTTTCGCGGAAATTGTTCCATTCACTTTTGTACCTACATAGTGCCACTACCACGCCGAAGCTTTTCAGCGAGAATGCGAAGACCTCACTTAGTTTTGTCCTGCGTAAATTTTAGTCCGTGATATGTTTCCTGAGCCGCACTTTTTATCTATCCAAAAACAAACCAGTAGGGAGGCAGCCCATGACTGATTTTTCTGAACAATGGACATCTATGCAAAAAATGTTTCTGCCGAAGACCTTTACACTTTCAGATTCGTTCCGAGAAAACGCTACTCGCTTTTGGGAAAACCAAGAGACGATTCTGAACAACATGCAGGCATTTACGAATAGCTGGTTCGAGCATCGTCATAAGGGAACTCGTTCAGCACAAGAAGCTGCACAACGTCTGTGCGGAACGGAATCGTTACCAGAGATGGTTCAGGCGTATCAGGACTGGGCCAAGGGCGCTTTCGAGAGGATCATGCAAGATGGACTTGCTTGCCAGCAGCAGATCATTGCTGCGACCGGTGCCCTCACATCGCCTCCATTGGCTCCGTCGCCAAGTGAAAAGGGAGCTGAACCTAACCGACTTGAAACAAAGGCACAGGCGCGTGCCAGAACTGCCTGAGATGCAGATACCGGCCATCGGGGCTTGCCGCTAGTCCGCCGGCAAATTTGCCATTGGACCTTGGGTGAATGCCGCGCTGTGGAACTAAGTGGATTCCCCAGCCGTTACAAAATTTTACGAAAGTTCACTCGTTAGGAGAACGCTATGTGGAAAAGCGTGTCGATCTGCGCCGCACTAATCCTAGCGGCGGTTACTTTTGCCGATTCCGCTGAGGCAAGGTTCGGTGGCGGCGGTGGTGGTGTCCGCATGGGCGGTGGTGGCGCCCGCATCGGAGGCTTTAGCGGTGCTCGCATGGGCGGATGGAGTGGTGCCCGCATGGGCGGGTGGAGTGGCGCTCGGGCCATGGCCGTCGCCGGTCCGGGAAGAATGGGAATCGCGGGTCCCGGTAGGTTCGCAGGTCCGGGCAGGGTTGCCTGGGCTGGCAGAGGCGCTTGGGTAGGCAGAGGTGCCTGGGCCGGTAGAGGTGTCTGGGCCGGCAACAGGTGGGCCGGCTGGCGTAGCAACAGGTGGGCCGCCTGGCGCGGTAGCGGCTGGTGGCCATGGTGGGGCGTAGGCGCTGGCGTCGCATTAGCCGCCGCCACATGGCCTTACTACGGCGGTTACGATTCTTGTGTGCAGTGGGTGCCCGACTACGGCTGGGTGAACGTCTGCAACTCTCAGTATGGCGGTTACGGCTACTGGTGAAATTTTGGAGAATCGTCACGTGTCTAAGGGGGCCGGCACGTCCGGCCTCCTTAATTTCTCGAAGTGCCCTTTAAAATGCTCCATCAATGGCGCGTGTTGCAGCCGGCGACTTCGGATTTTTTGAATTCGCGGCATTCGATTGCCACATTGCGCAAATTGAATATTGAGATGTTAATCACAGCAGCGAGTAGTGCTTGCAATGGCCCGTGAACCAAAAGATCCTTCAGACGCTTCCAGTATTGATTCCCCGGCACGGCCAGCTTCCATGCTCACACGACCACCGTTGAGAAGACCAGATCGGTCGTCCGATCAGGATGACTTAGCCCCGGCAAAAGG
>Ga0306922_10003858_pt1 | contig 14097 bp, 13 predicted proteins | sample sta12Cox44000082_FD_203758 | JGI IMG/M metagenome (GOLD analysis project Ga0306922, IMG submission 203758) | Lab enrichment of tropical soil microbial communities from Luquillo Experimental Forest, Puerto Rico - statoxic.12C.oxic.44.000.082 (v2)... | ecosystem: Environmental > Terrestrial >... | reverse complement strand
ACAACACGTGCCGGGAGTGCCGGCGCGGAGATTTTCGCAATTGCCGGAATCAGAAAATTGCCGGCATCAGCTATGACGGTGGATACCAGGAATACATGGTGGCTCCCGCGGAGGCGTTGGTGGCGATTCCGGACACTCTGAGCGACGTCGAGGCCGCACCACTCCTCTGTGCCGGAATCACCACCTACAACGCGCTGCGGCACAGTGGAGCGTTGCCCGGCGATCTTGTCGCGGTGCAGGGCATCGGCGGCCTGGGTCACCTGGGAATTCAATTCGCGAACAAATTTGGCTACAAGGTCGCGGCCATCGGTCGTGGCCCCGAAAACGCTGGGCTGGCAAAGAAGCTTGGAGCCAGCCTGTACATCGACAGCCAAGCGACGAACGCAGCCGGCGAATTGCGAAAGCTCGGCGGGGCTCAGGCCATCATGGCGACCGCCCCAAGCTCGAAGGCAATGTCCGCGCTGATTGACGGTCTGGGGCCGAACGGCAAGCTCATGGTGATCGGTGCGGCATTCGATCCCATTGAGGTCACCCCGATGCAGCTCATCAGTGGATGCCGAACGATTCAAGGCTGGGCCGCGGGAACACCGGCCGATTCGGAAGACACGCTGCGATTTGCCGAGCTGACCGGCGTGCGCCCCATGATCGAAACCTATCCCCTCGAAGAAGCGGGCGAGGCCTACGCGCGAATGATGAGCGGCCAGGCTGAATTCCGAGTTGTTTTGACCGTGTGAGCAGCACGTTGTCGTCCATCGACTCGACGGAAGAGGGCCCGTGTCGATGAAAGCAGCACGAGTTCTACGATTCGGTCCACCAAACGTGATCACAAACGACGAGCTGCCTACACCGGAACCCGGCGCTGGGCAACTGCTGGTCCGCGTCAAGGCGGCAGGGGTGGGCCATTGGGACGCCCTCATCCGTGAGGGCAAGGTGGAACTCCAACGCTTACCTCTGATTCTCGGTTCCGAGCTCTCAGGAACCGTCGAAGGCACCGGAGCGGACGTGGCGGGATTCAAGCTCGGCGACGAAGTCTACGGAGCCACCAACGAGCAGTTCAGCGGCGCCTATGCGGAGTATGCGGTGCCGTCAGCCAGAAGAATGGCGCCAAAACCGACGACCTTGAGCTTCATCGAGGCCGCGTCGGCTCCGATTGTCGCGGTCACGGCTTGGCAGATGCTGTTCGAGTATGCTCACGTTACCGCCGGGCAGACCGTGCTCGTCCATGGCGCTGCGGGCAACGTGGGCGCGTACGCCGTACAGTTGGCCAAGCAGGCTGGGCTTTATGTCGTCGGGACCGCTGGCTCCGCCGACCTGGACTACGTCCGAGGTCTAGGCGCTGAAACGGTTGTGGACCACAAAACGGAGCGATTCGAGGAGTCCGTGGCTGGCGTGGATGTTGTCCTTGATACGGTCGGGGGCGATACACAGCAGCGGTCGCTTCGAGTACTGAAGCCAGGCGGGATTCTGGTCTCTGTTGTGTCACCTGTTCCTGAGGCAACACAAACACGTTATGGCATTCGAGCCGCGTACTTCTACGTGGATGTGACGACAGCGCGGCTGAACAGGATCGCGGAACTCTTCGAAAGCGCAACACTCGCTACAAATGTAGGGACTGTCCTCCCCCTGGAAGACGCTCGCTTGGCCCACGAGATGCTCGGCGGCGCGCCGCATAGACGTGGCAAGATTGTGCTGAGCGTCGCGGCCTGACGAAGATGGATGCGCCGTCAACCATTCGGCAAAGCACCGTGAAATGGCGGCTCGCGAGGGACCGATTGGCGACGTTCAGCTCGGTATTCCTACGCCTCGCTCTGGGGATCTCGTTCCTGTCTGCCGTCGCAGACCGGTTTGGCCTCTGGGGCGTGTATGGACAGCCCAACGTTTCGTGGGGCAACTATGCCCAGTTCGTGGACTATACAGCCAAGCTCAATTGGTTTTTGCCGGCGGCCATGATTCCCGCGTTGGCGATGATCGCCACGGCTGCTGAAACGCTCTTCGGTCTCCTCCTCGTTCTCGGGTGGAGGACTCGCCTCGTTGCTTTGTTGAGCGGAGCTCTTCTGACCACCTTTGGTCTGGCGATGACAGTGGCGTTAGGAGTGAAGGCGCCCCTCAATTTCTCGGTGTTTTCTGCGGCCGGCGGAGCGCTGTTGCTCGCAGAGCACGCCGATGTCCCGTTCAGCGTAGACGAACTGCTTCGGCGGCATCGGCAGGAGACGTGATCGCGCCGGGACCATTCCACACGGCCGCAAGGATCGCGAGACATTCTTGCGACACGCTCGTTGCCCGCACTGTGCCGGGGGAGGGGGCAACGTTGGCAGAACCCTCGGCGCGAACTTGGAGCGATCAGTGGGCAAGGAGGCACCATGAAGACACACGACATCCCGACGGTCACTCTGAACGACGGGACGAGGATCCCTCAACTCGGGTTCGGCACCCTGAACGTGCAGCCGGACCGCACGTCAACGCCCGCGAATATCGACAGGACAGCCGCGATCGTGGGCCTGGCTCTCGAACTCGGCTACCGCCACATCGATACTGCACAAAGTTACGGCACCGAGCGGGGTGTAGGCAAGGCGATCGCAGCGTCCGGGATCCCACGCAACGAGCTGTACGTCACCAGCAAGCTGAGCAATGGCAACCACGGCCCAGACGACGTGCGCCGTTCGTTCGACCAGACCCTCAAGAACCTCGGCCTCGAGCAAATCGACCTGTTCCTGATTCACTGGCCGGTGCCCACATTGTACGGCGGCGACTATATCTCCACATGGAAAGCGATGACCGAGCTCGTCAAGGGCGGCCGCCTACGAACAGCCGGAGTGTCGAACTTCCAGCCTGAGCATCTCGACCGGATCGTGGCCGCGACGGGTGTGGGACCGGCTGTGAATCAGATCGAGGTGCACCCGTACTTTAACAATGACGCGGCCCGCGGTGCTTCGATCCGCCACGGCGCCGCAGTGGAAGCGCATAGTCCGCTTGGACATGGGCAGGGCCAACTGCTCGATGACGCGGTGCTGCGACGGCTCGCCGCCGCGCGCGACAAGACGAGGGCCCAGATCGTTCTTCGCTGGCATCTCCAGCACGGCCGTATCGTCTTCCCGAAATCAGTCCACCGCGAGCGGATGCAGGAAAACCTGAAGGTGTTCGACTTCACACTCTTACCCGATGAGGTGTCTGCCATCGATGCCCTCGACAGGGGTGAAAAAGGACGCGTCGGGCCGCACCCGGACACCTTCGCCGCGATCCCAGAGAAGGAGGAGCGTTCTGACGAGCACGCCCGGACATGACAGCCCCTCCCGTTGTGCGGTTCTCGAGCCGGATCAGACGGCTATTTCATCTTGAAAGGAACCTTGGCCATGATGTGCCTCCTTGTTCACGAGTCGAGGCGAACTCCGCTCTCCTCGTCGAAGAAGTGGAGCTTCCTCGGGTTGAAGGCGAAGGGGACGGTGCGGTCGACCTCGATGGCCATCTGAGCCGGCACCGTCGCCTTGACCAGCTGCTCGTCGACCTTCAGCGTGACGATCTTCTCGACACCGTGATTCTCCACCGCGTAGACGTGGCCTTCTAGGTCGCCGCCCGAACCCACTGCGACGTCCTCGGAACGCACGCCGAGGATCACGCGGCTGGCGCGAAGGGCGACGGGCGGCGCGAAGCCGGCCCCGATCGGGATCTCCAGCCGGCCCGGGGCGACCACTAGGCGGCCGTCCCGGATGGCACCGGTGAAGAGGTTCATAGCCGGCGAGCCGACGAAAGTGGCGACGAAGGTGTCGCGGGGGCGGTTGTAGATCTCGTACGGCGCCCCGACCTGCACGATGCGGCCGCGGTTCAGCACGCCGACCCGGTCGCCCATGCTCATGGCCTCGACCTGATCGTGGGTGACGTATAGGAACGTGCCGGCGAGCTTCATCTGCAGGTCCTTCAGTTCGGCGCGCAGGATCTCGCGCAGCTTGGCGTCCAAGCTGGACAGCGGCTCGTCCATGAGGAAGATCCGGGGCTGGCGCACGATCGCCCGCCCGATGGAAACGCGCTGCATCTCGCCGCCGGACAGCTGATCCGTCTTGCGATCGAGCAGGTGCTCGATGCGCAGGGTCCTGGCCGCCTGGGCAACGCGGCCCGCGATGTCGCTCGCCCCCATGCGTCGATGCTTCGACTTGAGCGGGAACTCCAGGTTCTGGCGAACGGTGTGGTGCGGGTACAGCGAGTAGTACTGGAACACCAGGGCCACGTCGCGCTGGGCGGCGCTCCACGCCCCGACGTCGTGGGCGCCGATCAGGATGGTGCCGGAATCGGGGGCGTCGAGTCCCGCGATCAGCCGCAGGGTGGTGGTCTTTCCGGCGCCGGTAGGCCCGAGGAGGACGAAGAACTCCCCGTCGCCGATATCGAGGCTGAGGTCGTGGAGCGCCACGTGACCGCGGAACGCCTTGCGGATGTCGCGCAGTTCGACGCGGGCCATGTCAGAGCCGGATGCCCAGGGACTCGCCGGTCCCCTGATCGAAAAAATGCGTCTGCTTCTCGTCCAGACGAGCCCACACCGTGTCCCCGGCCCGCTCCACGTACCCGCTGGCGGTGCGACAGCGCAACAGCTGCTTGCCGAGCTTGAGATCCACGATGTCGTACGGGCCGAGCGGCTCGATGATGTGCGCCTCGACCGGGATGTACCCGTCGATGGCCTGGCGCGAGACGAGCACGCCCTCGGGGCGGATCCCGACGGCCAGCGCGCCGTCGGCGTGCCCGCGCTGGATCACCATCTCGTGCAACCGGGCGGGGAATCTCAGGACCGCGTCGTCTTCGCCCACGAGGAGGTGGGTCTGTCCGTCGCCGGGCCGCACCGCGGCGCCGAGGACGTTCATGATCGGGCTGCCCACGAACTGGGCGACGAAGAGGTTGACGGGATACTGATAGACCTCCGTGGGGGAGCCCACCTGCTGCAGGACGCCCTGGTCCATGATGGCGATCCGGTCGGCCATGGCCATGGCCTCGACCTGGTCGTGGGTCACGTACACCGTCGTCGCCTCGTTTTCTCGGTGGATGTGCTTGAGCTCGGCCCGCATTTCCTCCCGTAGCTTGGCGTCGAGGGCGCCGATCGGCTCGTCCATGAGCACGGCTTTCGGGCGCCGCACCAGCGCGCGGCCGATGGCCACTCGCTGCATGTCGCCGCCCGACAAGGCCGACGGGCGCTTGCCGAGCAACGCCTCGATGCGCAGCGCCCGGGCGACTTCGCGGACCCTGCGGTCCACCACCCCCCGCGTCTCCCGCGTCGCGTGCAGCGGAAAGGCGATGTTGTCGTAGGCCGTCAGGTGTGGGTAGAGCGCGAAGAGCTGGAACACGAATGCGATGTCCCGGTCCGCGGGCTGGCGCTCTTGCACCGCTCGTCCGTCGATGAGAATCTCGCCGCGGTCGATCGTCTCTAGCCCCGCGATGGCCCGCAGGGTCGTCGTCTTGCCACAGCCCGAGGGGCCGAGCAGCACCAGGAACTCCCGGTGTTGAATTGCGAGGTTGAGCTTGCGAATGACATAGTTGTCGCCGAAGTACTTCTCGATGTCCCTGAGGGCGATCTCGGCCATTACCGGATCCCAGTTCCGATCCCCGGGCGCGTCGTCACCGGTCCTCGGGCCGCGGTTTGATCTTCGAGAAGATCGAGAAGCCGAGCAATCCGACGATGGTGATCGTGATCCCGTACGTGTGCAACACGCGGCTCCACGGTTGGCAGAGGGCGACGATCCCCAGCACCATCAGCCACATGAACCCGGGCTCGAGGTACTGCGCGGCAATCCGCCGGAAGATCATCTCGACCCGCGCGATCCGCCGCCGTGGCGTGGTGAGGGAGCGGTCACTTCCTGATCGTCCCGAACGTCACGCCCCGGAGCAGGTGCTTCCGGAGCAAGAAGGTGAAGAACGCCGCGGGCAGGAGGAAGAGAAACGTACCGGCGGCGATGGCCGTCCAGTCCGTGATCCCGGACCCCAGCTGCGAGGGGATGAAGGGCGGCGCCGTCTGGGCTCGCCGGTTGGTCATCATCAGGGCGAAGGCGTACTCGTTCCAGGCCGTGATGAAGCAAAACACCGCGGTGGCGGCGATGCCGGTGACCGCCTGCGACAGCACGATCTTGAAGAACGCCTCCAGCCGAGTGTAGCCGTCCACGAGGGCGGCCTCCTCGTACTCCTTGGGAATCTCGTCTATGAAACCCTTCATCAGCCACACCGAGAACGACAGGTTGAACGCGGTGTACAGGATGATCAGCCCGAGATGCGAATCCACCAGCCCGACGGCGCGGTACATGAGGAACATCGGGATCGCGACCACCACCGGCGGCAGCATCCTCGTGCTCAGGATGAAGAAGAGCCAGTCCTGCTCGCCGGGCAGGCGGAAGCGCGAGAAGCCGTAGGCGGTCAGCGTGCCCATGGCCACGGCCAGAAAGGTGCTCACCACCGCGACGATCATGCTGTTGAGGAAGCGGCTCGGATAGGCCGACAGCTCGATGTGACCGTCCGAGTCCTTGATGAAGCGCTCGCCCAGGTCGTAGATGCGCTGTTCCCACCACGGCGCCTTGGCGTAGACGTCGGGGTCGACCTTGCTGATCATCTGCACGCGCTTGGTGAATAGCTTGATGAACGCCGTGACCTCGGGGGTGAACAGCACCGTCGGAGGAACCGTGGTGGCCAGACTGCGCGGCTTGAAGGCCGTGGTGGTGATCCAGTAGATCGGGACCAGGTAGATGAGGGTCACCAGCACCACCAGCCCCACCGCGGCGCGGTTGATCGTTTTCTGGGTGTTCGACTGGACGGCGGACACCGGTGCTTAGCGCTCCTTGACTCGGTTCAGGTACTTCACGTAGATGTTGGTGACCGCCAGGACGATGATCAGGACCATGTAGGCCAGCGCGCACGAGGGGCCGGTCTGCCACTCTTGGAACGCGAGGCGGTAGAGCCTGATCGCGATCAACTCCGTCGTCTCCTGTGTGCTCATGATGAAGGCCAGGTCGAACGTCTTGATCGCTTCCATGGTGCGGAAGATGATGGCGATCAGCAGCAGCGGGGTCACCAGCGGCAGCGTGATGCGCCTGAACGTATACCACCGGCTCGCGCGATCGATGGCCGCCGCCTCGTACAGGCGCTGGGGAATGGCCGACAGGCCGGCGAGGCACAGCAGCATCACGAACGGCGACCACATCCAGACGTCGGTGATGGCGATGGCGTAGAGGGCGACGCTGGGATTGGACAGCCAGTCGAAGCCCTCGAGCCTGAGTGCGTAGTCGACGATCCCCCACGACGGGCTGTACAGGAGCTCCCAGAAGAGTCCGACCACCACCATCGACATCATCATCGGCAGCAGCAGGAGCGTGGTGATGAGGCCCTTGAAGGGGATCTCGCGGTTGAGCAACATGGCCACGCCGAAGCCCACCAGCACCTGCCCTCCCACCGACACCAAGACGTACTTGGCGGTGACGGTGAAGTTGTTCCAGACGTGGTCGTCGTTGAGCAGATCGCGATAGTTCTGCAGTCCGACGAAGTTCGTCGGGGCATTGGTCGACGCGCGGAAATCGGTGAACGAGTAGCCGAGCGAGTAGATGAGCGGGAAGATGTTGAAGACGATCAGGAAGGCGATCGTCGGGATGATGAACAGATTGCGGATGGTGATGTCGCTCAGGCCGCGCCGGGCGGCGGGCGAGCCGGGATCGAGCGTGCTGAGCACCTACCTGTCCCGAGATCGCTGGACGACTAGTAGCGCTTGTATTTCTTGAACGTGGCTTCCCAGTCGTCGGCCAGCCCGTTGAGCGCTTCCTCGGCCGTGCCCTTGTTGCCGGTGATGAACGGATGCATGCGCTTGTTCATCTGCTCCAAGAGCTCAGCGTACTCGGGCGTGGCCCAGAAGTCCTTCACCATCAGCATGCTCTGATAGAAGGCTTCGTTGTATGGCGTGGCTTTCCGGAATTTCTCCGACGACAGCACCTTCTGGTTGCACGTATACCCACCCAGATCGGCCCAGCGCTGCTGGACGTCGTCACGGATGAACCACTCGAGGAATTTCAGCGACTGCTCGCGCTTCTTCGAGTAGGTCACGACCGAGATGCCCTGACCACCCAGCGCGGCGAAGCGAGGCTTGCCGCCGGGGCCGGCCGGATTGGCGAAGAAGCCCGTGCCCTTGGCGTTCTTGTTGGTGGCGGGATTGGCGAGAGCCGGGAAGAACGCGAAGAAGTTCATGCTCATCGCAGCGAGACCTTCGGTGATGGCCTGGTTGTCTTCCAGGAAAAAGACCTTTCCCCAGCCGGGCGGCGTGAACTTGTACAGCTCCTTGTAGAACTTCAGCGCCTCGACGTTCTGCTTGGAATTGATGATGCCGCGCACCTTGTACGTGGAGTAGTCACCCAGCTCGCCCCCGAAGCTGAAGATGGTCTGCTCGACGCCCATGGCGAGCGCGTCGTACGTGTTGTCCGTGTAGAGCGCCACGCCGTAACGCTTCTCGCTGGGCCGGTGGAAGAACTCCGCGATGTCGCGCAGCTGGGTGTAGTCCTTGGGGATGCCCAGCTCGTAGCCGTACTTCTTCTTGAACGCGGCCTTCTCCTTGGGGTCCTCGAACCAGTCCTTGCGGTACGCCCACCCGTTGGCGTCACCTTCCAGGGGAATCGCCCAGTACTTGCTGCTTTTGGGCGGGTACTCCGCGTAGCCGACCACCGTGGCCGGTGCCATCGACTTGGCGACGTTGTGCTTCTTGAAGAAGTCCGTCAGCTCGACGTAATGGCCGCCCGTCGAGCCCGCGCCCAGCCACTGCGAATCGCCCACGACCATGTCGTAGGCGTCGCCCCGAGCGTTGAACTCGGTGAACGTCTTGGTCTGGAAATCGGGCCACGGCACCGTCTCGACCTTGATCTTCACGCCCGTCTGCTTTTCGTAATCCTTGACCAGCTCTTGCAGATAGTTCGCCGGATCCCACTCGGCCCACAAGATCGTGAGGGTGTCGGCGGCGACGACGGGCTTGGGGGCGACAGCGAAGCTCGTAAATGCCACGAGGATTGCCGCTGCCAGGATGGGCCACCACGTGCTCTTCCTCATGTCCGTCCTCCTCACTTGTGGCTGCTGATTTTCTCCGCGGTGCGGCCTTCCGTCTCGCGTGGCCGTGTCCGGCCATGGCGGCGAGCCGGCGAAGGACCGAGTCGAGTGGCCTCGAGGTTCTGCAGGCTGGCGAAGAGGACAGTCATTGTCCCATCTCCCGGTTCCTGGTCAGACCGGTCAAGTGGTGGCCGAGTCGCGCGTAGGAAACCACGTTTCCGGACGGAGCGTCAAGCCACGAGCGCGCGCGGACAACTTTCCCTTGACTCCGGATGCGGCCGCGCTATACCAGACGTGTCCTTTAAGGTCGGCGGCCAGACTCGCTCGGCCGAAATGCCTCGACGATTGAGGAGCGATCCAATGAAGCCGCCCCGATTCGACTATCTCGCCCCCCGCACGCTCGACGAAGCCCTCGCGCACCTCCATCACCACGGGGATCAGGCGAAGATCCTGGCCGGCGGCCAGAGCCTGATCCCGATGCTGAACTTCAGGCTCGCCCATCCTGGCGTCGTCGTCGACGTCAACCGGCTCACCGACCTCGCCTACGTGCGTCAGCACGACGGCGGCGTGGCCGTCGGCGCTCTCACGCGGCAGCACGCCGTCGAGCGCTCCGAGCTGGTCCGCGCCCGCGTGCCCGTCGTGGCCGAGGCGTGCCGCTTCATCGGCCACGCGCCGATCCGCCACCGTGGGACCTTCGGCGGCAATCTCGCCCACGCCGATCCGGCCTCCGAGCTGCCCGCGGTGATGGTGGCCCTCGAGGCCGAGATGGCCGTGGCCAGCCGCGCGGGGAGCCGCGCCATTCCCGCCGGCCAGTTCTTCATCGGCCCGCTCACCACCGCGCTCCAGCCGGGCGAGATGCTCACGGAGATCCGCATCCCTGCCGCGCCGCCTCGCAGCGGCGGCGCGTTCGTCGAGATGGCGCGCCGCGCCGGCGACTTCGCCCTCGTGGGCGTGGCCGCGCTCGTCACCCTCGACGAGGCGGGCCAGTGCGCGCGCGCGCGAATCGCGCTCTGCGGAGTCGGGCCGACGCCCGTTCGCGCCCGCGCTGCCGAGGACGCGCTGGTCGGCCAGGCGCCGACCACCGCCGTGCTCGACGAGGCGGCCGACCGCGCGGCCGCCGCCACGAGCCCGCCGTCGGACGTCCACGGTTCGGCCGAGTTCAGGAGGAAGCTCGCGCGGCACTTCGCGCGCCAGGCGCTCGCCGCCGCCATCCAGCGCTCGGGAGGGCGCTGACCATGCCCACCACCATCCCCATCGGCTTGAACGTCAACGGCATCCGCCACGAGCTCAACGTGGAGCCGCGCTGGCTCCTCGTCGACGTGATCCGAGAGCAGATCGGGCTCACCGGCACTCACATCGGCTGCGAGCACGGCGTGTGCGGCACGTGCACGGTGCTCGTCAACGGCGAGACCGCGCGCTCCTGCCTCATGCTGGCCGCCACCGCCGACGGCGCCGAGATCACCACCGTCGAGGGCCTGTCAACGGGGGAGACGCTCCATCCACTCCAGGCCGCCTTCCGCGAGGCGCAAGGGCTCCAGTGCGGCTTCTGCACTCCCGGCATGCTGATGGTCGCCCACGAGCTCTTGCGGGAGAACCGGTCCCCGAGCGAGCAGGAGATCCGCGAGTCCATCTCCGCCAACCTCTGCCGCTGCACCGGCTACCAGGGCATCGTGGACGCCGTGGGCCTCGCCGCCTCGAGCCAGGCGAGCGCCCCGGCGGCGCGCTGAAGGAGATCACCATGGCCACGACGGAGCGCCGCTGGATCGGCAAGGACATCCCGCGCCTCGCCGGCCGCGCCACCTACACCGACGATGTGAAGCTTCCCGGCATGCTCCACACCGCCGTCCTCCGGAGCCCGCATCCCCACGCGCGCATCGCGCGCATCGACACGAGCCGGGCCCGCGCGCTGCCCGGCGTGTTTGCCGTGGCCACCGGCGAGGACGCGAAAGAGATGACGAACCCGCTGCCCGCCTTCTGCGCCGAGCCGGTCGTACAGTACTGCCTGGCGGTGGACAAGGTCCGGTTCGTCGGGGAGGCGGTGGCGGCGGTGGCCGCCGTCGACCGCTACACCGCCGAGGACGCGGTGGCGCTGATCGACGTCGAGTACGAGCCCTTGCCGGTGATCACCGATCCGTTCGAGGCGATGAAGCCGGGCGCGATCAAGCTCCACGATCCGCTGCCGAGCAATCTCGCCTTCGAGAAGACGCTCTCGTTCGGCGACGTCGCCGCCGACTTCGCGGGAGCCGATCGGGTGATCCGGCGAAAGCTCCGCTGGCACCGCGCCAGCGCGCAGCCGCTCGAGACGGCCGGCGCGGTCTGCCGCTACGACCCGATCACCCAGAAGATGGACGTGTGGTCCAACACCAACATGATCAACTATGTCGGCTGGCTGATCGCCAACACCATCAAGGTGCCGGCCGCCAAGCTCAACATCTACCCGATGTACGTGGGCGGGAGCTTCGGCTCCAAGCACGTCCTCGGCAAGATCATCGGGATCGCCAGCATGCTCGCCAAGCGATCGGGCCGGCCCGTGAAGTTCATGGAGGACCGCGTCGACAACCTCATCGCCTCCGAAAACCTGGCGTGTGACCGCTTCTACGACGCCGAGCTGGCCGTCGCCAAGGACGGCGTCTTCAAGAGCATCCGCGTCAAGGTCGTGGACGACTACGGCGCGTACTTCCAGTTCGGCCACGGCACGCACGGCAACGCGCTCGCCCAGGTGACCGGGCCGTACCGAATGGGGAGCTTCGAGTACACGGTGCAGTGCGTCCTGACCAACAAATGCCAGCAGGGGGTGTTCCGCGGCGCCGGCTCCGACGCGGGCAACTTCTGCCTCGAGCGGCTGGTGGACGCGGCGGCCCAGGAGCTGGGCATCGATCGCGTGGAGATCCGGCGACGAAATTTCATCGCGCCGGACCGCTTCCCGTTCAAGACCCCGTGCGGGAACGTTTACGACAGCGGGAACTACCCGGCGGTGCTCGACCGCGCGCTCGAGATGTCGGGCTTCGCCGAGCTCAAGCGGATGCAGGCCGAGGCGCGCGCCCAGGGGCGCTACGTCGGGATCGGGCTCGCCACCGCGCACCAGCGCAGCGTCTACGGGCCCACGGAGTTCTGGTTCTGGTACGACAGCCCGGGGCTCACGACGGCGCCGGAGAGCGTGGGGCTCAGCCTAGGCCCCACCGGCGAGTTCGTCGTCACCATGTTCTCGCCGTTCTGGGGCAACAGCCCGGAGACGGTCGTCGCCCAGACGGTCGGCGAGGAGTTCGGGATCGACCCGTCGCAGGTGACCGTCACCTACGAGGACTCGCAGCACGCGCTACCCGGGGCCGGCCCCGGGGGGAGCCGCATGACCGTGATGCTCACCGGCGCCGTCGCCGGCGCGGCGCGCAAGCTCAAGGACAAGCTCTCGAGGATCGCCGCCCACCAGTTCGAGGCGGCCCCCGAGGACATCGTGTTCGCCGACGGAGGCGCCATGGTGAAGGGCTCGCCCGACAAGTCGATGAGCTACGGCGACCTCGGCCTCAAGGCCTACTGGTACAAGCTCGACCTGCCACCTGGGATGGAGAGCGGCCTCGAGGCGCGACACACCTACGACCACCCGTACCTCACCAAGCCCTCGGCCGACCGGAAAGACCTGGGCGCGTTCTACCCGATGATGGCCCACGGCGCCCACGTCCCCGTGGTCGAGGTCGAGCCCGCGACGGGGCGCGTGCGCTTTCTCCGCTACGTTGCCGTCCACGACGTCGGCACCATCGTCAATCCCAAGAGCCTGCGCGGCCAGATCACCGGCGGCATCACCCAGGGCATTGGCATGGCCCTCTACGAGCAAAGCGCGTACGACGCCGACGGGCAGCCACTCACCGCCAGCTTCATGGATTACCTCTTGCCCACCGCCCAGGAGGTGCCGCGGTTCGAGATCGGACACGTCGAGACGCCGTCGCCGTTCACCGAGTACGGCGTCAAGGGCGGCGGCGAGGGTGGGCGGATGATCGCGCCTGCCGCGATCGCCTCGGCCGTCGAGGATGCGCTGGCGCCCTTCGGCGTCCGCGTCGACGAGGTGCCGCTCACGCCGGAGCGCATCGTCAAGCTGGTGGAGGCGGCGCGCCGCTAGGAACCCGCGAGCGATCGGTTGGTTCGGCCTGGCACCACGGGACGCGCGAGTTGGTCTTCGGCAGCCTTCGACGTTGACTCGCTGCTCGTAGACATCACGGCGAGCCGGATCAGCGATTACAGCGCATAGGAAGCTTTAGCGCCAGTCGGCGCACCCGAGAGACGCTCGGGCTCTCGGCATGCCCCACCTCGATTCACTCTGTGACATCGGTCACCGTATAAACGTCGCGGCGAGCATGCCGTTCCCTCGGTCAACCCACGCCATCGAGGGAACGGTTCCCTACCCGATCCGTTAGGGGAGATGAATGGATCTGCCCAGGCCCACACGATGCCGGAGGAGACGACTTCATGCACAAGCACACGATCGTCGAGGGCGTGATGGGAGGCACCATCGGCGCGGTGGCGGTAGCCGTTTGGTTCCTCTGCATCGACGTGTGGATGGGGCAGCCCTTTCGGACGCCCGCCCTGCTGGGCGCGACGTTGTTCGAGGGACTCAGAGACCCAGCGGCGCTGCACACCACGGCCCGGTTGGTCGTCGAGTACACGGTGCTCCACGGGGTGGCCTTCCTGGCGTTTGGGCTCCTCGCCGCCGCTCTCTTGGCGGCAGCGGATCAAGACCCCAGCCTGTTCTTCGTCGTGATCATGTTGTTTTGCTGCTTCGAAGTATTTGCGCTGATGCTAATTGCCATTCTCGCCGAATGGCTCTTCGAAGTCCTCGCCTGGTGGACCTTGGTCCTGGCCAATCTCTTGGCCGGTCTCATCATGCTGGGGTTCTTCTACCGGCGGCATCGAAGCACGTGGCATGCGTTTCTCGTGGCCGCATGAGCACGGCCTTTCCCGGTTCGAACGATCCGTCTGCACATTGCTGAGTAAGAAGATGAGAAGCCAGCAGGCATGGGCGAGGTGCCGAGAGTGAAGACCTCCCAGCGAAGGGACTGGATCCGGCTC
>Ga0306922_10003851_pt1 | contig 14107 bp, 13 predicted proteins | sample sta12Cox44000082_FD_203758 | JGI IMG/M metagenome (GOLD analysis project Ga0306922, IMG submission 203758) | Lab enrichment of tropical soil microbial communities from Luquillo Experimental Forest, Puerto Rico - statoxic.12C.oxic.44.000.082 (v2)... | ecosystem: Environmental > Terrestrial >... | reverse complement strand
GCGGTCTGAATCCAGCCTCGGCTAGATAGAAGGCGGTGATCAGTCCGTTGTGTCCGGCTCCGATGATGACAACGTCGCGCGTCTCCGCCATAGCCTAGTTGCTTCCCTTCCCCTGCTTCAGGATTTCCAGCGCCGCGAGACGGCCGTTGGCGCCCATAATGCCGCCGCCGGGATGCGTCGCCGAGCCGCACATCCAGAGATTCTTGATCGGCGTTTTGTATTGCGCGTAGCCGGGCACGGGACGCAGGAAGAACAACTGCTCCAGCGTGAGCTCGCCCTGAAAAATGTTGCCTTCGGTGAGCCCCCATTCGCGTTCGAGGTCGAGCGGCGTCACCACTTGTTTGCCGACGATGATGTCTTTCAGATTGGGCGCGTACTCAGCAACGGTGTCGATCACGTTATCGCCAAACGCTTCTTTCTGCTCGTCCCAGTTACCTTCTTTGAGCTTGTAAGGCGCGTACTGCACAAAGCACGACATCACGTGCTTGCCCGGAGGGGCGACTGACGGGTCGGTCAGGCTGGGGATGACCATGTCAATGTACGGCCGGCGCGAGTAGCGGCCGTACTTGGCGTCGTCGTAGGCGCGCTCCATGTAATCGACGCTGGGCGAAATAGAGATGGCTCCGCGAAGATGTTTGCCTTCTCCGGGCATACAGGTGAAATTGGGCAACGCATCGAGGGCGAGGTTCACTTTGCCGGACGATCCGCGGAATTTGTAGCGCTTGACTTCTTCGCGGAAGTCGTCGGGCAGATGCTGCGCCGCGATCATTTTCAAGAAGGTCAGGTTGGGATCGACGCTCGACGAAATCACCGGTGCGTAAAATTCGTCGCCGTTTGCGGTCGCAACCCCAATTGCCTTCCCATCTTTCACCAGTATCTGCGCGACACCGGTCTTGGTGCGGATCTCCGCTCCCGCCTCCCGAGCGGCCTCCGCGATAGCGTTGGAGATTGCGCCGGTACCTCCGCGCGCGAATCCCCAGGCGCGGAACGCTCCGTCGATCTCGCCCATGTAGTGATGCAGCAAAACGTACGCGGTGCCCGGCGAGCGCACACCAAGCAACGTTCCGATGATGCCAGATGCCGACATGGTTGCTTTGAGCACGTCGGTCTCGAACCATTGGTCGAGGAAGTCGACCGCACTCATGGTCATGAGCTGCACCTGGTTGTATTTGTCTTCACCGTTGAGATCTTTGAAACGTCGACCTAGGAAGAGCAGCTTCATGAGATCTTTGGGATTGAGCGTCGTCGGATCGGGCGGCACCATGCTCAAGATCGGCTTCACAAAGCGGCACATCTGCACCATGGCCTTGCCGAATTCGTCATACGCTTCAGCATCGAGTTTTGAGTGGCGGGCGATTTCGCGACGGGTGATGCCATGATCGTTCACCCGCCACAGGTAATCTCCATTGGGCATCGGTGTGAATGTGCCGTCCAGCGGCAGGATCTCCAGGCCGTGGCGCGGCAAATCAAGCTCGCGGATGACTTCCGGCCGCAGCAGCGAGACTACATAAGAGCACACCGAAAACTTGAAGCCGGGAAAAATCTCTTCGGTACAGGCCGCACCACCGACGATGTGCCGGCGCTCCAGGACCAGGACCTTCTTCCCTGCCTTGGCGAGATACGCCGCGTTGACGAGCCCGTTGTGTCCACCACCGACGACGATGGCGTCATATTTTCCGGAGGAGTTGGATGGCATAGGTTTGCGCGATGAAAACACGACATTCTAAATGGCGCACGGCGATTTTGTCTGTAGCACGGGACTGATAGGCAGGAGAGTGATGGGTGTCCTTGCCGCCCGCTCGCGCGCGCCGCTATAATCCGCGCTGATCAGCCAGCACGAGGAATCCAAGTGCCCATCGGTACCGCCGTTCATGAACGTACGCTTCCCCTTTGCACCAGCTTGAATTATCGCGAGTGGTCGGGCTTTTACGCCGTCAGCGTGTACGAGACGCACCACGAACACGAATACAACGCCATCCGCAATGCGTCTGCCTTGATCGACGTCACACCGCTGTTCAAGTATTTCATAACAGGTCGTGATGCCACTCGGTTCGTCAATCGCGTGCTGGCCCGCGACATCAACAAAGTCGCCGTCAATCAGGTCATCTATTGCTGCTGGTGCGATGAAGACGGCAAGGTCATCGACGACGGCACCATTACACGACTGGAAGAAAACACCTATCGTTGGACTGCCGCCGACCCCAATCTGCGCTGGTTTCGTCAGAATGCCATCGGACTTGACGTTCAGATCGAAGACATCACCGAGCAACTCGCGGCGCTGGCCCTGCAAGGTCCGACATCGGGCAAACTGCTGAAGAGCGTCGCCGAAGCCGACATCGAGAACTTGAAATATTTCCGCAAAACGAGCGGCAAGATCGGCGGTGTACCGCTCGACATCTCGCGCACGGGCTACACCGGCGACCTCGGCTATGAGATCTGGATTCCCTGGCAAGAGGCCGTCAAAGTCTGGGACACTTTGATGGAGGCCGGCCGACGCTTTGACATTCATCCCACTGGAATGCTCGCACTCGATGTTGCGCGTATCGAGGCAGGGCTCATCCTCGCCGACGTGGATTACATCAGCAGCAAGAAAGCGCTGATTCCCTCGCAGAAGTACTCGCCTTACGAGATCGGCCTGGGCAAGCTGGTTCATTTAGAAAAGGACAACTTCATCGGCAAGCAGGCGCTGATCCAAGAAAACAAGCGCGGACCTGAGCGCGTGCTGATGGGCTTGGAGATCGATTGGAACGAAGTCGAACAGCTATTTGATGACGTCGGTCTGCCCCCGCAGACTCCGGCTACCGCATCACGCGTTCACGTGCCAGTCTATCGCGGACGCGATCAGGTAGGAAAAGCAACATCGACGACGTGGTCTCCACTGCTGAAGCAGTTGATCGCGCTGGCGAGTATTGAGCCGCAACAGGCCAAGCTGGGCACGAAGTTGCAGATGGAACTTACCGTCGAAGCTGTGCGCCACCGCGCAACCGCAAGGGTGCGGCAGCTCCCCTTCTTTAATCCTCCGAGAAAAACGAAAACCCCCGTCTAGTGCACCAACTTCGTGCAAAAGCAAAACCGCCGCAAATCGCGGCGGAATGTCTTGCTAACTTAAAAGCCTAACGCCGGGTTGCGACGGTCACGCCTGCTTCCGATTCGCGATGATAAAGCAGACGCTCAACGGTCTGGTCCATGGAATCGAGCAGGCTGGTAACCGGAGCAGCATTTCGCGCGTCGTCCAGCGCCTGGTCCCACTTCTGGGTCGCTTCAGCGACTTGTTTCGCTCCGCCGCGCACCGTTGAAGGTAATGCTGCGTACGCCAACCAGATCAGAGTGGAGATAACGTACGCAATGCCATTGATCCGGCTCAACGTGGATTTCGAAAAGTAGCTGTGATGCGAAAGCGCGGTCATCACCAGCATATTCACAGCCGCGAAGAAGCCAAATCCGACGGCAATACCAAAAAGCAGGTTTCGCCTGCGAATTCCGAGATACTCGTTGAACAGCAGCATGAAAAGGACCAGTCCGCATTGCATCAGGCGGACGCTACGATCAATCAGATAGATGGCGTTGGTAATATTGTCGACCTGATTCTGACGCCATGACGTAATCGCCCACATGCCGCCGAGCAGCAGCACGACCAGCGCACACCAGCGGAAAAGAATGACACTCAGATCTCGCAAGGCCTCGTGAACCGTCCAATATACGTAATAGTAGTTTGGCCAATTGCGAAGCGGGAACTCAACTAAGAACGATAAAATTTGGAAAATGACATAGTTAAAAAAGTACGGAAATTGCTTTTGCAGGCGCCGTCGGCACAAGAACACCGCAGTCACCGACATGAAAATCGGTGTAAGGCACCACAACACATAATCGATGACGGTCACTCGCATGACGGTTCTTCAATGGTATCGCTGCCCAACATGCGAAAACAAGTCTTATCTCAAGTCCGGACTAGCCGCACCCCCTTGGTGAATTCGACCTCACTCGAAAGTGCCGAAGAGCAGGCTGCCAGCCGGGTCAGCAACCGCCACTTTCAGGCTAAACACCCAAGTTCTACTGTATCTCCAACCTAAACGGCTGTGTAACTTGCAGGCCCACTGGCAGCTAGGAGGATCGCCAAGCGCACCGTGTCATCGGGGCCGCAATTTGCTCCCGGACGGCACGTCTGGAACGGACCCCTGCCATCGGCGATTTGGAGGTCCGCAACGGGATCACAATTCGTTCCCGGGCGGCATGTCTGGATCGGGCCGCTGCCATCGGCGATTTGCAGGTCCGCAACAGGATCACAATTCGTTCCCGGGCGGCATGTCTGGATCGGGCCGCTGCCATCGGCGATTTGCAGGTCCGCAACGGGATCACAATTCGTCCCCGGGCGGCATGTCTGGATCGGGCCGCTGCCATCGGCGATTTGCAGGTCCGCAACAGGATCACAATTCGTCCCCGGGCGGCATGTCTGGATCGGGCCGCTGCCATCGGCGATTTGCAGGTCCGCAACGGGATCACAATTCGTTCCCGGGCGGCATGTCTGGATCGGGCCGCTGCCATCGGCGATTTGCAGGTCCGCAACGGGATCACAATTCGTTCCCGGCCGGCATGTCTGGATCGGGCCGCTGCCGTCAGCAATGAGAATTGCGTGATTGGCGTGTTGCGACGTCAGCGGGGTGTTCCCGTTTCCGGCGGCAATGGTTAACAAGCAAGTGAACAAAATGGCTGCGCGTGAGTATGTCTTCATGGCTCTTTCTCCTAGGTCGAGGTGACCTGATTGGGGGATTAATTTTGATCGTTGGTCCGTTCGTCGCGGGGCGAATCGAACGACCGCGACGGAGGTAAGGGTGACGCACCGTCGCCGACGATCACTACAGTTCCATTGGCAGTAGCTGGAGTGGCGCCGCTGACCGCTGAAATGGCACCGGCCAGCATGAGGCTTGCGAGAGCAGCAATGATCGTCTTCTTCATGAGCATCTTTCTCCTTAACTGAAGTCTGCTAGATTAAACTATGGTGTTGGCGTTTCTTTCGAGAGAATTCCTCTGCGAAGACCACAAAAGCCGAAAATCGAGGCGATGGAAAAGCGGCGAGGAGATTTTACTTCGTAGTAAACACTGTAGAGCAGAACGCCGTCCTTTCGAAAAGCATCGCGCCCAAAATTCCCTGCCACGCTGCAAAATGCGCGACTATGACGGCATGAAACCCACAAACCACTGCTTCGATTATATGAAAAGTAGCGGAACCACCTTACCAATTCGTTCCAGAAAATTGCAACACCTAAGTACATGTACTTTGGTGTTCAGTGATGGTTACTACCGCGCCGAGTGCCTCTGATTTCCAGACCCTTTTATTTCAATTAGGCCGCTGGCGACGTGAGTCATCCCGCCAACGACCACCGTTCCCTCCTCCCAAAACCCGCGGAGCATCCCGATCCTCGCCCTACCGCGGCGACGCGTCCCAAGTTTGTCCCCACTGCTCAACCTCATTACGAAGCCATCGCTGCAAAATGACCTGCCCGACCTGTGGCTTCTATCTGAGTTGCTCGGATTCTTATTGACGCCAAGCTGATCACGTAAACTTCCAAGGCGCTTCTGATTACGCGCTGCTCCTTGTCGATTCACGAAACCGCGCACGCTTCTCATTGTTCGTGTAATTTGATTTCAGCAACTCTTGTTTCTTGAGGAGGACGGAATGCAACGCAAAGGTAGCGCCCACTGGTCTGGAGGTTTGAAAGACGGAAAGGGAACAGCCTCAACAGCAAGTGGCGTACTCAACAATACGCAATATTCGTTCAGCACGCGTTTTGAAAACGGAATCGGCACAAATCCAGAGGAATTGGTTGCGGCCGCCCACGCCAGCTGCTTCAGCATGGCATTGTCGGCACAGCTGGGCAACGCAGGAATGACGGCGGAGAGCATCGACACCACGGCTACCGTGACCCTGGAAAAAACAGACGCGGGATTCACCATCACTTCCTCGCACCTCGATGTCACGGTGAAGATACCGGGCGCTGACCAAGCCAAGTTCGACGAGGCCGCGAAAGCAGCGGAGACTGGCTGTCCGATCTCACGCGTGCTGAACGCGAAGATCACGATGGACGCCAAATTGGTCGCTTAATCAGCGCGGTCGCTCGTATCCACTGCGATATTGATCTTCCGGTTACCTATTTCCCACACATTCAACGAGCGGATGTGTGGGCCCCCTCCTAGCTCAAAACCTGGCCGCCAAAGATCAACTGTGAGAGCGAAGAATCTCGCGGACTTCCCGGTTGAGATGGGCCGCCTCCTTCGCCGCACCATCAATCAGTGCGAGCCATTTCCTACTCTGATCGTCGAGATGGGATTGCGCCAGCAGGTACGCGGCCTGCATCACATTCTCGATTGCATTACTCAAGTCGTGGGAAAGAGTGCGCAGCTTGATAATTGTCTCGAGAGAAAGTTCCTTTGGGTCTTCGTCCATGATGACGCTACAGCTCCGTGCTAAGGGCGACCCCCGCTAATATTTCTCCGGCGCGGCGACGGCAGCCTTGGGCAGTGAAAACCTTAGCACACCTGGATTGCAGCGCGTTCGAAGCTAGTCGCATTTGACACTGCGAATTCGCGAGATTCTTTAGCCGCGGATTCATCGGCTCGACCGTGCGGGCTCGCTGTTGTCCAGCGTTCATAGCTGTTATCATTCGAGCGACGCAACATTCGTCTCGAGCGCTTCGATGGTCCGAGTCCGCCTGAAAACCAAGCTCGTGCTTGCCATCAATGGCATGGTCTTTCTGCTGGTGGCGCTCTTCTGCTATATCTACATCTCACATCGCCTGCGCCAGAGCACGCAGGAAGCGGATACCATCGCACGATTCATCGCCAACGAAGTCGTAGAGAGCGCCCACCAAGCAACCCAGGCCGATTTGCGCCCGCTTGATGTCGAAATCGATGATCCACAACTGATTCAGGCTGCGATCGAGAACCGGCTGCAAAACGACAAGGGCTTGAGCACGTTGTTGCAAACAATCGTGGCTTATTCCCCTGCGGTGTACGACGCCGGAATCGTGGATGTGAACGGCCGTGCCATTGTTCACACAACACCTTCTGCGGTTGGCAAGGTCCTGGATCGACGTGAGAACTATTCCGACGTTCTTTCTGCCAATGTCTTTCGTCAACTGAAAACGATCTATGGTCCGCCCCGAGTGTATGACATCACAGTCCCATTACAGCGTGGTGACCGGCAGAAGTTCGGGTATGTTCGTGTAGGTATTTCTACGGTGTTCCTCAAGACCGAGGTCACACCCCCACTGAAGGGTGCGCTCGAATATTCCGGAATCGCCCTCTTGTTATCGCTTGCCATCGCTGGCGCCGTTTCTAATATTGCACTTCGTCCGTTGGAGGCAATCGCACGCCGTCTCGACCAGATGACCTCAGAAGTTCCCGACACACATCCGCAAGCCGACCCCGGCAGAATCGACGAGTTTGGCATGGTCAACACCAAGATCGATCGCCTGGGACGGCAGATTCGTGACGTGAAGGAAGTCTTCAGCACCCTGAAGGGAAACCTCGACCAGATCATGGGTACCCTGCAGGACGGTCTTGTGTTGTTCACCAAGGACAACCGCGTCGTGCTGGTTAGCGCCTCGGCGGAGCGATTTATCGGGCTGCGTCGAGAGCAGATCCTGGGCAAGACGGTCGAAGAAATTTTCACCGATGCCAACAAGTTCGGTCGTATTGTGCTCGACGCCTTTGCCTTGCATCAGGTCATCCCACAGCGCGAAATTGAGCTGGAAAACAAACGAAGGGTTCAGATCGCGTTGGACTTTATCGCTGAGCGCGGCGAGCGTATCGGAGCGCTGTTGACCATGCGGGATGCGGAATCGGTACGTCGCATCGAGAATGAGATCGAATTGTCACGCCGCCTGGCCGCGATCGGGCGCCTGACTCAGGGCGTGGCCCATGAAGTGAAGAATCCAATTAACGCGATTGTGGTGCATCTGGAGCTGTTACGCGAAAAGATACGCGAGGTTGATCCCACTACCAGCCGGCACATGGACATCATTGGTAATGAGATTCATCGGCTCGATCGCGTAGTGCAGACACTCGTCGATTTCAATCGCCCCGTAGAGCTTCGTTTGACCTCATTCGACCTGCGAAGGCTGGTAGAAGACGTTGCCATGCTCGCCGGTCCCGAAGCGGCACGACAGGGCGTCGAGGTCAAAACCCGAATTACTCGGGAATCGCTACCCATCAAGGCCGACAGTGATCTCGTGAAGCAGGCTCTGCTAAATGTCGTGCTCAATGGCGTCCAGGCCATGGAGCACGGGGGTATACTCACCATCGCCGCACATCGCGAGGACTCCACTGCATTGATCGAGGTCCATGACCAGGGCAAGGGGATCGCCCCCGATATTCAGGACAAAGTGTTCAACCTGTACTTCACTACCAAGAAATCGGGCAGCGGCATCGGGTTGGCGGTGAGTTACCGCGTCCTGCAAATGCACAGCGGTGCTCTCGATTTCAACACAGAATTGGGCGCGGGTACGACGTTCCGCCTGTTGTTACCAATCGCGCAGGCACAGTCGCAGGAAAACAAGGAGGTTTTGACGACTACCTAGGGGTGTGTCTGAATAATCAGAAATTCCAAGTCTCAGCTACAACACGTTGTGCTATTGCGCACACCAGAACATGTGACCACAAAACCTATTACTCAGACACGCTCCTAGGGGCGCACGCGGATGTGCGCCGGACCAAACTATGGGATGAAATGCACTCCGGGGGCCGTCGCGAGTGTTTTATCATAGAAGAACTGGTTGTTTGGCTCGCTGGCCATTCGGCGTGAGTCGAAAGATTCGAGCGAATTCTTAGGATGAAAGTAATGCGCAAACTCGCCACTTCGCTTCTTCTGCTGGCCCTGCTTTTCACCGAGGCCTGCACCAAGAAGAGGCCGTCTCTGCCGCAAGCGGCTCAACAGGCGCCCCCGACCATCGCTGAGGCGTTGCCCGACGAAATTCCCGAGAAAACTGAGCCCCCACCGCCACCGCCGCAGCCTCGGAACGAAACCGAGCAACCCAAGAAGCAGCAGAAGAAGCCTGCGAAGGGCACGACGAAAAAAACCCCTCCGCCTGCTAGCACGACGGTTGCTGCTACGCCGCCAGCCGCTCCAGCTCAACCGCCCGCCCAGACGCCGGCTCCTCAGAACACTCAGGCGGTCGCCAGCTTGCGCCCGCCGCACAACGGCTCCACAGCGGAACCTGCGCCAGAAATGACAGTTGCGGCCGCAATTTCCAGCAAAGATGCCGACAAGCAAAAGGAAGACACCGCTCACATGGTCGAGGCGACCGAGAATGTTCTAAAGACTCTTACCCGTCAGTTGAACGATGAAGAGAAGGGCATGCGGACCCAGGTCGAGACTTTCCTTCAGCAGTCGCGCAAGGCGACCACCGATGGCGACTACGAGCGTGCGTTCTACCTGGCGAAAAAGGCCCAGGCGTTGGCCGAGGCGCTGGTCAAACCCTAGCCGCTACTTCTTTGCCGTCGCCCCCGCGGCGTTGATCTTCGCCAACATCTCCTTTGCAGGCCCTGCATAGGGCCCGTCGATCGCAGCGGCCTTCTGCAAGCTGGCCACCGCATCGGCCTTGTGGTTCTGCTTGGCATATGCGTACCCGAGATAAAACAACGCCTGTTGCTGATCCGCCGGATCGTCCTGCAGCAAGGTCACGGCAGTCTTCAGGTCTGTAACCGCGGGAAGGAGCTTCTCCTGATTTAACTCGGCGCGTCCCAGCGTGACATGCGCCAACCCGGCATACGACTTCTTCTCCTTCGTGTCGGGATTCGGCCCAACCAGCGTAATCACCTTGCTGGCATAGGTCGCCGCCTTGGCAGCGTCCTTGGGCTTTGCGGCATACGCGTCCCCCATCATCAGTAGCGTGGGGATGCTGTCCGGATTCGCCGCCAGCGTCTTCTCGCCGTACGCTTCCAAACGCTGCGGCTGATTAAGCTGCCGCAAGCTGTAGAGAGCCAGCTGGCTGACCTGCGCCTCATACTTCGACTTCGGAAATGCTGGCGTGAATTTCTCGATCTCCGTCATGCGCTTGTTAGGATCTTGCTCCGATTGAATGGCGTTATAAGCCGAGGTCTCCAGAAAGTCGTAATCACTCTGGGCGGCGCTCTGCTCGCTTTTGATTTTGCCTGCCAAGTCGGCGTCGGACATGTCGGGTGGCTTAGGCTGCTTCGCGATCGAGTTGTAGACGTCAGCGCCTTCGACCGCATAATCGACCACTTTGCCATTGTCCTTCATGGCCTGTGCCACGCTGGCCTGCGACATGATGATGTCGAGATTGTTGGGATACGCCTCGAGCGCCTTCTCACCGCACTCCATCGCCTTCGCTGTGTCTCCGGCGGCCAGATACTGCTGCGACAGCTGCCACTCGGCATACGCTGTTGCTGGTTTGTTGTCGGCGTATTTCTTCAAAAACTCCTGGTACGCCGCAATCCGCTTCTGTGCGTCCGATTCGGCCGAGATCGCCGCCAGATCTTTGTCCTCCGGCGTACCGGCGGGAATGACGATGGATGTATTCTGCGCTCGCCCGGCGGTACCGAACATCATGGCGCAGCAGACGATCAACACATAGCGATACAGCACGCGCATTTCGCACCTCGGGGGAAGTTACGGGCGACGATCGGAGAATGGTGCGCCACCCATAATTTTGTTCGCACGGAATCCTAACGCTTTCGCGGGCCGGACGCTATGAGTTATCGCACACTCGAGTGGTTGAGGGGGCCTCAGAGCCTGCCCTGGGCTTGTCGAAGGATTCGCGCTCTTTCTTGGGCTCTAACCCGGGATACCGTTCGGCGGCTACTTTCGCCCTTCGCGCTTTTGTGCCACCACCAGCCCCCGAGGTGTCGGCAGCAGGACGACCGAGATTAATCCGTCTCGCTCCATCTTCAGCGCTGCCTCACGAACTTGCCTGAGATGCGAGCTGGCATCGTGCATCACGATCACGCCAAATGGCGAGATCTGCGGCAGGAAGCGTCTCACCTCATCCTCGCGGATCGGCATGTCGCTGTCGCTGAAGAAGAGATCGATTACTCCGTCAACCTTCATCTCAAGACTCGACTCGTTGCGCAGCTCAATCAGATCGTTGAACGACGACGCAGCAAATTTCTCTTTCGCCGTCTCGTAGACTTTCGGATCAAACTCGCACGTGACAATGCGCCCGAAGCCGTTCATGCGCAAAGCTTCGGCGATCCATAGCGTGCTAATGCCCATGAACGTTCCCGTCTCAACCACCAGCCGCGGCTTAATGGTCGTCACCAGTGTGCGCAGGAACTCCAGCACCTCGACCTCCGCCGTCATGGAGTCGTACATGCTCCACAGTTGGGGGTGCGGACACTCCGGCGTAGCGCGGTGATACTCCGGCACGAGCACCCCGGCGCGTTGCTGCGCCTCGCGCATGATGCGGTGTTCCTGCTTTTCTTTGCGAAAGAGGTGCCGGAGGCCCATCTAGGCGCTCTTCTCCTGGTCGCGCAGGCGCTCGAGCATGGCCGACCGGAGTAGCGAGTTGAGTCTGGACTGATATCCCTTTCCCTGTTGGCGCAGCCAGGCCAAAATGTCAGCATCAATGCGCAAGGTGACTTGTTCTTTCACCGGACGGTAGAACGGATTGCGCACAGCGTTCTTCCAGAACTTCTCGCTGAGCGGCGAAATGTCGGAATAGTCGATTTCGCTGTCGGGCTTAGCCGCGAGTTTCGCCAGTTCTCGCTTGTGCCCGGTGGTTAGCTTGCGTTCAGTAAGTGCTTTTCGCACGATTTTCCTCATAGCGCATCCACTCCTTCCGGTTGGCCCTCCGGGCCGGTCCTGCTCGACCAAAGCGTAGAAGACATGCATAGCCTCTTCGAAGCCAATGCGATGCTTCAGACGGTTCATCCTGTTCTTCTGTTCGTCCCACTCGAACAGAGCCAGGCCTGCTTGAAATTGTAACTCCCATTCTGTAGCTACAAGAAAGTATTTTCTTGTCCCTGTCCCCATCGTGCTTATTGTCTGGCAGAAGGGCAACTGCGCTACAGTTAAATCATGCGCGAGATGTTTCAGCACCGCGGGATGAGGCTGCTTGTCATCGCCAATCTGGTCTCCATGATCGGCAGTGGCATGAACGCGGCCGCAGTGATCTGGTACATCCTGCAGGCCACGCACTCCGAGGTTTCGCTCGGACTCCTGGTTGCTTTGCAGACGCTGCCGTCCCTCGTCCTCTTGCCATTCACGGGCGTCATCATCGACCGCGAAGACCGCCGCCACCTGATGATGGGGCTCGACGTCGCGCGTGGCCTGATTATCCTTATCGTTGCCATTCTCGCCCTCACGCATTACGTTCGCGTGTGGCAACTCTATGGCATGACCATCCTCATCTCCGTCGGTTTCTGGATGTTCTGGCCGACGATCAATGCGCTGGTACAGGAGTTGTCACCCGAAGGGGGACTGCTCGACGCCAACTCGCTGATGCTGGCAGCCGTGCAGGGCGGCTGGGTGCTCGCCGGAGCCATGGTCGGCTTCGTGTACAACAAAATCGGCTTGGGTGGCATTCTGTTGCTCGATTGCGCAACTTACGCGGTTTCGATCGCGTGCGTCTATCACGTGCGCAAAGGTCGGGTGACCGTGAGCCACCTTAAGCCGCAGGTCGAAAGCGAAGCGCCGCCGCCCGACAAAGCCGTCGCCCGATATTTCCACGAGCTTGGCGAGGGCTTCCGTTACGCCCACAACGACCACCGCGTGCGGCTGCTCGGGCTTGCGTGGGCGCTTTTCATCGCTGCCATGATGACGCAGGGCGTTATCTCCGCGCCGTTGAGCGATCGCATTCTCCATCGCGGCGCCGTCGGATATGGCTGGATCAATGCGGGCTGGGCCTTGGGAGCATTCACCAGCATGTTCTATGCTTCCCGTTTTATCCGCCGCAACGGAGCGCATCGCTCGGTGACGCTGACTATGCTCGTGATCGCCGTGGCCCTCATGCTTCTGCCTTCCATTCCCTGGATCGCGTTCACCGTACCCATCTACTTCGTTATGGGCTCGGGGCGGGGCGTCGGGGGCATCGCCATCTCTTCCGAGATGATGCAGATCGTGCCGAAATACTTCATGGGCCGCGTACAGAATACGTTCTTCTTCATTGCCAGCGCGCTGCAAATCTGCACCGCGCTCTTCGCCGGCGAAGCCGCCCACCGCGACGGCCTGAAGTTCGGCTTCTACATTGTGGCAGCGATGTACTTCGGCGCAGCCCTGGCAGCGTCTTGGCCCGTGCGGGAAACCGAACGAGTGCCGCAGCCAGAAGCGGCAGATTGAATTTAGGCGCGACGGAGTTCGGACGCCGCGTACGCCATCGCCGGCAGCAGTTCCTTCCGCGGCGAAATCGCCGGAGTGTCGCGCAGCAGGAAGTCGAGCGCGATACGATTGAACTCCTCGGGCACTTCTTCGTAGGGCATGTGGCCGACGCCGTCCATCATCACCACCTCGCTGTTGTCCCAGCGGCGATGCAACTCTTCCGCCGAGGCAGGCTCTACCGCAACGTCGCGGTCGCCCCACAACAGCAACGCTGGGACCGACTTCACTACAGGCAGCGCCGACTCAATGAGGCGCAAGTCTGTCATCCACGAGCGAATGATGTTCCAAAGATGCCATAAGCTGCCCTCAGGTTTCCACCCGGCCTGATATCCAGCCAGGCTGTCGGAAGGGACCCTCGAGCGGTTGCCGAAGAGTCGCTTGAAGAAAGTCTCGACGAGGAAGGGTAGCCGCGGTTCGACGTACGTAAGGTAGAGACGACCAGCAACTGTACGCAAAAACCGTACCCGCAAAAACCCGATCCGTGACCATGGATTGATTGGCGCCGACAGCACCATCCTCCCCATGCGATGCAACTCGCCGCGTTTGGCCGCAAGCCCAGCCATTGCGATGGCAGCTCCTCCACCGCGCGAGGTGGCCAGCACGTCGAACTGATCGATGCCCAGATGATCCATGAATTTGAGCAGGTGCTCGGCGTCGCTGGCCAGCGTACCCGGCAGCGTCGCGCTTCGCTGCGAAAAGCCGCAGCCCGGCAGATCAACCGCGTATACCGTATAACGGCGTGCCAATCCTTGAATGACGAAGCGCCAGGAGAAC
>Ga0306922_10003850_pt1 | contig 14107 bp, 13 predicted proteins | sample sta12Cox44000082_FD_203758 | JGI IMG/M metagenome (GOLD analysis project Ga0306922, IMG submission 203758) | Lab enrichment of tropical soil microbial communities from Luquillo Experimental Forest, Puerto Rico - statoxic.12C.oxic.44.000.082 (v2)... | ecosystem: Environmental > Terrestrial >... | reverse complement strand
GCATCTGTGCCACGAAGGAGATAGAAATGATTATCGTTGACGAAGCATTGAAGGCCAGAGAGCGTGAGGGACGGCCCATCCGCGTTGGGATGATCGGCGCCGGGTTTATGGGGCAAGGTCTTACCAATCAGATCACGCACAGTGTTCCGGGGATGCGTATGTCTGCTATTTATAACCGGCATCCGGAACGCGCCCAGCAAGTCTATCAATATTCAGGGTTGAACCATATTGACACTGCGAGTTCCCAGGCTGGGCTAGACGCGGCGATCCGCGCCGAGACCCCGGTGATTGCGGAAGATCCGTTCACCATTTGTCGATCGCCGGAGATCGACGTAGTGATGGAGGTAACCGGCTCGGTAGAATTCGGCGCCCGCATTCTGATGGATGCTTTCGAGCATGGAAAATCGGTGGTGTTGATGAACGCCGAGGTAGACGCGACCATCGGTCCGATCCTTCAGATTTATGCAAGGAGGAACAACGTCACCCTCTCCGCCTGCGAAGGTGACGAGCCTGGCGTACAAATGAATCTTGTCCGCTGGGTGAAAGGTCTTGGCCTGATCCCTCGGGTTATTGGAAACGTCAAAGGTCTGCAGGATCCCTATCGCAATCCGACGACCCAGCAGGGTTGGGCGGAACGCTGGAAGCAAAATGCGGCTATGGTGACGTCATTTGCCGATGGCTCCAAGATCAGCTTTGAGCAGTCAATCGTGGCTAATGCCACTGGCTTCAAAGTGCGGTCGCGAGGCATGTCGCGGGGATTGAAATACGACGGCTCCATCATGGACATTGCTGAGCTCTATGACCTTGATGAGATCCGTGAGGTAGGTGGCATTGTCGACTACACCGTGGGGCCTACAGGCGTGAAAGTATTTGTGCTTGCCGAGCATTCGGATCCGAAGCAACGCCACTACCTCGAGCTCTACAAGATGGGCGAGGGACCGCTGTACCCGTTCTGGACACCTTATCATCTGGTTCATTTCGAGGCTCCCAACGCGATCGCTCGGGTGGTGTTGTTTGGCGACAACGTCGCCCCGCCACTCGCAGGTCCCGTTGTCGAGGTCTGTGCCGTAGCCAAACGTAACCTCGCAGCCGATGAGGTGCTTGACGAATACGGCATGTACATGACTTACGGTGAAGCGGTTAATGCCGATGAAATGAGCGCTGGGCGTTACTTACCGGAGGGCCTGGTGGAAGGGTGCAGGCTAACGCGCCCCGTCGCCAAGGATCAAGTCCTGACCTACGATGATGTGGTGCTCCCTCCAGGGCGTCTGGCGGACCGCCTCCGAGCCGAGCAATATGCTCGTTTTCGCAACGAGAGTTGGCTTGAGGAGCACCTCCGCGCAATGCAAAATTCAGCACCGGGACTTTCGAGAGAGATGGCAGTGGTCTGAGTCGGCTGCGACCGTCACCCGGATTCGCCACCTGTGCCTCTCAAGCCTCTCGCGAGCATTTGCAACCGACGCCTCACGGACGGGGTATCGCAAGAAGCGTTTTATCGGAAAACTACGTTAGCCCATGATGGCTCGAAAAGTGCCGACTTATGGTTTCGACTCCCCGGTGACTATGGTGCTCTATTTGCTTGGCTGGTCAGCGAACCACTGTTTCCCGGAATCTTTGGAGGCTGGCCTTTTGGGCAGGGCTAATCTGCCGCACCGCCACGCAAACGCTCCTGGCCCGCGCCGGACGATCAGCAGCGCTCGCATGCCCGGGAGCGGCGCCGCCTGATGTTGCGATTCACACCCGATTTGCCCGAGGACGGTACGATCCTCTGTTTGGGCGCGCACTGCGATGACATCGAAATCGGATGCGGCGGCACGCTGATTGAGCTGCTCGCGCGCCATCCGCAGCTGAGATTCGTCTGGGTGGTATTCTCCGGCGATGCCGTACGCGAACGCGAAACGCGGGCGGCCGCGGCGACGCTGTTGGGCGCTGACGCAAACGTTACGGTGGACGTCCATCATTTTCGCGGCAGCTACTTCCCCCATTGCGGTGCGGACATCAAGGACGCGTTCGAAGCGTTGCGTTCTCGCGCGGCGCCGGATCTAGTGATGACTCATCACCTCGCCGACCGGCACCAGGATCATCGCGTTATCGCGGAGCTGACCTGGAATACGTTCCGCAATCATGCGATCCTGGAATACGAAATTCCGAAATACGAAGGGGATCTGGCGCAACCCGGAGTGTATTGTCCGTTGTCACAGGCCTCGGTCGAGCTGAAAATCGCGACACTTCTTGAATGCTTTCCTTCGCAGCAGGGCCACCAGTGGTTCGACGCGGACCTATTCCGCGGCCACCTGCGCCTACGTGGCGTCGAATGCAACTCGCCGACGCGCCACGCGGAGGCGTTCCATGCACGAAAGCTTGTGCTTTGACGCACAAGGCGCCCGTTTTGACGACTTACCGCACGGTCGCGCTCGAACCAGCACGAGGATCCGCTGGCGTGAATCTAGTCTAGTCACTCTGTGGGCGGAGTTCTTTCAGCTGACCAGCTTGCTGGATGGGCTCGACCCGCGTGCTCGTGGTCGGATGGATGTCGCGCGCCCAATCCCAAGTCTTTCGCACGCTAAGAGGGTATCGAGCGTCAAGGCGTTTCGACCGGCGGCCCTGCCGGCAAATTCGGCGAGTTAGCGACATGTCCGATCACTCCGCGAAATCGATAAAACCGGCAAGAATCAGTCTTTACGGAAACTTCGGTGCCGGCAACCTAGGGAACGAATGTACTCTGCAGGCGGTGATCGAACAGATCCTGCAGCGCTGGCCGGATGCGCAATTGCTGTGCTTCTGCACGAACCCGCAGGATGTGCAGACACGCCACAACATCGCAGCTTTTCCCTCGGAAGCAGTCAATCGGATCGCGACCCAGAGGTCCGGCTCGAACGTGCGGTGGGGTCAATTTACGCGGATCTTCCGAATTATTTTTCAGCGGATTCCTCTCGAGGTGGTTCATTGGATCAAGTGCCTATCAGCGGTCGGCCGTTCGGACATGCTCATTGTCGCCGGGACGGGTATCATTGCAGACTACATGTGTGGCCCGCTGGGCTGGCCCTACGACATATTCAAACTGTCGATGCTTGCGTCCCTGTGCCGGATCAAACTGGTATTCCTTAGCGTTGGGGCTGGGCCTATCTGCCACCCGCTAAGCCGTTGGTTTCTAAAAAGGAGTCTGGCGGTAGCCCACCATCGCAGCTACCGAGACGAGGCATCGAAGCGGTGCCTAGAGGAGATTGGATTCAACACCGATTGTGATATCGTCTGCCCGGATGTGGTGTTTGGGCTCTTGCAGGCCAACCTCATCTCCGGTGCTCGAGCTAATAAGGGGCGCATCGTCGGACTTGGACTTAAGGACTACGGAGCAACAGAACGACTGAAACCGGAGAAATTCCGGGAATACCTTGAAACGATGGCGGCCTTTGTCTCCTGGCTTCTGGGGCGTGGTTACGATGTGCGGTTACTTATCGGCGACGTTCGGTACGATGGCTGGGTGATAGAGGAATTTGTCGATCTCCTGAAGAGGCAGAACATCCCTACGGGAGCGCCAAGGTTGATCGCTGAGCCGGCCGCGTCTGTCAAGGAGCTGTTGCGCCAGATCGGCGAGACTGAGGCCGTGATCTCACCGCGCTACCACAACCTTGTTATAGCATTGATCCAGAACAAGCCGGTCATTGCATTGTCTGATCATGCTAAGCTTGATTCACTGGTAACCGATTTCGGATTGGCGCAATACCGGGTTTCGTTGGCGGGCTTGAGCGCGCGCGGTCTGATCGACAAATTCAAGCAACTGGAGGACAACTTGGAGCAATTGATTCCGTACATTAAGGCGGGATCGGACAAATATCGCCGGGCGGTCGATGTGCAGTACGTCACCATCCTTCCGGGGCCGAACTCGGCGGGACGAACTGCGGAGGCGCTGAGCTAGCCGCCTTAAATTTGAAGGCTGTCCCTGATCAATCAGTATCCACGGATATACTGCGGCAGTACCGGAGCGGCTTCCTACAGCGCTGCCGCGAGATACCAGAGCCGGGCGCTGGTATGGCGTGATTTTTGCGCAAGCTCGGAAGTTCGCACGTCGCGCGCGAAGCGCCAGCGCCACCAATGCTCCTCACCCGGCGCTGGTGCCAGTCGTCATCGATGAGCTGCCGAACGGCAGCTCGCCGTAGAGGGTCAGCGCGCCTCAGGAGAAATAGGGGTCCCACCCAGCGCGCGCAAACACCTCGTTGGACAGGCGGTGCATGTGCTTAAGGATGAAGAGCCCCGCCATCCGCCGGGTCTGCAGGAGCTGCGCTGGCTGTACGACCACCGCGACCTCCCGGGGGCGCATCGCGATCTCGGCGCCGGGCTGGCCGCACGGTCGGGGAAATACCCGAAGCTCGCCAGCTGGGTCGAAGAGAGCATCGACGAGACGCTGACTTTCTATCGGCTGCCGTGCCAGCATCACAAGCATCTGAAATCGACGGATGAGGTGGACAAGCGAATTTTCTGCCGGCGTTGTAATGTGTCCGTGCGCGGGCGATCTCGTGGCGAAGAGCGAGGTATTGGCCGGAAGTTTCGCCGGGCCGCCTGATCATTTGTGCCGTGCCGGTTTGAGGCGCTCGCGAAACCCGCGGCCTCGTCCTCGTGGGCGCCATTGGCTGACAAACCGCTCGTAGGCTTGGTCGGCCTGTTCAGCGATGGTCATTTCTTGGGTTCTGAGAGCTTTGACATTGTGGGCAGGGGCCCATCCTAATGGCCGGCATCCAACCGCCAGCTCCTTGTTCAGACCTTCCTCAAACAGCCATCCTGACCGCAGCGTTTCCCCATTGCTTGCGTAATCCAACGCCTTCGAGCAGATTAGAGACGATCCCGAGGGCGTGTTAAGTTCATCAACTTCGTTGGTTTGCACTCTGTTGCGCAGAGCCATAGCACCGAGCGGCCATTACTCTGCAGCCTCCCCAATTAGCCTTTCTGCAATCCGCGTGCTTGCATGCCCGTCGCCATAAGGGTTGTGGGCACGGCTCATGCGGGCGTACGCTTCGGGATTGTCGAGCAGCGCGGACATTTCGACGAAGAGACGATGCTCGTCGGTCGCTACCAGTTTGGCTAAGCCGAGTTCCGTGGCTTCGGGCCGTTCGGTCGTGTCGCGGGTGACCAGCACCGGCTTTCCGAAAGACGGCGCCTCCTCTTGGATCCCGCCGGAATCGGTGACGACGAAGTGACAGCGCTTGAGCAAGAACACGAGTTGGGGATAATCGACCGGATCCACCAACAGAATGTTCTCGTGCGCGCGAAGGGGCTCGATCGCGCGCCGCACATTGGGGTTTCGGTGTACCGGGAAAATAATGGCGACATCCGATCGTTGGGCTATGCGTGCCATCGCCCGGCTGACCCGCTCGAGCCCGCCATCAAAGCTTTCGCGGCGATGACCGGTCATCAGGATCACTCGTCTGCTTTCCAAATGGGCCGGAAGGACAGCCGCGAACCGCGACTGCAGTTCGGGTCGTTTATCCAGCAGAGTGGAGACCCACAGCAATGCGTCAATTCCGGTATTGCCCGTCACTAGAACTCGATCGTCGTCAACCCCTTCTCGCAGCAAATTCTCGCGTGCGCGGGCGGTCGGGGCAAAGTGGAGATCGGCGATCTGGGTGACGAGCCTGCGGTTCACTTCTTCGGGCCACGGCGAGTAAATATCGTTTGTGCGCAGACCGGCTTCGACATGCGCCACCGCGATCCGATGATAAAAGGCAGCTAGGGCCCCGACGAAGGTAGTGGTCGTGTCACCTTGTACGATGACTCGATCGGGTCGAAAGCCGTCGAGGACGCCGCTGACCCCCGACAATGCGGCACCAGTGATATACGCCAAATCCTGATTGGGCCGCATCACTTCGAGGTTCCAATCGGGTCGCAGGTCGAACAACTCAACGACCTGCGCCAGCATCTCGCGATGCTGGCCGGTAACGCAGATCTTGCAATCAAATTCTGGCCGAGCCGCCAACTCTCTGATGACCGGAGCGAGCTTGATTGCTTCCGGCCGCGTCCCGAATACAAAGAGAATCTTCATGTCGGTCTGGTTCGTGTCCAAGGACAAGGGTTTGAGCAGTGCTAACGAAAATTAGTGTGTCAGCCCGGTCGTATCGATCACTACTCGGCGCATCAGCTCCTCGCCGGGGATTCTCCAACATGCCGTATGGGCGACGAGGATGGCACGATGTTTACCTGTCGAGGCATTCTTGGCCAGCTCCAACGAGCTCGGCTGTCGATCCATCGGTGCGAAAAGTTTGCCCTTGTAGGAGTACCCGATAGACCGCCTCGGCGTGCTCGGCACTCGCCTCGGTGATCTCGCCGATGATGCCATCGTTCTCAATGAACTCACGGATCACCCGCCCGGGCAGCACCCTCTCGGGACAATGGCCAATATGCACATCGAGCGACTCCGAATGGCGCGCCGGGGGAAAGGGAAGATCCGGACGTAATCCTGCCAGACGTGCCGCCATGCGCACGGTGGTACCAACCGGCGAGGCCGATTCCAGAAGAAGACATTGCCCGAGCCGAGCACAGGAGCGACCGCATCCGCTCCCAGATCGGTATACCGAGACCGAGGACCCACACAGCCTTGATCGGATACGCCGTGGATTTGGTGCGTCTAGTAAAGTGACCCGTCTCGGTTCACAATGCCGCGGTCGCGATCTTAGCCTGTTGTTTAGTACCTGAGACAGATCATCCCGGCAATCATATTCCGACTTCCAATGCCGTTTGTGGTTAATTCTGTAAATTGATGGTAAAGGATTAAGAAAAATTTGGAAGTTCACTAATCAAATGAGTTGAGTGAATTGAAGCAAATCGCTCGCTCTTGTACCACGCAAAGGCTGCGATGCGCAAGCAATAAACGAAGCCGAACGGGGTTGCATTGACCGCCCTACCGGCCCTTTCCTGGCGACAGCGAACACACTTTAGCCTAATGTCTCTCAATTCGGGCTCCAGGTTAGGCTTCACCGACGTGGATCGGGATCTTATCCGCACCCGCACCCCGAGGTCACGGCGGCACGTCACCGGGTCCTCTCGCCCGCTTGGTTGAAACTTTGTAATCCCCTTCCCATGGCCAGATGGCCACCTCAGCTACGCCTCAGACCTACACTGTGAAGTAACCCGAAACTCCATCACATGTGTGAACGCGAGCCGGGCTGGATGTCGGCTAAAAGACAAGTAATCCTTTAAGGCACGTCTTCTCTATCGCGGCAGTAGGGTGTCAAGCTCTCCTTCATCTTTCGTCACCGATTTTTTGCTCCAACAACGAACGTATCTTTGGGAGCGCCAGGATCTCTGCCAGATTTCATGCGCGACCCAGGGAACCTCTGCAAAAGCCAGCTGCAGTGATCGTGGTATAATGGCGGATGGCGTGAGGATTGTGCGTAGGGGTTGGGGGATGAAACAGTAGACCTTAGCGGCGGTGGGTTTGAACGCTACGCCAAGACGACGCGGCGGGCAGCCTTTCTTGCCGAGATGGAGCGGGTTGTGCCCTGGTCGGCGCTGTGTGCGCTGATCGAGCCATTCTATAAGCCGGCCGATGGCCGGGCGCGCCTGTCGGGGTCGAGCGGATGCGGCGCACCTATTTCTTGCAGTAGTGGTTCAATCTGTCGGACCCGAAGGTAGGAGAGGCGCTCTACGATCGGTCTGCGATGCGCCGCTTTGTCGGTATCGATCTCGCCCGCGAGCCAGTGCCGGACGAGACGACAGTGTGCCACTTCCGTCACCTGCTGGAGGGGCAGGATCTGGGCGAGCGGCTGCTCGACGAAGTGCAGCGACACCATTAGCGGACTAGACTGGCAAGGGCGTAGCTGTTCGCAGACGACTGCCGCCTGGTATCCGTGTGGCCGGCTTGCCGCTCATATCGCCCGGGGATCGAGCAACTCCTACTGCGAACACCGCAGGTGGCGTTTGCGGGCAACGGTCGAGAACCCAAGCCGGCCTGCCGTCGATAAGCTCTCCGCCAGTTAGTGGCGGCATCTGGTCCACGAATTTTTACGACTTTCGTAGATACCATCAGTATTGTTGCGGTCGGCTACTGACTGATGCACCATCAGGCCTACGCAGGTGGGGTCGGCGCCCGGTGCGGCATTGTGAGATTGTTGATCGACAGCCGCGCCGGGCGTATCGGTGGCTCAAGGTTGTGTGAACGGTGTCCCGGCGTCGTAGCGCGCCTTGGCCGGCAGCGTGTAGAGCTGGGGCGATCCGGTAGGATTGACCCAAGGCCAGGTATACCCACTCCCTGCGTTGAAATAGGCCGGCTTCTGAGTCAGGTATAGCGAGTTCGGCAGCGTCTGGTTGATGATGGTCGGGTCCCAATGCACGATGTTGGTGACGTAGTCAAAGTTGCCGTGGCGAATTGCCGTGTTAGCCACCTGGGCGTCGGTTGGGTAAGGGCTAATCGGATCCCAACCCAGCAACCAGACGCGAGGCGAGCCGCCGGTGAAGGTAGTCTCGTAGAGCCAGCCGGTTGCATGCGCCGGCGTCCCTAGAACGTTGCCTACCCAAGACATCCAATACGTATAAGTCGTCGCACCAGCAGCGCGTATAGGACCGTTACCGCGCGGCAAATTCTTGATATCATCAATCACTACACCACCGAGCACTGGTGGCTCCGTGAAACTCGCCCGGTAGCCGCTTGCCCAATTACGGAAGAAAGTGTGATAGACGGCGTTACCGTGGGTATCATCGCTGTCCATGTTGAACCCGTAATTGCCCTCGAACAGCATGTGATGAGAACCGACCATGTGGCTACCGTTGAGGCCGATCTCTTGCCAATATTCCGCTCCGCTGATATAGCCATCGTCCATGTAGTTGTAAGCGACGACCGAGCCCGCGCCCGAGGAGCGCGACACCATCACCTTGTTGGCCTGCACCGAAATGCCGTTCTCGATCAGCACTTCGGATGATCCGTTCGCGAGGCTGATGGCGTAGCCGCCACCACCCGGCACCGGCCAGACGGTGTGGTGAACGTAGAATTTCTCTAACTGGACACGGAAAGAATTGTCGATGGCAACACCATCGCCAAGCCATAGCGTGCTCTCGATATTTTGCGCCCAGCAATATGCCGCCCACTCAAACCGCAACTGGCCGTCATCGCCGTTAGATAGAGTCATGTTCTCGACCCCGGCATTTTGCGTGTGCGGGGTCTGCCAATAGTGAAGCTGAGCCTGATGGCTGACTCGATAAGAAATAGTGACCGGTGAGTTGAAGGTGATGGTACTCCCGGTAATTGCTGATATCTGCTTTATATCGGCGGTTGGCCGATCGCAATTGGAAAACCAGCACCCAGCAGTGCCGGATTGGTACGGATACTGGTTGGGCGAGAAATCGTCATAGTTCTGAGAGGGGTTATGCTTCTGCCACTCCACGCGGAAATCCGATGACGCCCAAATCTGGTTTCGTCCGCAACAGTCAGTTTGCCAACTCGCGCCCGATGCCTCGTCCAACTTGACGACTTGCCCTACCGAGAACCCAGACGTGCTGGTCACCTGGACAGAATATGTGCCATTCGTGGCATCGGCAGCCAAGGCAGTCGCGGTCTGATTATTGTTGTACCGCTGCGGCCCGACGATAACGATAGGGGATGGTTTTGAGCCGGGAATGTAGCTACCCACTGTGGCACCATTGGTCCTCTGCAATATCGTGACGCCCGGCCCGGCACCGCGCAGCGTTATTCCCTTGTTGAGCGCGACATAATTGCCCTCAGCAATGGTAAAGGTGCCCGCTGCGAGCTGGACCACTTGGCCGAGCGGGCAGGCATTGATGGCGTTCTGAATATTGGGCGTGTCGTCCGTGCCTGACCCGAGAGGGCTAACGGTGGCGCACAGTCTGGTTCGGTCCGGGATGCCGCCGACGGAAAGCATCCCAGCGGAACTCCAGTTCGCAGACGCGTTCCGATCGGTCGGCAGCAGGCTGCTCCCGCTCGACGTAACCGTGACCGCGAGATTATTCCGAACCGTGGCGGCCGACGCGATTGTGGGCAGCAGCGCAGTCAACAGCGCAGCAGCAAAAAAAGCGCGTTTCATCTGTCTCACTGACCATGCAATTTCGGATGGCGTGGATTGATCGCAGCGCCGCCCTGAGTATAATCCGATTACCGGTGATAGCGCAATGTTATAGTTCTGGACCACCTAAACGCCCACTGGAATTGGCAACCGTGATTACCTTCCAAGTGGTGCAACAATTTTGACCCTAAGTGCCAAAAACTAGGCGTGCCAGTAAGTTTGGAACAGAGACCGGCTCCCTTACTTAGCCAAGACGACCTACGAACAGCCTTCGCATTTTAACCAAGATTAATTGGCTGTCGATCACAACAAATGGTAAATTTCACAAGTAAATATCAACACCGTTCTGACCATTATCCGTGAGCACGCTGGTGCATCCGTTCTTTTTCGTCCAAAAGCGGGTTGACAGCTGGATATCACGTCGATTAGCTAATCGTTGTCTGCCCTGTCACTCCTGGATGACGTCAATCTCCATGCTTATTCCACTCAAGACTATGTTTGGTTAATGGTTAACCGTGCGGAAGGAAACCATTCGACGCGCGTCTAACATACGACGGATGCTTCATTCGTGTAGCCCGCCAACATGGCCAACCTCGGATATGAGTAAAGAGAACTTTGACGTCTTCGGGACGAGATCTCTACGCGTTGTCTTGAGAGGAAGGAAACCGGGAATGATGCTGCGAACCGCTCTTCTTACGGTGTGGCTTGCCAGCGCCTTGTCGTTCGGAGCGGCGGGTCAGACCGTTACGATGGGCGAAACCGCAGTCCTGACCGCAGACGATAGCCAAAACGCCAACATGCTGCTCGCACAAGAGGCGTCCCTCTCGCAGTCGGCGACGATTCAAAGCATGTCGTTCTATGTCACCGCAGCTGACGGCGAGCTTGTGCTTGGCATCTATGATGCTACTGGTCCATCGGGTGGGCCCGGTACTCTGGTGGCTCAAACTGCTGCTTTTATACCTGAAGTCGGTTGGAATGTTGCGGCTACGACGACGACACCAACTCTAGCGGCGGGTAATTATTGGTTGGCTTACTTGCCCAGCAGTGACGCCCTTTCTTTCGTGAAGCAAAACAACAGTGGTAATTGCCGATACTACTCGCTGCAGTTTACTTCTACTTTGCCGCAAATAATTGCTTCGACACCCAGAGCGATGATCAGCCGTTTACGGCGAGGCGGAGCCGCGACGTCAGCGCTCGCCTTTCTACCGACCAATTGTACTTCGACGACTTGGTCCCTTTATGCAACTTTAGCAACGACCGCAACGGCCACACTTCAGCTTAGTGATAGTCCTTCTACGCCCTCGGTATCCGCAGATGCGGCTGTAGGTACCGTTGTTACGACGCTGATGGCAAGCTGGAGCAATGGGATGCCGTTCACCGGTAACCTCTCATTTGTTTCACCCTATAACACCGATGGGGGCCTGTTCGCGTTGAGCGGAAGCAATATAGTTGTGAATGGCAGTCTTGCCGCTCTTGGCAGCACAACTCAAGCAATCACTGTGCAAGCGCAGCAATCATCGAGCGTTTCTCTTAATATCCCGATTGCCGTTACAACACCTGGTTCTGGTGGCGGTGGAAGTGGAAGTATTGGAACCCTCCTTCCCGCCGACAGCAATGCGAGTGCAAACTGGCAGATGGCGGGCATGCTTTCCGTTGGGGGAATCCCGAACAGAACGACGGTTTGTGCCACTCTTAGCCCTAGTGGCGGGGATGACTCAACGAATATCAACAATGCCATTGCTGCGTGCCCATCTGAGCAGGTGGTGCTCCTTAATCCAGGTACATTCACCATTGCAGAGGGTAACTTCGTCTTAGTCAACAATAGCATCACATTGCGCGGTTCAGGTCCTGGAACCACCATATTAACACGTACTGGTGGGGCTACATTGGGGAGCTATACCCCCGGCTCTAACCCTTCTCCGATGATTATTTTGGGGCCTCAGGCGTACAACAACGGTGAGACTGCTACGGCCCTGACTGCCGACGCCGATCAAGGTGATACATCTGTAGAGGTAACAAGCGCGACCGGCTTCTTTGTAGGGCAGATCGTTCTGATGGATGAAGCCTCAGGCGCTGGATGGCAGCCGGATGTGGAAGGGTTGGGTCAGATCTGGGCAGCCCCGGATTACCGCGTAGTATGGCAGAAGCACAACCCCTCGCAGCCAGATATAGATGACTTCTCGGCCAGTCAGTATCCGTACCAAGCTGGTACAGCCGGGTGTTGGTTCTCGAACTGTGATCGGCCAACCGCCGAGTTTCATAGGATATCTGCTATTTCTGGTAATACCATAACGTTTGACTCTCCCGTAACGATCTCCTACAGAGTTAATAATCAGGCTCAACTCTACTATTTCGCGACTCCACATGTACAAAATGCCGGGGTCGAACAGATGACGGTAGAACATGGAGATGACGATAATATAGATTTTGAGTGGTGTGCCTATTGTTGGGCCTATATGGTGGAGAATACGTCATGGCTGGGCGATGGTTTTGGAGTTAATAATTCGTTCCGCGTAGAGTTGAAAGAGTTCTACAACCACGAGCCGGTCTGGCCGGTTCCTGGCGGCGGCGGCTATAACATTAGCCTTGCAGCCGGATCCTCCGAGATCCTTATTTGGGACGGTATCTCAGTGCTGGCCAACAAAGTTATGGTGACGCGCGCTTCTGGTGCAGGATCGGTTGTCGCCTACAACTACATGGACATGGGATTTATTAGTGGTACTGATGGTTGGCAGGAGATTGGCCTCAATAGCAGCCACTATGTTGGATCTCACCATACGTTGTTCGAGGGCAACCGTAGTTTCAATATGGATTCCGATCAGACACACGGCAATTCCATTTACCACACGTTCTTCCGGAATTATACAACTGGATTCCGGGCACAGTTTACCGACTACGTTAGCGGTGTTGTGGTGAATGATATGGCTCAGCAGAGTACGAATGGCCCGCTTCGCACTGCGGCCGCGCACGCCTATGCGTACTGGTTTAACTTTATTGGGAATGTGTTAGGCGTTCCCGGCCAGATGGGTAATTTCATCTATGGCGATGTTAGTAACTTGGGTAATGGCAACTGGCCGTCACAGATATTTATGATGGGCTGGAACGATTTGCCAAATCAGGTTTACGATCCGACCACTATCGGTAGTGCTGACATTGACGGGAATTATGATTACCTGACCAATCAGGTGAATTGGTCATCGGCGGACACGGCACATACCCTGCCGAATTCGCTGTTCCTGACTCAAGCGCCGGCATTCTTTAGTGATGGTAGCGGCTATACTTGGCCGCCTGTAGATCCGCTGGGGGTGACTACCCAATTCTATACATTGCCTGCATACGCGCGCTATCAGGCCGGTACGCCGTTTATACAGCCCTGAGCTGCGTTGGCGCTTTCGCGCATAGCAGGCCACGCCTCAACTTCTGGGATCGGAGAACCTCTCGAAGTTGGCGCTCACCGCAGCGTCTACGTGGGCGTCGTTCACAAGCGCCTGCAGCGTGCCGACGTTAGACGTGAGAGGCGTAGCCTCAGCTGCGGTGGCATGCGATACGCAGTTCGGGACAGGTGCCACTTATAATGACGAATATCTGAGGCCACTGCGTCGGAGGCGGCGGCGAGGGCATCGATTTGCGCCACCAGCCGGATGCGCTGGATATGCAGCTTGAGGGACGCGGTCATTATCGCCTCGTAGATCATCGACGAGCAGCTCGTCGCAAGCACACCACAATTTACTGGTACATCTCGAAGCGCTGGGGGCCGAAGCCCCAGACCATCCGACCACAGCGCGGAGACGCGAAGTGTCTGGCTTGACGCGGGCGCAGCCGTGGACCGACCGTAAGAGTCACTCCCTGTCGGGTTATTCGTAAGCGGAGGCTGAACCCCCACCTTGCACCCGGATGACGGCAATGGGGTGATGCTGCCTTGTCGGGTCGAGGCAAGGGGTTGGTCGCCAAGTAAATTGCCAATAGGTGGGCACAGTTTCGTAGGCATCCGGCCACGGCCGTGATGGGTGATCGTCAGGCGGCAGCGGTTGGGATATCGCGGTGCTTCCAGTGCCAGGGGAGCAACTCGTGTAGCTGCGAGGCGGCGGGATGGTCGGCGATGC
>Ga0306922_10003848_pt1 | contig 14114 bp, 10 predicted proteins | sample sta12Cox44000082_FD_203758 | JGI IMG/M metagenome (GOLD analysis project Ga0306922, IMG submission 203758) | Lab enrichment of tropical soil microbial communities from Luquillo Experimental Forest, Puerto Rico - statoxic.12C.oxic.44.000.082 (v2)... | ecosystem: Environmental > Terrestrial >... | reverse complement strand
CGAGCCAGCTCTGCAGCAACGCCGATGTGGTCTCGAGCAGCACGGTGCCGATCACCGGGCCCCAGAGCGTTCCGATGCCGCCAACGATCGATACCAGCGCCGCCTCGATCGAGATGTTGAAATTGAAGGCTGTCGCGGGATCGATGAAGTAGATGTACTGCACATAGAAGGTGCCGGCGAGCGCGGTCAGGAACGCAGAGATCATGTAGATGTCGCGCTTGATGCGCGGCGCGTTGACCCCGATCGCCTCGGCTGCATCCTCGTCCTCGCCGATCGCGACGAGATAATAGCCCATCCAGGACTTTTCTATTCTGTAGGTGATCGCGAGCCCGATCGCGAGCAGCCCGAGCACGACGTAGTAATAGGAGGCCTTGGTCTCGAACTGCATCATCAGCGGCGAGCTTCCGAGGTTCGGGATCGTGGTGCCTTCGGCGCCCCAGGCGAGATCGCGGAATTTCAGGAAGATCAGCATCAACGCCTGGGCGGTCGCAATCGTGGCGATGGTGAAATAGGGACCGCGCAGGCGAAAGCAGAGCCAGCCGATGGGTAGGCTTGCGAGCATCGCGACCACGCCGCCGGCGATCATGCCGATCCAGGGCGAGATGTTGAAATCGATCTGCATGATGGTCGAGGTGTAGGCGCCGAGGCCGAAATAGGCGGCGTGTCCCAGCGAAAGCTGTTTGGCATAGCCGCCCATCAGGTTCCACGCGACGCCGATGAATGAGAACAGGAGAATGCGGATGAAGATGTCGAGCGCAAACGCATTCTTCACCACTTGCGGCAGCATCAACAGCGCGGCGACGAGGACTGCCAGCGCGAGCCACGTCCATTTGTTGGTTTCGGCCACTATCGCATTCTCCCGCCGCCGAGCCCGGTCGGCTTGAACGCGAGGGTCAACAGCAGCATCGCGAACACCACGATCAGTCCGGAATCTGCGCCGACGAATTGGATGCCGAGCGATTCGGCAACCCCCATCATCAGGCTGGCGACGAGCGCGCCCACGACATTGCCGAGCGTGCCCAGCACGACTGCCACGAATGCCATCAGCACGAACACCTGTCCGACAAAGGGATAGGCCGAATAAAACGGCATCAGGAGCGAGCCCGCTGCGCCGGCAAGCGCCAGCGCCGCTCCGAATGCGACCGCGAACACGCGGTTGGGGTTGATGCCCATGAGCGTTGCGACGTCGCGGTTCTGCGCGGCGGCCCGCATCGCCTTGCCGAGATCGGTTGTGTGCAGCAACACCCAGAGCGCGCCGCTCAACGCCATCGCCACGACAAAAGCGATCAGCTTGGCAACCGGGATGTAGATTCCGCCGATATGAATGGCTTCGTCGGAATAGAAGGTGTGGACGGTGCGGTAATTCGCGGTGAACAGCAACAGCGACAGATTGAGCAACAGCAGCGACAGCGCAAAGGTCAGGAAAATCTGCGGCATGTCGTTCGGCCCCAGCACCCTGCGGATCAGAAAATGCTGGATCAGGGCGCCGGCGACGAACAGCACCGGCATCGACACGAACAGCGAGAGCAGGGGATCGATGCCGAAATAGGTGAAGAGAAAAAACGTGATGTACATGCCGAGCATCACGAACTCGCCCTGGGCGAAATTCACGATCTTGACCACGCCGAAGATCAGCGTCACGCCGATCGAGACGAGGGCGTAGATACCGCCGATGAGCAGGCCGTTGATGACGGCCTGGACAACTGTCTCCAGCATTCGGAGATGTCCGTATGAATCAGGTTTTCATCAGCGGCGCACGAGCATCTTCCTTCGGGAATACGCTGGCGAGGTCGCCGTTCTGCCACTGCACGCCAAGCGGCCTGCCGTAGACATTCTTGCCGTCGGGTCCGAACTTGACCTTGCCGCCGGGCGCCATCGCAGCAAAGCCGGAGGAGACGTCGAGCGTTGCGAGCGCATCGCGCACCTTCTGCGGATCGGTGGAAGCGGCACGCTCCAGCGCGTCGGCGATCATGTAGGTCTGCGCTACCAGGCCGCCGGCATATTCGAACAGGAATTCGCCGGTGCGCTTCTTGTATTCCGCGTTCACCTTCTGCGCATTGTCGTCCATGTCGTGGTTCCAGTGCGCAACCCCCTGCAGGCCCTCGGCGAGCTTGCCGACGTTCTTGTAGAAATCCGGAATGACGAAGCCGCCGGAGCCGCCATTGATCGCGATATTGAGACCGACCTGCTTCACCGTCCGCACGATCAGGATGAGGTCGTTGAGGTAAGACACGGAGAACAGCGCGTTGGCGCCGGACGCCTTGACCTTGTTGATCAAGGGGCTCGCGTCGGTGAAGCCGGCGGAGTAGGGCTCGAACATCACGATCTCGACGCCTTCGCCGGGCGCCTGCTCCTTCAGCCCGTTTGACGTGGATGTACCGAACGCGGTGTTCTCGAAGATGACGGCAACTTTCGGCTGGTCGCTGACCAGTCTCGACATCTGCAACTGCGCCTTCGCAAATTGCGAGGCGCGCGCAAAGGGCGTGAAGGTGTAGGTGCGGCCCTTGTTGAGCTGGTCCGAGCTCGAGCCGGTGAGGATCGGCACCTTGGCGCGTTGACATACTTCGCTCGCGATCAGCGTCAATGCGCTGGCAAAGCAGCCGTGGATCGCCGACAACTTGTTGGACGTGATCAGTCGATCGGTTTCGGTGCGCGTCACCGTGGTGTCGCTCTGCACGTCGGAGATGACGAGGTTCAGCTTGGCGCCGCCGAGTGACTTGATGCCGCCGGCATCGTTGATCATCTCGACCGCAAGCTTGGCGGCGGCGACGCAGCCGACGCCGATCTGCGCCATGCCGCCGGTCGTCGGATAAAGCGCGCCAATGTTAACGGGATCGGCCGCCCAGCCGCGCAGCGGCACCGCACCGAAGGCGCCTGCCGCCAGCGCAGAACCGGCTGCCTTCAGGAATTTGCGGCGGCTCTGCCGTTTCGACAGAGTGCGGCTTGCAACGAGCCCGTTTTTAGACGCCTCGAGCGCGCGATCCTTGGTCATGCCGTCTCCCCTGATTGCGGTCCAGCCGCGACGCATTGCGCCCGCCCGTCCGCCTGTTTGTTCGGAGCGGATGCTAGCGCGGGTGAAAATTGTTTACAATATAGTTTTCAATACTATCATTGTGGAAGTTTCGCCGGTCCTGGGCCAAGCGCCTGTGCCGGCGGTCTTGCGATGGGACTTGATGGCGGCAAAGCTGTTCAAAGGCGTGAAGGTGCGACAATCCCGCGAGACGGCGCGCGTGCCGGCGCGCGCTCCGGCGGCAGCCGTCCTCATCGCGCGGAGCATCGAAGAAGACATCGTGCTTGGCCGGCGGCAGCCGCGCGAGCGGCTGGTCGAGCAGGATCTCTCCGACCTCTTTCACACCCATCGCGGCGATGTGCGGCTCGCGCTGTTCGAGTTGGAGAAGAAGGGTCTCGTGGAACGGATTCCGAACCGCGGCGCGATGGTCCGCGGACTGACGCCGTCGGAGGTGAAGGAGATTTACGCGGTGCGCGAGGAAGTCGAGGTGATGGCGGTGCGCATCATCCCGTTTCCGGTTTCGACAGCCGATATCGCGCGGCTCGAGGAGCTGCAGCGCCAGCACGCGAAGGCGATCGCAAACTGCGAGATGCTGACCGTATTCTACAGCAATCTGCGCTTCCACCAGGCGCTGTTCGGCCTCTGCGGCAATGCCTGCCTGATCGAGACCATCGATTTGCTTGCGCAGAAGGTCTATGGCATCCGCTCCTACGCCAATGCTTTTCCCGAACAGCTCGATCGGGCGCGGCGCGACCATCTCGACATGATCAGGGCATTGCGCGACTCGCAGCGCGAGGAATTGATCGCGCTGACAAGGCGGCATTTGAAACCCTCGCCGCAGGCCTATATTCAGGCCTATGAACGGCGCTTCGGCAGAGCCGAGGCGGCAAGCACGGCCGCACGCTAGCATGAGTGCACCGCGCCGGTCGGTGCGTCGGTAAGCGCATTGAAATGTCGCTTCCGACGTAACAAAATCCGCCCCGATCGCGAATACTGACTTGCAATCAACCAGGGGACGCGATCAAGGGGCATCCAAGCAGGAAGGAACCGCGTGCAGAACGATCGTCAACCGCAGAGCATCAGGCACCTCAGCAAGTCGCTTCCCGGCCAGGTCGTGCTGGTGTTGCAAGGTGGCGGCGCGCTCGGCTCCTATCAGGCCGGGGTCTATCAGGCGCTGCATGAGGAGGGCATCGAGCCCGATTGGATCATCGGCACCTCGATCGGCGCCATCAATGCGAGCTTGATTGCCGGCAATGAACCCGGACAGCGGCTCGCGCGGCTGAAGGAATTTTGGAAGCGAATGGAGCAGACGTCGGTTTGGCATGTCAGCGATGCCTTTGCCGGCTTGGACGAACGGCTCTCGGTCTGGTCGACGATCGCGCAGGGGATTGCCGGCTTCTTCAAGCCCAATCCGCTGGCTCATATCGGCGATTCCTATCCGCTCGGTGCGGATCATGCCGGCTATTATTCGATTGCGCCCCTGGAGCAGACGCTTCTTCAGCTCGTCGATTTCGATCTGGTCAATCGCGGCAGCCCGCGGCTCACGGTTGGTGCCGCCCATGTGCGGACCAGCGAGATGCGCTATTTCGACAGCCTCCGTTGCGCACTTTCGGTCAAGCACGTCCTGGCATCGGGCGCGCTGCCGCCGGCCTTTCCGGCGGTGCGGATCGAAGGCGAGCTCTACTGGGACGGCGGCGTGCTGTCGAACACGCCGACCGAAGCGGTGTTCGACGACAACCCGCGCAAGGACTCGCTGATCTTCTCCGTCCACCTCTGGAATCCGTTTGGCGCCGAGCCGACTACCATGGGCGAAGTGTTCAACCGGCAGAAGGACGTGCAGTATTCCAGCCGGATCGCGACCCAGATCGTGCGCCAGCAGCAGATTCATCGCCTGCGTCATGTCATCAACGAGCTTGCTGCAAGGCTGCCCCACGCCGAACTCAACAAGCCGCTTGTCCGCGAACTGGCGGGCTATGGTTGTCAGACGCGAATGCATGTGGTGCGCCTGCAGGCGCCGCAACTCGATCGCGAGACCCACACCAAGGACATCGATTTCAGCGCGGCCGGCATCAAGCGGCGCTGGGATGCGGGCTACGCTCATACCAAGGCGGCGCTCGAACGCGCGCCGTGGGACGGCGAGTTCGATCCGCTCTCGGGCGTGATCCTTCATGAGGGCCCCGAGCCGCTGCCGCGCGCTGCAGAGTGACCGCTCGGATCCCCGCTATTCGGCGCTGCTGACGAGCTTGATCCGCGGTTCGGCCGCTTCCATCAGGCTGCGATAGGCGGCGAGGTAATCGAGCGCCATGCGCCGCGCAGTGAAGCGGGCCTCGAACTGCTGCCGGATCACGGATCGACTGAGCGCCGAAAGCCGATCGACCGATGCCACCGCACTTGTCTCGTCCTCGACTATGAAGCCGGTCACGCCGTCTTCGACGATCTCCGGCACCGAACCGCGGTTATAGGCGATCACTGGCGTACCGCATGCCATCGCCTCGATCATCACGAGGCCGAACGGCTCCGGCCAGTCGATCGGAACGAGCAAACCGATCGCGCCGGAGAGAAAATCCGATTTCTCGTGGTCGCTGATCTCGCCGATGAAGTCGACCAGCCGATTGCTGTTGATCAGCGGCGCGATCACGTGGTCGTAATAGTCCTGGTCGGCACGGTCGATCTTCGCGGCGATTTTCAGCGGAATGCCGCATCGCGTAGCAATCCTGATCGCGCGATCGACGCCCTTTTCGGGCGCGATCCGACCGAGCACGGCAAGATAGCCCTGGCTCGACGATTTCGGCATCAACAAGGACTCAGGCAGGCCATGATGGATGGTCCGCACCCACCTGGCGTGCGGTACCGGGCGGCGCTGCGCGTTCGAAATCGAAACGACGGGAATCTCATTGAACGTGTTGAAGACGGGCTGGTGCTCGGGCAGGTCGAGGCGGCCGTGCAGGGTGGTGAGGAACGGCGTCGGCTGCCGGCAGAACAGCGAGAAAGGGTAATAATCGAGGTGGAAGTGCAGGAAGTCGAACTCATCGTCGTCACATTTTCGCCGCACCCGCTCCAGCATCACCATATGAAGCGCGTTCGGATCGCGGACCGAGCCGTCGAGACGCAGCGCCTTGGGCCAGGTTGCCTCTAACTTGGCCGAGGTGTGGGAATCGCCGCTGGCAAACAGAGTGACCTCGTGGCCCAGCGCCACCAGCTCTTCGGTCAACCAATGCACCACGCGTTCGGTGCCGCCATAAAGTTTCGGTGGAACAGCCTCCGTCAGCGGAGCAACCTGCGCAATGCGCATCTCACGACCTCCAAGTTTACAATCATGGGTGAAGAGCCCCCCCGGTCGACAGGCAGCCGACCGCCGAACAGGTGAACGTTCCCGCATCTGCGAAGTTCCTCACCCCAACGGTCACTTCTTTGACACCGGCCCGCGTTACCACGGTTGCCTCGGCGGCTAACCGGGTCGCGGCCCCGATGTTGCAGCATTGTTGGGATTGTTGAACACAAATCGCTGCATCCCGGGAACCGCCCGGAAGCGTCATACGTTCAATCAGGGGGAACCGGTACGCCGTGTTTGCTCTGACTTAGGGGTCGTAAATCAAATGGATCAGTTATCGGGATATGCGCATCGGCCGCTTCACTTTGTCCTGCGTTACCTGCGCCGGCGACCTGTTTCGCATCTCGTCATCTTGACTGCCGTTGTTGCTGCGGTTGCCTGTTCGGTAGGCACGCAATACGGCGTGAAATATCTGGTCGACAGCCTGGCGGCGGGGCCGGGCCTTGCGACTCACGTATGGCTGGCATTCGGTCTGCTCATGTCGCTGATCGCTGCCGATAATTTTCTTTGGCGCATCGCGAGTTGGACAGCGAGTTTTACCTTCGTGGGAGTAACCGGCGACCTCCGGCGCGACATGTTTCGCCACCTGACCGGCCACGCGCCGAGCTATTTTTCCGACCGGCTGCCGGGCATGTTGACCAGCCGCATCACCGCGACCTCGAACGCGGTGTTCACGGTCGAAAACATGTTCGTCTGGAATGTGTTGCCGCCATGCATTGCGACCGTCGCCGCGATCGCGCTGATCGGAACGGTCAGCCTTTCTATGTCGGCGGCGCTGATCGTGCTTGCGGGGACCATGGTGGTTGCCATGTTTCGTCTGGCCGCCGCCGGCAAGCCGCTGCATGACGATTTCGCCGACAAGGCGGCCATCGTCGACGGCGAGATGGTCGACGTGATCAGCAACATGCCGCTGGTTCGCGCATTCTGCGGCTTGAGCCACGAGCATGCCCGGTTCGACGCGACCGTCGGGCGCGAGCTGATCGCGCGCGGCCGCAGCCTGCGCTATCTCGAAAAGCTGCGCATCCTGCACGCCGGGGTGACGCTGGTGTTGACCATCGCGCTGCTCGCCTGGGCGATCCGGCTCTGGCAGCAAGGCGGCGCCACCACCGGCGATGTCGTTCTGGTGTGCACGCTCGGCCTTTCGATTCTCAACGCCACGCGCGATCTCGCCGTTGCGCTCGTCGACGTCACCCAGCACGTCGCCCGCCTGACGGAAGCGATCGCGACACTGCTTCTGCCGCACGAACTGCGCGATCACCCGGAGGCCGAGCCGCTGATGCGGAGCGGAGCCGCGATCGCCTTCGACAACATTTCGTTCCAGTATCCGGGCGGCGCGAAAGTGTTCGATCGGTTCAACCTGCGCCTGCAGCCCGGCCAACGCGTCGGTTTGGTCGGTCACTCCGGCGGCGGCAAGTCCACGCTGTTCGTGCTGCTGCAGCGTTTCTATGACGTCGACCAGGGGCACATCATCATCGATGGCCAGGACATCTCGCGGGTTACGCAGCAGAGCCTGCGCGAGGCGATTTCGGTGGTGCCGCAGGACATTTCGCTGTTTCATCGCTCGATCCTGGAGAACATCCGCTACGGGCGCCCGAACGCGACCGACGACGAGGTCTTGCGCGCGGCGATCGCGGCCCGCTGCGACTTCGTCGAGACGCTGCCTGCCGGCCTCGACACCATGGTGGGTGACCGCGGCGTCAAGCTGTCGGGCGGCCAGCGGCAGCGCATTGCGATTGCGCGCGCCTTCCTCAAGGATTCCCCGATCCTTTTGCTCGACGAGGCGACCGCGGCGCTCGATGCCGAATCCGAGGAGGCCATCCGCGAGGCGCTGGGCCGCCTGATGCGCGGCCGCACCGTGATCGCTATCGCCCATCGTCTTGCCACCTTGCGCAGCTTCGATCGGCTGGTCGTGCTGAGATCGGGCAAGATTCTCGAGGACGGTCCTCCGGATCGCCTGATGCAGGTGCAGGGGCCATATCGCGAGCTGGTGACGCAGGAAATGAGCCGGCTGGCGAAATTCGCCGCGTGAAGTGAGCAGTCGCGTTCGGTCTGGTTTGCATCCCGCAGGCCCCTGAGAATTGCGCGAGGTTGCCATGACAAGCGAAGCGGTGAGCCAGGTCCTCGCGACGTCACGAAACTACGAAGTCGTCGTTGAGCAGCCCTTCTACATCCCCATGACCGGGCCGGCCGCGCGGCTGCGGCGGTCGCTCAAGCATGACGACACCTTCATCGTGCTCGACAGTCATGGCGACATCGGCGCGTCCGCCGGCGGCCCGGACGGGCTGTTCCATGCCGATACGCGCTATCTGGCGCGATTGCAGCTCCTGTTCGACGACCTGCAGCCACTGCTTTTGGGCTCCAATCTGCGCGATGACAATTCGGCGCTGACCGTGGACCTCACCAATCCCGACATCTATCATCAGGAACGGCTCGTGCTGCCGAAGGATCTCTTGCATGTCGTGCGCACGATTTTCCTGTGGCGCGGCACGGCGTATCAACGGATCGGATTGCAGAACCATGGCGACCGCCGGGCGAGCTTCGATCTGACGCTGTTGTTCGACAATGATTTCGCCGACCTGTTCGAGGTACGCGGGGAAAAGCGTGCGCGCCGGGGCATCGGCTCGAGCAAGCTGCAGAGCCCGGTCGACGTGCTGTTCGACTACAGGGGGCTCGACGATGTGACGCGGCGCACGGCGCTGCACTTCGAGCCGCGCCCGACGCGTCTTTCCGTCAATGCCGCAACCTGGCACCTTGATCTTGCGCCGCATGGGACCGCGTCGCTGTTCCTGGCGGTGTCATGCAACAAGCAGGCCGAAACCAGGCCGGCCAAATTCTTTCCGGGACTGCTGGCACACCGCCGCGAGATGCGCGAGGCCACCGCGGGCGTCACCAGCATCGAAACCTCGAACGACATCCTCAACGAGGTGTTGTGCCAGTCGATGGCCGACCTCAACATGCTGATGACGGAGACGCCGCAAGGACGATACCCCTACGCCGGCATTCCCTGGTATTCGACCACGTTCGGACGCGACGGTCTCATCACTGCACTGCAGATGCTGTGGATTGATCCGCGCGTCGCCCGTGGCGTGCTCAGGCGTCTTGCGCACTACCAGGCCACGGTCACCGATCCGCCGTCGGATGCCCAGCCCGGCAAGATCCTGCACGAGATGCGCGGGGGCGAGATGGCGGCGCTGCACGAGGTACCGTTTGCGCAATATTACGGCAGCGTCGACGCTACGCCGCTGTTCGTGCTGCTCGCGGGCCTTTACGGCGAGCGCACCGGCGACGACGAAATGCTGGAAGAGCTCTGGCCTGCGATCGAGGCGGCGCTGCGCTGGATCGACGGCCCCGGCGATCCGGATCGTGACGGTTTCGTCGAGTATCTGCGCGCGACGGAGAAGGGCCTCGCCAATCAGGGCTGGAAGGATTCCCACGATGCGATCTTTCACGCCGACGGCCGTCTCGCGGAGGGCCTGATCGCGCTTGCCGAAGTGCAGGGCTACGTGTTCGCCGCCAAGCGGCTCGCGGCACGCAGCGCGCTCAGGCTCGGCAGGCGGGAGGTCGCGCGCCGGCTCGAGGTCGAGGCGCATCTGCTCGCCGAACGTTTCGAGGAGAGGTTCTGGTGCGAGGAACTCGGCACCTATGCGCTTGCGCTCGACGGCAACAAGCGGCCATGCAAGGTGCGTTCGTCGAACGCCGGACAGGTCTTGTTCAGCGGCATGGTTCGCGAGCACCGTGCTCACCTGGTTGCCGCCGACCTCTTGCGCCCGCACTTCTTCGCGGGCTGGGGCATCCGGACCATCGCGCTCGGGGAAGCGCGCTACAATCCGATGTCCTATCACAATGGATCGATCTGGCCGCACGACAATGCGATGATCGCGCTCGGGTTTGCGCGCTACGGCCTCAAACATTCGGTCGAAGTGTTGTTCAAGGGTCTGTTCGATGCCGCTTCCTACATGGATTTGCGGCGGCTCCCCGAGCTGTTCTGCGGTTTCCGCCGCGAGAAGAATCGCGGACCGACGCTCTATCCCGTGGCCTGCGCGCCGCAAGCCTGGGCGAGCGCGACGCCCTTTACGTTGCTGGAAGCCGCACTAGGACTCGAATTCGATACGGAGCGCAGCGAGATCCGGTTGCGCAACCCGCGCCTTCCCGCATTCCTCAACGAGGTGATCCTGCGCGGGCTGCAGTTGGGCTCCTCGACCGTCGATCTTCGGATCAGTCGCCACGAGGACGACGTCTCGATGGAGGTGCTGCGCAGGCGCGGCAAGATCCAGGTGTCGATCGTACTCGCGCATTAGTAAGGTCGGTTCGACCAAAAAGGAGGTCGTATGCGCGTAAGAGGCTGGTTCATCTTGGCCATCGTTCTTGCGGTCGCGGGGGCTGCGGCATGGGGTGCCGAGAACGATTCGCAAAAAAATCCGCCGGCCGCGACGACGCAGGAGCCGGCGCCGCCGCCACCGCCGTCCGTCACCATCATCGAACCGCGCGAAGCGCACGGTGTGCTCGGTCGCGATGTCCGTAGTCCTGCCAACGAGGACATGGGACACATCGTCGACGTCATTGTGGACCGTAGCGGAACCGTCCGCGCCGCCGTCATCGATTTCGGCGGCTTTCTCGGTGTCGGAAGCCGCAAGATCGTCGTCGACTGGAATGCCCTGCATTTTGGGCGCATCGCCGACAAGCGCGACAGCATCACACTCGAACTGACCAAGGCGCAGGTCGCCGCGGCACCCGAATACAAGGAGGACGCATCGATCGTGGTGCTGGGTGCGAGCGGAAGTCTGCAGCCTTTGGAAGATCGCTAGAATTAGGGAGAAGCCTCCTGGTTGCAGGCCGAATCCATTCGCGGCGGCGGAGTGACGGCGATCGGCGCGAAGAGCCAGCCGGCGGCAGCGACTTTGTGCCGCAAGCCGGCGGCAGCATGCCGGCCCCTTCGCAGCAAAGCCTGCGCGGGCTCGACTGGTTCATCTTCTTCCTGGCCGACGTTCAGACCGGCTTCGGTCCGTTCATTGCAGTGTATCTGACCACGCAGAAATGGACTCAGGCCGAGATCGGCCTGGTGCTGTCGATCGGAAGCATCGTCGCACTGATCGGCCAGATGCCGGGTGGCGCCATCGTCGACGCCGCGCGATCGGAGCGGCTGGTCGCGGGTCTTGCGGTCGCAACCATCGGCGGCGCCGCGCTGTGTTACGCGACCTGGCCGATCTTTCCGGTCGTGGTGGCGGCCGCGACCTTGCACGCCGCCGCAAGCTGCGTGTTGGGGCCTGCGATCGCCGCAATCAGCCTCGGCCTGGTCGGCCCGCTCAAGATCAGCGAGCGGTTGGGACGCAACGCCCGATTTGCGTCGCTTGGCAACGGCGTAGCGGCGGCCGTGATGGGCACATGCGGCTATCTGCTCTCCAGCCGTTCGGTATTTCTCGTCACCTTCGCGCTGGCGATCCCGACCCTGCTGTCGCTGGCGCGCATTCGCGAGGATGAAGTGGATATTGCGCGCGCGCATGGCGCGGTGCAGCGCGAGACCGCGGACCCTCGGACGACCAGCGTGGTCGCTCTGGTATGCCGGCGGCCGCTCCTGATCTTTGCCGGCTGCATACTGCTGCTGCAGCTTTCCAATGCGGCCATGTTGCCGCTGATGGCGGGGATCGTGACGACCCGCTCGAGCCAATGGGCGCCAGTGCTGATTGCCGTTTGCATCGTCGTGCCGCAGGCGATCGTCGCCCTGATGTCGCCGAGCGTCGGCCGCAAGGCGCAAGCCTGGGGCAGGCGGCCGTTGTTGTTGATCGGCTTCGCCGCGCTCGCCCTGCGCGGGGTGTTGTTTGCGACCGTCCGCGACCCCTACCTTCTGGTCGCGGTGCAGTTGCTCGACGGCATCACGGCCTCGGTGTTCAGCGTGCTCGTGCCGCTGACGGTCGCCGACATCGCGTTCGGCAGCGGTCACTTCAACCTTGCACAGGGGATCGTCGGCACCGCGACCGGTATCGGCGCTTCGCTTTCGACCGTGCTCGCCGGTTTCGCCAGCGACACCTTCGGCAGCAATGTCGCTTTCCTCGGACTTGCCGCCGTGGCGGCGCTTGGACTCGGCGTGATCTCGCTCCTGATGCCGGAGACACGGCGGAGCGACGGCAGCGACCCTGCGACGATCGTGGTTTAAGCGTACCAGCTTTCCGACAAGGTCATGCTTCAGCAAAAACCTGAAGCGCGATGGCCGTTGCGCTTCAGGGCGAGACAGTCTTGCGATAGAGCGCGCTGTAGCAGGCCGCCGACAAATCCCAGCTAAAGGTTCTTGCCATCGCGCTGCGGCGCATGGAATCGAGCCGGTCCTTCGACACGAAGGTCGAGAATGCGCGCCGCACGCCGCCGAGGAAGGATTCGATCGAAGGCTGCGGGAACAGGAAGCCGGTTTCGCCGTCGGTGATCGTCTCAGCCAACCCGCCGGTCTGGTGACCGATCGGCAGCGAGCCGAACCGCTGCGCATACATCTGGCTCAGCCCGCACGGCTCGAAGCGCGACGGCATCAGCGTGAAATCGCTCCCAGCGAAAATGCGCCGCGCCTGGCCGTCGTTGAAGCCGATCGCGACACCGAACGCCTTCGGCCGCCTGCGGTGCGCATCGACCAGTGCTTCCTCGAACGCCGGCTCGCCGGAGCCCGTGACCACGATCTGCCCGCCGGCATCGATAATCTCGTCTGCAGCGGAGAGCACGAGATCGATCCCCTTCTGGTGCACCAGGCGGGCGACGAGGGCGAACATCGGCCCGCGCGAGACCGCAAGCCCGAACTGCTTGCGGACATACTCGGCGTTGGCGTGCTTGCCCTCCCAATCGCCGGCGCCGAACGGTTGCGCAAGCTGCGCGCAGAATCGCGGGTCCCAGCTTTCATCGATGCCGTTGAGGATGCCCGTGAGCTGCGAGGCGTCCGAGCGCATGCGCAACAGACCTTCCAGCCCGCAGCCGAGCTCGGGCGTGGTGATCTCCCTCGCATAGGTCGCGCTGACCGTGGTCAGGTGCGAGGCGTAGACGATGCCGCCCTTGAGGAAGGAGAGCTTGTCGTAGAATTCGACGCCATCGATGTGAAACGCACTTTCCGGCGCACCGATCCGCCGCAGCGACTCCCGCGGGAAAAGTCCCTGATAGGCGAGGTTGTGAATGGTGAGGATCGAGGGGACTTTCGCGCCGCTCCAGGCGAGATAGGCCGGTACCAGGGCGGCCTGCCAGTCATTGGCGTGGACCAGATCGGCTGCCCAATTCTTGTCCAAAGTGCCCGCGGCAAGTTCGGCGGCGGCCGATGCCAGACGGCCGAAACGGATGTCGTTGTCGGGCCAGTCGCGGCCGGACTCGTCGCCATAGGGGTTGCCCGGCCGATCGTAAAGTTGCGGACACAGCAGGACGTAGACCGGCAGGCCGTCCCGCGTCGCAGATCGCCCGAGCCGGCAAGGCGGCATCTCGGCGCGCGCGGCACACTCGCCAACGATTTGAATATGCGTGAGTTGTTCGACGACGTCGGCATAGCCGGGTAGCAGGATACGGGTATCGGCCCAGGGCCGGAGCGCCCGAGGCAAGGCAGCAGAAACGGCGGCCAGTCCGCCTACGCGGACGAAATCCTCCATCTCCGTCGTGACGAACAAGACCTTCAAAAAACGCCGCCCTCGCGAGAGCCCGCTTTGCTGCTATGCAAGAATGGGTCCAATTTCCGAGACGAGGCGACCCCGTAAAAACCCGCTTGGCGAAACACTTCCCTGTCGCGTCGCCCCAATCTAGGGTCGGACGATGCACCAC
>Ga0306922_10003843_pt1 | contig 14124 bp, 13 predicted proteins | sample sta12Cox44000082_FD_203758 | JGI IMG/M metagenome (GOLD analysis project Ga0306922, IMG submission 203758) | Lab enrichment of tropical soil microbial communities from Luquillo Experimental Forest, Puerto Rico - statoxic.12C.oxic.44.000.082 (v2)... | ecosystem: Environmental > Terrestrial >... | reverse complement strand
CTTCTTTGCCCGGCGTCACCTGCAGCTTCGATAACTCCAGCGTGACCACTCCCGGATCCGCCAATCTCACCATCCAATCCAGTTCAACCGAGACCGCTCAGACGGGAACCATCACCCTTCAGGGCACTAGTGGCAGCAACACTGATTCGGTCGTCATCAACGTCACGAACGCGACGCCGGACTTCCAGGTCTCGTCGGGAAACGGTACTGAGACCGTCACTGCAGGCAGCACGACCACCGACACCATCACGGTCACATCAGTGCAGGGTTTTAGTGGCAGCGTGAATTTCTCATGCAGTGGAAGCACGGGGCTGACCTGCTCTTTGAGTCCTAATCCAGTTACCGCTGGCAGTTCGGCGGTGACTAGTACCCTTACCGTGAGTGCGTCGTCGTCGGCAACGATAGGTTCGATCACGATTACGGGAACCAGCGGAAGCCTGACGCACTCGTTTCAAATTCCCGTGACGGTCAACGCTGCCGCGCCTGATTTCACGCTCACCATCGCCAACCCGGTTGTCTCAATTTCCAGCGGAGGCACCATTACCGATAACCTAACTGTGGCGCCCGTAGGCGGATTCAGCTCCGCCGTGGCCCTCACGTGCAGCGTGCCATCCTCGCTGGGGACCACGACCTGCGCCATCAGTCCAACCACTGTCGCCGGTGGGAGCGGCACGGCTTTGATCACTTTGCAGGGGGCGGTCCTCTCTCGGGATCGTGGTGCGCCGCCGCCCTTCCGGCATCGCGGCCGGGGTGAGTACGCCATGTTTGTCTTCGCCCTCGGAATGGTCTTTGCCGGCGCACCCGACCGCCGGCTTCTTAACAGGCGCGCTTTCGGAAACACGGTGCTGGGCTTGTTGCTCCTGGGCCTAATGTTCGGTGCGGTCTCCTGCGGTGGCGGAGGCGGCAGCGGCTCGAACGGCAGCGGACCCACTCCTCTCAACGGCAATCTGACCATCACCGGCACCAGCGGATCGATCACGCATACCGCGACCATTAATGTGACGGTGCAGTAGGAGCGAAGGGCTCTTCGCCCTTAGCTCTTGGCGACGAGAATGTGGTCAATTTGCCTCTGGGCCGCGCTTGGGATTGCGCCAATACCAGCGAGCTTCCAGCCATTCCAGCCACCACCACTAACCACTCGTCACTGGTTCTGCTACCATCGCTTTCGCTTATGCATCGCAAGTCGGCGCTCCTTTTCATCGCACTGTTCGCGGCGTCGGTGTTTGCCCAGTCGCCATGCGATAGCTCGGGCCCGCTCACGCTGACTCGAGGCGCACGCAACTGGCAGTTCCTCGACGCAGTCGGACCACACGCCGGTTTGTTCGGACGCGAGGATGGTTCGTTCGAAGCATGGATCTATCCGCTCAAGCTGTTTCGCGATTTTCAGCTCAAGTTTAGGGTGGGCGACATTGTTTTATCCGGCGAGGCCATCCCCCGCACCATTACGATCCGTCCCGAATCGTCTTCGGTGAAATACATCTACGACTCGTTCACGGCCTGTGCGACCTGGTTCGTGCCCGTCGACGAGCGGGCCGCGCTCGTCGAAATCGAGGTCAATAGCGCGCAACCAGTCGGGGTCGAAGCGTCGTTCCTTCCCGACGTTGCCTGGATGTGGCCCGCCGCCCTCGGCGATGCCTATAGTCAATGGGACTCGCAACGGAAGGCGTTTCGCTTCAGCAACGATCATCATGTTTTCTGGGCCGTCGCTGGAGCCGCCAACGACAGTGCCCTCCTCACCACCTACAGCGCCAACTACTCAGCGGGACATACCGATCGATTCACGTTCGGTCCAGCAACGAAGGGCCACGCGACGTACCGCTTTGTGATGGCCGCATCGTTTGAGAATCAGAAGACCGCTGACGATCTCTATCGCAAGCTGCTGGCTGCCGACAGTTCTATCCTCCAGCAAGCTCGCGACTACTACTCACGCTATCTCGACAACACAGTCGAGCTCACGCTGCCTGATCGCGATCTCGAGCTTGCTTACGACTGGGCACGCATCAGCACGATACAGGGACTGGTTGACGAGCCTTATGCCGGTAAGGGCCTCGTCGCGGGCTACAACATTTCCAGCGGCTCGCATCGCCCGGGATTTAGCTGGTATTTCGGCCGCGACTCCATGTGGACTTCGCTGGCATTGAACTCCATCGGCGATTTCAGCACGGTGCGTACAGCGCTCGAATTCCTCATCGAATACCAGCGGCCGGATGGCAAAATCCCGCACGAAATCTCGCAGACCGTGAAGCTGATCGACTGGTGGAAGGACTATCCCTACGGCACTGCATCCGCCGATGGCACGCCACTCTTTCTCGTTGGCTTCGGGGACTACGTGCGCGCCTCGGGCGATGTCGCCTTCGCGCGTGATCACTGGGACAGCTTGTGGCATGCGTATCAGTACCTGAAGTCGACGAACTCGGAGGGCGGCCTGTCGGAGAATATCCACTCGGGTCATGGCTGGATTGAAGGCGGCCCGCTGCGTCCGGGACCGAACGATCAGGCTCCTCGAGGCGCTCCGCCGCTCGTGCCGTTTTCCGGCGAGTTCTATCAGGCAGGTGTCGGTATCGCAGGCGTCGAGTCCCTGGCCTCGATTGCACACGCGATTGGAAAGAACGATGTCGCACAACAGCTGGAGCAGGAAGCTACAGCGCAGCGGGCGACGTTGGAGAAAGTCTTCTGGTCGCCAGAAAAGAACTATTACGTGTTCGCCGTGGATCTCGAGGGCAAGCGCATCGACAGGCCCAGCGTACTCGGCACCGTGCCTTTGTGGTTCGGCCTCACGGATCAGCACAAGAGCGACCTGTTCCTAAACGTCATCGCTGCCCCTGACCATCAGGCCGACTGGGGACCGCGCATCATTTCAAATCAGGACCCGCTGTACTCACCGACGGGTTATCACTTTGGCAGCGTGTGGCCGCTGTTCACGGGGTGGGCCTCGGTCGCAGGATACCGTTATCATCGCCCGCTCTACGCCTACGAGAACCTTATGGCCAATGCGCAATTGGCGCATGACGGCTCGCCCGGGCGCACGACAGAAGTACTATCGGGCGATTTCTATACGCAGCTTTCAACCAGCACGCCACATCAGATCTGGTCATCAGCGATGGTGATCAGTCCGCTGCTGCGCGGGCTGATGGGGCTGGAAGTGAACGCGCTGAATTCCACTGTTACTTTCGCGCCGCATGTGCCGGCGGGATGGAACGAGTTCGCGATTCGCAACGTCCGCGTCGGATCGCTGCAGCTCAATTTCCTGTACCGCAGCGTGGGAGAAGACATCACTCTGGAAGTCGAGCGCCACGGCGCGGGGAGTGTCCAGCTTGCGTTTTCACTTGCTTTGAGCCTTCATGCGCGGGCCGTATCGGCAGAGTTGAATGGGAAAAAGGTCTCGCCGAAGATCGCTGCCAATGAAAACGATCAGCACGCTACGATTTCGCTGCCGATCACCGCCGATAAGACAACGATCCACTTGCGCGTGAGCGGCAACTTCGGAATCGCTTATCCATACGCGGCAGCGGCAGACGGTGGTGTGAGCTCGAACATCAAAGTCGTGTCGGAGCAATGGAACGCGGCTCACGATCAGTTACAGATTCAGGTTGCAGGGGTCGGCGGCAAGACCTATCAGCTACCCGTCTTCAATGCGCCAAGCGGGATCGGAGTTCAAGGTGCGCGCTTCGTGAAACCTCCATCAGGACTAGCACTCGAAGTCGCCTTTCCCGCAGGCAGTTCCACCCCTGGAACCTTCTCTACTCAGAGCATTACGCTTCAGTTCCCCGCGAGCTAGCACGGGCGGTTTTTGCATTCGGCGAATTCGCGCGCCATGCCTTATCCGGTCGATTTTTGACTGGCAACTGGCAACTGACCAAGGGCAACTGAGCGTGACCCGCTATACTTTTCTTATCCGCGCATGGTGACCCTCAGTAGATTCGCCTTCTGCATCGCGATTGTTTCGCTTGCCACAGTCCTTTCGTTTTCCCAATCGAACGATCAGCAACTGCCATCGAATCCGGAGCCACAAGCGCCGTCGAATCCGCCGGCCCAGCCGCAGGTTCCGCGCACCGCGCCATCCACAGGGACCCAGCCGCCGCAAACTCCGGCGCAGCCGCCGAAGGCACAGGATGCTCAAAATGCGCCGATCATGCCCGCAGCTGCCGAGCGTCACTACCACGCCGGACGGTTGTTTGAGAAAGACCAGAATTACGACAATGCCATCGACGAATATCGCGCCGCCATCAAGGAATACTCGGATTACGTTGACGCGCGTTATCGGCTGGCGAACCTGCTGCTGAATCGCCAGGACTACACCAACGCGGTCACCCAGCTCCGCACCGTGATCATGCTGAAGCCCAACGATGCTAATGCGCATAATGATCTTGGCTATGCGCTGAAAAAGACCGGAGACGCGAAGGGTGCGGCGGCTGAGTACTTTGCGGCGATCCGCCTCAATCCCAGGCTGGCCATTGCGCATAACAACCTGGCGAACCTCCTCTATGCCAGCCACCAGTACCCGGCGGCCATTGAGCACTACCGCGCGGCACTCGAAATTCAGCCGACGAATGCCGACGCTCACATGAATCTGGCGACCTGCCTCGATGTGATCGGCAAGAGCGACGACGCCATCGTGGAATATAAGGAAGCGGTGCGACTGCGTCCGGGCGATGCCAATATCCACTTCAACATGGCCATCGCGTACAGCAATAAGAAGGACCTGACCAACGCCATCACGGAGCTGAAGACGGCCACGCGACTGGCGCCCGACTGGCTGCCGCCCCACCTGATGCTGTATAAGCTGCTGAAGGATTCCGATCCGAAGTCGGCGCTCGACGAGTGCGTAATCGCCGATGGCCTGTCCAACGACGCCAAGCTGCACGACCAGTGCTTCCAGTTGCAAAAGAAGACGCAATGAGCTCCTGGCGATTAGCTCTCAGCCGTCAGTAGTTCGGAGCTTCCCTTCCTAAGCGGCATCTCAGACGACGAATCCGCCCTCGGTATCGCACAGCAGAATCTCAGGTCAAGAGCTAAAAGCTAACGGTTAATAGCCGAAAGCTAGTCCTTGCCTCCCGAATCCTCCTGCCACTCTGCCGCATCCACATTCCACAAGCACCTATGGCAACTCATCGCACACTCGCTGAAGAATCACACTCGATCCATTCTGTCGTCGCGCCCTCAAACCCCGACTCCAACCTGCTGGATGCCTACTCGCAAACAGTAGTGGGGGCCGTAGCGCGCGTCAGTCCCGCTGTGGTCCATATTCAAGTGCAGCAGAAGAACGGTCGACCCGCCGGCTCGGGTTCCGGATTTGTGTTTACGCCCGACGGCTTCATGCTCACCAACAGTCACGTCGTCGACGGCGCGGCAGAGATCGCGGTAACTACGGTCGAAGGCGACCACTTCCCTGCTGAACTCGTGGGCGACGATCCTGATACCGATCTCGCCGTGATTCGCGGGCGCACCTCTGCGCCGTCGGTCCCGTTGGGCAGTTCGCGCAGGCTCGCGGTCGGACAACTGGTGATCGCGATTGGTAACCCGCTGGGCTTTCAGCATACTGTGACGGCCGGTGTGGTAAGCGCTCTGGGGCGCACGATGCGTTCGCGCTCGGGCCGCCTGATCGACGGCGTCGTGCAGACCGATGCGGCATTGAATCCGGGGAACTCCGGAGGGCCGCTGGTCGATTCCGAAGGACGTGTGGTGGGGGTGAATACCGCAACCATCATGGGCGCGCAGGGTATTTGTTTCGCCATCGGCGCCGATACCGCCGAGTTCGTGGCGTCGCATCTGATCCGTGACGGCCGTCTTCGGCGCAGCTACGTCGGGCTGATGGGACAGGGCGTGCCGCTGCACAGACGCATCGTGCGCTACTACGATCTGCCAACGGAGAGCGGATTGCTGGTGGAAAGCGTCATTCCGGGTGGACCGGCTGAGCGCGCCGGGTTGCGCCCGCGCGACATCATCGTGCGCTTTCAAGGACAGCCGGTCTCGGGTGTGGACGACCTGCACCGTCTGCTGACTGCCGAGCGCAGTGGTGTCGCCGCCGAGGTAGAGATCGTACGCGGCACAGAGTTGCGGAAACTGTCAGTTGTCCCACAGCCTCAGCGCGACTAGTAGGAGAGCGGGGGCCCAGGTTCGCGCCCTTCGGTTGGGCGCTAAGCTGGGTTCGCATTGCTACATGTGCTCTCGCTGGTAGTGCCGCCGGGCCTTCTCGCGGTTGCCGCAAACCTTCATGTCGCACCAGCGGCGGCTATGGTTCCGGCTCTCGTCAACAAACAGCCAGGCGCAGGTCTCTGCCTCACACCTCCGAACTCTTTTGAGCCGATCGGATGTCAGCAAATCGGTTGCCGAGTGCGCAATAGGCCAGAGCACAGACTCGAGCTTTATTCCCTCTTCCTGCTTCATCAGCCACAGGTACCGCCTGCCGATCGGCGCCAATCGCCTGTGCTTCCAACCTTCGATCATGACGTCGCGAATGAGGGCGAGGTCCTCAACGCCGGCATGCCGATGGTCAATGTAGGCAGAGAAGGCCCGATAGATGGCTTCGCGCAGCCCGCGGGCGTCCTCCATCGCGCGGGTTGTCGCCCGCGGTTCGATGCGACTGATGGCCAGAAACTCCCGCGCAAGCTCCACGGGCAAACAGAGAGACTGCGTTGCGAACGCCAGCAGATCGCTATATTCGGCCAGCTCGTCCCAGCGCTTCCCCAAGATCATGCGATTGCTTACGGTGTTGGCAAAATCCAGACAAAGGGCCCCGCCACTGAGTTCGAAGTCGCGCCGGAAATGGACCTTTTCAGTCCGCATTCGTGTCGCACTCCAGTCTAACTGGTACTCGAAGTTTTGATGGTCAAAATCACCCTACTTCGATTTCCTCCGCCGTCTCCCGCCCAGCCTGGGCTCGCGCAGTGCCGCGGCTGATCAGGAAAACGGCAACCAGAGTCAGCAGGCCAGCTTCGAGCACTCGCAGGTTGATTACTTCGCCCGCCCAGAGCCATCCCAACAGCACGGCGATGACAGGGTTTGCGTAGGTATGGGTCGAGACCAGTGTCGGCGAGACGTGGTCGAGCAACCAGGTGTAGGCACTGAACGTAATGATCGAGCCGAAGGTAATCAGGTACAGCAGCGAGAATGCCGAGCGCGAAGTTACGTTGGCGATGTGAAGCTGCGAGAACTCACCGGTAAAGCCCGCAACTGTCAGCAAGATCAGGGAGCCGACGATTTCGGGCATGCCCGCCCGGGCCGGCGCGTTGCGAGGCAGCGATGAGGTGCGCGAGTAGATCACGCCGACAGACCAGGACAACGTTCCGATGAGGATTGCTATCGATCCTATGACTACCGCGCGTTGGCCGGAGGCCGTTTCTTCGCCTACCAGAAGTGCGACGCCCGCGATCCCTAAAAGCAAGCCAATGATGGTTTTGCCGGTGAGACGCTCCCCGTGCGAGGCAACAGCAGCCAGTACCGCGATCCAGATCGGCTCACTGGCGATCAACAGCGCGGCCCACCCGGACGGCACGACAGTCTCAGCCCAATGCAGGCTGCCGTGGCCGATGACAAAGTACAGGACTCCCAGTATGGCGCTGGCGCGCCATTCGCGGCGCGTGGGGCGATATCCGCGGGCATAGGCCCAGCCGAGCAGGAAGACTCCGGCGACGATGTGACGAAAGCCCGCGACGATCAGGGGCGGTATCGTTTCAACCGCATACCGTATGGCGAGATAAGTCGATCCCCAGACAACGTAGATGGCAAAGAAGGCAGCCAGCAAAGCGAGGCGGCTAGGTTTTACCGTTCCCGGCAGGCGAACTGCGGGTCGGTTGATCAAGCTGGCCTGGGTGCGCTTCATCGCATAACTCGAAAACTGACGGAAATCGATTCTAACCTGCAAATAACAAATAACCGGTTAGCCCGCTTGGCAGGTTAGATGTCTCATCGTCTCCGATTGGCGCGGCTAATTCTCAGCCATGCGTTTGCCGCCAGAGCTGTCGAGTTTGTAGCCCTCATAACGAATCGTGAGGACAGCGTGGCCTCCAAGGCGTGTTTCGGTCACGGTCTGGTTGAAAGCGGGCAAATAGAAGTCTCCGATCTTCTGGTACTGGTGATGGATCTCCGAGCGCTTGATCCAGAAGGAGGGATTGCGCGCGGGTTCGGCGTCGATGCGAACCACGGCGAAATCGTGAGCGTCGACCCAGATCGTCCCTCGATAGAGGAACTTATTGTCGCGCCAGGGCTGGACATCCATTACGTACAAGTCGCGACCAGCCGTCATTTCGCAACCCCGCAGGGAAAATTGATAGTTGTCGGAAGTCAGCGCAATGGCGTTGCGATTGGCATCGTCACCCGCAGATTGCTCTTCCGATTCGATCAGGCGATGCAGGACATGGTTGAGGATGAGTCTTGATCCCGACTCAGAGACAATGGTGAGTTTCTTCGTCCCCGGTGCATGGTAGGAGGCATTTACGTTCATTTGGGCGCCGTAAGCAGAGGGAAATCCGGAGTACTCTATGGCGTAGTATCGCTTTCCTTCAAAACTCACGAGGTGTCGAGTGCGCTCCGCATTCTTGGCGGCAAGCCGCTGCGAAATCTCGCTCGCGGTGAGGGCGAGGGCGGGGCGACAGGGCGAGGGCGCGACATCGGAGCACGAACCAACTACTGCGGAGGCGGTGATACCGATCAGCAGAATTGCAAAGACGCGAACGCGCGGCCGCTTGGGTGGCGAGGAAGCAGGCGCGTCCGGAAGAGGATTGGGGCGTGCCATCCGTCCGTTCAGCTTACATCAAATCGGAAAAATGATTGTGTTCGGGGTCTGAATCAAGGCTCACCGCGCACGGTGTTTCAGTACAATCGTCGGTTGCCGTGCAAGGCGAATCGAGCATCGAATTGCGCGCGGACAAGGACTCATCATGGGCCATATTCGATCGGAACTGAAAGAAGACGTACTGCGCATCACGATTGATCGTCCGGAGAAGAAGAATGCGCTGACGGGCGCGATGTACAACGCATTGGCGGATGCCGTCGAACGGGGCGAAGCCAATCCTGATGTGCGAGTCCTGTTGCTCGATGGCAAGGGAGATTCATTCACCGCAGGCAACGACCTGGAAGACTTCGTGGCGAATCCATGGAAGGAAGACCTCGATCCCCCGGCGATTCGCTTCATTACCTCCGTGGTCGATGCCGGCAAGCCGATCGTGGCCGCGGTGCACGGATCGGCGGTTGGCGTGGGGGTGACGATTCTGCTGCACTGCGACCTGGTCTATGCGGCTGAGAATGCCAAGCTGATGATGCCCTTCGTTAACCTGGGTATCGTGCCAGAAGCAGGGTCGACGGTGCTTTTGCCCTTGCTGATCGGACACCAGCGGGCAGCGGAGTTGTTGATGCTAGGTACGCCGATCAGCGCGCAGCGCGCTTACGAGTTGGGTATGGTGAATGCCGTCGTCCCACTGGATGCCCTTATGCCGACGGCGATGCATGCCGCACAAATGCTCGCCGAAAGGCCGGCGGCGGCGTTGCGGGCTACGAAGGCCCTGATGAAGAAGGCGGGCACCGCCGAGATGGGGCGTGCGCTGCGCGAAGAGGTGGAGGTCATCGCCCAGCGGCTGGGTTCGCCGGAGACCCGGGAGGCGCTGACGGCTTTTCTCGAAAAGCGCCGGCCAGATTTTAAACAGTTTCGATAGAGATGAACCGCAGTGTCACTTTCAGGGTGGTTCCCAGAAGGTGTGGGATGCCCGGGGCGCCCCTACAGGCTTGACGGATTTTGCAGAGAGTGATTACCTATGTGAGTTTGAGTCTCACGGAAGGCAGCGCCCAATGCCTGGAACCGAGACGCCACTCACCGCCGAAGTGTTCGACCAGTTGCGGCAAGCCATGGCTGCAGACATGACTGGTTTCACTGAACTCTATCGGGAATATCTTGCCGATGCCTGGCACACGCTTGAGCTGTTAAAAGACGCGGCGCCGCATCGGCATGACGAAATCCGACAGAGAGCGCATTACCTGAAAAGCAGCAGCTTAGTGCTGGGCGCACACAAGGTGGCCCGACTGGCAGGCATGCTGGAGGACAAGGCGCGCACTTCGGTCAGCACAGATGACGACGCACTGGATCAGATCGCAGACGCATTGCGTGAAGTCCAAGCCGAATTGGCGGAACGCCTGGGTAACGGCGTGCTTCCGGCCGATAAGACAGCGGCGTAGCTCGACTGTCTGGAGTAGAGCGACGGTGGCAACAACTCCAATTCGCGTAGTGATTGCCGACGACCACCCGGTAGTGCGCGTGGGTCTGAGGAACATGCTACAGGCGGACCCTGCCATCCGCGTGGTTGGCGAAGCGCGCGACGGTGTGGAAGCGCTGGAACTGGCGCGCACACTCCATCCCGATGTGCTACTGCTGGACCTGGCGATGCCGAATGTCGCGGGCATGGAAGCCTTGCGCGAGATGACGGCCGGGAATCTGGATACGCGCACCATCGTACTGACCGGGCTCATTGATAAGCGGCAGGTGCTGGAGGCACTGCAGCTGGGCGCGCGCGGCGTAGTGCTGAAAGATGCGGCGGTGGAGCATTTGTCGGCGTGCATCCGCGCGGTAATGCAGGGACAGTATTGGCTGGAAGGGCGGCCGGTACAGAACCTGGTTCAGGTGCTGCGCGACCTGACGGCCCAAACCGCTCCAGCGCCGCGAAAGACGTTCGGATTGACAGCGCGCGAGTTGGAGGTCGTGGCGCTGATCACGGAAGGTTGCACGAACAAGGACATCGCTAAGACCTTTGGCATCAGCGAAGAAACCGTCAAACGGCATCTGACCAACATCTTCAACAAGCTCGGCGTGGGCAACCGCCTGGAGCTGGCGTTGTTCGCGTTGAATCACAACCTGCTGCCGGTGGCCGAAGGCAAATAGCCGTAGCCAGTTGTCAGCAGTTGTCGATAAGGCAAGTCCGCCGACTCCTCGCGCACTCCGGTTCACGAAAACCGCGTCTTACCTCCGGTGACAAGCGTTCCAAGCGTTCCACCTGAGCTGACGTGAGAGCCGGAAGTCTGATAGTCTCGCCGCACAGGAAAGTCCCACGCCATGCCCACGAAGAAACGCGCCGCTTCGCGAGCTACCGCAAAGCGGACAGCAGCAAAGAAACGGACGATCCGTGCTGCTCCTCTGCCACGCGATCAGCATGAGCTGGTGATCATTACCGGCATCAGCGGTGCCGGCAAAGCCTCTGCTCTCAAGACGTTCGAAGACCTGGGCTTCTATGCGGTCGACAACCTTCCGGTCGGGCTGATTTCGAATTTCGGCGATCTGGTACGCGACTCGACGGAAATTGAGCGGGCGGCCTTGGTGGTCGACATCCGCGAAGGTGCACGGCTGGACAAGCTGCCACAATTGCTCGAGGCGCTGCGCGGATCCCTGAAGACAACGGTCCTCTTCCTGGAAGCCGATGAAGACGCGCTAATACGGCGGTACAGCGAGACGCGAAGACCTCATCCGCTGGGGCGCAGGACGACGGTGAAGGCGTCGCTGCGAGCGGAACGGCGCCGGCTGCAACCGGTGCGAGCGGTAGCCGACCTGGTCGTCGATACCACGAAGTTCAATGTGCATGAGCTGCGCACCCTGCTGACCGAGAGGTTTCAGAGCGCTGAGCGCAAGCAGAACATCCTGATTTCGTGTGTGAGTTTCGGATTTCGCCAAGGTGTGCCGGAGGATGCCGATCTGATGTTCGACGTGCGCTTTCTGCCGAATCCGCACTTCATTCCTAAGTTCCGGCCGTTTACGGGGAGGCATCCGCAGGTGGCGCGCTACATCCTGTCTTACCCCCAGACGAGGGAGTTCATCGCGCGCATCTCGGAGCTGCTGGTCTATCTGATTCCGCACTATATTCGCGAGGGCAAGAGTTACCTGACGATCGCGTTCGGGTGCACAGGCGGAAAGCATCGCTCCGTGCTGATCGCTGAAGAGGTGAGGAAGCGGCTGGCGAAAGCCGGGTACAATGTGAAGGTAGTTCACCGGGACTCGCCGGGGTAGCGGTCAATTGTCAGTTGTCGGTTGCCAGTAGCAGTTCTCGCCTAGCCCTAGCCGGTTGTCGCCTACTCGTGAGGGCGCTCGGCACGATTGAGCATCCAGGTCAGAAGAAGCATTAACCCCCGAACCGGTAGTACCGTTCGAACGGCAACTTCCGATAAAATCACAACTTGCGTAACATTCCTAGCAAACCGATTGCTCTGGCCGAACGGGGCTGGAGCGCGGGGGGCGTATGCGTCAACTGAAGCGGCTGCTCGATTACATCAGGCCCTACTGGTTCTACGTCGCGGCATCCGTGGTGTCGATGGCGCTGGTCGGGGTGTTTGATGCGTTTCGCCTTCTGCTGATCGGACCGATCTTCGATTTCGTTCTGAATCCCGGCGAACAGTCACGGGAACTTCATTTGTTGCCGACAACGCGATGGACCCTGCAGTTGAACTGGTTCGTCCCCGGGCACTTTCACAACGTGTGGACCATGGTGGCGTTCGCGCTGGTCATGGCGACTGTGCTGAAAGGCATCTTCGATTATCTGGGCACGTATCTGGTGAACTATGCCGGCTTTGGCATGATCACTGATCTGCGTAACGAGTTGTATACGGCGACACTGCGCCGGTCGGTGGCGTTCTTCCAGAAACACGCAACCGGCACCCTGCTTTCGGCGCTGGTAAACGACATGGAGCGGGTGCAGTACGCCATGTCGACAGTGCTGGCGGAGTTTCTGCAACAACTCTTTACGCTGATTTTCACGGCGTGTGTCGTCGTGTTGCTCGGCGGGCGTCTGGCCTGGGTACTGGTGCTATTCATTCCGTTCGTTTTGGGATCGGTGCGACGCATCGGCAGGCGCGTGCGGACGACTACACGCAAAGGCCAGGACAAGCTGGCGGAGATACAGAACATTCTGCACGAAACGATTACCGGCGTCCGTATCGTGAAGGCGTTTTCCATGGAAGCGTGGGAGACCAGGCGTTTCCGCGACGCAGCGAAACGGCTGTTCCGCGCTAATCTGCGCTCGGTAAGCGCGGCGGCGGTGAGTTCCCCGCTGATGGACATCATCGGGGCAATCGCCATCGCGTTACTCATTCTGCTGGGACGCGAATACATCAAACACGGAATCTTTACCGAGGGCGTTTTTCTGGCATTCATCGTGTCAGTTTTCAAGCTCTATGAGCCAGTGCGAAAATTCGCGCAGTTCAACAACAACTTTCAGCAGGCGCTGGGTGCGTCGTCGGCAATCTTCGACTTTCTCGATGCCCACGACGAGGTGGTGGAGAAGCCTGGTGCCATTAAGCTGCCACCATTCCACCAGGGCATTCGCTTCGAGCACGTGTACTTCAGCTATCGGGATGGGAAAGACCACCGCGAGGTGCTGCACGACATCAACCTGGAAGTCGCGCCGGGCGAAGTCGTCGCCATCGTTGGATCGAGTGGGTCGGGAAAAACTACGCTGGTGCATCTGCTGCCGCGCTTCTTTGATGTGACGCATGGCAGGCTGCTGATCGATGGACACGATGTTCGCGATTTGACGGTGGCATCGCTGCGGTCGGAGATTGCGATTGTCACCCAGGACACCATCCTGTTTAACGATACGGTCCGCAATAACATCGCTTACGGACAGCCTGCACTGGCCAATGGAAAGGTCGAAGAAGCGGCGCGAGCGGCGTTGGCGCATGACTTCATCCAGGCGTTGCCGAACGGCTACGACACAGTGATTGGCGAGCGCGGCCTCCGCCTCAGCGGTGGCGAACGTCAGAGGATTTCGATTGCGCGCGCGATCCTGAAGAATGCGCCGATTCTGATTCTTGATGAGGCGACGTCGGCGCTCGATAACGAGAGCGAGGCGCTCGTCCAGTCGGCGCTGCAGAATTTGATGACAGGACGCACCGTGTTCGTCATCGCCCATCGGCTGTCGACGGTGCGGCGTGCGGACCGAATTCTCGTACTGGAAAGCGGCATGATCGCCGATGAGGGCACCCACGAGCGCCTGATGGCCCGTACCGGCACCTATCGGCGGCTGTATGAAATGCAGTTTGTGGATGCCGAGATCGGGAATGGAAGCGAATGAGACGCGCATGAAGATCCGCTCGATGACGGGATATGCGCAGGTGAAAGAGCACGTCAGTGACGAGCTCACGGTGGCGCTTAGC
>Ga0306922_10003842_pt1 | contig 14128 bp, 14 predicted proteins | sample sta12Cox44000082_FD_203758 | JGI IMG/M metagenome (GOLD analysis project Ga0306922, IMG submission 203758) | Lab enrichment of tropical soil microbial communities from Luquillo Experimental Forest, Puerto Rico - statoxic.12C.oxic.44.000.082 (v2)... | ecosystem: Environmental > Terrestrial >... | reverse complement strand
AAACCGAGCTCCAGCTAAAAACCCAGACCGGCCTTATCCTGGTCGAACAGGTGAACGGCGACATGAAACTCCAGAGCGTGGCCGGCGATGTTCATCTCAAGGAAGTTTCCGGTTACATCATCGTAAAGACAACCGGAGGCTCGCTTGTCTGCACGCTTTGCTCTGGGAAGCTCGAATTTACCTCCATCACGGGTAGCGCCCAGGTCGTTCAGCCTTCGCTCAACAGCGTCAATCTGATGACCACGACCGGCAACATTCTCTACGACGGTGATTTTGTTCACACCGGCTTTTATCAGATGAACAGCGGCCGCGGTGTGATTGAAGTGCGCTTTTCGGGTAATGATTCCTTTGACCTCAAAGCCGAAACCAGCAGCGGCACGGTTGACAATCAGGCAGCCGCCTTTCTTAAGCCGGACTCTCACGGCAACCGCACCAATAACGACAAGTTCAAGCGCGGCTTGTTCGGAACGGTCGGTCAGGGCCTCGCCAAGGTCGAACTCTCCTCCTACAGTGGTACAATCCGAATTCTAAAGCGCGATTAATCCGCGCATCCGGAATTGTGAATCAGACCCTTATTGGCCGGGGCGCGCAGCCCCGCTCACAGGTAGTATGCCTGGCCGGTTTCATGGGTGCAGGTAAAAGCACGGTCGGCTCCCGCCTGGCACGTCAACTCGGCTGGCACTTCGTCGATCTTGACCAGCGCATCGAAGAAGCCGCAGGTATAACCATTCCCGAGTTTTTCGAACGTCATGGCGAGCCGGCATTTCGCCAGTTCGAAGCCGAGCAACTGCGCGCTGCGATCGGCCGCGCTGCTGAGTTCAAGGAGCCGACGATTCTTGCTCTCGGCGGCGGCACCTACGCCCAACCCGGTGCCCCCGAATTCCTTCGTAACTCCGCCATACCGGTCATTTGGCTCGATACTCCCATTGACGTCCTTCTCTCGCGCTGCATGACAATGACGGGCCGGCCTCTTTTTCGCGACGAAGCCAGCTTCCGTGCCCTTCATGCCCAGCGCCTGCCTTCCTACCAACTCGCGGACTTTCGCATCGATAGCTCGGGCGATTCCGCCGCAGTGGTAGCCGAGATTCTTCGCCGTGGCCTGGTCGGAACCCAGGCTGGAGAGGCCGAATCGCATTTGGCTGTCGAAAAACCACAGCCCTAAGGGGAATTCATGCGCGATCAATTGTTGGGGTTGAATCGCTCCGCCATTCTTGTTGCGCTTGCTGCTGCCGCGTTCGCCTGCGCTATCGTTTCTTTCGCCGATCAGAAGAAGATTCCCGCGGGCTCTCTTTTTGTGCCCGAAAAGGGCAAGTTCGACATTCTTCTCGACGGCAAATCCGTGGGACGCGAGGAATTTGACATTGCACCCGGCGGCGCCGGCTGGATTGCAAAAGGCGCTACGAAGCTGAATCCGCCCGGCTCTCCGGCTTCAACCGTTACCGGAAATCTCGTACTTCAGCCCGATGGCGTCCCCGTCAGCTATGAATGGACCTCCCAAACTGAAAAGACCAATAGCGCTCACATCGTGTTCGTTGGTGGCGTCGCCAAGATGACGCTCGAAATGCAAGGGGCGCGACCCTTTGAGCAGGACCTCACCTTCAGTTCGCCCCTCATCGCCATACTCGACAACAATCTCTATCACCAGTATGCGATCTTGGCTCGTATCTACGATTGGTCGAAACGGGGCACACAAACCTTTTCTGTCTTGATCCCGCAGGACCTCACCCCGGGCACGATCACCGTCGATTGGGCGGGCGCCCTCACTGCCGACGGAAAAACCTACGAAGGTCTGAGAGTCGTCACCTCGGATCTTGAGGTCGTCCTTTACCTGGATCCCAATCACAAACTCGTGCGAATGGAAGTCCCTTCCGCCAAAGTTGTGGTTGTCCGCCAGTAACTTTTTTGCTGGGGTTCCGCCTCGAGCTACCGGCAGCTAACTCGGGGTTCAGTCTGGCGTCAGGCGCTCGCTTCTAGCCGTTCTTTGCCGAGGAAGCTTCAATCGTGGTCTGGTAGCTGATGGCCATAATCCATTTGCCGTCCCGTTTGATCCACAGCCGTGTTACTCGCAGCGGCTTACCGGTGTAGGGCTGGTGCAGGCTTGTCATCACGATCGAATCGCCAAATTCATACGTCTGCACCGAGATCACCGGTGGAGGCAGGGCCCCGCGCCCCGTTTGCTTCTGCAGATTCAGGGTTGCAATCCGGTCCGCTTTGGTCAGCGAATGCTCATTCGTTGAACCTAGCATGGTGAACTCAGCCGCAATATGCGGCGCCCAGCTAAGGGAATCGTGGTTGGCAACCGCGGTTTCGAGGGCTTCCCACGAGGCCAACATCTCCTGCTCGGCATCGCTTTTCGGCCTGAATGGCACCGTTTTGCACGGATTCTCGCATGTCCTCGTGCCGGCGTCCGCCGGCCCACCCGCTTCGCGGCCAAGGGCAACTTCATGATAAACGAGCAAGCGCCACGCCCCGCCGCGCTTCACCCACACCCGCAAGACGTGAATCTTGTCGTGATCGGACATGATCGCTTCGACTTGGCTGCGGGTCTGGCGCACTTGATTCACACCGGCTTCGCCGCCAAGAGCGGGCTTGGGAAGCGAGCTTAAGACCTCGGCACGCGAGTACGTCCGGCCTTCTGTATTCGTCCAAGTAAACTCCGCGTCCAGAAGCTTGCCTACCGCCGCGGTGTCACCCTTCGCCGTAGCTTGCACAAACTCATGATCAGCCTGAAGCGCAGTGGGTTCGTCCGCAACTGCGACTCCGTGCTTGCCGAGCGTCGCCGCCAACATGCCGCAAACCAAATAGCTCGCGGCAAGGACGTTTGTACAGAAACGTTTCACGATGTTCTCACTCCTTGGAAAGTCGCTTCCCTTCCTTATACCCGAAAGAAGTGACGGAAGCGTCCCCGGCTTCGCGCCGATGTTTCCAAAACGCACTGGTCATCCGAACACGGGTGCCGAAACTTGCAAATTCGGCCCATTGATGGTTGAAAGCAACCTTTCATAGCGTTCTTCAGTCTCACTGCTAATTTGCGACGCACCTTCTAGTTAGTTGCTCACGGAACACCGTAAAGGAGGAAGCTTTGTATTCCATAAACACTCTTCGCGTGGCTTTCCTTGGCCTCACGTGCCTGCTCGGAACGGCGGCTAGTCTTTTAACCCAGGGTCCCTCAGCCGCGGGGGCCGTCACCAAGGTCGGCGTGATTAGCATGCTGCAGGCCCTCGGCGCAACCGCGGAAGGAAAGCAGGCAGCGGCCGAACTCCAGTCGCAGTTCGCGCCCCGCCAGCAAGAACTGGAGTCACTGGACAAGCAGATTGGTGAAATCCAGCAGCGCTTGGAGAATGGCCGCGCGGCGCTCAGCGACGGAGAAAAAGCTCGTTTAACCGCTCAAGGGAATCGCTTAGCGCAAAGACTGGATCGCCGAAGACGCGAGTATCAGGAAGACCTCAACGCCGCGCAAGCGGAAATCGTGAGCAACCTCGAAACCAAGATGAGGGGTGTCGTCCACCGGTACGCCCAAGAGAACAACTACACGACCATCCTTGATTCTTCGGCTCAGAATTCCCCAGTGCTGTACGCCTCAAAGAATATCGACGTTACGCAGGACCTGGTTGGCCTTTACGACCAGGCTCACCCCGCTAAGGCGCCGGCTCCACCAGTCACGACTCCCTCGGGTGCCAAACCGCAGTAGGGCCCGATCCGGCCAGCGGAGTCATCCGCCTGTGCAAGTACCTGCAGTAAACAGGGGCCGCTAGATGACCGGCAGGATTGGCCGCACGGTATGCTCGGGGATGGGTACCTGATCGGGCACGCGAAATCGCGGAGGCCGCTTTCCGGTGAAATCCAGATACAGCTTGTGCTTCAGGATCCACTCCGGAAAATGTCCCAGACGCAAAAGGGGATACTTCATGGCTTTGCCAAAAAGGCGGCGGCCTAGCAGGTAGTAGTAGATGGGAATTCCCAGGTTGTAGACCAGATGCGCGCTCTTTGCTCGGTGGAAAAAATCCATGTTGTACCGCCAGCAGGTAAAGAAAAACTCCCACTGCAGGTCGCTGAGCTTGTAGAGCTTTGCGCCCTCGCGGTTCTCTAGCCGGGTATCCTCGAGCGGTACGAACAACGTGGGGATGACACACCACTTGGCATCCTTCAGCGCGTGCAGCAGGTCCAGTGACTGCCGTGTATCGTCGGGCGTCTCTCCGGGCAGTCCGAGGATCCAGGTGCACAGTGGGAACCAGTTGTTGCGATTCAGAATCTCCATGCCCTTCAGAATGACCTCCGGCCACTGCTCGGGACGGAACGGATAGCCCTTACCTTTCATGAGTTGCGTAAAGAGTCGGGGCGAGCCGGTTTCGATTCCGATGAACAGGCTCTGGTAACGCTTTTCCGGGTGCGTCGACAGAGGATGAGTAAAAACGCTGCGGTCCACTGCCAGTTGCAGTTCGCCGATCATGTTGGGATCGGCGACGATCGGGGCCATGGTGCCATGCGTAAGGCCCAGGTACTTGATTCCGTCCACAGCTAACACGGATTCGAACAAGCGCTTGAGCGCAGGAACGTTGGTCGCAAAACGCGGGCCATGCTCGTACAGGAACAGGTCCTCGGTGACAAGCAGCGCAAACTCCGCACCCTCCGCGGCCTGGGTGCGCACATTCGCGATGATTTGCTCCAAGGGGAAGCTCTTCCCCGCTCGCAAGGCGACCGAACAAAACTGGCAGCCTCTTCCGCACCCTCGCGTGATTTCCACGGCACCATACGTCGACCGGTGCCGCAGCAGCGGAATGCTCTCCATGCGCGGGCTGTGTCCTTCCACCTTTCGCGGGATAGGCTCGCCGCGAACCGCGGTTTCAAACAGTTCGACAACCCCTTCTTCCGCCTCTCCGTCGAAGAGGCAATCTATCAGCCACTCGTCTTGCAGGCCCTTCTTCTCGATCTGCCACGCACCCGGGCCGCCGACGATGATCTTCAAGTGAGGCTTGTGCTGGCGAAGCAGGGGATGAAGGATCAGGCGGCGGAATTCCTCGGCATTGATACATTCCACGTCGGAGCCGTAGAAATAGGCGTAGACGTCGGTAGCGAAGGTGATGCCTAACGGGTTGTGAGCGTGTATGCCCACGACCCGCGTATCCTCGCCGAGAAACTGCCCGAGTTCGTCGGCGTAGCATACGGCGATGTCTTCCGCAGGGAATCGCTGCGCTAGCAAGGCCTCCACCACGCGCAGTCCCTGGGGAACGTACTTGGCTTGTCCGTCGGGCCAGACCTCTCCCTTGCCTGCCCAGTCCACATTGAATACCGAGGCATAACGCGAGGGGAGAGTCGCGAGCAGCATCTGCTTCCAAGCGCTGTGCAAGTGCTCGGAAGATTCCGACGTGCTCGCTGCGAGCACAATCTTTCGTCCGCGAGGAGTCATAAGGAACAGCTCAAAGAGTGGATTGGACACAAAGAGCCGCGAAGTTCGGCCGAGGCGGCCCCGGTCCTAGTCACTTCGACGACTCTCGACCCCGACAGGTTGCAAAAAACTTGCAAAAACTGCAAGCACAGAATTCCAGTCCGGGCAAGGAAGGGGACCTAACCCCTAAGCGACGACTCCGATTATCAGGGCGTGGCTAAGGAGGGAGGTGCGGCAAGGCTAGCGCCCAATGAAAAACGGCGCTCCGGTTAACCCGGTGCGCCGTTCCCCAACTTCTCTCAAGAATTGTCTTAGCGCGCCAAAGGCCGCTGAAATGCCGGCATCCCGGGTCGCCGCAGCGGATACCCTTGCGGTTGACCATGGGCTTGCGCGGGAATCAGCCCATTCGAATGGCTTGCATGTCCGATGTGCCCGTGCTGCCCGTTGCCATTCGCCGGCGCGGGCTGCGGCAGCCGTGCCGGGTTACCGATAGGGCGGAGATTGATGGGAGCCGCGTTCACATGGTCGCTGATTGCCTGCAACCTCTTCAGGATCGACTGCCACTGTTCCCAATCCAGCTGCCGCAGAAAGGGCCGCAACCCCTGAATGAACGGATCCTCAAGCAGTGCCTCGCCATCCGATTCCGGAATGAAGAAGCGGTTCAGCCCTACGGTCAGTGCCTCGGAAATCTTTTCGAGTGTGCCGAGACTCGGCGTCATCTGCCCGCTCTCGATGCGAGACAGGTACGAGCGGCTCACCTTCGAGCGTGCCTGCAGCTGGCTCTGGGTCATCCCCCGTGACTCTCTCAGTTGGCGAATGCGCTGGCCAATGTTCTCGACCGTCTCCTGATTTGCGAACTTGCTCGCCACGGCTTCCGGCGCAGCCTGCTCCTGCGGCGGCGCCTCGGGGATGAGATACTCCATCCGCTGAGGCAGCGCGCGCACACAGCGACGGCAGTTGCCGGTACGGGTCCGATACTGGACCAGGCCGCAAGTCTTGCAGCGTATGACTTCCCGATCCATTTCCAACGAATTCATGGGTTGTTTTTCCATATTTGCCGACACCGGAACTCCTCGCTGACCTGTAATTTTTCCGGCGTGCGGATAGGTAAGGAACGTCGGAACGTTCTTGGGGGAAGGCAGTTACTGGCGCGAATGGAGTTTCGCAAAACCTCGCATTTCGTGTCAAGGGTATTTTTCACATTTGTTTGTGGCCAACGACCGAAATTACCCGTGTTTACGCCGGTTTTTCGCCTGTCCCGTCGGCCGGGCGGCCGCGCTCTCATCAGCGGCTTGTGGACCCCCCTCAATGAGACAACTATATATTGTGCTTTGACTCCGCAGCTTCCTGTTTCCATTTCGGAACAATTTCCACAAATTCTTTCTCCGTCCGCGTGGCTTCAACCGGTTTCCTCAACCGTCGTATGATTCCAAGCGCGCTGCACACCCGATTTTCAAGGAAAGCGACATGCCGACACGCGACGATGCCTGGAAACTGCTCTGCGAGTACACTCAATCCGAAAGTCTGCGCAAGCATATGCTCGCCGTCGAGGCCTGCGTCCGCGCTTACGCCCGCAAAAACGGCGCTGACGAGGAGCTTTGGGGCCTCGCCGCTCTTCTTCACGATTTTGACTACGAGCGCTGGCCCAATCCTGATCATAATGCCGACCGTGAGCACCCTGCCGGGGGTGCAAAGATTCTTCGCGAACACGGCTACAGCGAGGAACTGATCCGCGCGATCCTCTCCCACGCGGACTACACCGGCGTCAGGCGGGAGTCTCCGCTCGAACGCACGCTGTTTGCCTGCGACGAGCTCGCCGGATTCCTCACGGCATGCTCTTATGTCCGCCCGTCAAAGAGCATCCTTGATCTGGAAACCAGTTCCGTGAAAAAACGGCTGAAGGACAAAGCCTTTGCCCGTGCCGTCAGCCGCGAAGACATCACCAGGGGGGCCGAAGAGCTCGGCGTCTCTCTCGATGACCACATCTCTTCTTGTATCGGCGCGATGCGCGAACAGGCCGACGCCCTCGGTCTTCGCGGCGCTCTTTGATCAGTCCTTTGCGAGCTGCGGCGGACTGAGGTAGGCCCATCGCTCGACCAGTTGCCTGTGGGCGATGCGCCAGATGACAATTCCGGAAAACTCGCACTTGTTTCCGCTGCCCGCTTCGGTCCCGGTCCAGTGATTACGCACAACCACTCGATCGTCCTCGGCGATCAGGTCAAGAATCTCCACCTGAATGTCGGGGAATTTTTTGTAGGCCCCGCCGACGTACTGCATGGCCCCCTGGGGTCCCGGGGGCAGGCCGGACGGCACATCCGTGCCGTGATCCACAAATTCCGCCGCAAAATTCACGTTACCGATGCTCAAGTTCTTCCGGTTCACAAATTCCTCGAAGTGATTTCGGACAAATTCCTTCATCTCCGAGTGCGTCATTCCGGTCTTGGGATTCAAGAGTTCCTGCAGCTGCGGCCTCGAGCTCATCGCCATTCTCCTTTCATGCCGTAGCGGCCTGGCTGCGGAAGCTGTCTTTGTTTTCTTCGAGGAACGAGTCGAGCCTACGCGGCGCGTGGCCGAGCAGGCTCGTTAATGTGTCTGACGGGCCTGCACATTTTCCGCTGACGTAGTATTCCTGCAACTCCAGCAGCGCGTTGACTTGCCACTCCGGCATGCCCGCGTCGAGCATCGCCTTCCGCTGCGCCGCCGCTGGAATGTCCACATACTTCACCTGGCGTCCGGTTGTCCGCGAGATTCGCGCAGCAATTTCCTCGTTGGTCACTGCTTCGGGTCCGTTTAGCTCGTAGATCTTTCCCGCATGCTTGCTGGGTTGGTTCAGCGCATTCGCCGCCGCCGCACCTAAGTCCCGAACATCGATCAGGCTTGTCTTCGCGCTGCCCATCGCGGCATAAAACGCACCTTCTGCGCGGATGCTCGGCGCGTTGTAGACCACGATGTTCTGCATGAATCCATTCGGCCGCAGAATCGTGTAGGCAAGTCCGGAAGCCTTGAGCTTGTCTTCCACCTGGCGATGCCAACTCGGAAACGATTTCGTGTAATCTCCGGCACCCAGCGCGGAATTCAGGACCATATGTTTCACCCCTTTCTCCCGGCTCGCATCGATCACGTTGCTTTCCAGTTCCACCAGTTGCGGAATCGGCGAGCACACCAGAAACACGGTCTCCACTCCGTCCAACGCGTGCCGCAGACTTTCCTTGCCCGCAAAGTCGGCCACGATGGTGGTAACACCAGCGGGCGCTTTGCGCGCGTCCTCTTCCCCGCGATACAGGGCGCGAAACGCCCTGCTGCTTTTGCGCATCTCTTCCAACACCGCGCGTCCTACGGTTCCCGAAGCTCCGGTAATGAGAATCATGGGCTTCTCCTTGGCGGGCTGGCGCAGCGAGCGCTGGGCGGGATGGCGGTCGTGCGGGCCCAATGGTACAAAGGCATGGTATCGCCACGAACGGCCTGTGCGGAAGTACGCACAAAAATGTTAGTCTCGGCGAGCTTGCCTGGCTAACACGGAGTACCCCAAATGAAAGATCATTATGGATGTCCGGTGCAGGCCTCGATCAACGTCCTTTCGGGTAAATGGAAGGTGCAAATCCTTTGGCATCTTTCCTTTGGACCGCGCCGCTTCGCCCAACTCCGTAAGAAACTGCCCAACATCTCGGAGAAGGTTCTGACCGAGCAGCTGCGCCAACTGGAATCCGACGGCGTCCTCGCACGCCGGGTCACTCCCTCCGTGCCGCCCCGGGTCACCTATTCTCTGAACAGCGAGGGTGAAAAACTCGTTCCACTCATGGAGTCGCTCTGTTCTTGGGGTAGTGCGCACTTCGGTATCAAGCCGAATCTGCCTCGTGCTGCACGGCCATAGTCAGCGATTCGGCTTGCTCCTTGGGCAACCGCCCAGCTCGCTCTAGGAACGTCTCGGCGGCAAGCCCGTCATCACCGCTTTCGGCAAAACGCGAGCTATTGATTTCCTCCCAGCTGCTTGAGTTTGCCTTCCGCGCTTTCCTGAATGGCTCTCCGGCGAGCCTCGTCGTCGGTGGTATCTGACGCCAAAAGCGCCAGTGCTTTCTTCGCGTTCTCGCGCGCCAAGTCTTTCTGCCCATCTGCAACGTAGCCATCGGACAAGCTGTCGTACACATTGGGGGAATTCGGATAAGCCAGCACACTCAGTTTGAAGATTTCAATCGCATCGTTGCGGTCTCCGGTCTGCAGATGTTCATAGCCGATGACATTCGCCAAGCCTTCGTCGAACAGATTTGCGTGCGGATCCTTTTTTCGTACCTCGTTCAATCGCTCCGTGACCTTCGTGGCTCCGCCTGGTTCGTCCAGAAGGTTTAGAGTCTTCACCTGTTCTGGAGTCGTAGTACGCGTCTTCACCGCCGGCGCTTCGCCTGGGGTATTTAGCAGCGTTTGCACATACCAGTCCACGATCAGGTCGGGCAGTTCCCGATGAGGCGCGAACATATCGACCCCGTGCCCACCGCTCTGGTAGTGCACGAACTTGCTGCCCGGATTTGGCGAAAGAGCGTAGAGCCACTCCATCAGTTCCACGGCTCCTTGATCATCGTCAGCCGCTGACAGCAGGATCGGTACCTGCGTCGATTTCCTCAGGAAATTCCGGCCATCCAAGTCTGTGTTGCCCGAGAGCAGCACAAGGGACCTCACTTCCGGATGGCGGCGCGCCAATTGAATCGCCTGGTTTACACCGCAACTCGCTCCTCCTGCCCCCGCTATCCTGTGGGTCACGCCTTTCTGCGACAACAAAGAGCCGTAGGCCGTGTCCATGTCTCCGGGCCATTTCTCCCGTACCGTTTGCACGCGCTCCGGTCCCGGAATATCCAGGAAGCGGTTGCCACCACTCTCGCCATAGCCGCGGTAATCGACGGTAAGCACGTGGATTCCCGCCGCCGCCAGCTTGGCCGCCAGTTCATCCCACTTCTTCCGCTGCTGGTTGCACTGGTGCATCAACAGCACCCCCGGCCCCTCTTTGCGAGCGGCAAAGTAGGTGGCCTTCAACTTTGTGCCGTCCGACGCCCTCAGGTCCAGGTCTTGTGGAGCCGGCGTCTCTTGCGCGGTGGCCGCCAGCGCGAGCGCCAGCGCACCCAGAACCGCGAGAGCCAGTGGTGTCTTTCTCATGTGGACCTCCCCTGCGCTCGGTAGACCGCGAGCGCAAACCCCTAATGCTGTAATGGACGGCCCCGACAACAAAAAGGTGGCTGAACATGCCGAAAGGCGCCCCGAATCGTGTCGACCTGATCGAGCGTAACCGGAGGATTGGTTCCTTATTTTTTCTTGGCCGCGGCCCTCTTGATTAGCGTTGTTGCCTTGTTGGCGTCAGCGTCGTTTTCAAACCCGGCCACCGCCGAAAACTTCCTTCCGATCACCTGGGCAACAAGAAAATCGAGGTTGATGCCCGCGTCGGCAACCGCTTTCGTTATGGCGTGGCCCATCCCGGCCCGGTTGTCTCCCTGGACTAGTACTGCGGGAATGGAGGAAGCCGACAATCCCGCTGACTGGGCCGCCGCCGTCGCTTTCTTGTTCGCGACCGGATAGAGCTCCACCGCGGCTCTCGTGCGATCTCCGGGATAGCAGTACCCCATGACGATTTCGAGGTCCGTTCCCGCCTGCGCCAAAGGTTCCAAAGTCGACGCCAAACTTCCCGCCCGGTTCTCCAGCTCTTTCCGCCACAACGTGATCCTTTTCACTTGGACTGGCATAGTCACACCTCTTCGCTGCAAGAATGAAGCCCGCGCCTTGAATCCTAACTCCGCCGCAACCGGTTGCTCAAGGCCGTAAAACTACGGCCCCCGACGGTACTGGGAGCCAGTGTTTATTCGTTTTCTCTCACGCCCAGGGACAAGAACGGACCTGTCCTTCATTTGAACTAGCGTCCACCTAACTCCCCTCACGGCGCATTGCTACAAGTGTCGAATACCTGCTGCCGGTATCACTCGTTCCCCGCTCTATACCAGGTTGCTCGCCGGCTTTTGGAGATTTATTTATATGCTTTATCGGTTGGTTTCCTCGGTCTTCATACCGTTGTTTGCGGTCATTCCGTTCGCCGGTTGCGGAAGCACGAGACCCACAGCCTCAGTTGCAGCCCCTTCGAATCTGATGATCACCACTAGCAGCCTGCCCTCAGGCACCGTGGGCAGCTTGTACTCGTCCGCACTCAATGCACAAGGTGGCGTGTCCCTTATTGGTGGACCATCGTCTCCGGCTCGCTGCCCGCGGGGCTGCAGTTGAACCCGGCCACGGGCCTGGTTGCCGGCTCCCCAGGTGCAGCGAGCAGCCAGACGATCGGCTTTGGCGTGCAGGACAGCGCGCAACACTACGCCACGCGAAGTTGACAATTTCCATTACGGGGGGGACGAACGGAAGCACAACTTCATCGCTGCGAATCACCACCCCGAACCTTCCGGCGGCCACCGTCGGCTCAGCCTACAATTTTGTCCTCGGCGCACAGGGCGGCACTCCGCCCTATACCTGGAGCCTCGTTTCCGGCACGCTGCCGCAGGGATTGCTCCTTGACCCCTCTTCGGGAACCATGACTGGAACGCCGAGCCTGGTAAGCGATGCCGCGCTTAAACTGCAAGTGCGCGACGCCGCCCAGGCCGTGGCCTCGCAATCCTTCAGTTTCTCCGTCCTTTCCGCCACTTCTGCTTCCCCTTCCGGCAACTCCTACTACGTGGACTCCTCCGGCGGAAACGACAGCAACGACGGCACCTCCGCATCTTCTCCCTGGCGCACAATCGCCAAGGTCAACGCCACGAGCTTCTCGCCCGGCGACCACATTCTCTTTAAGCGAGGCGTTACATGGCGTAAACTTCTCGCCATCTCTTCTTCCGGCGACTCGGGCAATCCGATTGTGATTGACGCTTACGGCAGCGGAGCAGCTCCGTCGATCACCGGGACCGACCTGGTGCCGCAGTCAGCCTGGTCACTCTGTTCGAGTTGTCCGAAGAATGTTTGGAAAGCCAGTGTATCGGCACAACCGAAATTGGTCACCTTCGACGGCACGAGCGGCGACGCGCAAACATCGATTTCTGCCCTGTCCGCTTCTGGTATTGGGCCTCGAATGTGCTGTACGTTTTACGCGGTTATCAATCCCGGCTCTGCTTACATGAGTCCGGGAGTCGAAGTTGGCAACCGTAAACTGCGGACTTTGCCCTGCAACCCTCGTCACCCAACCTCGGCACCGGCGGCGCTCTTGCTTTGCCCATGTCCGCCGTACTTGCTCCCGGCTCAACTTGGCCTTCCGGGGTTAACACCGCCACTCAGCCTTCTTCGTGGGACATCGGCGCGTTCATCGGCCCGGTAAACGACCGTCAAAGGACCGGGTGCCGAGTTGGGGGCGGCGGTGCCGCATCCCTACGAGCAAAGCGGGCTCCTAACAACTTCCTCACGAAGAGCTAAGGACTTTCGATTGTGAGAGTCACTAGTTTTGAATTGTCGGCGAAAGGCCGCGTGCAAATTCAATTTTCGAGTGGCAAAGATGTCGTTTACCGTATTCCTTGCGCTATGTGTTGTGGGATGTGACTTGCTGATCTATTACCTGTACGAGTGGGCTTTCGGCGAACGGGGCCGGACGCGCATGCGCAAGGCCGCTGCTCGTCAACGAGCCGAAGCGCTGGCGAATCCGCAACCGCGCCCGAAGAACACGCCACAAAAGAGTCCGGCGGCGCGATCCGTACGCGTGATGGGTGTAAAACAACGGACACCTGCGGCTTTACCGCGTATTCCGAGCCGGCTCAGCGAGGAACTCGCTTACCGCCGTGTCGCTGCTTCTTTCGGCCAACTGAAGCCCCGAACCTGAAGAATCGAGGCAAGGAAACAAGGGCAAGGCTTGAGCTCTTACCTCTTTACTTCCAAATCTCCTTACTTTACTTCCCTGCCTGCTTACTTCCTTCCCTCTTCTGAGTGCTGCTAAAATACGAAGATATGCTGAACCAGATAGCGGGCTTTGATGCCAATGCTCTACGCCATCCGCGCAAGAAAACCCATGGCGTGAAGGTCGGCCACGTTCAGGTGGGTGGCGGCGCTCCCATCGTGGTGCAGTCTATGACGAACACGGACACAGCCGACGTCGAATCGACCCTGCAGCAGACGCTGCAATTGGCGGAAGCCGGCTCGGAACTCGTGCGCTGGACCGTAAATGTCCCGGAAGCGGCCGACGCTGTGGCTGTTATCAAGAAACGCCTGCTGGACGCCGGGTGCGGCGTGCCGATCATCGGTGACTTCCACTACAACGGCCATGTCCTGCTGAGGAAACATCCTGAGTGCGCGAAAGCACTGGATAAGTACCGCATCAATCCCGGTAACGTAGGCGCCGGGCAGCGCCGCGACGAGCAGTTTCTGACGATCTGCAAAGTGGCCGTGGACCACGGCAAGCCCGTGCGCATTGGCGTGAATGGGGGCTCGCTCAACCAGGAATTGGTGATGCGCAAGATGCAGGAGAATACCGACTCGAACCTGGGCAAAGAGTCCGAGGAGATCATTAACGACTGCATGGTGATTTCGGCGCTTGAATCCACGGAGCTGGCGTTGGAGTCCGGCCTGCGCCAGGACCAGATCATAATTTCGTGCAAAACCTCGCGCCCGCGCGATTTGATTGCCGTGTATCGCGATCTGGCCAGCAAAACACAACAACCGCTGCACCTGGGCTTGACGGAAGCGGGAATGGGCATGAAGGGGATGGTGTGGTCGGCGGCGTCGCTCGGTGTGCTGCTATACGAA
>Ga0306922_10003841_pt1 | contig 14129 bp, 10 predicted proteins | sample sta12Cox44000082_FD_203758 | JGI IMG/M metagenome (GOLD analysis project Ga0306922, IMG submission 203758) | Lab enrichment of tropical soil microbial communities from Luquillo Experimental Forest, Puerto Rico - statoxic.12C.oxic.44.000.082 (v2)... | ecosystem: Environmental > Terrestrial >... | reverse complement strand
GGTCGTGCTGCCGCTCATGGTGGCGTCGATCTTCTCGCGCGTCCAGCCGCCAGGCTCGTCCCGCATGACGTACGTAGCGAGGGCAAGCGGATCGCTCACCCGGATACAGCCGTGACTGAAGGCACGCACCGATTCCTTGAACAGCCGGTGCGCGGGGGTCGAGTGCAGGTAGACGTTGTAGGTGTTGGGGAACATGAACTTCACGAGGCCGAGCGCGTTGTCCTCGCCCGGCATCTGCCGCAGCCGCAGCTTGCCGGCCGCGAGCCCCTCGATGGCCGCCGGTGAGGGCGGCACCACCGGCGAGTTATCGCCCTGGCCGTTCACGATCTGCAGTCGCTGCGCGGCCAGGTAACCGGGGTTGGCGCGGATCTTGGGCAACATCTCGTTGCGCAGGATGCTGGGGGGGATGTCCCAGTACGGTCGAAACACCACGTAGCGCATGTCGGATTCGAACACGGGCGTCTGGGTGCGCGGATATGTTTTCCCGACGATGACGTCCATCTGCAGGAGGTCGGCGACCCGGTCCTCGGTCGTGCGAAAGGCGAACAGACGGAACTGCGGGATGTTGACGATGATCGGCGGCGTCTCGAAGGGCGGCAGCCAGCGCCAGCGCTCGAGCGTCAGGTCGATCTGACGCACGCGCTTGGCGAAGGAGGTCGTGAGCACATTGAAGGTGCTCTTGCCGAGCACCCCGTCGGGCGCGATGCCGTGGCGCTGCTGAAAGGCGCGCACGCCATCGCTCAGCTCCGGGCTGAAGGTCGTGTCCTCGGCCGCCGCCGCACTGCCGGCCGGCAGATCGCCGAGGGTCACGAGCAGGCGCCGCAGCGCGGGCGCTCCGGCGTAGGCATCACCGGGCTTGAGCGAGCCGCCGATCGCGGGCAGGTTCTTCAGCTCCGGATGCTGCGCGAGATCCAGGTACTTCGTGAGCGCGCCCTTCAGGAGCGCGTAATGATGAAATGGCGGCTCGATGGCAGCGATCGCTTGGCCCACGTCGGTGGTGCCGGCGAGAGCGGTGAGCGAGGCGCCGAGGTCGAGCGGCTGGTGCATCTCCTGCAGGTTGAAGCCCGCCGACGCGGGCTTGACGCGCCCATAATGAAGATCGCTCATGAAGCGCAGCGCTGCCGCGGACAGCTGTACGTCGAAGCGAGCCCAGCGTCCGGCCTCCGCGACCGCAGTGCCGGATGACTTCTCTGCCAGCTGTGCGATGGCATCCCCGGCGTAATCCTCGCGCTGCAGCCCGTAGGTGTCGGCACGTTGCAGCTCGCGCACGAGGGCCTGCGCCTGCGCGGTGGCGTGTCCGTCACGGCTCCACAGCGGGGCATTGGCGCGCTGCGCATAACTGCTGCGCAGTGCCTGCGTCGCGCCATAATCGACCGATGAGCTGCGCTGCGGCACACGGTAAGCGGCTACGGCGCTGGCGATCTGGGCCTGCACGCCCTCGGCAGCCTGCATCGTTTGCTGCGCGCACAGCTGCGATGCCTGCACAGTGGTGAGGACAACCGCGAGCAGCATCGAGCACGGACGGCGGTGCAGCATCACGCGGATCAGCGTCCGCCGTAGGTCAGAGCGATGGAGTCGACGACGTCAGTGACTCCCGGAGCTTGCCTGGCAGCTTGTTCGGCAGTATGGCGCTGCAGGTCCGTCGCCACCTGACCCGTGAGGTACACGACGCCGCCGCGCGTCTGAACGTAGACCGAGTTGGGTGCGCCGAGCTCGCGATACTCTTTCAACCTCGCCTGCACATCGGCGGTGATCTTCGCATCGTTCTTGCATTCCTCGGAGGCGCACTGTGGGGCGGACACACAGCCCTGCAGGTCAACCGTGCCGGTGCAGAGGAGGATGGACGCCAGTAGCAGTGGATTTCCGTCTCTCATCATCGCTCCGCATCCCCTGAAGGTCGCTGGATTCTAGCCCAAGGCTCGCCGCTTTCCCTAGGCCACGGGGTGCTTCATTGCCTGCCGCGGCTGGTGCGGCGGATGAAGTCCGCGACGTTGTCGTGCAGTTTCTGAAGCGATGCATCCTTGGCATAGACCATGTGTCCCGAATCATAGAAACAGTACTCGATGTTGGCCTGCAGGTTGTGCGGTATCGGCAGATGGTGCATCTCGTAGACGCCCTGGTAGAAGGGCGTCGCAAGGTCGAAGTAGCCGGCGTGCAGTTGCACCTTGAGGTTGGGATTGAGCTTCATGGCATTGGCGAGGTCCGGCATCACGTTCGTTCCCTGGCGGGCAGAGAACGCCTGCGTCTGCCCCGGCAGCTGGTGCGAGAAGTTCCAGGTGCGGAACAGCTGCACGCTCGGCCGGAACACCTTGCCCTCGCCGTAGCGCAGCTCCTTGCGCACGTACTCGTTGAAGGCCGTGACGTAGGCCGAGCTGAGCGCCGCAGCCTGCGGGTCGTAGTCGGCGCGCTGACTCAGGGGATCGAGATCCGGGCCGGAGAAGCGCGTATCGAGCCGCCCGGTCGTGAGACCCCCGTCGCTTTGCAGGGTTTGGCGGAACTCCCCGCCGTCGATCCGCAAATCCGCCTTGAGGATGTAGTCCACCGGCAGCCCGGTGTACTGGTGGAGCTTTTCGGCAACGGCGCTGCGCTCGCTGGCCGATAGCTCCGAGCCCGCCGCGAGCGCGCGCGCGTACTCACCCGTGGCGAACTGCTCCACCTCGATGAGCAGGGCGTCGAGGCTCGGATGCTCGCCCGGGAGCTTGTGGTGGTACCAGGCCGTCGCCGCGTAGGTTGGCAGCACCGTCTCGTACGGCAGATCGACGCCCGGGTTGCTGGTCGGACGGTCGGGGCTCAGATCGAAGCTGAGAATCTGCGACAGCAGCATGATGCCATTCAGATCGATCGAACGGTCGGCTTCGAGCTCATTGACCACCACTGCCGAGCGTGGCGTGCCGTAGCTCTCGCCGAACAGGTATTTGGGTGAATTCCAGCGACCATATTTCGACAGGAACTGCGAGATGAATTCGGCGAACGCGTAGGCGTCGGGGTCGATGCCAAAGAAGGACTTCTCCTTGTCCTTGCCGGCAATGCGGCTGAAGCCGGTGCCGGGCGCGTCGATGAACACCATGTCGGTGGCATCGAGGAGGCTCGAGGCATTGTTGATGAGCGAGTAGGGTGCGGCGGGAGTGTGAGCGTCGGTCGCCGTGACGATGCGACGCGGGCCGAAGGCGCCCATGTGCAGCCACATGGTCGAGGAGCCGGGTCCGCCGTTGTAGAAGAACGTGAGCGGCCGTGGGCCGGCACCGCTGCGGAAGTAGGCGACATAGAACATCGAGGCTTCGGCGCTCGGATTTGCGCCCTCGGGACCCTCGGTGCCGGCCGCCGTGGCAGCGGCTGCTTTGTCAGCGTTAGGATCGCGCGGCACGTCATCCCACCCCTTGGGGTGAACGATGAGTGTGCCGGCGACGGCCTGGTAGGTGATGGCGCGTCCCGCGATGGTGACGCTGCCGCTCGTCGTGACCGACTCGGGCTTGAAGGGCGCGAAGTGGTGGCCATCGGCTTTGTCCGCTTCGGTGTCCGCTTTGCGTTCCGGCGACTTCGGCGCGTCCGGCGTGGCAGCGAGCGCGGTGCAGGCCGCGACTGTGGCGAGCGTAATGAGCACGGCGAGGGACGATCCGCAGTTCGATCGACTCATGAGTCGTTCCTTGGAGTTTGCCGGGAGCTGAAGTCGCGCAAGTCTAGCCGAGGCGGTAGGCTTGTCGCGATGACGAGCGGCGGCGACGCAACGCGCGCGACAGTCCTGGTCACCGGAGCCTCCGGTGGGATCGGGTCGGCGATCTGCCAGGTGATGGCGCGGCGTGGGGCAAGAATCATCCTGCACTACCGCTCCGACCGGGAGGCTGCAGAGTCAGCACAGCGCGCGTTGCCGGGCGAGGGTCATACTCTCGCCCAGGCCGACCTCGGCGTCCCTGCGCAGGCGTACCGGCTGTGGCAGGAAATTTCCGCGCGCGGGCGTATCGATGTGCTGGTGAATAACGCCGGCATTTTCCCGGACCATCCGCCGCTCACGACCGAGTACGCAGATTGGACGGCGGCCTGGCAGCAGACGATCTCGATCAACCTGCTGGGACCCGCGCAACTCTCCTACTGTGCCGCTCGGGCCATGGCCGGGGAGCGCGGTGGACGGATCGTGAATGTCTCCTCGCGCGCCGCCTTCCGCGGCGAGCCCGGCGCGCCGGCCTATGCTGCCAGCAAGGCGGGTCTGAACGCCTTGAGCCAGTCGCTCGCCAAGGCGCTGGCTCCGCGAGGCGTGTACGTGTTCGTCGTGGCCCCGGGGTGGGTGTCGACGGCGCGGGTCGCCCGCGCGACTCAGGACAAGACGGTGCTCGCGGATCAGCCGCTCGGCCGGGTCGCGACTCCCGGAGAGGTCGCGCAGGTCGTGAGCTACTGCGCGCTCGACGCGCCGGCCAGCATGACGGGGGCCATTCTCGATGTGAACGGCGCCTCGTATCTGCGAACGTAGGGCGCCTAACCCGTTGTGAATCTCACGTTGGCGAACCAGAGCGACTGCCAGCGGCTCTTCTTCGCCTCCGCGGACAGCGTGCGGGGTGAGGCCGGCTGTGCAGCGGCGAACGCAGCTCGCGCATCGAGCACGCTCACATTCACCACACCATACAGGCACTGCCCGCGCCAGAGCGCGCCCACCAGCACGCCGCAGTCTCGGCACAGGAGCATCTCGGCAAGACGATCGCCCTGTGCGTACCGGCGGGTGTCGCCGTCGTCGCGGATCTGGACGGTCAGTGATCCTCGCGGATCCGACACCCAGGCGGCGCCGTGCTTGCGACAAAACTCGCAGTCGCAGGCTCGCGGCGCGTAAGTCTCAGGCGCGCGCTCGAGCTCGACGCTTACCCTGATGTTGCCGCAATGGCAGCCACCGGCGAGCTGCGGCACCGGGGTCAGGTCCGATCGAGCGGCGTCGTGCCGCCGCTGAAGCGCGCGTGTGCCTGCGCCAGCCGATAGCTGCGCGCCGCGCGCCAGCGGCGCCACTCGCGCATGCAGCCGAACGCGTACACCAGCTTGAACATCCGCAGCCGCCACAGCACGCGCGGGGTATCGAACAGGTCGCCGGCCAGCATGGAGATGACGCCCTGTTCGATCTGCAGGCGGTTGCTCGGCCGGCGGAACAGCCGTGCCATGACCGGATCGTTGAAGCGGTAGATGAAGAAGGAGAAGCGCCGAATGCCCCGGCGCTGCCGACTCTCCAGCCTGCGCAACAGCTCCTTTTCGGCCGCCGGCTCGCGCAGCGCCGCATCGACCGCCTGAGCGGCCTGCTCGGCGCTGTACATCGCCAGATAGACGCCCGAGGAGAATACCGGATCGATGAAGGCGAACGCGTCCCCGACCAGCACCCAGCCCGGCCCGCCGATCTGCCGCGAATCGTAGGAATAGTTGCCGGTGACGTGCGCCTGGTTGCCGATGAGCTCGGCGTGCTCGAGTCGCTGCCACATTGCCGCATTGCGTTGCAGCGTCGCGTGTAGGAACTCCACGGTGCGTCCGCGGCGTTGCTTGAAGTAATCGGGGCGGCACACCGCGCCGACGCTCATGACGCCGTCGGGCAGCGGGATCATCCACATCCAGCCTTGCTCGAAGCGGTAGATGCTGATGTTGCCCGCGTCCTCGCCCGGGCGTGCCTCGGCGCCGCGGAAGTGGCCGAAGATCGCCGCGCTCTGGTGCTGAGTGTTGCGACGCCGCAGCCGGCGGCGTGCGGAAAGGAAGGTGTCGCGGCCGCTCGCGTCCACGAGATAGCGGGCCTGGATGCGGTAACTGTGGCCGGCGTCGGTGCGCACCTCGAGCCGGGTATCCCGCGGGCCGAGCTGTTCGCACTGCACCGCCTCGTGGCCTTCGCGCGCGCTCGCACCGCAGGAGCGGGCATGCTCGAACAACATGCGGTCGAAGTCCGCACGCCACACCTGATAGGCGTGCGGCGGGCTGTTGCCGAGAGCGCGGCAAAACGCGAAGGTGTTGTAGCCGCGCTCGTTGTCCGCCTCGAAGTCTGCCCCGCACTTGCGGACACCGAGCGCACGCACCTGCTCGAGCACGCCCAACCGCTCGAACAGCGGCAGGTTCATCGGCAACAGCGACTCGCCGATATGGAAGCGCGGGTGATGCGCCTTTTCCACGACGATCACGCGGTGGCCGGATCGCGCGAGCAGTGCCGCGGCGGTACTGCCTGCGGGGCCGCCACCGATCACCGCCACATCACAGCTTTCCACGCTCATCGCAGTGCAAGCCTAAGGCCGCGTAGCGCGTCGCGCCAGATATGCGTGGTGCGGCGCTAGGCGCTCGGCGCGCCGCTCTGCACGGCATGGATCCGGCGGACCGCCTGCATCGTGTCGGCCTCCGCGGCATTCTTGTCGGTGCGATAGCGCTTCACTCGTGCGAGTCGCAGCGCGAGGCCGCCCGGATAACGGCTGCTCGCCTGCAGGTCGCTGAAGGCCACCTCCACCACGAGCTCAGGCTTGAGGTACACGGTCCAGCGATCCCGGTGAGTCTCGCGCTCGAGGAACTCACGGGTCTGCCACTCGAGCATGGCATCCGTCAGCCCCTTGAAGGTCTTGCCGAGCATCACGTATTCGCCGGTCGCGGGATCTAGGGCACCGAGATGCAGATTGGAGAGCTTGGCGCTGCGGCGGCCGTGGCCCCACTCGGCGGCGAGGACCACCAGGTCGAGTGTGTGCGCGCGCTTGATCTTGAACCAACCTGCCCCGCGATTGCCGGCCTCGTAGGGCGCCTCGAGCGACTTCGCCATGAGACCTTCGTGACCGGCGGCGAGCGCGGCGGCGTAGAACTCGCGCGCCGCGGGTTCTGCGGCGGTCACGAGTCGTGGCATCAGAGCGGCGGCGGGCACGGCGCCGACGAGCGCTTCGAAGCGCTCGCGCGTCGGGCGGTCGACGACGCTTTGCTCCTCGATCCGCAGGCAATCGAAGAAGAATCCCTTGAGCGGCAGTCCGGTACGCATCGCTTCGACATCGAGCCTGCGCCCGACTCGGCGCATCGTGATCTGGAACGGATGCGGTCGACCCGTGGCATCGACCGCGATCACTTCGCCGTCGATGATCAGCGCCTGCGCCGGCAGTGAGCGCGCGAGCTCGACGATTTCCGGCAGTGCCGCCGTGACGTCGTTCAGTCCGCGCGTGTAGATGCGCACCTCGGCGGCGTGCTTGTGCACCTGGATGCGGGCGCCGTCCATCTTCCACTCGAACGCTGCCTCACCGCCAAGCTCCCGCAGTGCCGTGCCGACATCCGGAGCCGTCTGGGCGAGCATGGGGGCGACCGGCATGAACAGCTCGAGCTGGAATTTGCCGAGAGCCGCCGCACCGCCGCGCAGCGCGGCCTGCGCGACTGCACCGAGATCACGTGCATACATCGCGGCTCGGCGCACCTGCGGCCCGCTCACGTGCGAGGCTGCAGCGATCGCCTCCAGCATGACTCCTTCCAGCGCGCCCTGACGCAGCTCCCCGACGAGCAGCTGCAGGAGGAAGCTCTGCTCGACAGCGGTCATGAGCGCAAACAGCCCGCGCAACGCCTCCGCGCGGTGTCCGGCGGAGCCCGCACCGCCGATGGCGGCGAGCGCGCTGAGCCGCCGGTCAACCTCGGCAATCGATAGCGTTGGCACGTCTGCCGCGGGAAGAGCGGCCGCGCGGCTCACGGCGGCCGGGCCGATGCCGATGCGGCCCTGCGGCAGCTCACCCGAGAGATAGTGCACGGCGATACCGATCTCCTCGGGCTGAAGTTGCGCGAGGAGTGCGGCGAGCGCGCCGATCTTGGCCGAGCGGGCCGCCGTGGCAGCGACGCGTTGTGAGGTGTCAGCGAGGGTCGCGAATAGGGTCACGGCGTCGATGGTAGGCCCGCAGGTGCTACCGACCGTGCAGACGGTCAATGCATGTGCTCGGACAGGCTGAGGAGATTCTGCGCACTCACGCGGATGACGCCACCGCGCGGGCTGTCGATGTCGGCGATGAGAAGGAAGGCGATCGCGAGCAGCACCGGCAGGATGATGAGCAGCAGGCTACCTACGGTCGCACCCCTCGCTGCGTAGCCGACCATGACGTTGCACAGCAGCGCGATCAGCGACATCAGCAGCCACGCGGCCGGCGGGATGCGGTTCCACCACGCCGCCTGCGTGTAACTCTCTGAGTTGAGCACGTCGTTCATCCCGGCAGCCGCGAGTGCCGTGAGAGCGCTCGGTTGCGCGAGCGCTGCGTTCTGCACCGCAGACCAGAGCTGCCGCTCCAGCTGAGTGATTCGTTGTCTGATCTCTACGCGGCGCTCTTCGTCGCGCGCCTGATACAGACGGATCCGCTGATCGAGGTAGCTTCGCAGCAGCATGCGCGTCATCGCGGCATCGGTTGCCGGCAGGAGTCCCGCGCGCGCGTACTCCGTGCCGATGGCGTTCGCCTCCTCCGCTTCGTCGTTCTTGCGCTGATCGTAGCGGATGACCGCCATGGAGAAAGTGAACCCGACGATCAGTCCGAGGAGCGTCAGTGACGCAGTGAGTACGAGGCTAAAGGGCTCGGGCGCATGTCCGCCGTGGGCTTCGTGGCTGCGGCGCAGGGCGGCGCCAAGCTGTGCACACAGCCAAAACGCGACCAGAGCGAGCACGAACACGAGCAACGGGTAGTCGGTCACTGTGGACATAGGCGGCTGGCCCCGCCGCTATTTCAGCGGCTCCTTTTGTCGGTGATTATTGCCGATCACCCTGGCTCACGCACGCTCCGGCGCGCGTTGAAGGGTTGATGGGATGCGGCGAGTGCCGCGATGCGGCTTCACTGCAGGCCGTATGATGCGACTACGGGTGAGCTCACAAAACACGAGTCGGGGAGCACGATCATGTGGACAGGTCCAGCGCGGCGGTGCCCCAGACCATGCGCGCCGCCGCCATCGACAAGGCGGGCGGTGCGGAGGTCATCACGCTGCACACCCTGCCGGTGCCGAAGCCCGGCGTGGACGAGGTGCTGATCGCGGTGCACACGGCGGGCGTCGCGTCGTGGGACGTGTACGTTCGTCAGCACCCCGATGAGCTCAAACATTCCCGTTTTCCCCTGGTGCTGGGTACTGACGCCTCGGGTGTCATCACTGCGGTGGGGTCACAGGTTAAGGGCTTCAAGCCTGGCGATGAGGTGTACACCTACAGCTGGGACAACCCGAAAGGCGGCTTCTATGCCGAGTACGTGGCGGTGCCGGCGAAGCTCGTCGGTCACCTGCCGCCGGGCATGAGCCTGCGGGATGCTGGCGCGATCGCCACGACTGGGCTTACCGCGATCCAGGGAATCGACGATGTCCTGCACATCAAGCCCGGCGAGACGCTGATCATTCACGGCGCGGCGGGAGGCGTCGGAAGCCTGGCGCTGCAGTTCGCCAAGCTGCGCGGCGCACGCGTGCTCGCCACGGCTACCGGAGAGGACGGCGCGAGCTTCGTGAAGCGCCTCGGAGCGGACGCCGTGGTCGATGGCCGCAAGGGCGATATCGTCGCCGCCGCGCGCCAGTTCACCCCGGGAGGAGTCGATGCGGTGTTGGCATTCGCCGGCGGTGACGCCCTCGAGCGCTGCCTCGATGCGCTGAAGCCCGGAGGTCGCGTAGCCTTCCCCTTAGGAGTAAGCCCCGAGCCCAAGCCACGTGTGGAGCTGAGAAGCGAGACCCGCTACAACGCGGTGGCCGGGCTCCAGGAGTTCGAACGGCTGAATCAGTCGATCGTCGCCTCGAAGCTGCAGGTGCCCATTGCGGCGGAGTACCCGCTCCCCGATGCCGCCAAGGCGCAGGAGCGCGTCGAGGCCGGACACGTGCTCGGCAAGGTGATATTGCAGATCCGCTGAGGCTCGCCGCGACGGTCCGAGCGGCTAGGATGCGGGCGGCGCGCCGTCCTCACGCCGCCGCCGTTCGACGAAGGCTTCCAGTGCCTCCTGCACGGCGGCATCGAGCGCCGGCGGCTGAAACCCCGCGAGCGTGTCACGCCACACGGTCGTGGCGCGCTCCGTCGCGGTCTTGGAGCCGGCCTCCACCCACGCGCCGTAGTTGCGCCAGTCCGAGACCAGCGGCGCGTAGAAGGCATCGCGGTAGCGCTGCATGGTGTGAGCTGCGGCGAAGAAGTGGCCACCCGGCCCGACCTCGGCAACCGCATCGATACCGATCTCCTCCGGCGTCGCCGGTACCGGCTGGAAGAGCTCGGCGAACATCTGCAGCATCTCGACATCGAGAATGAACTTCTCGAATGAGGCGTTGAGTCCGCCTTCGAGCCAGCCGGCGGCGTGCAGGACGAAGTGACAGCCGCCAAACAGGGCCCCCCACAGACTCATCTGCGCCTCGTAGGCGGCCTGCGCGTCGGGCGCGTTGGACGCGGTGGCGCTCGAACACCGCCATGGCACGCCGATGCGTCGCGCCAGCTGGCCGGCCCCAAAAGCCGCCTTGGCGTACTCGGGCGTGCCGAAAGCGGGTGACCCGGATTTCATGTCGACGTTGGAAGTGAAGCTGCCATACATGACCGGGGCGCCGGGACGCACGATCTGCGACAGCGTGATGCCGAACAGCGCTTCGGCGTGCGCGAGTGTCAGCGCTCCGGGAATCGTTACCGGTGCCATGGCGCCGGCCAGCGTGAACGGCGTGACGATCATCAGCTGGCCATGCCGCGCGAAATAAATGATGCCGTCCGTCATCGGCACGTCGAGCTGCAGCGGCGAGTTGGTGTTGCAGATGCTGAAGCAGCGCGGCGCGGCCGCAAAAGCCGCTTCGTCGATTCCGTGCGCGATGCGCAGCATTTCGAAGCAGTCGGCCAGCTGACCGTCGCCGCGGGAATAGATATTCGGCGCCTTGTCACTCAGGGTGAGCTGCGCGAGGGTCGTGTCCAGGTGACGTTCGTTGACCGAGGTGTCCTGCGGCTCGGTTGTCTGCGCCAGTACGTGGATGACGTCGAAGGACTGCGAGAGACGCACGAAGTCGCGAAAGTCGGCGATCGTACCCGTGCGCTTCCCACGCTGCAGGTCGCTCACGCTCGGCGGACCTGCGACCGGTGCAAACACCACGTGCTTGCCGCCGACGCGACAGCTGCGCGCCGGATTACGCCCGACGATAGTGACCTCGGCAGGTACGCTCGCGAGCGCCTGGCTCACCAGGCCCGGGTCGAGCCGCACCATCTGGCTCGTCTCGTCGACGCTCGCGCCCGCGGCGGCGAGCACCACCCGCCCGCGCGGGGAGAGCACGCGCATTCCCTGGCGCTCGAGAATACCGAGCGCCGCGAGATGCATGCTCTCGACGTGATCGTCGGAGAATATCCTCACCGGCGTGAAGGGATTGAGCAGGTTGCGGTAGCGCAGAGAGCGCTCCGCGTGGCCGCCTGCCGCTCTCTCTCGATCTCGCCTGCGGGGTCTCGTGCTCACTGTTGCAACCGGCGGCGCGCGGTGGGGCGGCCGCGGCCGCAATGAGTTCGGGAGCTGCAATAGAGCCCGAGGGCCGAAGGCGCGTCAAGCGGGGAAAAGGCATAGCCGCCCGCAAAAATGCATAGCTTGCACGGGGAGCCGGCGTGCGCTGCTGCGCGGTACCAGAACCGCTGCGGCGCCGCGCGCCGCGCAAGGCGCACGACGCCAGAGTGCGACCGGTGTCTCAGCAGGTGTTGACTGCGCGTCGGAGCCCGGCCGGCGTTGAGGAGATCCCTCGCGCGGTTGACGCAAAATGTCGACATCCCCGCTGGCGGAGCGTCGCGGCGCGCGGCCACGCCGCCGCCGTGGTAACTTTGTGACCTGCCGAGCCCCTATTTAAGGAGTCAGCAGCGGATGCCGAGCAGAGTTCCAGAGGGTCAGTCGCGGGGATGGATCATTCCGATCGGCGGCGCGGAAAACAAGGAGAACGACCGCCGCATCCTCGAGCGCTTCGTGCGCGTCTCGGGGGGCGAGGATGCCGATATCGTCGTGATTCCGACCGCGAGCCGCGTGCACGAGACCGGCCCGCGCTACGAGCAGGTGTTCCGGGCACTCGGCGCCTCACGCGTCACGGTGATGGACTTCGATACGCGACGCGACTGCCGCGAGCCCGGGCGCTTGAGGCGCCTCGAGGAAGCGAGCGGCATCTTTTTCACCGGCGGCAACCAGCTGCGGCTCACGACGCTGCTCGGCGGCACGCCGGTCGCCAGGCTTATCCGGCTGCGCAACGCGCGCGGCGTAACCGTCGGGGGCACCAGCGCCGGCGCCAGCATTCTCTGCGAGCACATGATCGCCGGGGGCGACGAGGGCTCTTCCATCGTGGCCGGCAGCGTACGGCTCGCACCCGGCTTGGGGCTCACGAATCGCTTCATCATCGATCAGCATTTTCGCGAGCGCGATCGCCTCGGGAGGCTCCTCACCGCGGTCGCCTACAACCCCTTTGCAGTGGGCATCGGGCTCGATGAGGACACGGCGGCCTTCATCCGACCGGACGAGGTGGTGGAGGTCGAGGGCAGCGGCAGTGTGACCCTGGTCGACCCGTCCGAGGTGAGTTTCTCCTCTATCGGTGCGGTCGAGGACGGCCAGCCCGCGTGCATGCTGGGCCTGCGACTGCACATGCTGGTGGCCGGCGCGACCTTCAACCTTCAGACGCGCGTCGCGACCGCGACCGCGCTGATCCAGTCGAAGGAGTGACCGACAGCTAAGTCCAATCCGCGCGACCGGTTGCCTTGAATAATTGCTACGACGAGCAACATCCATGCGCATCCTCGATCGTTCCGTGTACGTCGGCCCCTCGCTGTACGCGCGCTTCCCGGTCATCCGCCTGGAACTGGATCTCGGCGCACTCGAGGCCTGGCCAACCGCGCGCCTTGGCGAGCGCTTCATTGGCGCACTCGCCGACGCACTCCCTGGACTTGCCGAGCATGGCTGCTCCTATCGCGAGGCCGGCGGCTTCCTGCGCCGCATGCGCGAGGGCGAAGGCACCTGGCTCGGGCACGTGCTCGAGCACGTGGCGATCGAGCTGCAGAACATCGCCGGCGAGGCGGTGACCTTCGGCAAGACGCGCAGCGCGGCAACGCCTGGCGTTTACACCGTGGTCTACGAGTACGTGCAGCGTGATGAGGGTATTGCAGCGGGTGAGCTGGGGTTGCGCCTGCTGAGCTCACTCTTGCCTGCGGAGTTGCGTCCGCAGGGGAGCGTGCCCGAAGGCTGGAGCTTCCCCGAAGCGCGCGATCAGTTCATCCGCTTCGCGCAACGCCGCGCGCTCGGTCCTTCGACCGCGGCGCTGGTGCACGCCGCAGAGCGCCGCGGCATCCCGTGGCTGCGCCTCAACGACCAGTCACTGGTGCAGCTCGGCCACGGCAAGTACCAGCAGCGCATCCAGGCGACCGTCACCGGGCGTACGCCGCACATCGCGGTCGAGCTCGCGAGCGACAAGGAGGAGACCAACAAGATCCTCGCCGGCCTGGGGTTGCCGGTGCCGCAGCAGGAGCTGGTGCAGAGCGAGACCCAGGCGGTGCGGGCCGCGCGGCGCATCGGCTTTCCGGTGGTCACCAAGCCCTACAACGGCAACCACGGCCGCGGCATCTCGATCCGCCTCACCACCGAGGAGGAAGTGGCGCACGGCTACAACGTGGCACGCGAGCACTCGCGCTCGGTGGTAGTCGAGAGCTTCCTCGAGGGCGAGGACCACCGGCTGCTCGTCGTGAACGGCCAGCTCATTGCGGCCACGCGCCGCACCCCCGGACACGTGGTCGGCGATGGCGCGCACACCATCGCGCAGCTCATCGACATCGTCAACCAGGACCCGCGCCGCGGCGTGGGCCACGAGAAGGTGCTGACAAGGCTCGAGCTCGATGCGCAGGCGCACAAGATGCTCGAGCGTGCCGGGCTCGCGGCGGATACGGTGCTGGAGAGGGGCCGCACGGTCTACCTGCGCTCCACCGCCAACCTGTCGACCGGCGGCACCGCCACCGACGTCACCGATGTCATTCACCCCGACAACCGTGAGATGGCCGAGCGCGCGGTGCGCGCGATCGGGCTCGATGTCGGCGGCGTCGACTTTCTCTCGAAGAACATCACCGAAAGCTATCGCACGATCGGCGGCGGTATCTGCGAGGTGAACGCGGCTCCCGGCTTCCGCATGCACGTGGCGCCGAGTGAGGGCACGGCGCGCGATGTGGCGGAGCCGGTGATCGACATGCTGTTCCCGGCCGGCAC